>ERZ1292644.180-Hain-H14-01um-R2-180-length-45031-cov-34_pt1 | contig 45031 bp, 79 predicted proteins | sample MGYA00564402_ERZ1292644 | MGnify/ENA primary metagenome ERZ1292644 (study PRJEB36523, sample SAMEA6512644) | groundwater metagenome | collected 2019-01-09 | study: AquaDiva: Metagenomics assemblies of 32 groundwater samples
TCCCCCTCTGCCCAGAGCTTGTTCCCCTCTGCCCTGAGCTTGTCCCCCTCTGCCCTGAGCTTGTCCCCCTCTGCCCTGAGCTTGAGGCGGATTTTCCATATAAAACTTAACCCTAAATCTTTTTTGGTCTGTGTTGTCATGATGCTCTCCTCCCTACGGTTTATCCCATCCTATTCGTTTCGATAATTCTGGATTAAAACCACCAAGTTCTTTAAAGCGTTCGATTATCCTGTTCATTATTTTTGCTTCTTGCTCCAAAACTTCATGGTTTAAAGCGTCTCTCAAGATCCTTTGCTGTTGGCAATAAGCCTCTGACCCAATATCCTAAAATCACGCCCCATAGGAATGCCCCGAACATTAGGTAAATCCAATCTTCTGTGTTCATTTACTCACCTCCCTTCAATAATCTCTTCTGCTGCTTTTCTGGCTCTGTGATCCATGATGTCAACATACAGATCATAGAGCGTTGTCTCATGATCCAGGTTTACCTCGTTTTCTATCTGATCTGCATTCCTAAAGTCACCACGATCTTGGAGTTCTTTGACAATATCTCTTTACCTCATTGACTTACCTCCCTTTCTTTGCCCTTATCTTCCGTGCCCTGCTCGTCATTGCGATGATAAAATGCCGTATATGGCTATCATATACTCCCTTTTTCACCTTAGCCTGCGGATCATCTATCGTGGGAGGTTCAAATGCCTTATCCACAAATTCATACAGCGCAGCCCGGAGCCGGGTGTTCACGGCATCCTGAAAGTCAGCCTTTTTGAAGATGATATAGCCCGCAATCTGGATCATTTTAGCACCTCCTTATATTGTAGGAATTTTAATTCTGAAAAAATCAAAGTCATCTTTATTGATCCACCGGTCTATCCATTTTATTGCAGAACGCTTGGATGGGAAAATACAGAACGCTTCTATCCCCTTAAATTTAGGATGTTCTTTAGATTCGATTGGAAATGTTTCTGGCATCCTTCTCAGGCTGCCTTGTCGGATAACAATCCAGCCGTAACAAAACTTCCTATCCAGAGAATAATTCATTCTCTTACCTCCCCTTAGCCTTCTTTTTCTTTGCTGTGTTCATCCTGATTCCTCTCAAGATTTCCGGAATCTGCCGAAAGTTATCACATCCTAGCAAGGTATTCAGTGTTTGTAACTCATCCCGGATATCCATGAGTAAGATGGTGTGGACTTTCTCAAATGAAAACTTGCCATCATCATTCGCATTCACACTCCAACCGCAGTTTTTATGTCTAACATCTTTAGCCATTGTCCATTGCCTCCTCTGGCACCGTGTATCCATACTTCTCCAATGTTATTCCCCTTTCTTTTTGTTTTGTTTGCGTCCAGCATATTTTCCAGTTGGAGTCATTAAGGCTTTTTCAGGGTTCCATCCTCTTTTAATGCGATGCCCGATCGTAGGTGCCTTGATTCCTCTAACTTGGGCCCACTCAGCTATGGTCTTAGTCATTCCATTGAATTTGATCTTGCGGTTTTGCCGATTATTATTCTGCTGAACCTTTCGAGTCGCCCACCTACAGTTGTCTGGTTCGTAGTCTCCGTTATTGTCAATTCTGTCTAAGGTTAGCTCTAGAGGTGGATGACCCATGTCGGCGAAAAAGTTTTCAAAAGAATGCCATCGTTCACAGACTTTAATGCCTCGTCCGCCATAGTCTTTATAGCTAGGGTTAGAATTGTATTCGCAACGGCCCTTCATCTTGTTCCATGCTCCATAAACCCTTGTTCTGCTCAATCCATGAATTGTGAAATAATCGGTCTTCAAACATCCACAAGATTTACTCTTTAAATGCCTTAAATCATAACCTACAACTAATTTTTCTGTGCCGCAATTACATCTACATTCCCATAAAATACGCTTATCCTTGCTATAACCTCCACGCTTAATAACAGTCCACCTGCCGAATGTTTTTCCTGTTAGTGATGGGAGTAAGGCCCCCATTATATTACCTCCTCATGTTCTTTCGCCCATTCTTCTCTCAGGTGCTCCTTCCCCTGTCTTATCAGTTCAGCGACTTGCTCTACTGATAGCAGGGGCAGGCCGTCCACAGACCTGGAAGCCAGTTCACGGCCCATCTGCCTGATCCACGCCCATTCCTCGCGGGACTTCTCCATTTCAGCGATCCTGCGGGCGGCATCGACCTGAATCGGGATGCCTTCATTCCTGGGGCCGCTGTTCATATCTTCAGCGTGGAGTTGCATTAGGCTTCCTTTTTGTGATAAGCCAAGAGAGCTTCTTCAATCCTCTCTATTGCATTACGCCTCGGCAGAGGATCTGGCAATGTATCCGCTTTCAAAAACCATTCGGCAGCCTTCACCACTTCTCTCGCCAGGGAAAGTTCTTTTTGGAGTTCAAATAATTCTTTAGGCTCGATTTCCAACACCTTCCCCACCGCTTCCTGGACCGCTTCCTCAAACCCCACCTGGCAATATTCCAAGGGAAGGGTATGCCCACTTGCAGGATCATCCTCTTTATAGGATGATGAGTGTGTGTCGCACCAATAATATGCAGGCTTACATTTCTCGGTCATCTATCTTCTCTCCTTTATTTCTTTCCTGAGCGCATTGAGGGCACCCATTATAAAATCTTTCCTTTTTTGTCTGCGGAGGAGGCACGACAACATACCAAGTAGGAAACTCACTTAAATCGGCCACTCGCTTGCCATGGATACTACATGAGACATGATAAAATACTTTTGCCTTGCCCAATTATTCCACCTCGCCTAACTGCTGATTCAGTAGATCAGAAACCAAGCCATTCCCTGCCTCCCGGTCAGGTTTATCTAAGGCAGGAATTGTCTGGCATCGCTTCCATTCGCCCCTAGCGCTTTCTATCGCTGCGTGGTATGCCTCGCAAAGCTGCTCGAGGTCTTTAAACTGCAACTGCATGCTTTCCACCGTTTCGGTATTCACAATCGCAAGTACCAGTAAGGTCACGTTATTCCTCCTCATATCAACGATTTAATTATTTTCCAAGCCTCGTTTTTGATCGCTTTAAACTTCGCATCATCTGGATCTGTAAAATCCCAGTCCAAGTGTTTTAGAGCCTTGGCTAGTTTGCACGCAAGACGAAAACTGATAAACTTTTTAACCGCAATCCCGCTTTTTACATGTGTCAGATTCCACCCAAGGAATCTCTGCGATTTGCCAACATCTCTATGTATCCCAAATGGGCCAACGATGTAGGCTTGGACATGCCGGATTGTCCCTTTACCACATGCTAATATGATGGTCTGCTGTTTCATTTTCAGATTCAGAATACGAACGCCATGGACACCAGCATCCATATCAACCCGCCTCCAATCACCCCATAGATCACCCCTCTCGCTGCCCTGAGCAGGTCTGATAGCTCATCGTGCACAAAATCCACAAAGGTCCCTGGCTCAGCCAGCATCGGGCATTTACTTTCCGTATGCGGCGATTGGATGGGGCAGACTTCGTTATGCTTTAGTTTCATTGTGGGCCTCCTATTTGCCTTTCGCCAATTTCTTTCCCGCATTAAAGGCTTCTTCTGGTGTGGGAATTGCTCTACCAAATATCGGATGGGCCACACCAAACCATTCTTGGATTCTCATCATCTCACTTTGGCCGTAATATCCGCTAAGATAGCCAATATTTACATCGGCATGGGGATTAGCGGCACGATATAGGCGCATAAACTCACTGGCTTCTTCCTTAGTCTCACACTTATCAATGCCTAGTATCATTAGATCGCCTATTGTTTTTAATTTATTTCCTTTCCAGATCATCCTGGGCCTCCTTTTTTCCTTCTACTTTCTTTTTATGTAGCTTAAGTTCCCACTCCACTTCGACGACTTCCTGTAGTTCATAGATACCGACAAACTTAGATTCTGCAGTGAAAGGGATATCTTTTTCGTGGACGCTTGGTTGAAAGTATTCATCCGTTTCACCTTCGTTTTCGAGTGAAATATACATCAACTTTGGTAATCGTCTCATCTCATACCTCCTTATTTTCCTACATCCGAAAGATCATACTTCTTGGGTGGTTTGATCCATTGATCGGTAAATGCCATTTCCATTTTTTTACAGTGTGAGCAATATCTGACCACACCTACCTCGTGGGGCTTACCTTCGCTTCTGCCCATCCAAACCTCCTTATTCAGGGCATGCCACTACTAATACGGTATAGATCACCGTCTCTAGCTTCACCCTCCGGTGTCTTAGTCCTACAGGATACTAGATCAGGGGCATGTAAAAACGCCGCCCAGTGATCAGACCATTTCGGACGCATACCCGGCAGAGTCCCACCGTAGTGACTCTGTGCCTGTGTTTGCAAAGGTGGATCGGTTAGGTTTATTTGTTTTTGTGTGGGTAACTGATCTGTAATTCCACACGCCCCAAGGAGATTTATAACGCCCGCTGGGGTCCTGTATCGTGCGGAGAAAACAGAAAACCCCCAGCCAGTATCTCTCGACACTAACCGGGGGTTCCCGTTTCTCTGTGCTTCCTGCGGGGGAGCCAACAGAGCTTTGCGTGTTAAAATAGAATCCATTATTGACTTCCCCCCGCATAAGCATAACATAATATCTACCTCACCCAACGAAAAATGTCAAGTTAAAATTTAATAATCAGCACAGGGAAGATCACTAGGGGTATTTTATACCCTTGTTGTGAATTATGAAGGGTCGCCACCCCATGCCCTGTGATCATCCCCACCCTGAGGAGTGTGGCATATACCCCCGGATGGGCCTCGGCATAGAGTAACAAGCCCGCAGAGACGATCCCCAGGGCTATCTCACCCCGCTTGATATTGCCTTCTACCAGGTCCCTTACAATCGGGTTAAGCTCAGGACTCCCCTGGGCTGTAAAGCTGGCCGTTTGTGAGAGGTCGGAGATATTCAGGGTTAAGGCCATTAGGAGCATGCAGCAGAACTTGATGGTCATTTATATTTATTCTCCTCCGCCCATTTATCGAGTGCCATTTTAATAGTTATTAAGGTATCAGATGGGCCTTTGATTATGAAATCCCGTTCGATGAATCCCGATGATTCAATCCATTCTATTTCTAATCCTTTGAACTGGCACTCCCGGAGAAAATCTCTAATGCTTCCCCATAATAAGCGACCCGCAGAGAATTTAATCGTGCCTCTAAATACGCTATTTCCCATATTCATAACGTAGTTTTTAATTTCGTTACTGGTTCCTTACCTGCCAACAACAGTGTCAACGCCTCCCGCACAAGCTCGGACAGGCTGACCTCATGGACGGGTGTGGATCGCTGCAAGGCAAGCTCTTTTGCTCGGTCCCACAGGTCTTTATCGAGATTTAGCGTGACTCGGATGTAGGGCATTTAGGCTCCTCTTTAATGTTCATGAAGCTGCATCTATCATAAAATGCAGCTTTGTAGAATATTGTGGCAACCACATTGCCTGCATCATCTACCAATTCAGACCACATTGGATGCTCTGTGGGTCTTTTAACCCATCCTTTTGGAAGGATTACCATTCTAAACAGGGGATCATCATCTATTACAACTCCAAGAACCACTCCTCTCTCTGTGAGAGTTCTAAGCTCGCCGCTATTTACTTTAGACGGCAAACATTCACTTTTCACAAATTCATTTTGTCCAATGGCTTCTTGCCTTTCTATTTCTTTTGGATTGGCACCCAATAACCATTCGGGATGAAAGCCATGTTTGCTTGTATTTGTTATTTTCATTTCCTCACCCTCTCTCTTTAGTCCCCTCATTCTACTGCCATCTGTCGCTTAGAAAACTTGACGTTGGAAACGTGAACCGATACAGCTGAACCTTCGCGTAACGCTTTCATTCCTTTCGCCGTATCTGTAAATTTTCTGCCTGTCTTGGTGTAAAGCGGCAGTTGTATGCGACCGGCGAATAAATCATCTTCGGAGATATAAAATACATGACCGTAAGAATCGTAGACTTTGTGGATTTTATTCGTCATCTCATCCCTCCCTCTTTAGTCCCCTCAAGGTGTTTCATGGCTTCGATTGCGCGATACCATGCCCGCATACTTTGAGGGGTCCTGCACGGGTCAGGAGGCTGTAGGTTTAGGTTTCACCACTCCTAAACGGGCAGCTGGGTTGTGAATGCCTCTAAAAACCCCTGCTCTTTGATGTTCTTATCCCAATCCCTGGCGAATGCTTTAAGCTCCCGGACCAGTTTGGGCTTGACCATGATATGCTGATTGTCGGGATCTGTCCACATTGCCAACTGATCCACTCCCAGGTAATCGTTTCGATAGCTGATAGGCTCCCAACTCCAAGGGAAAACAGTCTCGTAATCGATCACCTCAAACACCATGTCCGGGTCCCGCATGGCATCCCCGTTTTGCTCCCCATAGTGGCATACAGACACCATAGGCCGATTCCGTGGCCCATGGCCGACATACTCGATGCAAAGTGGCATATAGGGATCGTTCTCGATCTTAATATACTTATCTTTGAGGGCATCCAGGCCCCCATGCTGTTTAATGATGGTTTCTACTGTTTTCATTTTAATAACCCCTTTCTAGGGGCCTTTCGGCCCCCTGTTGAGGGATGATCTCTTAGCTAGCCACTGCTAAGGTATCATCCATTATTTCTTGTACGCCATACTTAGCCTTGATGCTAAAGCTATCTGCCGGGCTCTTACTACAAGGCACCCCGGCGAACTGCCAACACCCCCGGACCTTGTTCCAGTGAAAGCGCATGTCCTTTAATGCCTGCCTGACCTCTTTAGCTGGCTTACTATCAAAGTAGGCCCATACCCATAGGCCGACAATCTCAACCCTTGCACCGAACTCTCTGGCCTTCAGTGCGTTTATTCTGATTATCTCCATGTCCATTTCAATCACCCCCTCCTCTTTAGTGTTCGTGTCCATGCCTCATACTATATGCAATCATTATGCCATCCATGCAACTATTATAACTAATTGATTATACTACATGCCAGAAATCCGGCACCCCTGTTTACTGCATAAAAGTGTCTATCTGGCTTGACAGGTGTCTAGACAGTGAGTACCTTCTTTGGTAAATCAATGGCATAGAGTGTCTATCAGGCTTGACAGGTGTCTAGACAGTAAGATTTAAATGGTGTATCTGTACCTTTTGATTCATAGCTCTTTGTATTGTCCATCCCCTGTCCAGCCTTTTTCTAAATGTGGCTTGGTTCATCCCAATAATATTAGCCCATTCTGAAATCATTCTTGTTTCTCCATCTACAGAAACAAGCCAATTGTCCCTTCTGTTATTATTTTGCTCTTTTCGTGTGGCCCATTTGCAATTCCCAGGCTCGTAATTGCCGTTGTTATTGATTCTTTCTAACGTAAGTCCTGGGGGCGGATGGCCCATATCAGATAGAAAGTTTTTAAAGTCAAGCCAACGCTCATCTATTTTTATGCCACGGCCACCATAATTCTTAAAGTAAGGACTATTATGGTTTTGGCATCTCTGTTTCATCTGACGCCAAGCCTTATAGATCCGTGACTTGCTTAGATGATGTCTTTTTCGGCTTTGTCCAGTCATAAGATTTGCACCGCGGGCAAACTTTTGGCAACCGATCTAAGTGTGAAAACCATTGGTGTGAACATTTCAGGCATTGCAGAAATCTTTCTATCAATTCTATGGGTGATGTTCTTTTCATGGTTTACTTATACTACATATGTAGTAGTATGTCAAGGAACAAATTAGACACTGTCTAGACACTTGGCAAGCCCTTGAACTTTGATGTAATCTTTGATTTTGGTTTGTCCCAATTATAAGATTTGCACCGAGGACATACTTTTGGCTTCCTATTCATTTTCGAATACCAATCCCACTTACAGCGGTAACACCTATAAGGAGTGCCAAGCAGCTCCAAAATTTCTCTTTTTATATAATCCATCTCTATTTTATTTATACTACACATGTAGTAGTATGTCAAGTAATAAATTGGATACTATCCAGACACTATTTTTGCTTGACATTGGCTTTGGGATTTTATAGGATGGGGACATGCTGGTGGATGGCCTGCAAATAGCGATCATTGTGTGCTCTGGGGACCATCCCCCCATTGCACTCCATAGCCCCTGAGATCCGGTTCACTGGGTCCAGGGGCTTTTCCTTTTGAGGGGGTCGGCTATGGCAGATCAAAAGAAATGGTTTAAGGTTTGGACATCGCTGTTGGTAGACTATGATCATCTTTCGGACATTGATATTGGTAAATGGGTTAGGCTTGGTTGCCGGATTGCCTTGGTTGGGAATAATGGCAAGGTCAGTTTTGAGGGTGGATTTGAACACCTGGCTGCCTTCCTAAAATGTCCCGTGGATGAAGTGAAATTGTTTGCAAAACGTGTAAAAGGAATTACATGCGAGGAGGGAAAAACTGTACACGGTGAGATCATCGTGTCAATGACTAAATGGTATGAATATCAATGCGATAGTACATATAAGGAAAGACTTAAAAAGACACGGGACAAGAGGAGAGGAGAAGAGAAGAGAGGAGAAGAGACAAGAACAGAAGAGAATACCCCCTTAGTACTCCCCCCTAAATGTGATCCAGAATGGATTGAATCACTCAAAACTAACCCAGCCTATAAAGACATTGACTTAAACCTGTGCTTTGCTAAAATGAAAACATGGTGCGATGTCAATCATAAGATCCCCAGCCGGAGAAGATTCATAAACTGGATCAATCGACAGGATAAACCCATGCAAACCGCTCAAATTAAAAAACCTCATAACCCCAATGATCCCTCAACTTGGGTTAAACCAGATTGGATGAAACCCGGACAAACCATGAAAATGGACCCAGAAGAAGCAAAAGCTAAATACGGCCACCTGGAGAGTTAAACCATGACCAAACAAATCCATACACCACCCAAACCCAAAAAACCCATGTCCCCAGAAATACTCGCAAAACTCAGAGCTAATATGGCAAAGGCAAGGGCAGCTAATCCAATGGTGCCAGGCTATGTCATGCCAATAAATGATCCAGTCGATAATCAAAATCAACAGGAAAACCAAAATACAATCAAATTAAATATAAATCCAGCAGAGGTAAGAAAACGCCAAACACGTCTAAGACTCGAACGTTATCTGGACTCAAAGGATGGCGTCAAAGATTTTGAGCTAATGCGTAAAGATGATCCCAGTCGGGCGCTAGAGTTCGCAGCCGATAGAGTATGGGGTAAGCCGCGATCAAGCGATTCAGTACCACAGGGCAAAGCTAATACTACCGTAGCGGTATTGGTAAAAGTGTTGTGCGGATCTGAAGGCATGGCAGGGCCATCAGCTATTGGAATGGATACGAAGGCATTGACGTTTAAGGTTCAGGATGATCAGCTGCCATCTGTTGTATCTGTAGAAGAAAAGCTAGATTAGCTTGCAGTTTCATTGACTTACCATGCGAACGTCTGATAACTGACATTATGTTAAATATGTGATTAATCAAACATTTAGATAAAATCCATGGTACAGAAACCGGAAACCGGAAACCCCTCCGGGTCCCATCCGATCAGTGGGAGACTCTATCAACCCATACATGGACAGAGATCAAAATAGGGGGTCACCCAATTTTTTAGAGAAGTAATTTTTCACATTATACCGTAGTTGTATTTCGTAACACAAGGAGAGTACAGATGAGCTACCTTGAAATAGCAAACAAGTCCTGGCGGCTAAAAAGGCACGGGAAATGATAGCCAATCATTTACCATTATATCCCTATTGTTATAGTTGTGGTATTGTATTCATTGGGCCAAAAGCTTTAATGACTGCTGCGGAGCATTTCAGGGAATGGCATTATGCCTGTCAAGATTGCCCTCAAATAATGGAATTAGAATAATTGACATTTCCCAGTTTCCTGTAATACTCATGTTCCAGCATGAGTGTAATGACCCCCAAGAGTGAATCCGCGCAAGCCGGATTGATCGCTACCACGATCAACGATCCTGCAAAGAATCCTTATCTCAAGAGATCATGGGACCCTCGGCAGATTGAAGAGCGGGCCAAATCTTTTCCTTCCGACATTTTAGAGCTTTGGGTAAATTCGATCATCCATCTTCAGCGTTATGCCTGGCGCATCCATAGCAAGCATTGTGAGAACATGGCTTGTCCGGGCTGTCCCGGCTATACCGTAAGGCCTTATTTTCATAAAAAGCAAGCCGAGTATATTGCGTGGAATGGGATTGAAGCGTGGGTCATTACGGGTAATCGGTGGGGCAAGACCGATGCCCTTGTGTTCTCGGTGGTGTGTCGGATGTTGGGCTATAATCCCCTGACCAATGAGCTGTATGATTTGCCGCAGAATGCCTGGTTGGTGGGGTTGTCATTTCCGATGGTGCGGGACATTCTGGTGCCGAAGTTCAAAGCCCAGATGCCGGATGTTTCGGTGAAATGGTCGGAGGCAATGATCCCATGGGATTTTTCAAAGACCGATCTGATCGCGAAAGTATTTAACGGCAGCGAATGCGGTTTTAAGTCTTGTGATGCGGGGATTGAAAAGTTCAGAGGAGCGGGCAAGCAAATCATTGCGTTTGATGAAGAACCGCCGAAGGAAGTTTATTCTGAGGCTTCGATCCGTATTGAGGCAGGCAAGGACTTGATCATCCGGGGTGCAATGACACCGGACCCATTCAAAGGGCTGACCTGGACCTATCATGATATTCTGAATAACCGGCAGCGCCAGGAAGATCCGATTGATCTTAGGATCTGGACAGGCTCAATCCATGAGAATCCAGGCATTACCACGGCCCAGAAAAGAAGGCTGGCGGCCAAGATTGAGGCTTGGGAACAGGAGGTCAGATTTGAGGGCCACTATATCTCAGGTCTCGGCAGGTGTGCATTCGATACCGATAAGCTTTCTGATCTAAGGACTAAAACGCTTGAGCCAATAGAAATCCGCTCAAAAACTGGTGGGAAACTTATACTCTGGGAAGAGATCAATCGACAGGCCGGCTACATGATCGGTATCGATGCCGCAGAGGGGTTGGAGCATGGCGATAATTCCGTAGTTCACATTATCAGCCGGGGCCTGAAACCAAAGCTGGTCGCGTCCTATGCGGGTAAGATGGAGCCGGATGATTTGGGCAAGATGGCGCTGGGGCTGGCTGATGAGTATAACGAGGCCTGGGTCATCATCGAGATGAACAACCATGGATTCACCGTGATGGGCAGCTTCAGGGCAGCCAACTACGCCAATCTCTATACGGAAAAGCATTTTGATAAATGGGGCCAGAAAGAATCAAGAAAATGGGGCTGGTACACCAATAGTCTGACACGCCCGATCCTGGTGGACGAGATTTCACGCTGTGTCCGGGAAGATGCGCTCGATATCCCAGACATGGAGACTTTGCAGGAGATGGGAACGTTCATCATCAATCCAAAGGGCAAGGCCGAGGCACAGCATGGCTGCAAGGATGATCGGGTCATTGCCTTGGGCCTATGCCTTCAGGGTCATATCCGGTGTCCCGTGTATGAGCCGAAAGCCAGAAAAGACTCAACGAAAGAGCCGATCAATACATTGGCATGGATGTCCGCATGAAGGTAATTACTCAGGATACTTATATGCAGATTTGCCCATGCAGTAATGGGTGGTTGATCCGGTATTATGAATGGAACAAGAGCGAATTCCGATGGGAGGAGATATTAAGCGCGGTCTATCAGGATTTTGAGGTCTTGATGGAAACATTGAAAGATTCTCTGACAGCCTAATGGCCATTAACCCTAAAATACAACAGACGACAGAAATCCCGAAAGACCGGCTTGAGAAATTCCGCTTCTTTTTCGATCAGGCCAGAAGAACCTCGGAACTTTGGCGCATCGATGCCAAAGAGGATTATTCGTTTGTCGAGGGTTACGGTCAATGGAGATCCAAAGAAGCCGAGGAACTTAATCGGCAGAACCGACCTGCACTGGTCATGAACTCAATTCTTCCCGTCATCAATCTGATCTCAGGCCAGGAACGGGCATCACGGCTGGGCATTACTTATAAGCCCCGGGGCCTGGATGATGACCGGTTCTCTCAGATCGCAAACATGGCTTACCGGTATGGCGCAGACCAATCAGATCTGCCGTTTAATGTCTCGGACGCATTCCACGACATGGTGATCTCAGGCATGGGCTGGCTAGGCGCGTTCATGGACTTTATGCGCCCGAATGAACCGCTGGGTGAGCTTGCGGTAAAGCGTATCCATCCGCTGACGATGTTCTGGGACGATAATGCGACCCGCTATGACAAGCAGGATGCCAACTATCTGATCTGGGCTAAATGGATCTCGGAAGATTTGCTGAAACTTTATTATCCAGGTGCCATGGCCGATATCCATCCTGGCGATTGGCTTTCTATGCCGCCGGACCAGATCGGCGAAAATACCATTGACCAAAATTGGCGGGATAAGCGTAAGGGCAAGATCAGAATCCTGGAATTCTGGTACAAGACACCAAAGAATGTGGCTTATATCATCACCGAATCAGGAGTCCAGCGCTTTGAGAGCATGAGAGAGGCTCAAGGAGCCAGAGAACAATTGACTGCCATGGCAACCCAGCGGTTTGCCCCTGTACCCGACATGGAGATTGTCGAACGTGTCGTGCGGGATACCCGTGTGGCCCACGTGACCTACTGGCGGCTCCTAAAAGACCGCCCATCGCCCTATCAGCATAATCTCTATCCATTCATTCCCCTGACGGCCTATGCGTTTGACGAAAAGATCATGGGGGTGGTCCGATCTTTAAAAGATCCGCAGCGTGAGAAAAACAAGCGCTGGTCCCAGATGCTTCACATGATCAATACGATGGCAAAGGGCGGATGGAAAATCCCCAAGCGGTCAGTTTCGCAAGATCAACTCAATATCTGGTCTACCGAGGCTGGAAAGCCTGGGTTCTGGTTTGAATATAACCCGATGGTCGGGGAGCCCAAGGAAATTACGGGCCAGAATATTCCCACATCATTCGTGGCCTTGATGCAGATTGCCGAGGATGAGATTAGGAAAACTTCTGGGGCGATTCAAGAGCTTTTAGGGCTCGCCCGGGCCGGGGATCAATCCGGAAAGGCAATTAAGACCTTGCAGCAGTCTGGCGCCACCATCCTGGCGCCGCTGTTTGATTCGTTGATCCGAAGCCAAAAGATCCTGGGGGGCCAGGCCATCGAGTTGATCCAGCAGTTCTATCCTCCTGAAAAAATAATTGACATTTTAGGAATTGGTGGTATTAGTCAGTTGAACATCAAAAAGGAAGAGGTCTTTGATTTTGTTGAACGGGCACTTAAATCTAGATACGACACGGTGGTGGATGTCACACCATTGCTTGGATCGGATCGGGAGCGCCAATTCAGCCAGGTGATCGAGTTGATGAGTGTGATAGCCAAAGTCGGGATACCGCCACCTCCGCAGTTATTGGGTCTTTTGGTATCGGTTTCAGATTGGCCAGGTAAAGAGAGTTTGCTGGCCCAGATCAACCAAGCACAAAATCAGCAGCCGCAACAGCAACAAGTTCAACAAGGGGCGATGTAAATGCCGTTGACTAAAAAGGGTGCCGAAATCATGCGCAACATGAAACAAACTTATGGGACCCGGGCAAAAGAAGTTTTTTACCGCTCCATCAACGCGGGCGTGATTCAGGGGGTTGAAAATAAAAAGCATCAGCCCAAAAAGAAAAAGTAAGGAGGAATTTAGCAATGCCGGATGATCCGATCAAGCCAGAAGCCACCAAAGAGAAACCGGTGATTGAGCCGGTCAAGCCAGCGGAGCAACCTTCCAAAATAATTTCCGATGAGCGTATCGATCAGGTGATGCAGGCTAATGAGCAGTTGCAGCAGCGGGTGGATGAACTTGAAAAGAAGCCAGCTCAAAGTCAATCCACACAAACCCGCGGCTGGGATCAGGTTTCGGAACGCGATCTTGAATATATTGTGACGCATCCCACTGAATACCCAGATCATACACAGGGCGCACTTTCAGAACTGCGGAAAAGAGACCGGGAATCGATCAGAACAGAATTATCCGGTGAGATCGGAACCCAAACATTCATGACCTCCAATAAAGAAGCTTTTGATCCGAATACACCTCTTGGCAAGGAAGTGACAAAGATTCTTAAGCAAAACAGAACTCAGCCGGATGTTCTTTCCGATGTCATCGAGCTTGCCAAGCATCGAATCGAAGGTGGAACAAAGGGTAAGGACGCCAGAAAACAGGTTGTCGATGCACTCAAAGCCTCGGATGCACATGCTCCAGGCTCCGAAACCATTACAACTGAGCCAAAGCCTTCATTTATGGATATGCCCAAAGCGGATTTTGAAAAGGCGTTGGAAAATATCAAGATGAAAACGTTCAAACAATAGCAGGAGAATGAAAAATGTTGACCACAACAGTTGAAATACCATCAGCCGTAACTGAGTTTTATAACCGCACCCTGCTAGAACGGGCATTGCCATATATGAACCATGATCTATTTGCCCAGATCAGGCCACTCCCGCAGGGCAATTCCAAGCAAGCCAAGTTCAGGCGTTATGAGTCGCTTTCCAATGCTACCACGCCACTGACCGAAGGCGTACCGCCATCATCCACCGATCCCACCAAGACGGATGTGACCGCAAACATCGCGACTTATGGGGCCTATATCGAATATTCCGATGATGTGGAGCTGACTAATCCAGATCCGCTCTTGACGGAGTTCAATGAGCTTCTGGGCGAACAATCCGGCGAGACGCTTGATATTCTGCGCCGAGATGTTCTGGTAACCGGAACCGGCGTGAATTATACGAATGGCACTACCCGGGCTGGACTTAATTCTGTGCTGTCGCTTGCAACGCTCAGAACGGTTCTAAGAACCATGGAGCGAAATGATGCCAAATATATCACCCGGATTCTCTCGGGATCTCCTAACGTGGGATCAGATGCCGTCCCGATGTCAATGGTGGCAATTGTGCATCCCGATGTGGCCTTGGATGCCAGGCAGTTGTCTGGGTTTGTCGGCATTGAGGATTATGGACAGATGAGGCCAATCCATGAATCCGAGATTGGGGCCATTCCTTCAGTGAGAATGCGGTTTCTGATCAATAGCAATGCCAAGAAATATGCTGGGGCTGGCCAAGGCTCCTCAACCTTGGTCAATACATCCAGCGTGGCCGATGTTTATGCCACGCTTATCTTTGCCATGAATGCCTTTGGGATCGTTCCATTGCGTGGGGCGGCTCTGACCACACATCTGAAGGCCCGCGGAAGCGGTGGAACCTCAGATCCTCTGGATCAAGTAGGAACGACTGGCTGGAAGGCAAAGACCACCACGGTAATTTTAAATGACAACTTCATGGCGAGAGTGGAAAGTTGCGCCACGGTTTAGCAAATAAAAGGAGATTAGCATGAGTTCATCACAGGACGTGAGGGCATCTGGAGCATTGCTTACCAGCACTGCCAGAATTACGGTTAATCTAGGATTTAAGCCAGCCCATGTCGAAGCCGTCAATAGCGCCAATGTGACTCAGATTTGGTGGAACGCTGGCATGCCGGATGATTCAATGATTCGTGCATCCGGAGCCGCCAATCCTACTTATCTGACTTCCAGCGGCATCAAGCTTGTAGATGATGGAACCAATATCGGATTTTCAATCGGCCCGGATACCCAATTTACAGGTGTGGCCGGGAATCAGGTCTTCTGGACCGCCATTCGGGGCAACGATCCCAAGTAATATGGCAATCGCAAAACGGTTTGATATGAAAGATGGTCAACTAAGTTTTTTGGGAGAGGTCAAGCGCCCTTCGAAATTCAAGCCTAATCCTACGGTTGACCATATCATGAGCAATATGGCCGATTGTGAGGAACAGAAATCGGTTGAGACACAAGGCATGGTCACGCTGCGGATTCCATCTAATCCGAACGATCCAAACGGCACCAGGCCACTGGACATTAACCTGAATGGACAAAACTATAGCCTGCCCAGAGACGTGACCGCAACCGTGCCGAAAGAGATCGCCGAGATTATCGTGAATGCCCAATCAAGCGTTTCAACCGTTCCTGCTGCCAGGGGAGAGAAAGTAATCTGTCAAGTCGATCCTCAAACGGGAAGTTACCTGCCGGGAAAAGGCCCGACTCAGATCGAGAACAGGCGATTTAACGTGATCATCGAGGACCAGGAGGGTTGATGCCTAAAGTCATGATCAAGGATCGGTTCGATAGGGAAGGACCCGTCAAACTTACGCTTGGACCTATCAGCAAAACACTGCCACGAAACAAGGAAATTGAGATAAGCTCCGAAGAGCTGGAAGTCCTGATGCATTCCCACGAATCAAACTACGTTTTTGTCTATCCAGAGGTAAATCATGGCACTGTTGATCGCACCGAGCGGCCTAGCGCTGATCCAGGAAGGGATGAAGCGGGCGCTCGGCAGGGTGGCCAGCTCCGGTGAGCAGGCCAGGGCCCTGGATCAATGGCTTCCCGAAATAAAAAACGATATCTGGCTAGATGATGGCGCAAGCCATAAACTCCTCGAAGCGGAGGTCCTTCTTCTTTTACTTGAAGGCTTCCATATTTATGATCTCGCCTCGGATTTTGACGCCCCAAAATCATTTTCCATCCTGGACGGTGATGTACGCGATACGGCCCAGAGCGGCACAACCGATACAATCAAACTTGCCTCCACCGACTCCTCAGAATCAGCAGGTAGGGTAGGGAAAGAGATCGTTATAATTACCGGAACAGGTTTTGGTCAGAAACGTCAGATCAAAGCCTTTGACACAAGCACGAAAGTAGCTACAGTGGATTCGGCATGGTCTGCTGGAATTCCCGATTCGACCTCCAAATATATAGTTATCTCCGAATATCATCCTTTTAGCCTTGTCGATCCGACCACATTTGCCAAGATCACGGACCGCACCAGTCTGGCCCGTCCCAAATCAGGCATGATATGGAATAACAAACTGTATATTGAAAAGGTTCCAGACATGAAGACCTATCCATTGGTTTATCAATACTGGGTTAATCCATTAAAAGTAGATACAGCCGATAACAATACTACCCATCAGCAGTTGCTTATGAATTGGAGATCATTGTTTGTGGAAGGCATCTATATGAAGACTTTGCAGAACGAGGATGATACGCGCTATTCAGCTTCTTTTACTGTCTACCGGGATATGATCTCGAAGATTACCCACCAATCCCAAAGAATGGGGAGGGTTGAGCCCAGTAGTTTCTGATTTAACCGTTGCTATTTGTTGCGACTTGATTTTCTTCATAGACTTCAACTTTGAATTCCAATGTTTCACCATACGTTATCTTAATATCATCATTTTTAATCATCTCATCAAAGGCTAATATTCTTGCCTTATCCTCTGATTCAGACATCACGATATAGGTTTGTGGGCCGTATTGCTTAGGTCTGAAAATAAATAGTTTCATTTTACTTTTCCTATTTTTCTCTTGAATTGATATTTTAATTGTTTCTTCGGTTTTGCTTTTTCATGTGCTGCTATAATAGTCTTAGCAAAATCATTGGCCGTTGGAGTATCTGGGACAAAATATGCAAACCGCTTAATTATTCTAGTCATTCCAATTCCCCCGCTTGCAAACTGGGCATATCTTTGGTAATTGCTCACGCCTTGGAATCCATCGATGCCCACACTTCTTACACTCTAATTTTGGCAGCTTTATTATCATCATACTTATACGTATATCACATGGGAAAGATCTAGTCAAGTATATTTTTAGAAGATGCTGCTGGAATTGAATGATGGAGACCCAGAGAAGGCCCGGACTATGTGTATAGTAATAAAAGATTTCCTTGACACAATCTGAACAATTATAGTATATCTTGTGCCAATGAAGTTACTGGCTTTTACCGATGACCCATCAGGCGCAACCGGGTATTCGATCCAAGCCCGCAATATTCTGACTCGTTTCCACAAACAAGGCTTTCAGATCGCCTGCATCGCAATCAACAAGATTGATGAATCCCCGCTCCGGCCTTTCGATGATGACCGTATGCCTTTTAAAACATTTCGGGCCAATATCGATAGCACCGATCCAGAAGGCAGAAACCTACTCATGAAAGTATTTGGCAAATTGGCTCCAAACGTTCTTTTCGTGATGGGCGATATCTGGTCATTTCGGGGTTGGTTTGCTCAATGGCTTGAATCCAATCAATTCTGGAGGCCATTCAAAACCATCGGTTATTATTCCTGCGAATATCCATTAAACGATGAAGATCTTGAAATTCTATCCCTAACGGATTATCCAGTCTGCCATAGCAAATGGGGCCTTGGATTTGAAAATGGGGCTGGATATGACGTGATCAAAAATAAAGTCCGGCGCCTGATCTATATCCCAGATACAGTGGATTCAAAAGTCTTTCGCTGGTCATCTGAGGATCAACGCATAACCGACAGAGCCTCGATTGGAATGAAGCCGGAACATTTCATAATCTGTAATGTCAACCGGAATTCGTCAAGAAAAGATATCGGCACCACCATCTCGGTGTTTCGGCGCGTTAAAAAAGAGATCCCCAATGCACGTCTGTATCTTCATACAGTGGCATTGGATGAGTTTATTGTAGGGGAACGCATTAATCTGATCGAAAAATGTAAACTGGAAGGCTTGAGTTGGGGAAACTCATTTGAACAAGATGTCTGCTTTCCACTCAACTTCACCCCGCATTATGGCTATCCAGAGGATCTTTTATGCCGGATCTACAATGCCTGTGACCTGATGATTTCAACTTCTCTTTCCGAAGGCTTTGGAGTCACACCTTTGGAAGCCATGTTTTGTGGAAGACCCGTGCTTATTCCAGGCCATACAGGGTTTTCTAACATCTGCGAGACCGTGGGATTAAAGCCCATCAGGTATTATCCGGTGAAAGACGAACGGGTAGCTCCGGTGCAGGTCTATAAAACCGATGAGGATGATCTGGTCAACAGGATCGCGCAGGCCTATGAGAACCGGGACAAGCCATTATTCAGATCACAAACAATGGATCAATCCGCTCTCGCGGTCAAAAGTTTCGATTCAGATATGGTGTTCGAACGAGACTGGATACCCATGATCAATGAAATTAAAAATCAAGTCCAGCCAAAAAAGGCCATTCTCTATATTCAGCGGGGAAGTGCAGGAGATGTGTTGCTCTCATCCACCGTATTTAATGGACTTCGCTCAAGGCATCCAGGCTATCCATTCCATTACATGACCAAACCGGAATACAAAAATATCGTGGAAGGCTTGGTCGATGAAATAATTTCCTGGCAACCTTCAATCATCCATGATTACGAATTTCGATATTTGCCCCATGAATTTAAAATATGGCCCGGAAATTGGGGGAGTGGCGATACTCCTCTGACAAGATTATATTCCGAGATTTTGAATGTACCGTTTGATCGTCCTCAGATCGTTCCTGATCCCGTGGACGGACTTCCCGAGCAATATATTGTGATCCATGCCACAGGAGGTCATCCATACCGAGATTATTATAATTTCCATTTGGCGGTTGATCGATGCAGATTGCCGATCATTCAGGTAGGGGCTCAAAAGGATCAGATTCTTGGCAATGGGACGTTTAAGTTTATCGATCTGCGGGGGAAACTGACATACCGGCAAAGCGCTTATGTGATCTCCAAAGCTAAATTGCTTGTCGGAGTAGATTCATTTTGCATGCATGTAGCCGGAGCTTTCGATATACCCATGGTCATTACATTCGGATGCGGTGCCGCAAGAGTTACGGGGGCGCTTTCCAATGGACCGTTCAGATTTTTAGAGCCTGTCTATTCCAAGGTATGTCCGATAGTCGGACCGTGTTTTGGAACTTATAAGAACTGTCCCATGCCATGCGGCCCCCGGCATTCACCAGCTCTTGTGCGGGAGGCGATCAAACAAATAATGCCGGATCTATTTGATGAAGAAAAAAAGACCATCACGGGCGTGAACGAACGGTTGATGGAATTATTGAAAAAACCCAGCAGGAAAGAGGCCAAAGTAATAAAGTGATGCAGTGGTCACATGATCTGCTTCATGCCGTGCCTGATATAAATCATTGGAGATTATGAATGTCAAGCATAGCTCTGGTTATGAATACCAAAAACGAGACCGAAAACCTAAGGGCAGTCTTTAATTGCTTTGAGTCAGTCGTATCAGAGATTGTAGTGGTGGATTGCGATTCAACCGATGGAACAAGAGAGCTTGCCAAAAAATTAGGGGCCAGGGTTTATAACATCGGTCAATGTCCTGGATATGGTGATATGCGTACCATCAGCGTCCATTTATGCAGGACAGATTGGGCGATTATTATTGACGGGGATGAGCGCATGCTTCCCCAGGACGTGGCAAAGATCCCGATTCTGGCAAAAGAGCATCAAGAGAAAGATACCGATGTCATCCTGCTGCCAAGACAGCATTACCGAGATTGGAATATGTCGATTTGTGAAAACCCAAATCTGGCTGAATATGCAGACTGGCAATGTCGCTTCGTCAGAGTGGATAGGAAAATTTATTGGGTCAAGAAGGTCCATGAAGAAATAAGAATCTCGGGAAAGGCATATAAGGACTTATCCAATCCGGTGATACGTCACTTTGGTTATTTAAAAACGCCAGAGCGGTTACAGGAAATTGTCGATCTTTGCAATCGTCTCTGGAAAGAGGATCAAGAGAATAAAGACAGCTATGAATTGGAAAATCTAATCGGCTGCGCTGGAGGCGAGACATATTGGCGTGAAGCCCCTGGATATCATGCTCACAAACAATGAATACAATAACTAAAGAATTGTTAGAAGAAAGATCAACGCCTATTCCAGAATCTGGATGCTGGATTTGGGAAGGAGCATGTGGCAGCGATGGTTACGGCCATATACGGAGAAACGGTAAAGTGTGCGGTGCCCATAGGATTTCATATGAAACATTTATTGACAAGATTCCAGAAAAAATGCATGTACTTCACAAATGTGATATCAAACTATGTATTAATCCGCACCATTTGTTTCTTGGCACAAACAGCGATAATCAAATAGATTCTGTTAAAAAAGGACGACATGCCCATAGGAGAAAAACTCACTGTAAAAATGGACACGCATTCGATCAAAGTAATACATACATTAAACCAGATGGCGAAAGAAGATGTTTAAGCTGCCACAAACCACAAGATAGAATAAGACAAAGAGAGGCGTATCGGAGAAAGGTAAATGCTAAAGCAGGCCGAGATTTTTACATCGACGGGCGGAAAGTACATAAAACATCCTGAGATGGTATTAGCCATTAGGAATGGCCACGGGAGGCCGGTTTCACTTCAAGTGAGCCCCACCAATAAATGTCAGTTACGTTGTCAATTCTGCTCGGTAGATGAGCGTGACTTGTCTCTTGAATGGAAACTTTACGACCTCAAGATTTTAATCACAACATTTCATAGACTCGGGATAAAAACAGTAGAATTTAGCGGGGGCGGAGACCCGTCTGCTTATAAAACATTGCCAGAAATAGTAGCATTTTGTAAACTACTAGGTTTAAAAATTGGTATGATTACGAACGGAATCGTTTTGAACAAATTGCCCAGAGAAACTCTGGAATCATTTACCTGGATACGAATTTCAATGGTGACTTTAGATTATCGTGAATCAATAAATATCCCTCAGCCTTGGCCTGAAACAACAACTCTTGGAATGTCTTATGTTGTTGGGCAAATAGATTATACAGGCAAAGGAAGGAATTATACCAAAGATGATTATGAAGGACTATTAAAGGTAAGAGATTATGCCAAGGAACATAATGCTGCATATGTTCGCGTGGTGCCAGAATGCCTGACTGGAAGTTTAGATAAAATGGCAGAAATCCACAAGAAATGGATTCCCATTGTGGAAGAATTAGGTCCACCCTTATTTTTCCAAACTCATAAATGGCAAAAGCAAGCACATCAATGCTGGATGGATATGATCAAACCTTGGGCTCACTCTGACGGATTCATTTATCCTTGTAATTCTGTCAGTTTAAACACTGAAGCTCATAGGGACTTCGATCCTAAGTGGAGATTGTGTCACTGGACTGAGATAGAACAATACTATGAAAACAGAGGGTCGAAATCTTTGCCATTCGTAAATAAACTTTGTGATCAATGTTCTTTTACAGAAAACAATAAGATAATTTCTGAATTAATCGAACCTACCCCCATGGAGGATTTCGTTTGATAAAAGAACTCTCTCCTCACCAACTCCCAGAAGACCAGAAGAAAGCCTACGATAATTGGCTCTCCTATTTCACAGATTCCATCAATGCACTTTCTTTTAAGCCCTATATTGATTTTAAGGGTGAAGATAAGAACATCCTGGCCTGGCAGTCAAAAGAGGCTTTTATTTCCTGGTATGGTCAGTCTCCTGGTATTGAAGCCCAACCTTACAGAGATAATGGATTTTATGTCCGTGAATTAACCTGGCTTTCAATGTGGTGCAGTCCTAAAACAGTCGTAGAGATGGGAACCGATAAAGGCATTGGGACGTTTCTTTTATCAAGGCTTAATCCCCAGGCCACTATTCACACGGTGGATAATAAGCCGGAAGTGTTTATGCCTGGAGATCTGAAGGTTGAGACCGGCTTATTTGCCAAGCAGAACGATTTTAATATGTCTTTCCATATTGGCCAGTCGGATCAATTGACCATCGAAGATGTGGATCTGTGTTTTATCGACGGGGATCATTCAAAGCATAGTGTATGGCAGGATTCCTTGCGGGCTTGGGCGAATCGGCCTAAACAAGGTCGTTGGGTCATGATCTGGCATGATTATCGCGACGGAGAGGACTTTGTTGGACTTAAAATAGCGATTAACCGGTTTTCAGATGTGGTGAGGAAAAAGGTGTATAAACTTATGGATTCTACGACAGTGTGGATGACGAATGACGATTAAAGACTTGCTGGAAAATGAGCGCACAATTAACATATCTCCGACTGAGTACATCTTGGATGGAGAAAAATACATTGTTAGTCTTGAAGAACAAAGACTGTATGTAACTATAACCATAGATCAAACGCTGGCAATGTTAAACCGCGGGGCAAATGAAGCCTAAAATAATCATTGCCATTCCTATAGCCCACTCATGGTTATGGAACGATAGCTGTCTCTCCCAGATCCTGAAATTCGATCCAGGTATTGGCAATATCAAGGTTGTGATCGTCTCAAACTCCTTCGACTGGTCACCTTCTATCTCTAATATGATCGATCTGTCGGCCCAGGATGATCTGCCGTTCCCAATTGAAGTCGTCATGAATGACCGTGCGAGCAAATGGCATGGGACGGCTCTTGATTATGCCGTGGAATATTATGATGCCGAATATCTTTTCACCATGGAGCCGGATGTGCTGGTGCTGTCGGATGATTGGCTGGCCTGGTTTGTAGATCAAATGGGGAAAGTTGATCCCTTGACAAAGTGTTTTTCAGTAGGCCACTGGCATGGGGAGGGCTTTATTAACCCATCGGCCACTCTTTACCGCATGGATGCCCTAAAAGAGGCTTTTAAAGAGTTCAGGGCCAACCAGGACCCCCTGATGTATTGGGGGCCTAATTTCGAGCGTTCTGAGAATATTCTGGCCCATTATGACCGATTTTTAGACGATGTCGGGCCTTTTTCAGAGAAAAGAGGCTGGCCTGCTGGAACTAAGCTAAAAGGCCCCATCCCATCGGGACAGATGCGTGGACCCGGCTGGTATGAACCAGCACAACAGTTGCACCACTGGGCAGTGGAAAAAGGCTATTCTTATGTACCTGTTCCGTGCCGACATGATATTCATCCAGAAAGGGCAATTCCGGTGGGTACGTTCTATGGCAAAGATCCGGATTTCTATGTGGTGCATGTCTGGGGAGGAACCCGAGCGCTTGATCTTTTAAAACATCCCGTTTCAGATCCTACGGTCAGTAATAACATGGGATTTTGGCTAACACGGGAAGCTGAGTTATGGAAACAAGTCGTTCCTGAATATCGCCAGGAGATCACACTTCGGTTGATACGGGAGAAAGGTTGGTTTAATCGGCCGATGACTGAGCGTGAGGAACAGGCTGTTCGTGTAATCATGGGGCACTATGAAAAAGGAGGTGTGAGTCTGTGATTATAGATGATAAGCACAGGGTGCAGTACCATGTCATTCATGGCGATGCTATCCTCCAGGGCTGGTCTGTTGGCTGGCAGATTTTTGATCAACTTGGATCGCCTCCAATTTCCCTGGAAGTTTTAGAGGAAATCACGCGGAGGTCCCTACATTATACATATCATTCTAATCCTTTAAATATGGATCTATGGCCAGATACCAAGGATTATGATCAGAACAGTCCTGGCATTATTGAAAGGGTAAAAGACCTTGATAAAAGAATATACAAATCTGATATCGAGAAGGCTTTTTGGATCAATGTGACGAGAGTGCCGATCTGCGCTTCATACCTTGCTGCTATTGCCAAAGTCAAGCCAGCAATCATATTGGAGTTGGGAACGGGTGGAGATTCGGCGCATTCCACTGGGATGTTTTTGTATTGGCTTTCTCAATATAGCCAGGATATTGTTAAATTGGTCAGCGTGGATCGGCACCCGCTCTCTCATGTCTGGCCGAGATATAGAGAGTTCGCTTTCTGGCATTTCATCCAGGGGGACAGCATCACGGTGATGAAAAAGCTGATAAATAAAGAGATAAGCGCGCTTCCTTCCTGGTACAATTTGATTTTCATTGATTCCTCGCACACCTATCCCCATACACTAAAGGAGATCGAGCAGGCATCTTTCATGACCCATGCGATCTTGCTGGATGATACGACTGTAGAAGATGTCAAAAAATCATTGGACGAATTTCTATCAATGAATAAAGAGTGGTTGAGGATAGATCTCGCCCACGGCATCACACTAATCGAAAAGCATCCGTTCATATGAAGGAACTTATTTTAACACAGGGTGATAAGGCAGTTATTGATGATGATGATTATTATGAATCCGTTAATATTGCAGCTCGAACCTATTATGGTGAATTTGCGAAAGTAAATGAACTACCAGCGACTTGAAGAAAAAATAGTGGCTATCCAGATGGAGGTAACCAACGCCTGTCCCCTGGCTGACTGTGCAGAATGCGCCTATCGTTTTATGTCTCGTCCCATTGGTCACATGGACTATGAGCTTGCCAAGATCATCGTGGATGGAGCAGTGCAGGCTTTTGGTACAGGAATAAATTTTAACCTAAACGGCTTGGGCGAACCTATGGCCTATCTGAAGCTGCATGATCTGATCCGCTATATCGGGCAGAAGGCTCCGAATGGGAGGGTGGAGTTATTTTCAAGTCTAGTGGGTAATAAAGACCGAATTATTGCCGTTTGCCAGGCACTAAATGAAATTCCAAATAATGTCCTGTTTGCGACAACCTGTCATCTCCGCTCTTACACAGGGGATATCTTAGAGCAGACAGCCAAACATTTTCAATTTGAGACGGTATTCAATTTATTGGGCAGTAATCCAAGAATTGATCTCCATGTGGCCACCAACGTCTCGATATTTACAAGCGATGAGGAAGTCAAGGCATTCAAGCGTATTTTCAGCGAGGCTTTGCCGGAAGAGAAGATTCATGTGGTGGAAAGATTAGATCCCTGGCTTGAGTATATCAGGCCGTTTGCGGTTGAATGCAGTGATGTGATGAGTCAAAGCGTGTGTGATTATCCTTATAGGGTATTATTTGTAGAATGGAATGGTACGGTCACAATCTGCTGTACCGACACGCTGAAGGATGAACTCGTAATCGGTGAAATAAAAACCAAAGAAGACGTAGGGAAAATATGGTTTGGAGATTTTATGAATGAATTGAGAGATAGACATAATAATTTGGACGTTGCAGGTCTTCATCCTTGCTCAAATTGTGGGCGCACAAAAGGATATCTTAAAAGATAAAGAGGAGATGTTTGAGCAGAACAAACGCATATACCCGGCAATACTATGAATGTGGAATCCAGACCGGCAAGAGTCTTTATGAGAATTATCATTGGCTACCTGAAATGACCATCCCCATGGCCCAAGTCATGATCGACTACTTGGGCATCAAACGGGGCCAGCGTGTATTGGATGTTGGATGTGCCAAGGGTTATTTGGTCAAGGCCATGCGCTGGCTTGGACGGGAAGCCTGGGGCTGCGATATTTCGGACTATGCCTTGGAAAGCGCTGATCCGGAGGTAAAACAATATCTTTCAAAAGCTCTGCCCACAGAATATTTCCATTTTGCTATCTCTAAGGATACTTTTGAGCATATCAAGCTTTTTGATATCCGCAATTTATTGACAAGAATCAATTCTAGTGTATTGTTCATAATCGTACCACTGGGGAATGGGCGAAAGTACAATATTCCAGCCTACGAACTTGATACTACGCATATTCATAGGCAACCCTTGATCTGGTGGAATGAACTTTTAAAATCTCAAGGTTGGAAGATAAAATCATCGGTGCCCAGGGTTCCTGGGATTAAAGATAATTGGACCTCTGAGGAAATGGGCAATGGGTTTATTGTGGCCGAGAAATGCCCAGTCCAGCGTTTGCCTGTAAATGGTGACTATGGCGAATCAGATGATACTGAAAAGAGTCTGGCAGGATCAACAGGCGACATTAAGTATTTTGATCCTCAATGGTAAGTCTTTTCTCCTCATCATAGAAGATCCCTGTAATTTTAATATTCCGAATCAATCCTATAGTCCCAGTGGGTGAATTATGGCTCTTAGAAACGGATATGAGCATCCATACAAGCTGGCCATCGGTGGTGTGGATCTCTATCATGATCTGACCCAGATCATGCCCTATCGCTCTCCACAGACTAAAAACTGCTTCTATCGTGATGGTATGGTTTCACGTCTCGGAATGGCCAGGCTTACAAATACAGAAGTGTTATCCGGTAAGGCCGTCACTACCTTGCACCGATTTTACTACGGGACCAGCTCAAAACAGTTGCTGGCCGCTTCAGGAACCACAGTAAAAAAGTATGATGATGTTTCGGCCTATGATAATGTCCTGACCGGGCTGACCGATGGGGCACAGGTCAATATGTATACCTGGGGGCCAAAGGATGCCGTCTATATCGCGAATTCAAATCAAACACCTTCCAAATGGAATGGAACTGCTACCACCAGTCTAACGGCCTTCCCATCTACCACCAAGCAGTTTATCGCCATACTGGATCGTCTGGCCTGGATTGATACTACGAATCCTACCTTTATCCAGTATTCGCTTGCTTTTGATGATACTGCCGTGCAGGCTGCTCAGAATGCCTTGAAGGTTCCGGGGCCTGGGATTATTCATGGCCTGGCCTATCATGGGTTGATCACGGATGTTGGATTTGCTTATAGGATCATTGCAGCCAAAGGATCATCCATTTGGCTCTTAACAGCCAATGATTTAACACCTGCAACCTTGGATGCGAGGTTGGATATTCTTTCTGAAAATGTCGGATGTGAGGCTTGGCGAACGATTCAGTCCACGCCTATCGGCACATTGCTTCTAGGGACTGATAAACAGGTTTATCTTATGACTTATGACATGCGGTTTATCCTGGTCGGAAGCTTGGTCAGGTCGAACCGTGTGGAGACTAAAGGCATTGAGCAGATTCCTTCCGGCCAGATGGATAAGCCGTTCGCTGTTTATCATGATGGGTTTTATAAGCTATTTTTCCCGCAGCAAGGCGGGACTTATAATGCAATACAGTATTGGTTGGATATTACCAGGTTTGCACAGGATAAGGATGGATTCTGGGGGCCATGGTATGGGCCGATGTCAGGTCAATTTATTGCCCACGCCATTACCCAGAACGGCCCTGGGGATAATGGGAACCTCATGGGCGGGGAGGCCAATGCTGGGACGGGAAGTTATGTCTATCAGATGGAAAATACAAACGCCGATCAGGGTACGGCGATCAATTATGTCTACCAGACCAATTACGATGCCCACCGGAAGCCACAATATAACAAGACGGTTCATTCCGTGGATATTGAGTTTGCTTCAGTCGATGGCACGCTGAATGTGACGTTCTTTGATACGACAGGGGCACAATCATCCGGCAATCAAATATCAATTGCTTCGGAGGGAGTCAATTGGAATGATGGGTATTGGAATGATTCTTACTGGACGGCATCTGGAACGCCTATCAGACAACAAATCACGCCAGAAGATAAACTGCTGATACGGTATCTTTCTATGATATTTGACTTCTCTTCCACGACTGAAAAAATGGAGATTTATTCGATCATGGCAAAGGGACAGATTAGGTCAGCTTTGCCGTTTGTAGGGGCGGCATTAAGGGAGTAAATCATGACAGAGTTAGGCTCAGGTTCAGGATCTTCATATCCAGGTTCGTTAGACTCAGATTCCACGCTTGAGGTGGATTCGCCTGCTGCTGGCAAGACTAAGGCCCGGGCAAACGTACCAAATGATCTTGCAGCCGCTATTATTGCGATTCAAACCGAGTTAGGCACCGATCCCGCAGGTTCCGCCGCCACCGTAAAGGCCAGATTAGCTGTAGAGCATAATGATGCGGGTACTCATAGCATTGTTACCACTTCCAGTGGCATCATTGCCGGGGGCCATGTAATATGGGCCACAGATAGTACCTATGACATCGGTGTGAGTGGCATAAGAAGACCAAGGGATTTATATGTTGCCAGAGACCTTACAGTTGATGGTGCAATCGATCAAAGAGGTGGCATTAGAAGTCACCTATTTTTTGCTTCCAATAATACTTATGATATCGGCGATCTCGCTGGTAATGGTAGACCCAAGGATTTATTTCTTGCTGGAAAAGGCATGCTGGTCGGCGGCATTGATGCTGGAAACAGTGGGACATTCCTTAAAACCAAAGTCATCGACATCGGTGATTGGAATATGGATGCCACTACTCAAGTATTAGTGGCTCACGGCTTAACGCTAGCCAATATCAGAAGAATTTCTGTCACAATCAGAGACGACGTGCCCAATAATTTTTATGACTTCCCGGCAGCTTCTAATACCGCAACTTCAGCAGAGTTCATCGCTATTACTGCCACTAACGTAGATTTAAACCGGGCAGTATCAGGATTTTTTGATACCACAGCTTTTGATTCTACATCCTATAACCGTGGCTGGATCACCATCGATTATGTTTAAAATTAAGGATAGAATAATGCGAAAGCTGACTTTAAAGACAGATGTTCCACGTGGAACATCCTTGGCCGAGCCACCCGATAGCATGCCCATCCAGATATTGGAACCCCAAGTAATTCTGCGCGTTGCCGATATCCACGATATCCTGCCTTTGACTTTGATGTGGAGTAAGATGACTCAAGAGATATTTGACAATTTCATAAAACTTGACAAGATGGAACTGGATAAGTTCTCCTATGCCATGGCGGATCGCCTAAGAGTCCCGCATGTATTTACACAAGTTGCTTGCGATGGAGCAAAAGTAGTAGGTTTCATTCATTCCTATCTTCAAGATCGGTCTTACGGGAAACCAAATAGGATTGCTTTTTGTGAGGCTTTATATGTGGAAACTGAATATCGCGGCAAAAGCATTGCCAAAAAACTCATACAGAGTTTTATTGGCTGGGCAGAGAAACAGGAACTGGCTATAGAATTCATAACTCGCTACGATACTAATTTGGTTAAAATATGGGAAAGATCTGGCTTTGTTCCTTATTCTATTGTATTTAGGAGGTAATATTCATGGGCAGAACTTTTTCAAGGTTTATTAAAGACCCAATTGGATCTGTTTTTGGTAAAAACCCAGGAGCACAAGCTACCTCAGATCCTGCGATTGAATCAGCTTTGCTAGATCCAGCCAGAGTCAATGAGGTGATCAGTCGTCTTATGGGACTGACCGGCCAGGGTCCACAGACTTTTAGCCAGATTGGGCAAGCACCTAATGTCGCACCAGTGTCTACCGATATCTCAGTATCCCCTTTCTTTGCCAACTTTCAATCCGCTGTAAATGACCGTTTCACTCCCACGGGACCTGAAAATCAACTTTTGCAAGATATCATGGACAGGACATCGGCTGGATTTGCACGGCGTGGATTAGGGACTTCGCCCGTAGCAGCCACAAGTACAGCGGCATCCATCGCTCCATCTTTAGTGCAGTTAAGAACAAACCGTATCAATGAACTTGGAAATGCGATATCTCAATGGCTATCCGGTCAGCAATTGGGCGTTACCCAGCGGGGCCAGGATATTACCAGTGGACTTACCGGGCGTGAACAGGATATTACCCAGCGAGGGCAAGATATTACCGCTGGATTGACTCAGAGGACCAATATGATCAACGATCTTTTGAAGTTTTTGGAATTTGGCAAAAGAACCTCTTTGGGACAGATTAGCCGAGGGGCACAACCCAGCATTTTTAGTCAGCTTCTTCCTGGCGGTGTTGGAGGTGGAGGCGGAGGCAAACCTCCAGTCCCAGTCCCAGGCGATTAAGGAGTTTTATAAATGGGCAATCTTCTTCAGCAAGGGCCTTCACGAGAGGAAAAGCGCTCGGCCCGTATTACAGAATTTAATAGGATGATTGAGCAACTCCCCATAAAAGAGAGAACGCCTTCTCGGTTAATAGATCTAGCGGCGCAAGTTGGAGCAAAACATCCAGAGTTGCTCGTAGAAGATTTCTACAAAAAGCATAAGGAATTTCGGACTATGCTCAAAGAATCGCTCCCAGAGCCTGGAACTGTACCTACCGGCACCGTTCCAGTCACATCCCAAGTCCTTGAGCTTCTCAAGCAGGCTCAATTGCCCACCACTGGATTGGAGCAGCCCATTCCATTGCCCGCCCCCTTGGGGATGAATCTGGAGACAGGGAGGCCCCTACAGATACAGGAGTTGCTAGAAATGGTGCCAGGATTGGCAAATGCTTCCTTACCAGGGCCGATTGTCAGAAATCAGCCGGAACTGAGTTTATTCGGGCCGCAGGCTATCGCGGGACTTCCCCAGGAGCCAGTTCCAGGGGCTTTCACGCCATCTCCTTTGATTACAGAAGCGGCTTCAAGGGTTGGAGCGCTTCCAAAACCTGAGCCTATTCCGAGCGTAGGGGGTGACCGAGAGGCTATTGCCGGGGAGTTATTCAAAGTAGCAAGGTTCTCTGATCTAAATCAGAATGAGAAAGCAATAGTCAATAACCGGGTTCAGAATGATCAAATCAAGCAAAGAGCTGCACAAGGCGCAGCGGGTGAGCAGGCAAAGCTGAATTTCAGTCTAAATCAACAAAGAAGTCAGACCCAACGGGTTATCGAGGGTTTAACCTCTGTTCAAGATAAGATCATGGCCGACCCTGCTATCTTGGGGGCTCCGGGTAAAGTTTCAAACCTTATTACCTCAGTTTCGGATCAGGCTAAAGCCTTTGTAAATCTGATTGTCCCAGGGGCATTTGATGAATTTTTAAAGATAGAAAAACACGCCAACATATTCCGTGAAGCTGGTATTGAAAACGCAAAACTAAAGAGTCAGCTTTTGGGCTTGTCAATTGCTCTAGCTTTAGCTGAAGGCTTCCAGGATAGGGGCATCACAGACCGAAAAATAGAATTGAACCTCAAGAGACTTACTGGAGCCGCAGGTTCAGGTTCGGCTGAAATTGCATTCAGTACTTTAGAGCAATTGAAGCAAGAAATGATTGCCGGATTCAATACGCAGGCACAGGCTAGTTCCGATATATTGTCAGCGGCAAAACAATTACCTGCACAGCCGGAAAGACGTTTTAGTCCATCTGGTAAACGATTCAAAGATTTTGAAGTGATAGGAAGAGAGCCAGCTCCGTAAATGCCAAAAGAATTTGAAAACGTCATCATAAGATCCGGGGATGAGATCATCAAGGTTAGAGTGCCAAAAGGTACTCCGGATGATGAGATCAAAGCTTTCATTTCCGCTCCATCTGAATCCACTATGCCGGTGGCGCCAACCAACCAAGGGCCTTTAGGTCTAGTGCCTGAAAGTTTTAGAAAGGGAATAGCCGAAGAAGTATCCAAGCAATCCTTCTTGCAACGCTTCGCGGGACAATCCGGCCTTCCCATTGGATTGGCTGCTGGGGGAGGTGCTTTGGGCGCATTGACAGGACCGTTTGCCCCAGTCGCTATTCCGGTGTTGGCGGGAGTAGGCGGATTGGCAGGTGAACTCATTACAGAGGAACTCGGATTTTCACCCACAAGCCGTCTAAATCAGGTATTGGCTGGAATCTCTCCAGGTGTCGGATCATTGGCTGGTAAAACATTACAGTTAGGGAAAAAAGGGATCGGTTTTATTGCTAAAAAATCCCCTCCATTTCGAGCAGCCGAATCAATTGCTGAATTGGAAAAGTTCACGAAAGAGACCGGAAGTATCGGGGCAAAGATTTTAGAAAAACAACAAGGACTGATGGGTAGAGAAAGCCGCATACTTTTCAGAGCCGCTCGAATGGCAAAAGCGCCACTCACGGCGGATGATCTTCCATCCACCCGTGCTGCCTTGGATCTATTGGAGACCGAAGCAAAAGATTTCAAGCATTTCCCAGAAGGCCAGCAAATACTTGGTGTAATAGAACAGATCAAAGGCGACCTTTTTCCAAAAGCAAAGGTCGCAATGGAAACGACAGGAATTTTTGATAAATTCGGAGCACCCATAACAAAAACTACTATGACATCAGGGAAAGAGGTCACCACAGAATCTCTTGGTCGAATCCGCCAACTTATAGGCGCCTCAATAGACCGCCTCCAAGCTCAATCCGGGGTGCGCTTGGGTGCGGCCAAGAAATTTTTCTCTGGTCTGGCCGATGATATGGAGAATTTGGCAAGAAGTGGTGGTCCGGCTGGTCCAGCAGCCCAATTGAGGATTGCTGCAGGAAAGAGGGCGAAATTAGAGTTCGCTGTCAAGGATATGGAGGCCATTATCACCAAAGCCACGAAGCCCATGAAAGGGGAAGGGGATACCGTTGTTTTAAATGCCAAGACTGTTTTAGATAGACTTGAGCAATTGACGAATCCGAAAAGCGATCTTTTTGATAAGAATTTTGCAAGCGCCCTGAAAAATGAATTGCCAGAGATCAAGAAGTTTTTTCAGGAGATCAATAAACTATCTCCTACAACCAGTCCTGGAGGCCCCGCATCTATTGTTTACAGAGGTGCAACGGCTAAACTAGGTCGAAATATCGCACTAGGAGCAGGATTAGGTTTTGTAGTAGGAGATGTTACTGGAGGAACAATCGGGGCCATGATCGGCGCAACATTGCCGGAGATGATTACCGCTCTTCTATTAACGCCCAATGGCAGAAAGATCATGCTGAAAGCTGCACAGGCAGGATCAACCCCAGTTAATCATCTCAGGAACGCCGTCATCGGTGAAATTATGGGCCAAGCTGTTTCTCCGAAAGGCCCAATCCGAGAGAACCTTCCGGTGATGCCATGATCCAACCTGCATGCTGTGAATCGCAGCAGACATGTGTTTATCGTCTATCCTGGTAAGGAAGAGAGATTACGAAAGCTATGAAGTCATTGAGCCATAATAAAGCAAGATAGGCAATGACACCAGCAAAATACAAGGCATAATACAAAATGACTCCAATTGGAATCATCACCAGAAGAAGTCCTATGATTATAATTATTGTGATTAACATATATTCCCTTTATCTATTTTAAGTATGACTCAAATAATCGGCAATGTCAACGTGAACAAAACCAATACGAATTTGTGCTAATATGAGCCGGTGGCCGACTAATAGGACATTTTTTGAGACCTTTCGAAAAACGGTGGCCGTTGCAGGCACAGCAGAGAAACTTCATGATGATCTGCCAATACCTGATACCTTTATGTTGGTGATAAAAGCCCTCGATGGAAACACTGGCGATGTGGAAATTGGGAATTCGCAAGCCAATGCACAGGGAACCGGGGCCTTTATACTTGATGCGGGTCAATCCATTGGCCTAAAGATCACGAATGGCAATTTAGTTTGGATCGATGTAACCGTATCTGGAGAAGGGATTGTGGCTTCTGTTGAACAACATTAATATTAGAGGGTGAGATATGAAAGCTCTATTTGCTTTTTTGGCGGCAGCCATTGCGGCTGTGTTCCTGCTCTCGGTGCATTTTGCTCATGCCGAAGGCGTGGTGGTGGGCAGTAATGGCGTGGCTTTCTGGAATGCCAATCCTGAAACCGACATAGCCGGGTACAAGGTTCATTTTGGACAGACAAGCGGCATCTACTCTATCATCAATAATGTGGGTCTTACCGCCACGCCTACAAGCCCCTTGGTTCAGTTATCGACTTTTGGCTTGGCTGAGGGCCAGTGGTACTTTGCCGTGAGTGCCTATGATCTGGCTGGTAATGAGAGCGGGTTGAGTCTTAACATCCCTTTTGTATTCGACCTGACCGCACCCACGGACCCCACGGGTGCCGGAGTCAGGACAAAACCATAAGGTGGTCTGGGGGAGATAATCAGTAATGGCAACTCATCGTGTTTCAATCCTTGGAGCTAGCACAGTCCCGGATACATCGGGGAATTGCTGGCAAGAGCCTTATACGATTCTTGCGACCAATGATGTATGGGGACTTTTAGTTTTTAGATTTGGGTCTTCCAACGCTGCACAGCCCACTACCAGGATTGGGCTACGTGGGCAGTTTAATGTACCTAAAAACTATGTCGGAACTGCAAAGCTCATTGTGGTCTGGACGGCCACCGTGACGACTGGGGATGTGGTTTGGGATTTTGACTATGATGCCATTAGTGGCAATGATACAGAATCGCTTGACCAAGCAGCACCACCACAGGAAGCTGTCACGGGGACGGATACCGCACCAGGAGCAGCGAATAGGAGATTAGAGCTTTCCATTACCTTAACCGCTGGCAATTTCGCTGCAGATGACACGGTGGAATTTGAGTTATTCCGAGATGGGGCGGATGCGGCGGATACGATGGCAGCTTCGGCAATCTTATTCGGGGCGTTTTTTGAGTATGCTGACGTTTAGGAGTAGATCAATATGGCTGTAGAACTAACTCCTGGAGGAGCGAATGACGATGCCGGATACAGGATCACTTCGGCATCCCCGTTAGGATCATTTACAGATATCACGCTTTCCTGTTGGGTCTATTTTGATGTGCTTCCGGGTGTTGGAAATTTATTTCGTGTGTTACACAAAAAACAGCCTGCCTCCCCATGGCTTGATGATTGGTTTTTGAGTATTGATAACAATATAGTTACCGTAAGAATCGCTGCTGGAATTTCTCTGAATGGTGCCACAGTTTTAACGACTGGTGCCTGGTATCATCTTGCAATGACATTTAATGCAGGAACAGACAGCCTTAAATTGTATGTGAATGGAGTACAGGACGCTTCCGCTACCGAACTGAATGTAATTCCTAACAACACTGCTACCGAGTTTTGGATTGGTTATAGAGGGGTATTCGGAGCGGAAGTTGTGAACGGGAAGATATGCGAAGTTGCGGTATGGGCCAAGGAATTACTAGCCAGTCAGGTTTATATGTTGGCTCAACGGATTCCCCCGGCGCGTGTGGATATGACAAGTCTCCGAGGAGACTGGCCTCTCTATACCGATCTGGCTACAAACCCGGATTATAGCGGCAATGTAAATAATGTAACGAAATTCACAGAAGGGACTGCCACAGTCGGCCCTGCGAACCATCTTCCCATGGGGCCTCGGTTTGGATTTGATCTAGGGTGGGAGGGAGCGTTTACGGCTGCGGCAGCGGTTGGGCAGCCTACGATGAGACGATGGGGTTTAATACCTGGTATGAGTCCCAATAGACCTGTTGTGGGTGGAATTAGATAATGGCATCTACTGACGCAAAACCCTATCCAAAACGCGGTGAAGCCTACAGGATCACTTTCCCGATTTTAGATGCAGATGGAGATTTAGTCACAGGAGCGGCGGGATTGGATTCTGAAATTTCCCAGGACGGTGGTACTTTCGTCGATTGCACCAATGAAGCCACCGAGATAGCGGCTTCATCCGGGATGTATTATCTTGACTTGACTGCCAATGAAATGAATTGTGATACGGTTTCACTTATCATTAAAACGTCAACATCGGGTGCAAAGACTACTCCCATCGTTCTATATCCTGTCGAAAACGGCGATATTCCAGTTAATGTCAGGCAATGGGCTGGGACGACTACGCTTCCATCTTTGGGTGATATGCGGGCGCAAATTAATGCCTCTCTGCTAGGTCATGAACCAATGAAAACCAGTACATCGGGTCGATTTCTTGATGTCTCAGCGGCAGGGGAGGCAGGGCTTGATTGGGGTAACATCGGCTCGCCGGACACAGTTATCTCATTGGGGGGAACTACTATCCGTGGATCTGGAATGGTGACAGATGCTGTAACGGGTGCCGTGGGATCAGTGACGGGCAACGTCGGTGGAAATGTCACTGGATCCGTTGGCTCGGTGTCTCAGAGCGGCATTTCACCATCTTCTTTCGGAGCCGATGTTCGGGAACAGGTGGCCTCGGCCATGATCAAGCGAGGGATGGTCAAGGATGAAGGCTCTTTAGAGAATAGGTCTCTGGGATGGGCTATCTCAAAATTGGTGAATAAACTAGACATGAATGCGAGCCAAACGACCTTGAGTATTCGTAAAACGGATGATTCCACGGCATTATTTACACAGGCCCTTACGACATCGGGAGGTGCGCTGCCCGTCACGGCGGCAGATACGGCATAATGAATAAATTGATGATAAAACTTACCCAGCGGATGATTAAGCGTTATCTACCAGAAACGATTGACCTACAGCAAATATTGGATTCCCAGGCCTATCTTCAGGCCATCGGGTTTGTGGAACAAGCTGAAAAGACAAAAAGCTTTGGAATGCATAAGCGGGATTTTGTTCATGCACATCTCATGGCATGGTATCAACAGAAATCCATCCAGAAACCAAAAATCTATGTGATCAATCTAATTATTGAGTTGGCGGTTTGGAGAAAGAATAAATGGATCTGATGATGATTCAAGGTATTTGGTTGGGCATGGGATCTTCCGTCATCATCCCTCCTTCACCCGTAGTCGCCACTACCATACTTTATCATCCTTATCATCCTTCCCATCCGACACACCCAACCTATAACCGGAACTTCTGGATGATTCTATTGATCTATATTTTGCAGTGGTTTCCTAAATGATCCTTAAACGCTGGTGGCAGAGAATTGACGTGACCTATGGGGCCTTGATAGATTACATGGGGCCTATCTGCTTGATCTTGGAGCCTCCCTGGGAGGATAACAAGCCTGATTTATCTTGTATCCCGGCGGGACTGTATGAATGTGTGCGGGTGAAGTCTGAGCTGATTAAAAGGATCTTTGAAGGCACAAGGGATGAGACTTTTGAGATCCGAGGTGTGCCGGATAGAGAACTGATCCGGTTTCATCCTGGTAATACCGTCAAGGATACAAAAGGCTGTCCTATAGTTGCGAAGTGCCTTGGGAAATATGATGCTGTAGCTGATCTTGAGCGGAGTAAGATTGCGTTTATGGAGTTGATGGAGACTCTTAAAAATCTGGATAAGTTTACGCTTCATGTGGAGTAATTATGCGCCTGTATTCCATAGACCTGCTATCAGTTAAAAGACTGTGGGATCGGTGGAAAAAAAGGAAGGCCGAACGGGAGCGAATGAAATGGCATGCAGAGTTGAGTAATTTGGCAAGGATGTCGTTGAATAAAAAGGCTGACAAGATCGAAAAGGAGTTGGTGGAGCATGCGGCGAAAAAGCCGGATGGAGGTTCTAATGGATTTATCAACCGCTAATATTGAACATTGGAAACCGTTTGGCAATGGTAGATACGAAATATCTTCTTGTGGAAGAGTAAGAAGAATGTACATAGGCCCGCATACTTTTATTGGGCGCATAAAACAATTACAACATAATTCTGCTGGTTATGTTCATGTAACTATATCTGTAGATGGAGCACCAAAGACATTATTGGTTCATCAATTAGTGGCCGAGCATTTTATTGGTCGAAGACCAGAAGGCATGGTTATAAATCATAAAGATGCAAACAAAAACAATAATGGAGTAGAAAATCTAGAATATGTTACTCCTTATGAAAATGTGCATCATACAATAAGGCTTGGAAGAAATGTGAAGGGGGAAGCCGTGCCACAGTCTAAACTTAAATTGGAAGAAGTAAAGGCAATAAAGCATATGTTATTGGATGGAATTCCATGCAAAATAATAGGTGACATGTTTAAAGTCACACCACAAGCTATAAGATTAATAAAACATCGAATAAATTGGGCTTGGGTTTAACCGATGAACTGGTTTGCTAAGAAAATCATTGAATGGAGGGCGCCTAAAATGTTCAGCGCATTGAATGGCTACAAGACACGGATTGCGGCGTTTGGAGCGATCCTGACGGGCGGTGGGATAGCGGTTGCTGGATTCGTAAAACTTATGGATGGCGAGGCCGGAGCTACCGATCTGATCGAGCAGGGCTGGGCCATGGTGCTGACAGGACTGGGATGCTGGGGATTGGCGCACAAGTTGGAAAAGATGACCAATGGAGGGAAGTAAATGGGCTACAGGACTTTCAAAAAAGATGGTGGGATCATGCACTATGCAAATAAATGGTCATTCCATTGGCACTCATTAGGGGTGGATTGGTGTCGTATCTGCTTGGATCGGCAGGTTTCAGATCTTGCAAGAAAATGGAGGTTTTGACATGTCATCAGAAAAAGAGATTGCCAGGCTCGCTATGGTAGGGCAGCATAAAGGTAGATATGCACCTCATAAAAGCATATTGCAGTCCATGGCTCTGATGACTTTTTTGTCCATCATTGAATGGAGGTTTTGAATTGAAAGGTCGCAGAGTCTATCCAAACGAAAAAGGCGGTCTTACCCTGGTTGAAGGTGATTATGGTTTTGATGGGGATGGATTGTTTTGGTGTAGACCACCTGGGTGTAGACCACCGGGGAGTCATGCTGGCATTGTTGAAGGAGAAGGATGGACAATTACGCAGCATGAAGATGGAACGGTAAGCGTTAATCCTTCAATAGATACGGGAGAATGGCATGGTCATTTAATCAAAGGAGAATTTGTCAAATGAAAAAACTGCTAATGCTAATTTTGCTTTGTTTTGCCATAATTAGCTTTTCGGTTCCGGCTTATGCTGAATGGACACCGGAAGCATTTGACTTTACCGTCAAAAAAGGTGTAGGAATGGCAATGAATGGAAATGAACAAGGCACAACAGGATCTATAGTCCTTGGCTCTTTCTATTCCATAAACAATTTTAGAACAACTGAGCCCGGGAAGATCGAGAAATTCAAGATGGTGGAGATTGGAGTGGTCGACATCGGGATCGGCTCGAATGAGGCTGATGGTGGAAGAGTCGCGCTGCATGGCGGTCTGGGGGGATGCCTGTTTGAAGTTCTATGCGTGTCCGAGGTCTATGCAATGCGGCCTACCTTAATAGATAGCAAGGACAGACCCTGGCGAACAAACTTCTTCGTAGACATTATCCGGCTGGGGCAGTTTGCAAACCTTGACGCTGTTCCCGGAGTAGGTGGGATCTTTAAGAAATGAACATCTTGAGGCCGAGGAAGAAGCTGGAGACGCCATGACACCCCATTGCTGTCCAGTTTGTCAGGGAAGGGGATCTGTGCCAGCAGGATTCTATGGAATACAGATGGGTACAGCAGGAGAAATATGCAGATCATGTGGCGGTCAAGGAGTATTGTGGGAGTTTGAACAACCCTATACTTATAAAGAGCCATGAAAGACCTCATCATCCTAATCTTGCTGTTATGTGGCTTGCTGGCCTTGGGTGGCTGTTTCCCGGCGGCCTATGATACCAGCGGGATCTCTCACTGGATGGCCGAGCAGAACCGAAAGGATGGAGTGCCTGAAGATGAGAACTGGGCAGATACCAAGCATGATGGGACTCCGCAAACGATTGGGCTACATTTCAGGGCTAAAGACCTTAAACCTCATCTTCTATTTAGGATTGATCTTGGTATTGTGCGGACTTCTTTATGGTGGCCTTTATTTCATTCGACATCCATAGGAATAATAGGATATCCAGGGTTGCAGTTTTATCACTCATTATGTCCTTTAGGCGCGAAATTCGATCCTACGGAAAACGATTACCTATGGTGCTCAATGTCCTTTAGGATACATAAGCTCAGTCCTGTGGAACAGAATAACCAGGCCGGAAGCTGAGTCTATAAAAGAAATGGCCCTGGATCAGTGTGGTATCGAGTGTCGAAGATGTAATGGCCTGATGATACCCGATTGGCTGGTATCCGAATCTCTGATATGGCTTGGACTGAGATGTTTAAACTGTGGTGATCTGACAGATGAGCAGATTCTTAAAAACAGGAGATGCCTAAATTGAAAAATCTTGACTTCAAGCTCATAGGCCAGTGGATCCTAATTCTCGGCACACTTCTGGGGTTTTTCTGGATGCAAGATCGTAGGCTTACAGTAGTTGAGGTTGGATTGCAACAGGAGATGAAAGGCTATCAGATTGCATTTGAGAATATCACGAAACAGATTAGAGAGTCGGAAGACCGGCTGACAGATAGGATTAAGGGCATTGAGAATCGGCTTAATAGATAAATAATCAGCTTAATATCTCCTCAATATCCTCCACCTTCCTAACGATCAGGTATATCCCGCCAGTCTCAAGCCACCTTTCTCTCCAAGCGATCTGATCGTGTGACAAAGTTCCACGCCATGACTTTATTTCACAAGCCACCGCAGGCAATAACTGCATGCCATCCAATCCTGGTCCATACATGATCTTACCATCTGCATAGTTTCGGAATACGGGCTTTCTAAAGACAATGTAATCGGCGCACCCTAATTGATATTCTGGCAGCTTGATAAATCGGGGTCTGCCTTCAATCCGATCTTTTGCACTTACTCGCATCTGCTGATTTCTAATAAACATGAATCCCTTGGCTAAAAGATAATCCTCTACGGCCTTTTTAGTATCGCCTTCCAGTGGTTGATTAGGATGTCGTTTCATTCTTTTTCCATCTCCTCAAGCCTAGACTTGGTTCTATATTTCCTGCGAGGTCTCTGATTCGCACTTTGTTCTTTTCTTGTAGCCCATTTACAGTTTCTTGGCTCATAATTGCCTTCATTATTGATTCGTTCGACTGTAAAACCAGGAGCAGGTTTTAATCCCATGTCTGACAGAAAATTCTCAAACTTGATCCATCGTTCACAAACTTTGATGCCGCGACCTCCATAGTATTCCCACGCCTTATTTAATGGATTTCTGCACCTCGATCTCATTTCTTTCCAGATAAAATATTCTGCTGTTTCCGGTGAAGAACAACCATGGGTTTTATTAGCTTCTACAGTTAAACATCCACAACTTTTTGTATGACCACTGGTTAAATTATTTGTAATCACATAATGTTCTATTCCACAATCACATTTACATAACCAACAGGACTTGTAATTTCTGCTTGGAGCTTTTGCAAGAACTGTTAACTTACCGAATTTATTTCCTACCTCTATCCTGCTCATTCCATCTCCTCCAGGGCTTTCTTGGCTATATTCTTGACATATCCCATGCCTTTTTCCTCTATATCCTTTAACGCTTCCCTGGCCTTGTCAATCTGGGAGAGGAGATACGAAACATTCTCTACATAGCTTTTAGTATGGGTCATGGGTCTTTTCTTTACCCCATTAATAAATACTTCTTGATGCAAATTAGTATGGGCTATCTCAAGACTCTTTCTGATCTCCTCAATTTTGCTCATTCCCCCTCCCTCCTGTCTCCATTTAAATCTCCACTGGCCTGATGTCTCGGCCACCTTTTCAAGTCCTTGTACCTTCTCCTGACTCCCTCCCAATGACCCGTTCTAAAATCAGATATCCCAGCGGTGGCAATCAGTTTATGAACCTTACTAAGAATAAACTTGGATGGCGGAGCCTCATTCCTAGCCTGTTCCCTCAACCTCTTGGCAACTGTTCCACGCATATTTACCTCCCTTTTAATCTCCACCAACTATTGAGTAATTACTGCATGACCATTTTTAATAAAGGCTTTTCCATGACCCACTAAGTAACCTTGTGGGGCATGCCTGCCATGCCTCGTTTCCATCGGAATATTTATAGTTATTTTATTCACAATATGCCACTTCCTTCCGGCCCTGACACCCCACTTCACCGGATTAACCGATTCTAAATATATCCAAATTCTCATATATCCACCTCCATCTCCCTCTCTGGTCAATGTGGGATGGATCTTATACACATTCTAATGGGGGCATAGGAATTAATTGTTTAATTGGTCTCCATAAATGCAAGCAACTGTTATGTAAGTTTAAATAGTCGGTTTTAGCCGGATGATACTGTATGACTGTCTCAGTATCATCCCAAAACAGATTTTTTACAAAGCACATTTCTGCCCAAATTGGTGCCCGTTGTCTTTTTCCTCTACTTTTATAAGCATGAATGCTAACATGTTCCCAGGGTTCCCCCTTAAGTCCACTTTCTTTCCAACTAGAACCATCACTAGCAATAATGGCAAGCCTCCATCCTGAGATGGGAGATGGAAGATCAAATGCGCCATTATTGCCATCTACTATTGATGAAAGTATCATCGGATTATTGGTTACTCTATACTGTTCTGGTACATGGAACGTCATCCCCCACCTCTCGTCAGCCTGCTGTCTATTTTAATTTCTCTATCGTAACTTTCTGGTATTCACTCGCTTTAGCCTGATATGCTTTGCGCTGAATGGTTTTGCTGGTAATTTTCCAGTTTCCAATAATGGCCTGTGGGATACCCCCGAATTTCTCTTTCAAGTCCTCATCAAGCTCATCATATTCTTGGTGGAATCCATCGCACTCCTTGAGTCTTTCCTCAAGCTCGCCTCTCCGGTCCAGCTTGATCTCAATTTCTGGATCATCCATAATGAGAGATTCGGCCACTCGATCAGGCAAGCAGACATGAAGAAAGTCGCAATGGCCGCATAGTTGATCATCCCATGGAATCGGATCGGCAATCGTCCCAGCTTGGAGGTGGGCATTGATCGCCTCGGCCCGCTTTACCATCTCCTCGCCCATTTCAAGGTCCAAAGGCACAGAAATAAACTTGGGTAGCTTCCGGTAGGTGCGCAGGATTAGAAGGCCCTCCGGGTGATTCCCCATCACAAGATAAATCTGGAGCTGATATCCCTTCTTCCGCAGCCAGATACTTCTTGCGTTCTTCACATCCTCCCAGGTATTGACTCGCCGGAAGGCGTAGGGCTCCATACTGTATATTTCAAACGGTATCCGCTTTCCACCAATCGTCAGCTTGCCGTCGATTCGACCCCCGATATTGTACTTTTCCCAATTATAGGGCCTCTGGGTTTCCTCAACCTTCAATCCCATGTCCCTGAGTAACCGGACTGTCTCCTCTTCCAGGGCTTTGCCATCCTCCATGATGGCTTTGGATTCCGGTTCAATAAGTTTGCGATTTTCCCAGTGGGTACGGGCGAAAACGCCAAATCTGGTACAGGGAATGGACAAGGTTGTAGCGGTATTTGAGGCCGGCTTGTAAGCCTGCCGGTTTGCCGCAAGATGAGCATGAAGATTCCCTTCTATTTCCTGAACGATCTCTTGGCCTGTCATCATTATGTTCCTCCATTCATGTGGGTGTTTTAATGGCTTTCTCCCAAAACTGACTTTCTGTAATAGGTAATGGCATTGACTATTTAACCTCCTTAAGTCTTTGTTCTTTTAGAAAAATGAGATTGTTCACCAGGTTTGGCGGAAGGGTGTTTAGAGTAGTCTTAAGTGCCCCCCACCATTGCTCAACCTCGGCTTTTGTGGAAAGTGTGCCTAAATGGGCCTTAAGATCCATAAAGGCATTTTCTTCCTTGGTAGGTGGAACCTCATCTATGGGGCCTTTCGGGGTAGAAGTCTCGCCTGAAGCCAAGCCAGACCCCTTTTTCTGCCCATTTTGAGGTTTGACGACACTTTGATCCCCAAAACGCTTCCCATGAAGCTCCTTGACCTTCTGTAGGGTACTTTCCAGCCACTTTCCAGACAGATCCCTGGGGTCTTTCTTTCCGGGTATAGTCTTTTTATCCCTTTTGCTGTAGAACGAAGAAAGTTCAAGGCATAAGGCTCTGGCTTTCTCTGGGTCTCCTTCATTCAATTCTAGCAGCATTTTCCAGGCTTCCTCGCCTTTCCCAGACTCTTCCTTGGAGACCTCCCCTTCATATTTCACGGTCTGTACCTTGGTCAAATCAAGACCAGCCGCCTTTAATTGTTCCTCGCTAGGGTTCCGTATCCCGATCAATCGGCTTACCCCGTTGACAATCATGTTGGACATGGCGGCCATAGCAACATCTTCCTCATCAATCTCTGATAGAGGAAGGATCTCACCACCCTTTTTCCCAAAGAAGGCAGACCGGGAAGACCGCTTTCCAATCACCTCAATCCGGCTACCGAGGAGTTTTGAAAAGAAGGTCCCTTGGAAAAAGTAGATATAGTATCGGCCTTTTTCATCCTCCCGATCCTCTTTCCTTTTTGATATCTTTTCCCAGGAGATCCCAAACGGGTTTTTGATCTTCTCGCACCCAGAGGCTTGAAGATAAAACTTTCCGCTTTGGTTTACCCAGTCTGGTTCAGACGTGAGTTTGTAGGCCGTCAAGATAAGTTTCTTGTAGGCCCCGACCCTGCTTTCCAAGCGGTTGACGAAGGTGTCATCGATCTCCACAAATTCCACAAGCTCTGTGCCTAAGTCAATGACTTCTTTTTCAGTTTCAACTGTGGTCTTATCACTCATGACTTTTCTCCTCTTGTTTTATAATGATAATTCTCTTTTAGGCATTTTGACCATCCTGATTATGGTTCAAAAACTTCTCCTGTCTCTAAGATACAGGTGCTGTCATTTTTCTCCTTTCGCCATTTCCATTGCACTGTGATGTTGCCATAAATTTCAAGAATTGCCTCTGCCCAGAGCTTGTCCCCCTCTGCCCTGAGCTTGTCCCCCTCTGCCCAGAGCTTGTTCCCCTCTGCCCTGAGCTTGTCCCCCTCTGCCCAGAGCTTGTTCCCCTCTGCCCAGAGCTTGTTCCCCTCTGCCCTGAGCTTGTCCCCCTCTGCCCAGAGCTTGTTCCCCTCTGCCCAGAGCTTGTTCCCCTCTGCCCTGAGCTTGTCCCCCTCTGCCCAG
>ERZ1292644.181-Hain-H14-01um-R2-181-length-45027-cov-51_pt1 | contig 45027 bp, 66 predicted proteins | sample MGYA00564402_ERZ1292644 | MGnify/ENA primary metagenome ERZ1292644 (study PRJEB36523, sample SAMEA6512644) | groundwater metagenome | collected 2019-01-09 | study: AquaDiva: Metagenomics assemblies of 32 groundwater samples
TGGGTCAAGTGAAGCGCGGGGCCAACATCCAGGCTGGCTCTGGCTCTGGCTCTGGCTATGGCTCTGGCTCTGGCTATGGCTCTGGCTATGGCTCTGGCTATGGCTAAAACAAAATGTCGTAATGTCGTTTTGAAAAAAAGGGGAAAACTTAAAAGGAGATAAAAATATGAATGAAAATGGAATCAGCAATCCGATTGCAAAACTGATTGAACAGGGGGGGGCTGTTCAGCGAATTGAAAATGAAACACAAATGCAAATGGCGTTACAAAGACCACGTGACATAATTCTTATAAGAGAAAAAGTCTTAAAAGAGCTAGAGGCTTTTCCCGAATTTGCGGCAAAGGCATACTATGTAATTCCATTTCGCAATGAGCATGGTGGTATTACTAATGTCGAGGGGCCAAGCATCCATGCAGCCATGAGCATTGCAAGAGCTTGGGGTAATTGCGCAACCGGTGGACGTGTTATTGGAGAAACAGACGATAGGATAGCGGTTGAAGGTGTGTTTTTGGATTATGAGACTAACATGCGAACAGTTAGAACTATATCAGTAGCACGTACCGCGTGGGATAAAAAAATTCAAAAAGTTGTGCCGCTACGTGAAGATAGGCTTACTCGCGAAATTCAAGCGGGAATTTCCAAAGCAATAAGAAACGCTATCCTAGCAAGTATGCCTGTTTCACTCGTAGACGCACATTTTAAGTTGGCAAAAGAACTTGTAGGGCGTGGGGCAGCCAAACCAAAAGAAATCTTGACACAAAAGGCTTTCAAGAAACGAGTAGACATGATGTATGTTTCTTTTGAAAAGCTGGGAGTCGCCAGACAGCAAGTTGAAAACTTTATCGGCAAAAGAGACCTGAACGAGGAACTTATAGGCGAAATGGTAGGTATCTACAATGCTATCAAAGACAACCAGGCGTCCGTGGATGATATTTTCAACATTCAAAACGGCGCCGATAAGAAACAAGAAAAAGAACAAGTTACATTGGACAGTTTAACAGGAGAAAAAGATGAAAAATAAAAAACCGCACCTATCGGCCAGCCAGATAGATATGTACTGCCGGTGTGGTGAACAGTATCGTCGCCGGTATATAGAGAGGGAAATCTTACCGCCTGGCATAGCTCTTGTCCAGGGGGTTGCTGTGCATGATGGTTCGGCTTTCAACTTCTCGCAAAAAATAAAATCACATGCAGATTTAAAATCTGGAATCATTGAAGAGAAAGCTATTGACGCTCTGGAACAAAAGATTAAAGCGGAGGGGCTGGAGTTGTCGTCGGAGGATGAGAAAGCGAAAGGTAAACAGGGTGTGATTGACCAAGCCAAGGAAAACGTAGCGAAATTCATCGGCCTATACAGTACAGAGCTTGCTCCCAAGTATCAGCCAACACTGGTCGAAGAATGGCAAACGATCCAAATGCCATCCGCTCCTTATGATATACTTGGCCGACTAGACCTTGTTGACGACCAAAAAAGAATCATTGACTTAAAAACAGCGGGCAAATCTAAACAGCAAAGCGACGCTGATAATTCTGTTCAATTATCAATCTACGCTGCGAGCATGAAAATTAAAACTGGCGAATATCCGGCGGAGATGAGATTGGAAATTCTGGTCAATAAGGAAACGCCGGAGCTGCAAACTTTGTCAACACATCGCACTATAGATGATATGGTTGCGCTTAAGAACAGAATCAATGCCGTCATTAAAGGCGTAACGTCGGAAGTGTTTACACCGGCGATCCCTGGTAGTTGGTGGTGTTCAGCCAGATTTTGCGGGTATTGGCAGACGTGTCCGTTCATAAACTCAAAAAGTGGAGGTAGCAAAAATGAAATCGTATAACATGGGAAGTTATAAAGAAGGGGCGCGCATGGAAAACAAAATATTGGAAGCAGGAATATACTTGGCTCGGATCGTAAGCGCCGAGGAAGGGATAACTGCTAAGGAGAATGAAAAAGTTGATGTCAAGTATGAAGTCGTAGATGACGCTACGGTTTTTGAAAGTATAGTTTTCGCTGACAAGATTATGGGTAGGACGAAACATTTTTTGCATGTGATAGACGAACCTTACCAGGGCACGGAGGTAGAACCTCAGCCTGAAAACTGGATAGGAAAAGAGTTAAGATTACGGTTAAATACGGAGAAGTATATTAACCGTTTTGGCATACAGAAATCAAAAAACGTAGTTGAAGAACATTTGTTTGTTACTGAGGAAGAGCAAAAGAAATACGAGGATGAGAAAAGTAAACAGAAGACCGATGATGAGGAAGTGCCGTTTTGAGAGCCTTCCCCTGTTGCCTGAACTACCCAGGTGTAAAAGTTATTGTTACGAATAGTGTGGCGACGAGGATTTAAAGGAGAACAAACATGAACGCGTGCGAATCTTGTGCTTTTGAGAAATCACGGATGGACGCGGCGCAAAAGTTTGATGATGGGAAATTGCGGTACGATTTGGTTTCAGCAATAGGGCTGGAGGAAATCGTAAAAGTGTACACCTATGGCGCCCATAAGTACGCTGATAATAATTGGCGGAAAGGCCTTAAGTGGAGCAGAATATTCGCAGCCATTATGAGGCATTTATGGGCGTTCTGGCGCGGAGAAAATGTTGACAAGGAAAGCGGGTTGCCTCATTTAGCACACGCGGGATGGGGTATCCTCTCTTTATTAGAGTTCCAAACTACACATTCCGATTTAGACGACAGGAGGTACAATGCAAGTCATAGATAAAACAAGAATGATTTGGGTAGAAGTCATTGAAAACGAATGTTTACTTAAATCTTGTTATGTACCATGCTGCGGGAACAGTCCGAAGATATACATAGATGGGCTGATGGCCAAAGACATCGTATGCCAGACTAGGAAAGTTAGAGGCTGTCCGCCTACAGAGGGAAGGGCTTAACAAGAAAATGCTAATTAAAAAGATTCCACAATTTATAAAGGTGTTTAAAAAATCATTAAAGGAACACCCACCTATCTGTCGTAAATACGACCATTTTGACGCTGACGGCTGGCTAGGGTGGGACGATTCTTATTGTCTAAATTGTTTTAGTGAAAAATGTTATTCCAAGCCTAAAATTTCAAAGGTTGATAAACAATTTGTCTTAGAGCAATTTTTGGCAATCAGGAGAAGATTTGCATGATTAAAAAATTAAAAAAGCCTTGCTGGGTCATTGTATGTGATGTGTGTAAAAAAAACGAAATAGAGGATAGCGGTTTTTCGCCCCATTCCCTTACGAGAGAGATGGCAGGAGAAGCGGAGAAAATCTACAAAAACGACATGGGTTCGGCTAAAGTTTATTGTAAGGATTGTTGTAATAAATAAAAGAGGTATTGAAACATGCTAATACTTGGTATTGACCCTGGATTAAAAGGCGCATTAGCAGTCCTTGACACCGCGAACAATAAAATTGAATTGCATGATGCGCCAGTTGTAAACATAAAAAACTCAAGATATGAATATGACATTTTGAAAATAGTAAGAATTTTAGAATCAACTCATGTGGACATATGTATACTAGAGCAGTCTTTTGCTATGCCTGGACAGGGTGGAGTGTCAATGTTTAGTATCGGAAAAGGTTTTGGAATGTACCAGGGAATATTGATGGCCTTACACATTCCTTTTGAGATTGTTCATCCCAAAAAATGGCAAAAGATTTGTGGTGTCATGGGTGGGAAGATAAGCGGTAAAAACAAACACGCTTTTATCGTTGCGTCCAGATTATTCCAGAGTGCAGAATTAATTACACAGCGTGGACGTATAATTGATGGCAGGGTGGATGCGTTATTACTGGTAGAATATGGACGCAGGAGTCACAATTAAATGCCAAAAGACAGGCAAATTACAATGAACATTACAACTTTAACGCAAGCAGACGTTGATAGAATCTTCCAGGGATATTCGGCGATTGCGGGCTGGGGGCACACAAAACTAAAAATTGACGTTGAACCTGATGGCCATTTGAAATTCCGGATATATCCAAACGGAGACCATTTTCCGCTAAGGCAAGAAAAAATTTTACAGCGATTGGGTGAGTGGGCGAAGAGGCTTAACAATGAGAAAAGAATTTGAAAAACTTTTTCTAATAAAGGTAAAGGGGGCATTAAATGGATTCAGAAATGATGGAGTCGGGAAACGATGCAATTTGTCCTCAGCGTGAAAAATGTGCGAAATATCATTGAAAAATGAACATTAAAAAATAAGGGAAGGATATTTATAATGCAAATATGTGATGAAACTCATAAAGAAATATGTTTTGAAGGCAAATATTGTCCTGTCTGCCCTATTGTTGAAGAACTAGAGGATAGCAAAAAAGAAATAGATAGTCTTCAAAAGGAATTGAGCGGCTTGAATACTGAATCTTGAAGCGGATAGTTTGAACAATGATAATTGAAGATTTGCCAGATTTTGGGACACAGAATATTTGCACAAAGTGCAATAGAAATATTGTTATAAATTTTTATGGAAAAAATTGCAGGGATATTAGATGGTCTGAAAGAGGGTGTAGAATTGAAGGAGAGCACAGAATTGATGGCGAGCACATCCATAAAGTTTGTGCGAATTGCGGTTATGTTTGGTATGAAAAATGCGCGGACTATAAGGAGGTGAAATAATGAGGCCAATTAAGTTTAGAGAGCCAATCGTTAATAGAAAAGGAGTATTTGTAGACTGGCATTACTGGGGTGTATTTGATGGTTGTTTTATTGCACCCATCCTATACAAAAATCCCCATTTTCAATTTACCGGCTTCTGCGATAAAGAAGGGCAACAGATATGGGAAGGGGACATAATGGAATATTTTACCACATACGATAAACGTATTACGGTAGTCGTGGAATACGAAGCAGGGTTTATGTTGCCTCACGGACATATTGCTCCTCCAACATTAAAAGTTATTGGCAACGTCTATGAAAATCCGGAGCTTTTAGAAGATGGAAAAATCAAATGAACTGGCTTAACACTATACATAACGCATGGCATGACAAAGGAAAAAACATTCCAAACGCATGGTTAATAAGTCCCGAACCTTCCCCTGAACATCATTTCGCCAGATTCCCAACGGTGTTAGTTAATATCCCAATTCTAACGACATGCCCGCCTGACGGTATTGTTTTGGACCCGTTCGCGGGTTCTGGCACGACATTACAAGTCGCACAAAGCCTTCAACGTAACTGGATAGGTATTGAAATAAATGAAAAATTTATTAAGATTGCACAAGAAAAGTTAAGGCAGGGGGTGATGTTATGAATTCCGTAAGTATTGAACTGGAAAAAATAGTTAATTGTGCTTGCAAGCTTGCCGCCAATAGAAAGTTTAAGAAGGGGAGCGAGGCGGACAAATTCCTACGTTTAGAAAATCCAAAAACACCAGAAGATTATGGATTGAACTGTAATTTGTTGAAAGCTATGTGTGAAATTACAGGTCGTGATTACGACGAAATGATGAGAGAAGTCAACGGAACTGCGGAACAGATGCAATCACAAACGAAATTGTTAGCATCGCAAGCAGCTTTACAACAATGTAGGGAGATAGAAAAGATACTAAAATGATGATATGACGCAATTAAGGGCATTTGTTTCAGAAAATTCCTGGTCTTATATTATAAACGAAAAAGGAAATGCTAAAAGGATAACCTTTGTTGGGTACGGTTCTTGCACACCCATAGAAGTTTTACAAGCGTGGATAGATAATATGAGTGAGTCTTTAAAAAGCAAGGAGTCTGCTAGTTGTGATTTAACGCAAGATATGATTGATTAACAGAAAATAATTGAGGAATGATGATATGACCTGTTTGGATTGTTCACATTGCAAGGAGAAAAAAGGAATAGTAAAGTGCGTCAAGGGAAACTGGTTTATAGATAAGATTGGGCGGAATGGAGAAAGTGAAATTACCTACACATCAGAATTTTTGAGGACGGCCCCACAATGCAAAAAGGCCAGATTGGCAAGGCTATGCCGGAATTGTAAAGATTATATGAGCTCTTATTGACAAATTCAAAATGATTAATTATCATGGAAGCATGGAACAAGAAAGAGATAAAAAGACGATTCCGTGCTGCCATGAAATGGTTGGACGGATTTTTTATGCCTCCTGGCTGCTTTCTTGTTCCAAACTTTTAAGTGCCAGGGGGCTTTGTTTTTATGGATAAAAAGATAAGGTTTGAAGTTTTTAAACGTGATGGATTTAAATGTGCCTATTGCGGAAAAGCTCCTCCCGAGGTTGCCCTTGAAGTTGATCACATAACTCCTAAAAGCCAAAATGGCACAAGTGATATAAACAATCTTTTAACTGCTTGTTTTGATTGTAATCGTGGGAAAAAAGCAATTCCTCTTGATAAAATCCCTAATCAATTAACTCAAAATTTAGAAATCCTCAAAGAAAAAGAAGCTCAAATTAAAGAATATGAAAAATTTACAAAGAAAATAAGAGAAAGAGAAGATGAATACATATCTAAATTGTGTAATGTTTACACAACTTATTTTCCCGAATGGGTATTTAGCGAATCTTTCAGGGAAGCAACTTTAAGAAGATTTGTAAGGCGACTTCCGTTTGATACTATTCTTGATTTTTTGCATACTGCCTGTTCCAGAAAAAGAGACAAAGATTTAGCTATACCTTATTTTTGTGGAATATGTTGGAATGGAATAAATCCGGATAGAGCTAAAAAAACTTATTATAGACATTAAATTTAGGTGAGGAGGTGCTACGCGTGGGACGTTACAGAAAAATTGATGTTAAAATTCATAGTGACGCAAGATTTTTAGCCTTATCAAAACCTCAACCCAATGCTCAAACTCTATGGTTTAGGTTATTAACCGGCCCCGAAACGACTAATATTCCAGGGCTTATTATTGCTGGCCAGTTACAGCTAGCAGAGGCATTAGGCTGGACGATTAAAGCCTTTAGGGAAGCCTTTCAGGAGATAGCTAATCAAGGCTTAAATCATCCTTTAAAAGGCTTAAATCCTTTGTTAAAAGTTGATTGGAAAGCACGTTTAATTTTTATTCCAAACGCTATAAAATATAACAAACCTGAAAGTCCAAATGTAATAAGAAGCTGGAAAAATACATGGGCTGAAACGCCAGAATGTGATTTAAAAATCAATATCTATCTTCATTTTGAGAAATTTATTAAAGACTTAGGTAAAGGCTATTTGAAAGCCTTTAAGGAAGTCTTTGGCAAAGACTATGGCGAATCAGGAGCAGGAGCAGGAGCAGGAGCAGGAGCAGGAGCAGGAATAAAAGAAGAAAAGAATCTAAAAGAAACGGAAGGGGGTATGGGGGAAACCGAACCTAGCACCACCGATCTGCCCAAAAACAAACAGGGGCCGGCAGTTTCTGGCCGTTGGCCAGAACATGTGTGTTCTAAAGATTCGGCTAAAGCCGGAGACAACGACAACGGCCAAGACACGGCCTCTGGTGATTCAGAAAAAGCCAAAGGCCGCCTTGTATCAGGTGACCCACAAGGCGCGCCCCTGGCCGCTGTCAGTAGCCTTCCCAGCGCTTCTGGCGCTAGTAGCGGCGTCGACTTGCCCAGACTCCTGAAAGGCATGGTAAAAACCAAGCTGGACACCAGCAATGCTGGCAACCCCGAGAAAGTACCCAAATGCCGGTTCGTAAAACCGACTACCGAACAGGTGACAGAGTATGCCAAAAGCGTAGGGTTTTCACTGGACGGCGCCCAGTTCTGTGATTTTTACGAATCAAAGGGTTGGTTGATAGGTAAAACACCAATGAAAAATTGGCAAGCGGCGGTTAGAACATGGAAGGTAAATTATCAATCAAGCGGTGGTGGAGATGATTCGTCGGTTGCGCAAGCTGCCCGGATCCAAAAAAAAATGGATGAGCGGGACAGGCTAGAGGCCGAACGGAGGGAGCATGTTACTGCCTGATTTCACAGAGAAATTCAAACGCCTAGCCTTGCTTTGCGCAATCCCGAAAACGCCTGACGAAACCGTCGTGGAATTTTGGGCTAAATTGCGCTGGGATTTAGAGGCCGATGTGGATTACGCCTGTGAACAAATTGCCAATAACGGCGACAAAATCACTCTGGCTAATTTCCGGCGGTACATCTCTGAGCTAAAAAACAGACGGCCCGGGGGTATGACTAAAAAGTTGGTTGAGCCAGCAGAAGAAGTCGTTGAAAACTGTAATCATAAATGCAAAGAGTGTTGCCTTGCGGAAAACCAATCGTGCAAGGAAACCACGCTGGCCTTACTGTGCTATATCAAGCAAATTGTTTCCAAGAAAATGACCGTCCAGGAAGCCGAACGTCAATTTCAAAGCGATTTTCCGCGGATGAAAATAGTAATCGGGAACTGAACCTACCTGTTTATTTTTTAGCGTCAACAAAAGACTGACCGGAAATATACGCAACTACTATGCCAGCAATAGCTAGTACAGCATGTTCCGGTACGCCAAGCTGCGCTAGCAAGGCTGTTAAAGCTGATCCGATAACAGCAGCCCACAGTTTTCTACTTTTCAATTTACCCATTTTATGTGCCTCCTGAATAGTATCCACGGTTCTGGATACCTCTTTAAGAAACTTGCGGTTACGCCACAACAATTTCAGATTCGCTAAAAAGTTCATTGGTATTTCCTCTTTTCATTACGCATTTGAAACACATTAAATCGTTGCTCCCTGGCCCAATTCCTAAAAATTCTTCCGACGGTTTGAACACATATCCGCAAGCATGGCAATGTATATTATTCACAATCCGAACACCTGCCTGGCCAACCCATTGATTAGCGGTTTTGTAATTTTCAAGAATTTTATGCTCGGGATTATTATGTTTTATATTGGCCAAACCACGTCACGTCTTGCGCTTTTCCATCATCTACATCCAGGTGAATGTGTCGCTCGTAAATTCCACGTCTTGTAAATCCTACATTAAAAGATTCCTTGAGGATAGTATCTCTCTTGGAGCTATCAATGCAAGCCACGTCAACAGCCAACCCCATGCAATGCGCCGACTCTTCCACGCCACCAACTGCCATATTGTATTCCGTAGTGCGATACCCTCCGCCTTTAGTTACGTATAGAGGAAAATCGCAAGCCTCACGCAAGGAATCCAACATTTCAACCAGCCTCTTATCCATGTCCTGGCCGGTACCAGGATTATTTGGACAATCAAAATCTTGTGGATGGAAATATCTTATATTTTTCCACCATGCCTGAAAATCTTCCACAGGGTCGGTTTGTGGCACTGTTTTGTCCTCCTTATCCCCCAGAATCGCCATTTTAAGATAGTTATACCCTTCGCCAGTATCTTCATAAATATCTTCATCACTAGACTGTCCCGCCTGGTTCTTCCCAAGACTTCTTTTCATTCCTAACCTTATAACACGCAGGACAGACTTCGCTATCTCTTTGAGATTTATCAGTAATTTCAACATTTAATATTTCGCCCGAGACAGTATTGAACATGCGCCCACAATCATAACAGACTAATACTTCTTTATCTACGTTCCCCATGTCTTCTCCTCGTAAGAATTTCCATCCCACTGACGAGAAAGTCCATTTTAGTTTCAATAATAGTAATTCGTTTGTCATTTGTACGGCACATTAATTCAAGCTCCGGCACCTTCGCTGCAAAATTAATGTATCCAGCGTACGTCGTGGCTGCAAAAACTATAGCGCCAATCAACCATTTTAAAACAGAAAAAGGAATACTCTTTAATCGCCTGTCCATAACAATGTCTCCATTATCCAATTTTACTTTGCGTTTAAAAGTCATTTAAAATATTCTTTACGATATTTACGTGGTAAAATTTTTAATGCGGCTTTTCTTTTGCTACTTTCTAATAAAGAAATACGATAATCTTTTACTGTACCTTCGATTATTTCACGCCTGTCCTTACCTGTTAAATTTACTGCCAATTTTCTAACAAGCGCTAAATTTTCGGGTACTTTATTATCAAGGTATCTTTTTAATGCTTCTGCAAATAAGAACCTAGGCGTTCTTGTTTGTTCCTGCTTCTCCTGTAAGAATTGTCTGGCTTTGGCTTCTTCGGGGTCATAATATCCCGATACACCACGGATCACCGGTTGAAATGCCTGTGTCCGCTGTAAAAGGTCGTTGCTGTTTCTAGGCATTAAAGGTTTTGGCTTTACAAACATATCACTGGTTTCCAGAATTTGCTGACTTGCAGGGAATATAGAATTTAAAGCATGTTCAAATCTAATCGGAGATATGCCGGTTAGTTCACCTAAGCGTCTGGCCGTATTAGATGTTCCACCCTTAAACTGATAAGATGGTTTAACATCTCTTAATTTATCCGAGATTAATTTTTGACCTCTAAAAAAATCAAAATTGGCCGCCTGCTCCGCAATTCCACGAGCTATGGGTGGAGTAAAATTAGCAATTATTCCGTCAGCTATATTACGCATAGACCATGTTTTTAACAATTCTTTAAAATCTTTTGTGCCACTAACATAATCTATCAAGTTCTCTAACGGATAAGTCACTTGCCTGGCAAGCGCTCCCTTTTTAATCAACCCAAGTATTGGCACATCTTTATTATTGCGCTTAACAGTCATACCTGTATTAAGGTAGAAATAGTTTGCTTTTATATATGGATCTATAAGTTTATCGTTATCAAAAGACAGGTTATACATTTTTAACGCTACATCGGGAGCAATAATTACACTGCCTAATCGTACCATGCTTGTTATTGGCTGGTCTTTAAAAGCACGCGCAGTGTTTACTATGCCTTGTACGCTAGCATTTAAAAACGGTATCCATTTGTTCAATATTTTCATAGCTTCACCCATTTTCTCAAAATCAATGGTGATGTCACGAGAATTTAAAATCTTTAATTCATTAGGAATATCAGTTTTTTGTAAACGTATGAATTCAGCTACCCTTGACGTGTTTTCCGATAATTCGGCCAGCTTGCCAACCGTCTCAAAAGGTATCGTAACCGGCTTAGTAATGCCTTTTATTAGTTTTTCTTTTGGTGAAAGCAACCGGAACGGCAATTCTTTGCTAAAACCTGACCTTGCAGACGTGAATAGACCCCCATAGCCACCACCACCTTTCGTCCACGCTTCATACATTTCATCCGACATGCCTAGCATACCTTTCAGGGAACTCACAAACCCTTTTGTATATGCACCGATTTGAGACGTTTGTGATGGGACAACACGTTTTTGAAAAATAGCTGTTTGAACGTCTACTGCAATGTTTGTAATTACAAATGGTAATCTATACGTCGTGGCACCAACCCTGAACAGATTGTTGTACTTGGTAATCGCCTTAGTAATCAAATCTGCTTCTTGCGTGTTAAGACCGTCCATCATGTCTGCGATCTCTTTTTTAACCGCAAATATTTTACCCTCAGATGTTTTAATACTGCTTCTAACATATCCTTTAGGAATTAATGATGGATTGACTTCCGTAACAATTCCTTTACCAGCCTTGTAATATTGTTCACCAACAATTTTGCCAAAATCGTCAGCAATTAAATCAATAACCTTTTGTTTTTCCGCAACAGCTACCTTGCTAACCAGGCTACGTGGAATGATGTCAAAAACATCTTCGTTTATAAGTAAGTCTGTACCTTTTTTTGTCTTTAAAAATCCTTTATTTAAACGGCTTAATGGTTCGCCTCTGGTTCCTAAAAATAAAGGATAATCCTGACTTAATTGTCCTTCAAGAATTTCAGACCGTAAATAAGTAGGATATTTCTCTTTTAATGCTTGAGCAGCTTCCTTTGTAATGACCTTCCCTTCTACAAGAATATTCAACCCTTCATTATTCTGTAAATTTGCCATATTATCAACTACAGTATTTAAGCGATTAAATTTTTCAGTCCCGACTTTATTTCTTAAAGCTGTCAATCTATTTTCTGCCATTTCTTTAGTTATACCAGAAGTTGTTTTCCCTATTTTATCCAAATCAGCATAATTCCTTAGTAGATATATTTCTTGTGCAATTTGTCTCTCTTCAAAATTTTTAACAGGGGCAAGCAAATCGTTATATTTATCAACCAAATCACCGCCAATACCTTTAATTTTGCCAGACAACTCTCTTATCCCTACATACGACTTTGTATATTCTCCGCCAGCGTTTTTATATTCAGGAGCAATACCTTTCCCTTTTGCATATTTTATAGGTTCAAATCTATCCAAATAGTCACGTTTAACTATCAACATTTTGTCGGGTGTTATTGGAATTACATCCTGTTCCGACATGGGAATTTGCAACTCCTTTGTTTGTGTTGCAGGATTGAATACTTCAATAGGTTTCGCTTCAATGCGTGGTTTAGCGTAAAGGGGTTTTAAAATTTCTGGTGCGACCAACTTATCAGTCTTTTCCATCGCCAATTCCTTTGATGTAGGCATTCCTTGTAACCGTTCAGGTATTAAGATGTTTGATTTTTGAAGTTCAGGCTTAATCTGCTTAAACCTTATTATTCCTCTAAATTTGTCCCAGAATTCTACACGGCTTAAATTTGCAGGTAATTTGCGTGTATTGTTTATAACTTCCTGTCTAAGCATAGGGTCTTTAATTTGCCTAACAGATAATTGAATATCATAAGGTATATTGCTAGTGCTTAAGATAGGAATTTTCTCTTTTGCAATATCAAAAATTTGTTTATTTATAGTTTCTGATGGCTTTAAAATTTCATGTTCTTTTAAGGTAGTCCCAAATTCAGGGAATTGAGTTTTAGCAGTCCTTGGCATTAATGGCGCACCCCTTGCCCCAGTTACTGGTTCTACCTTTGGGAATCTTCCGATAGCTTCTCTCATTCCATCGGCCATTTCGTCAATGTTGTCTAATAGTTTCTTATTAATGGCTCCACCTACCAATGAACCACCGGCCATTAATCCAAACTCAGATGGAGTCAATGGTGAACCTTCTATCCCAAGTTGTGCTACGGCTTGAGCAGCAGCACCAAGCCCAGCCCTAATTGGCACTTCAGATTTAAAGCGTGGACGTGGTGTTAAAACACTTTCTCCTGTAACCAGATTTTCAATTCCTTGTTGGGCTGCGATATTGGCAGTAGCTTTAACTTGCTGTCCTAACGATTCAAGTTTTTCTACTCCTTGAAATGGTAACTGTGGAGAGGGAATTAATCTATTAATAATTCTGGAAGATGTAGGAGCTAATTCTTTTATACGGTTTACTATTTGCGGTTGTGATTGAACAGTATCTTTTTTGAAAAGTGGATGTTCATTTATTTCTAAGTCGGAATAGCCGACTTTCTTAGCGCCGAAATAATCAAATTTATAATTCTGGTTAAGATAATCGGCTAATTCCTTGTCTGTATATCCAGCTTTTTTCGCACCAGCAATATCAAACGCCATAATTAACGTTCAAAACTTGACAATGGTGGCCTGCTTTCTACACCGGCTGTTGGTTGTTGTGGCAATACATTATTAGATTCATTGGCTTTAGAAAGTCCAGGGATACGTTTGCCTAACTCGGCATCAATAGCATTTATTTTGGATTGTAAAAAGTCTAATATTTCAGGTTCAGAAATTAATTCCGATTGAGTTATTAGCTGGGTGCGAAAAGATAATAAATTTTTTGTATCATATTGCCCTATATTATTTATTTTTGAACGAGCAGCTCTTTGGTTGTTTTCTAAGGACTTCACAAAATAATCAAGAGCCTCAAATTCACTTTTCTTGTCATCCTCATCCTGTGCATGTTTTAGTCGGTAATTGCCAACTAGTGATTGGATTATTGGTAAAGAAGCCTCCGGTGTTATGCCTGAATTAGGAGTATTGGCTTTTTTAAAAGCATCCGCTATTGCATTTCCTGTTGGAGTAAAATCGTCAACTGTTTCTTCTGACATTCCTGGCAACGCAACATTAGGAAAACGTTTATTCCATATAATGCCAACTTGGTTTAATGTTGTCGCTTTAGCTTGTTTACCCTTTAACGCATGAGCTAACTTAAACCCTTGTTCCATAAGTTCCATATCACGTTTCCATTCCTGTTGACGCCTTTGATTTCTAACCTGGTCAATATTCAACGCCATATTAACACCACCTGTTAATCCTTCTGAAAAGCCTGTGTATATATCTTGTGCCATAAGTACTCCTTGAAATGTTATTTAGCGCCAAACAATCCGACTTTGCTGCCAAGTCCATAACCAGTCATTCCTACTATTTGACCCAATAAATTCATTTGGCCTATCTTCGCTTGTGTTCTATTGGTAGCGTTCTGGGCAGCCGTTTGCCATTGTAACTGTCTTTGGTTAGCAAATGGCTGCAATGCTGAACTATAACCACTTAACAGCGATCCGTAAGCCGGCAAATAACTTGCTGGATTATATTGCTGGGAGCCAGTTAAGAGACTTAAAGGCATTTCGTAGGGACTGGTTTGAACTGATTGCGCCTGCCCAAAACGGCGGTTTTCTAAATCGCTGGTTAAACTATATCTGTTTAACGACATTGGCGCACCTGATGCTCTCTCCCCGCGCTTTTCAGCGTCTTCTCTTAATCCCCAATTACGATTAAATTCTCCCAACGATTGAGCAGCAGATGTACTAAGCCCAACAGCAGTTTCAGGAGTATCGCCATAAATTTCAGAACCACGGCGGGCTAGATTCTCTTTTAACACATTAAATTCTTGCAGTTTTTGAAATTTTGTAGCGTCACTTACAGGAAGTTCCCCTTTGAGTGCTTTTTCGTATCTGTCCAATTCTAACTTGCCAACTTCTTCTTGTTTCTTCTCGTATTCAGTTGGTACAGGATTAAGAATTTCATCAATTATAGCTTGAGCTTGGTCGTTTACTTTTGTCTCGTATTCTTGCTTTTTTGTTATTTTACCCCGCAATGCTGTTACCGCTTCAGGGTCAAGGCGTGTTTCGTATGTGGCCGCTATTTTACTTTCAGGCGTTGCAGGCTTGTCAACTTCGTCAAAAAACGTGCTAGGGTCTATTTGAGGGTCATATGGCCCAGGTCGCCATATTTCTTGAAGTTTATCGGGATTAGAAAGTATGCTAGGGTCATTTTTAATCCTTTCAATTATTGGCTTTATCTGTTCTCTTAAATCTATTGGACCCTCAGCCGTTCCATATTCTTTGTACCTTTCCAAAAAAGCATCAGCTTTGGTCTGATTAAATTTTAATTCTTTAGAGGCTCCCGTAGCTGCCACTGTTTGTTCCGGTGAAACTTCATATTGTTTATACAGGCCAGACATTTGGCGTAGTATGTCTTGAGTCTCTTTGCTTTGCAGTTGCCCTTCATTGAGCAACCCTTTCATTTGGTCTAGTGTGTAACCGGTTTCGTTCATGTAATCCTGTTCCTGTGCTGTAAACTCCGGCGGCGGTGGAATCTTTGACCATGTAGCCATGTTATTTACCCTCCTTATTATGTTTTCCTATATCAGTCGTAGAAACAGGTTGTTCATGCTCTTTAATAAGTTGTTCAATCAATGACAAAGCGCCCTCTAAACGTATGCTAGTTACTCTAGCATCGTTAAGCTGCTTAATCATTTCTGTCTTTGTCTTATTAAGATAGTCAATATCCATTATTTTACCTCTAACGCTTTTATTTTTAATGCCAATTCTCTGATAGCACCAATCATAATTGAAAACATAGATGTCATTTCAACACCATCCGAACCAAATATAGGCTCATCGGTAGTATCACGTGGTATCAATCGTCCATCTTTCATAGCTTTTTTGTACGACACCTTTGGAAACGTTTTGTAATCAAACATATCAACACCATATACTGTTTTCTTTGTAGGATGCGTTTTAATCGCTAACAATGCTTCTGTATCAGATACGAAGCGTCCATTTTGCATTTCAACGCCTTTATCAAACGAACCCAAGCACCCCTGGTCATTTAGCGTCTTGTAGTACAACCCGTTTATGTATGTTGCGGCACTTCCAATATCAAGCGTTCCGGCAGACGCAGGATTTAAAAATCCGTTAGAATCTACAATCCAGTGATTGCCGCTGGCTGCTCTAAAAATTAATTGCCTAGTGTTATTGTTATATTGAACAGCCCCATCATCGCTAGCGTCTGTGTCACCCATATTAATTGCGGTTACAGCAGTGTTACCTGATACAACTGCCAATATCGTAGCATTAGCAGCCCCAGCAGCGGAATTACCATACAACGTAATATTGCCAGTGTTACCAATGTTAAGTCTACGTATTCCATCAGTTGCTTCATCTATATTATTTGCAGCCGAAGAGTACCTGCCAGTATTCGGATCGCCTGCTATGGAATAATAGGGGAGTGCCGCGGTACCTAAAGAAAAAGATAAAATCTGTGTTGGGTCAATATACCATTGAGCTTGCCCTGTAATTTGTTTAATTAAGTACCTTATCCGTTCAAGTTCACCCTTACCATCGGTAGCCAACGTTTCCACGGCGGCTGGATAAGGGTCAGTCGTAGCCTGCATTTGCGTCACATTAGCGGAATAATCGTCTAGCCCAGCAAAATCCTGATTGTTTATATGATTTTGATGTTCGGAATTTCTATCAGCTGCCGTGATGGTTTCGCCAGATATAACAGTTTTGACTAAAGCATATGTTCCAGCACCCATGTTATTTACCTTCCTTTAGAACATTTTTAATTACCAAATCTTTTATTTTGTCGTCATGTTGCTTAAGTTGTTCTTGCGATTTTCCCAATTTAACCAATCCATCACGCCACCCCTTTTTAACTTGCGTCATAATGCTATCAAAATTATTACTGCTGGCAGCAGCATCTAAACATTCAGTATTGGCACATAAAATAGGTTCAATATATGTCCCATTAGAAAGCATTAATTTAATTGGTTGTTGATAATTACTTAATGCAGTTAATTTTAACACCATTTTGTTTTGATGAAGTTTACTAGGGATTTCTTCTCTAGCCTGCACAACAGTTCCACAGTACATACATCTTACCCTAATAATACCATCAGCATCGTACTCCACATAATCACCTGTAAATTTATTCATGTAGGTTTTACTCCTAATAATTTATGGTCAATCAAAAGTTGCGAAATAAAAAAATCTTGGTTTGCCGAAGAATTATAAATTTCCATTTGTACACGTTTTCCAACCTGCCCCATATCAAAACCGGAATCCATGTTTTCATTAACCCCAAAAACAGCCGTATTAAAGACTCCCGTGCCAAAAACATCACCTGTACTACTTAAAGATATAGTCTGAGCTGTTTGTTGCGCGCCATCTACCCACCAATTAACATTTAAAATAAAGTTGCCTTGGTTTTTTGTGACAACCCGAACCCGTTTGTAGTGTTTAGTCACCCTCGGATTATCAAAAGTTATAGGTGGAATCTTTAAACCACCGTAAAAACCATTACTGTCATCGTTCCTATTCGCCTGTTCTAATTTCCACAAAAATCCAGCATGGTCTCCCGTGTACATTACATAAGAACCTGTATCTGTTCTTACAATGGCTGAGCAGGATGCTTTATACCCAGAGTTGTACGAAAGGTTGTCATGTATTGTCCAGGCATATGCCGGTGGCCGGTCAATAAAATAAACAAGTGTGGTATCAGCTTGCGTTTGGCCTGTCCTAACCACAAAAAACTTAACCGCCCTTAACATAGGGTCATAGGTAGCATGAAAATCATCAATGTTTGCTAATCGAGCATTATCACGAATCCATCTATCTATAAACGCTTGACGTAAGATAGACGCTGCTTTATAATCACCATAGTCCTGCACGGCAGTTATGGAATAGATTTCGCCGTCTTCTGTCATGGCTAATAAATCATTCGGTGTTTTAACTAATAATCTCCAATGAGCAACGCCACCATGCCATTGCGCTTTTGCGTATCCCCAATTAGCCGTGCTAGCATCAGAGTCGTCAATAATATAGGCATTGTCTCGGCTAAAGACTATAATTCTATTACCAAACTCAACACCACCCACCAATCCGTAGGCATCACCGGTATCAATCGTAATTTTACCGCTAGTTCCGCCATTTACTACTTTCCCATCGCCTAAACTTGAATAATAGACTGCATTGCTGTACAAGTACCACATTCTTCTTGACGCACCTCGGCCATGCGCAAAAACTTGAAACGGTTGATTGCCACCTGACCAATCCGTTGCAGGTGTAGTTAGATTAGAAGTGCCAGCAGCCGCACCATCCCATGTTTGAGGTGTTGTGTCTCCGTCACACACGTATAATTCGTTACCAAAAACAGCAAATGAAAATTTGTTTGCCGTTGACATCCCTGTTTTTATTGTGGTGGTACTATTCTTGTATAGTCCTCCGTCTTTGCCAGCGAAAACCTGAAATGAACTACTGGCAAGTTGAAAATCAAATATACCCATTATGCGTGGCGTGCCAGTAACAGCCGTACCATTAACTTTAGAAGTACCACCACGTTTTCTTATTCCACCTTCGTTTAGGTTAATATTTCTTGTACCTTCCACTAACCCAGTAGGTGGTATACTATCCATGTTGAAATTCATGTTCAATCCAGATTGAACCAAGGGAATACTATATGATTGTCCTATGTAACTCATAAAATTATTTGTGTAAATTCACCGCCATAAGCTATTTCACGTACAATTAAATTGGCTTTTTTCTTTTCGTATAAAGCAAATTCAGCTTGATAACGATTATCGTCCAAATCTCTCAAGCATTTCCAGATTAATCCTTGTTTTAACACGTCATGCCAGTTGCGATATATTCGGGTTATGCGTGTAGTTGCCCCGCCAGTTAAATTAACTTGATGGATATTCATGTAATAACGCATACGCAGACCATATGTTGATTTGTCAAAAGGTTTATTAAAAATTATTTGACGGTTATACTTACAAAATGTAGTAGGTTTGCCTTTTAATGGAGATGAACTTACATCATCCACCTCAGATATATGTTCTTCGTCTAAATTCGGGCCTTCGTTGTCAACAACCAAGTAAGTGGATGTTGCGTCTGGAGCCGTGTCCCAGTTAGAATCCATGGTGGCAACTTTAGTGGTTGCATTAAAACTTATACATTCTTTATAACCAGCGCTACCAGTGCCGCCGGTAATCAATATATATTTGCCTTCAGTATTAGCGACAGTACCGCCATCAGCCGATGCTAACGTTATCGTTCCAGCAGCGCCAGATTGCGCTGTACCACGCCGTGAACCGTCAAGAATGTCAACAACCAATTCCTCGTCAACGTCTTCCCCTAAATCATAAAATCGTTTTCCGCTGGTAGATACAGCTATTAACGTTTCTTGTAATGTCTTTAATCGTGTATTGCCAGATTCGGAAGCCGTATTCCAAATGTCGTCAAGAATTTCTTGCAACCATTCATCGGTAGCACGTGTTAATTGCGCTGCTGACGGACTAGCTATGCCGCTGGCTTTATAGGCTTCGGTGGTTAAAGTTGTGGCTGTAGGGTCAGTAGGTAATGCCATATCACGTTATCCTCACAAGTTTACCCTCCGAACGATGTGGTACAAGTTCATCATTAGGATGTTTTTGGTCGTAATCAGAAGGACAGACATATAACCCTTTCTGTTTGGTTGAAACACCTTTTCGCATTTGGCTACGCCTATACGTTAATCCGCACACATCACAATCAACCAACCTATCGCCTGCAATATACTTTCTGGAATAAGGCATTTATCCTTGTACCTCTATATATCCAACATTAACACCTTCACCACTCACACTAGAATCTAACCAAATTTTACTCATGTCTAGCTTTGCATCGCCTAAACCTAATTGAGCAGAATCCAAACTAATGCTTGAATCAGGAGCTAAATCAACAAAACTAGAAGTTGACGCTACCTGGTTATTACCAATATAAATACGGCCTGTATTGCCAGTTAACGCTTGAATAATCAAGTAAACAACGTTTACTTCGTTAGTCGTTAATTGAATCCTAGTACCAGCCGTGGTTACAGTTTTTCTAAAATGTTTTAATGTCAATAACATGTTACTCTCCTTTAAGGCCTGGCATATCCGTAATGGCCTGTTAAAGCTACAGACGCCGAAGCCTGTGCTGTTCCGGCGCCGGCAGTGATTAATTGCAATCCTTTATCAGGCCCCACTTGTAATCCAGTGTCACCAAAATTTAATTCTACATCCTTAACGCCATCAGCATTGGTTTGCCAAATAACATTACCCAAAGTATCTTTTAACTGTACCACACCACCCGCACCAGCAGCCGGTTTATACACAGACACTATCCCCTTTTCAATGTAAAGATATGTTGCACTACCTGGGTTGCTGATTAATTCTACAGCGCCGGTATCGTTAGTCGCTTCTCCATATGCACTCCATTGACTATATCGGTATCTATCGGACATTTTATCCCCCTACTGAACTTTTTATACAATTATCTTCGTTATCTAGCATCGTCGTAACATCGTCAAATCTATCCTGGAACGTCCAATCTAAAGGCACGGCGTCTAAATGTTTCGGTCTTATTAACGGATCAACCCAAAGAGGGGTATAGTTATCCCATAGGCGTTTTGTGAAATGCTGGTCTAAAGATGATAAACGTGCCATTGTTGACGGTTCGTACTTTTCGGTAAACCATGGTCTTGCAAGAGTTTTAAAAATAGTAATTGGTATAAGCACACAATTTAGTGAGCCATACATTATAGATTGAAGTTTGTCGGGTGTAAAAACCTTCCCCTGTTCATCCCAGCATACAGGCTGATAAGGTTTCATACCTTTAAACTGTGGAAAATATCCACGCGCCGGCTGCATTACACCAATGGGGCAATGTCCATCAATGACATGCTGCCATAACAATTTCAGTGTATTCTCTTCAATAAGTTGATCAGCATCAATGAACCATACATAGTCGGCACCCCACGCCATTGCCTGTTCTACACCAACGGTTTTACGTCGTGCTGAACACCAACCATTAGCCATAAACCAACGCAACACAACACCATCAGGAACATGTAGATTTAAGAAATTAGTTATCGGTTTTGCCCATAAAAACGGTGAGTTCCAGGGAATGACACAAGCTATTTTTTTATTCGTATCCATGACGCTCCATCGTATGCTTTTATTGACCTAAAACTATTTTTTACAAATTCATTGTTTACTTCTAACCATCCCATAGAAAGAATATGAGCGCCATTAAACCCTTTCCAGTTATTTGGCCCCTGCATTGCTATTGGTGATTGCACGTGAACACCAATAATATTAGACGGTATTAACGAAATAAGAAATGTTAAATCTTCATCAGATATATGCTCTATAAAGTGGGACATGATTAAAATATCACCTTCTATTTTCTCTTGTCTCCACCATTTAAAATCAGTCATTAGTTTAGTTTCGTAACGAGAATCATTAACTATGTCTGCACAGACAGCAGCTCCACAAATTTCATAATTCGTCCATTTCTTAATAGTAGGTGTTGATTCCAATGCAACCTTTGCTAAAGCGCCGTTACGTCCACCTATTTCCGCCACATGGGGATTACCACCAGTTTGATTAAGGAATACTCTTACTGCACGCCCTGAAAATGAAGCATGGGTAGGGTCTTTACTATAAGACAAATCATAAATATCGGAGTGTTCCTTTACCCCAAGAGAATTGTAATTTGTTCTCCAATAATCAAACGCTATACTGGACATTTTCTCTCCACGATTGCCGACTCGGAAGTCGGTTTACTTTTATCCATAAAATCATCAAACCTATCTTGAAACGTATCGTCAATAAGCATATCCGTTAAATGTCCTATTTTTATGCCTGTGTCACACCATAGTGTTGCCCCAGCCTCGTTTATCAATCTCCAGGAAAAATGAGTGTCCATCGTTGCCTGTCTTCTGTAAGTTAAAGGATCAAACGTTTCAGTAAACCAAGGACGTTGCAATGATAAAATATGGTCTTTGTGAAACATAATACAGCCAGAACCGATAATATGAATTGGCTGCACCGTTCCGTCAGCTTTAATAACTTCAATCATATCGCCGTCTAATTCTTGGTTACGGTATTGTCTAAAAACAGGTTTTCCGTTTTCATTTAACGGCGTTGATTTCCAACGCCATGCCAATGGTTGAAACGGTTTAGTGTTTATGTTGTGTTCAAAATATCCACGCGCTGGAACTAAAGCGCTTATTACATGATACCCTTCTACGAATCTTGCGTATAAACGTTCAATCAAGTCGGGGGGCGGAACCTGATCTGCACCAAAAATGCAAATCAATTCCGCCCCCATGTTTAAGGCTTTCTCTATTGCGTCTGTGTGTCTCCTAGCTGGACTCCACCCTCTGCCAAATACCCATTGTAAATTAACGCCAGGAGGCGCTTTTACGTTTAAGGACGCTTCGGTAAACCGAGTCCATATAAACGGACTAGACCAGGGAATACAAACCGCAATGTTCATACTATTAACTCGCAGTGGTCGCAGGGAACCGCCCTGAAGTCGCAGTAACCACGTCATTGACAAAGAATTGAGATGTCAACATACCGCCCAAGTCAGAAGCTTCACCAATAGTAATGGCCGCATCAAACCCTATATGCACATTACAAAGCAATCCATCTACAAGACCAGTTGACGAATTGAAGTCAAACCCACCGACAACGTTATCACCGCCAACTAATCCAATGCCATAAAACCCATTGATGATTAAACCGGCCAATGATTTCTTAGACATCTGAATGAAGGCAGTATCAATATCGCGCACTGAACTACCATGAAAGTACGTATTGAGCATCAACCAATCCGGCGCTATTGCCGTAGCTTCAATAGCAATACCCACAGCCGTACCGGCAGCGGCTCTGAACCTGCAATTCTGCCACAATGCACCATCAGCGCCACCCGACACAGTTATCAATGTCGTAGGTGCAGCAGCGCCTTGAATTTCAAGGTCAATGAAACGTGGATACGTTCCACTAATCTCAATTAAGGCAGTATTTCCAGAAGCAGCCCCAACAAGCACAATGTTTTGCAAGGTAACATTAGCGGCGCTAATTGTAAACGTATCAATCGCACCAGTACCAGCCGTAAACACTGGCCGATTCCTGCCAAACCCTAACCCTACAATCTTACTACCAGCCTTCGGAGTAAGAGTAGTTGTTATTGTTTCAGCATGACCAGGCATTACGATAGCAATATCGCCCTTACCAGCAGTCATGTTTGTTATGGCAGTAGCAAGGTCAGCAAACGGATGGTCTTTATCCCTTCCACTATTACTGTTACTACCAGTTACAGAATCAACAAAGAAAATAGTGCCAGTCGTAACTAATCCATCGTTACCACCTAGCACCGGTACGCCAAACGAAGAAACACCATTCGGAAACGCAGTTAAACCCATAATTTAATCTCCTTTATTAGGAACACTTTCGTGCTTTGTGGAATTGCACCACAACTTACCCAGTATTTTTGTTATATCCCAGGACTTCCAAAAACGCCCCACGGAATAGACCAACCCTCAGACCATCTAGCCGTGACTTTGAATTTTGCATCCTCAGTATCAAAGTCATTGTCTTGTTCAAAGTCAGGCTTTCTACGCATGAAACAATTAACTTCATGGTCTTCACACAAGATAAAAAACGCATCAGTATCCGTAAGGTAATGATTTACTGTGTACGGCATAATGCCCTGGAAGAAGTTGTCAGCATTATTAGCACTGCCAGGTTCTTGTGTAGATTTCAGAAGTTTATGAGCATTAACATTATTGCTTGGTGTTACAAGAAGCAATTTAGGACGTAATGCTAATACAAGTCCTCTATCGTCGGTTGTAGCAGCAATGTCAATTAATGCTTGTTCCAACGTAGTTTCGTATAAGTCAGCAGCATTGGTAAGTTCGTTCTGTTCAGTACCACCGCCAGTTAATGGATGGTCGAGAGCACATAACTCTTTACCATCTCCACCAGTGTAACTGGTATTGAAAGCACGGTTGTATATGTTTGCTATAGAAGTTTCCAAAGTATAACGAATGGAACGGGCAAGAGCTTTAGGCATTTTATTCATTTTGCCATAAAGGTCATCTTCATACATCTCTCGTGAAACTCTGAATCCTAATCCATACGTAACATGCGTATACCTTTTATCGTACCCTTGTATCGGGTCGTCGTAAGATATACCGATACTTTCCGTTTTTTCTGCCGCAGCGCCAAATCCAGAAATACTGGAATCATCCTGGTATTGTCTTTTGGCAGTCGCGGGCAGATTACATATCTTGGGGTACTCGTCAGGGTAAGACTTAAACTTCTCAAAGAAAATCTCCCTAAAACCAGGAGCCAGGAGATCACCGAAATTACTCCTTAATGATGGCATAATAATCCTCCTATATAATTTTGTAGTTTTTTAGTGGCGCCTAGAAAAGGCGAAAGGGCGTTCTTTAAGAACGAAAAGATATGCGTCTAATTATACGTTGTCTTTATAACCAACAACGATATAATCACGACGATTTTTTTTGACTTCGTATTTACTAAATTCTTGAGACATTAAATATTTTAAATCGTTTTCTGTATACTGATGAAAATGTTCAAAGTATCCCTGTATTTCTTCTAAATGTGGAGTGGCTAAAACAACCTTGCCGCCAACCCGACATAATGCTTTCATGGCTTTTAAAAATTTACCGTCCTCAATCAAATGCTCTAAGGTATGCAAGCTAACCACCGTATCAAATTTCTCCACTAACCCATTCGGTTCAAAATTACGAAAATCAGCTATGCTTCCTTCAAATCCTTTTGATTTTATAACGTCTATGGCGCTACTTGAAAAATCTAATCCATGACATACAGCGTTCCGTTTTTCTTTTAAATATTCCAAAAATGTACCGTTGCCACATCCCATATCAGCCACAGATGACTTTTCATCAACTAATGCAGCTACATCATCAAATGTTTCCCTGTAGGCATCTTTACGTTCTATTCCTTTTAAGTTTTCTGTTTGCCAGATCGTATCCCAATAACCTGAATCCTGAGTTTGTCTAGTTAAGTTAGCACCCATTGTCTCCAACATGCCAGATTCCGTAAACGATTTAGCCCATAATCCACTAATATACGTCAACCGGCCATGATCAGAACAAACGTCAGTATCCACGTAAACCTTATATCCTTTTCCTTTAGCACGATAACAGAAATTAACATCATGCCCCATGTTTCTGATTCCTTGCCCATTTTCCCATACATCAATAAAGGGTGGCCATCCAATAGCATCAATAACGTCTTTGTGAATCAAAAGACCGCCACTTCCTGCCCATTCAACTTCTACTACTCCATTACCTAAAGGATAATATTCCCCTTTCCAAGGATTCCCTTTTGCATTGGTATAAATGGTTCCCTTTTGTCCATTATGATCAATCTCTTTACTCCATCCGGCTACCGGCGCAAAAGGCGCTTTGCCACAATGATAAAGGACAGACATTATTTTAGCGTCATATTTTTTACAGGATTCCAATAAACGAGGGATAGTATAATCAGGATAAATCTGGTCAACATCCATTAAGAAAATCCACTTAGCGCCTAATGCCAATGACTGATAAATACCATCATTGATAGACGAACATTTTATAGACGTAGACCCTTGAACGGCAAACGACCCATTAGGTTTCATCATACGTAAATACGACCAAAAAAATTCTGATGGCATATACGAATGATTATTCTGAATACTGAATACTAACAGGTCGTTTGTTCCGTTCTTAAGCATGATTATATCCCAGCGCTCCCAGACTTAAACAAGTGTCGGTTAAGTTTTACAAGGAACGTAGCATATTTACCTATTTCATACGTTGGGCCTTCTTTAAACCCTACGGCAAGCAATGGGTCAAGAGAAGTTGTTCCAGGCGCAGAAATGTCAAGTTCAAATATGCTTTTACCAGTTGTGCTATTCCCAGCGCCAATCACGAGTGGATAGGTAGCGCCAATACTTGATTCAGCAGGCGTAGCGCTAGCGCCATCATCTTGTATTTCAAACAACTGGTCTGGGTCAGCATAAATCCAACAATCCTGGGCTGTAGTCGCACCAACGCCAGAAGTAGCAAGTACGAAATTAGCTGCAACTCCAACAATACGCGCCGAACCGGTAGTCGTTGCTACCCTATGAACCCGTCCGTTAGTTGCTAGTGCAACCACATCGCCTCTAAAAATAGATGTCGTAGTACCAGCAGGACGTACTATCAATAAAGGTGAACCACCACCAGGCCCGGAAATAGGCCGTAATCCTCTAGGTGCATCAGTATTAGCCATTGTAATGACCTCCTATAATTTATGTTGTTATATTGTTTGTGTAATATTACAGAAGCACTTTTTAAGTGGATGCACCTATCTTTACAGGTGATTTTAGGCAGGGTTTAGAACCCCGAAATCTTATTATTCTTTTCCTTCATCAAAAACAGAAACACTATGTCCTATGTCCTCACCAAGCTCGACAGCTTCTTTTTTAACACGCTGTTTCGTGTCGCGCATAGTCTCTTTTAGTCTTGCTTCCTGATGCTGTTCCTGCTCTCGAATAATTTCTTCAGGTATTTCCATTAATATCATACCACATCTTGTTAGTGTAGTGCTTAATGGTGTACCATCTTTTATAACCTTTGTGTCCGTCACGCCACCGTAATCGTTTACATTGGCTATTCTGTATCCACGCATTTCTCGTCTTTCAACATTTTTTGGGTCAACGAAACGGCATCGGAATCCTTGATGTTTCTTTTTTAGCATCAGCATATCCATTCGCCAAGGTTGCCTGCCAATATTCTGGCCTCTATTATCCCACGGACGTGTAACAGCCAGCTTAGATTTTGAATTTTCAGTTTGTACCCCTGGCTCTATGTCGGACGTTGGTTCTACCCCATCCAACTGTTTTTGAGATTCTTTATAAGCACGTGTACGCTTGTCCATTACTGCATCCATGATTAAGCCCTCCCCATAGCAATTTTTTGATTGATGTATTTTTGTGCTGCATCTTTAAAAGGCAATTCAGGCCACATCCTTCTAACCACCCGTTGTTCTTCATCATTTAATTTTGGTTCTTTTGGTGTAGATGCAGGGGGAGTATTCCCTTCTGTTCCTGATGCCTTTTGAACATTTAATATCCTGTCTTCCTCTTCCTTATTTTCCTTCTTGAATTGTTCCATTTTACCTTTGGCGTATTTATACGCTTCCCTTGCCGGATTGGCCGATTTCCATATTTTGTCCTTTAATTCAGGATTGCGGTCTATGTCACGTTCAGCTACCTGTGCCATTTCATCGTAATCATCGTGTAAATCACGCTGAGTTTCAATCATGGATTCTAACCTTATCTGATTTACTCTGATGTCAAACTCTCTATCTTTCCTTTTTATCTGAAATTCATGCCATTGTTTATATCCATCGGGGTCAATAGCAGGGTCAGGTGGAACCTCAGCGCTTTTATCGGCCTTCTGTACTTTTAATTCTTCAAGCGATTCTTCAAGTTTTTTATTATGAGAACGGATTGCATCTATATCTTTTTCCTTTTCGGAAAGTCTGCGTTCGGCATCCTTCATCCTAAAATAAACTTGATTCCAGCGTTCATTTTTTGGGGGTGGTTCATTTGCGCTTTTTTCTTCCGCTTTACCTTTTTCACCCTCACCATTATCCGATGGCGTAGTCTCAGCCTCATTTCCTTGTGCAGGTTTTTCGTTGTTTTTCTCCGAAGCAGGAGGCGTTAAATGGTTATCTTCATTTTCTACTTTGTTTTCCAATTCCGATTCTTTAGTCATAATGCCACCTCCGCCACTGCTTTCTGTAACTCTTTTTGAAAACCAGTAGAATTTGAAAATTCAGATTGTTGGAAAGAATCATCATGTTCATTTTTTTTGTCTTGAGCTTGATCGTAGTTATCTATCTTGGAAAGGATGTCTTCACAATTCATTACCAAACAATCCTCATAGCCAACATCAGACGGTAAAATAAATCCAGAAAACTTGGCAAACAAAACGATGTCGCCTTCGTTTACCCATTCAGCTTCCGGCCCTTTATGAACAACTAGCCCAACCAAACTAGTGCGTCGTACAGCCTCCGGCACTAGAATACCAACCCTTTCCTTTTCGCTTAACCGCTTAACGATAATGCGTTGACCGACAGGAATTAACTTCATTGCCCTTCCTCCTTTGCATCTTCTTGGTCAGACTTAGCTTGCTGAATAATTAGGCGAGGTAATTGCAGAACTTCTTCTAACGTTCTCACATGCGCCGCATATCTAGCGGAATCTATAGCATTGCCGGATTCCGATGATATTCGCAACTTAGACATGCCATCAGCAAATAACTCCTTTATTTCAGCCCAGAAAATGTCACCTCTTGCATCTTTTGACCATTCAAGTAAATCTTGCAAATCTTGGTCAGATGTTTTTTCTTTATCCATTCATTCCACCGCCCATTCCATTTCCCATCCCGCCTTCCATCCCACCTTCAGGTGGCATCGCAGGCCCCATACCGTTTATGTCTCCCGCAGGGAACATGGCGGTAGGCACGGGAGACGTAGCGTTTTGTTCCGGTGAAGGCATTAAATCACTTGGAGTAATACCGGCAGACATAGGCTGTGAAGACATTCCGGCCATATTAGGATTTCCTAATGCTCCCTGTAAACTTTGTTCCTGATACATCAAAGCCACTGTTTTATTTATGTGTTTTTTTAACAATTCCTTTTTTTCTTCAGACATAAGTTCATAATACGATGTTCTTCTGAAATTCAAATGCACGGTTAAATGATTCTTATGGTCTTCACCTGTTTGTGGTTCATGGGGATCACCTTGAATAAATAGTGCATTTTCAGCTTCGGGCGACATCATTGGTTCAGGTAGTTTAGGTAAGAATTTCTGAATGTCCTTTTTGTCGTATGTTTCAAGCAAATCCTTTGTCGCTTCCAGAATAGCTTGGGGATTTTGTATTTGAATATTAGGATTGCTAGCGCCTATTAACGGATTGGCCAGCAACATAGAATACACCTCTTGGGCTTCTTGGCGTCTTGTGAGCCGGCTAGCGTAGGAAGGGTCGCCTATAGGTATAATATCTACATGACCATCAAAGTCAACACGTTTAATTTTCGGGAATGCCAATCTATTATCCTGGCCAAGAACACGATATTGTTTTTCTTTCGGAAGATTGAATTGATTAAGCAGATAGATAAGACGCAACTCTTTCTTAAACGAAGTAAAAAGACGTTTTATCATCACACTATACAAAATCAACCCCTGTTCAATTATTGCCAACGTTCCTGAAGCAGTAGGTGTTTTAGTGCCTCTTGATTCACGGCCAAGCAAATAATCCGATAGAGATGTAAATTGTTCCGCGTATTGTTGTATCAAACCCAAAATCTGAAAAAGAGTCTGGTCAACTCTTTGCATGTTAGGAAAATAAATCTGGCTAGCATCCTCTACTTCCTCCATGCGTCCAGGCCATAACTTTAATTCTCTTTTTTTAACTCCAGCCCGTCTGCCATAAAAACCAAACGGCTGATTTGACAATCGTCCAGAGTCAAATATTTGGTTAAAAGCCGTATTTGCCATTTCATTCAAAACTTCAAGAAAATGCCCAAACCCTAAACTGTAATACCCCTCAGGATTAGGTATAAAATGATAATCAATAAAATGATTTAAGGTCTGTTCTTTGTTCCCAATTTTAAGCAAACGACTTGTTACTCTAAGCAATGTCTCACTTTCGTAATCAACTGTAAAGATATAAGGTTGATAAATACCTTTTTTCAGAGGATATATCTTATGACATTCCAAAATTAACTTCGGATGTTCTTCGGTGTTTGCTGTGCTGGTTCCCACGTCGTCTTTAACTTGCTGCATAGGATTTGACCCTTCTTCGTAAGCACCGCTACCTTCTGTAATCTTATCAAAGTCAATATAAAAATCTTTATCCTTCTCAGCGCGAAGTTTTAGTTCATCATAATGTAACCAAACTCTATGAATAATACGTCTAGCTGTTTCAATACTACGTGTCCGGTAAGGCAAAATAACATCCATAGCAGATACGTATTCACTAACCGGCCTTTCATTTTTGGCATCGTAGAAAAGTTTTTTAAAACCAGTGCCATTAATAGGAACATATAAAAGAAGTTTATCCATTTCCGATTCAAAGGTATCCATGTCATACATCAGTTGCCAATTCATGTACTGCTCAACTACGGTAGCGTTTTTAACATCGTTTTCTTCTACCGGCATACCTTTAACCCATTGAGGCGGAGATGTAAATGCCTGGTAAGCTCTGGAATGAAACTGATTACAAGCCACGGCCAACATCGGAATACAGATATTGGCTGCATTGGGAAACGGCGTGTTTTTTGGGTCTCTCTTGCATAGCCAGAGCTTGTAATATTTCTCTCGTTTCTCTTCCCAATCTTTGCGACCTAGAATGTCAATTCTATATTGTTGACAAATTTCTTGCGCAATTTTTTGCCGTTCTTCTTTTTTTATATCTTCTGCTAAATTTATGTTTTGTTTTGCCATTTTAATATCCAGTCACAGAATTAGCGGCAGTTGCCAATAACTCTTTTTCGTTATCTTCTTCATCGTTTGTATCATCAAAATAAGGTTTAGCAATTAATATACGATGTAACCCTTCAATATAATGGTCATCTTTATCTTTGGGCGTTTGTTTGTCAGTACGCCCCTGTGATGCTTTCTTAGCCCAATCATCCCAAATATAATGAGTGATTTCATAATGAATCCCCGACAAATCATCAAAGAAAAATATGTTCGGGTACAATCCTTTGTCCGGTTCACATTTTAAATCTTCTTGCAAAAGCAGTATGCCAGTATCCCGATTCTTGGAACCTGGTTTGCATACAAACCCATAATCAGCAAATTCATCCCAAATGCTAATCCCATCTTTTACAGGGTTTGGTGATTGAGCGCCTGGTTCCATTAACCTTTCAAAGTCATCAATCTTGCGTCCAAAAGTTATTTTTTCATATTCTTTGAGCGCATCAGCAAAAGGCGCTATGCGATTTGCAGGATCACTATTCTTAAACTCGCCGCATATATATTTTTTCTGGTCTGGGCCGATAGCGACATAGATAGCATGGTGCGGCGTCCTGGGGTGAGTATCTATGTGCATCCAGATAGGCCAATGTTTTGATATTGCAAACCTTTTTATACGATGAATATTTGTATAGCTTTTGTACACGAGTCCTGTCAAATGAAAGTAACGGCCTCGCAGTCTTGCTTCTACCTCATCCGGCGTTAAACTGGAACTAAACTGATCTATTCCTTCCCTGGTTAATCCATAATTCAAATTGTCTTCAATGTCAAAATAAAACAATCCTACGTCTTTACGATTATAAATTTCATCATATATCCAAGGTTCTTTTAACGGTGTCATGGTTATCCATGACGGCCCAACTCTATCCGTTAAACCTCTCTGTATAGATACCCATATAGGGCGTGGGGGTGGTTCGTCAGCATGAAACCAGTCATAGTCGGCAGACTCAAAAAGGTCAATGTCTTGGTCATACGATTGCAAAAATACTTGGGAACCATTAGTCAACTTTATAAACGTTATTATCCCTTGCTGATTTTTTTTGGCTTCTTGTAGAAATTGAAGTGGGATAGCTCCATTCCTCCCATCTTCGTTTACACCTAAAAGTTTAGGAATTAAAACTTTTCTAACTTGTTCTCCGAACGATTCTCCACATATAAGTCCTTTGTTGGGTATCCTTATATTTACTTTATATTCTGGGTCATCTTTGGGAAGCCAGGGGCGGTATCCAATCATATGTGCCACGTCCTCGTTAATGCCGCTAGTGCTTTTCCCAGACCTATTTCCACCTGAAATAACTCGTATTTGTGCTTTAGAACGATGAAATTCATTTTGTTTCCTATGCGCTCCTTTGTAAGACCCATCCGGTTTTAAACTGTAATAAGCTATAGAAAATTCTCTCTTTAATGTATCTCTTTCATTTTTTAATAATTGCAGACGCTCAATAATTTTTTTACGTTCTTTGAGCTTATCAAGCCGTTGTCTGATTTCTTCTTTATTAGAATTAAGAGTGGTTGTAACTGTTTCATTCATTTATCTTCAAGAGCATCATTAACAACCAATACTCCATCGTTAGTTACCATATACCTATGAAAATCAGACACGGTAACAATCACCTTTTCTTCTTTAGATAGCTTTTCAACCCGTTTGTTTAGGTCATGATTTTTGGTTGCAAGGAAAGAAATTAAACTACCAAGTAAAATACCAACTAACACTTCAACGCCTATTACTCCACTATTTCTTTTCATTTGCTCTCCTTTTTAAATAAGTCAATACCTTTTCCATACCATCCTTCGGCAAGAATTTAAATAAGGCGTCAATATAATCCTGTTTATCCATTAGATTTCAATTCTATTACTCTCTCCTCGTGAAATTCAAAACATTTTTTGCATGGAACCTTAGCAATACTTATGACTTGTCCAATATTGTATTCCATATTTTTATTCCACCCTGGGGGCATTTAGCCTTCTCATTGTTTTTTCATCAACCAAACGCAGTTTTTTAAATCTGGATTCCATAGGTTTTTCTTCCCAAAATTTCGTAAAGTCTTTCATGCCTTTCACGAAACTATTCACCTTCTGGCGATTCATGTCTACTGAATAAACCATATCTTCTCCAGTGCGAAACTCCATATTAATCTTTGAATAAGATTTTTGCCGTTCAGTCTTTTTGAAGCGCAATGTTATTCTAACCTTGCCAAAACGTAAAAATAAATAAAACCAATCATTCCCTTGCCTATAAGAAAAACCGTCGGGGATTGTTTTTCCTTCACTAATATGTTTCATTGTTTACTATTCCCTTTTACTATAAACCTGTCAATCAATATCAACAAAATACCCGATACCCATAACTGCAACGGCAAAAACCAGACTATTCCTCGCATCTTTGTTTAAAGTTCCCAGGTTCTAACATTTTTACCAATGCTGTAAACCCTTGTTCCGTTAATCTTTTCTTGAGCCGTCCCCACGTTTCCAAAACAACCTTTGAATTTTTGCAATCCTCTTTTATCCATCCTTCAATTAGCTTTATTGCTTTTCTGTTACGTTTAATTGTTTTCATCTACTCAACCAAAATAACCCTTCTGGCATCGCCGCCCCCTCCACCGCCAGCAGCAACAAATTCATCAGCTCCTATATCCCACGAGCCTGTACGCGCAACGCCGTCAAGGTCATCAGAAAACAAGCCGGAGCCAGGATCGGAAGTACCGACATCAATTAAAGCCGAGCTGGTATTAATATGTAAGTTTTCACTGCCACCTGTAACATTCGTAAAGTAAGCTCCCGCCGACGTTGATACGGCAATGTTCTGTAAACCGGTATTACCTGTAGCATCGCTACTAGCGTGTGTGGAAGAAGATGTAAACGTACCGAGATAGTCTCCTGTAGTGTTTCCACCGGCATAATTGTTTTTAGATGTAACAGTGCCGGACTGGGCATTAATTCCCCTTACACTGTTAATTATCGTGTTGTTATACAATTCAGCAGTAGGCGCGGCATATCCCGATAAACACCATATGCCTACGGTTGACATCCCATATATAACATTGTTCCAAGCTTTAACCGTTGTCCGCCCGAGATATAGTCCATAAACCCCGCCGTATAAAATGCAGTTACTTACACGATGGTCATAAGTCGCTGCTTGCGCTCTATCAAATTCAACACAGTCACCGTCTGCGTTTGTGTTTTTGAACTGCATATTTCTTACACGCACAAAATCGCTTCCGGCATTCACAACTCTAAGGCAATATATCACAGTCGATACTTCCATTCTATATTTGGATGTATCCAATATGCCGGTTGTATTATTACCGACTATCTCAATATAGTTGGTAGAACCAGTTGTCCAGCCTGACAACGTCACTCCTGTCGTATCGGCAGCCGTACCGGCACAATTAACAACCATTACATCTCCGCCGTTATCAGTTAAATCTTGCGCCTCGGCTGCGTTCCACGCTGACAAAGAGGCGTAAGCAGCGTTGGGACCGGACAATGCCGTAGTAGTGCCATTGCCCCCAGCCGAACCGGTATTAACTTCTCTAGTTATCGTTGCTCCAAAGCAGCGTAGACTTAAAAATCCTAAAACCAACAAAATAGCTAATTTTCTCATCCGCCTATCCTTAAATTACCAGAAATTGTACTCGTCCCACCGCCCCCACCACTGGCGCTTGGATATGGACTATCGTTTCCCAGGTATTCCCAAATATAATCTGATAACGTTTGATTGGCGGCACAGAAACCTCTTGTAACATTGTTTGTAGCCGGATCAAGACCTGCCGGCGGGTCGTTTGTTTCCCTGAATAAAGTCCTAATATTATCCTCGTAGGGAAATGGCCATAAGTCCGTAGCTGATAGGGTAGCGTATCCGGTATCGCCCCAATATGTGCCAGTTGTTCCCATTTGTTTTTCAATTGTCGCGCCCCTGTTGGCGTAAGGGGAACGAAGAATATACGTAAAATCACCAACTACAGCCGTTGTAGAATTGTTAATCTGGGTTGCGTTGGTAATACTTCCAACTACAACCGCACAGCTTGCCACCGTAACATTGAAATCAGTGCTACCATCTATGTTTGCCCCCTCCACCGTTGACATGAACGCCCCGCCGCCTGCACTCGCTAATCTGTTCCACCACATCCCTGAATCGCTGTCCCATATAACGCACATGGTATTATCGTTGTTGTTGCTCAGCGTATCTTCGGACGAGTGCATCCCGTAACCGTTGTTATTGAGACTTATACACCCGTAACGGGTTGTATAAGATGTTTCATGCGGAACACTGTAGCCACCCGTAAACGTTGCGCCGCTGCCCTGATTACCGTCAATTACAATACAGTTTTGCAAAATATTATTGGCGGACACGGTAGTGCCAATACCGCCGCCATATACCACTATTGACGCTCTGGGCTGATCGGTCGTGCAATAATCCCACCTTACAACACAACGGCGCATAATATTGTGATGGTTGGTACTACCACCGATGTAAAACAAGCCGTACCGCATCATCCCACAGGCAAACACATCTTCAAGTAAACAATAACTTGAACCACTGACTTCTACAGCGCCGGCATAGTTAGCGCCAGACCACGCGCCGTTTTTTATACCGAATTTGCGTATTCGTATATGGTCGGAATCGCTAACCGATACTCCCGATAACGCATATTGACTGTCGCCAATGCAATCTTTTAAAAGGAATCCTTCAATGTCAATATAACTGCTTGTGTAGACGTTGACCGGAGCTTGTTCCAAGGATGGAGAAGTACCAGAATTTAGACCTGAGAGAATAACCCCAAAATCTACGGCAGCATATACTTTGGTAGTGTTGCCGGCGGAACCGCTAGGAATACCCCTTATGCGGTTGTTATCGCCTGTATACGTGCCGGTAGCAACATAAAGAGTATCGCCGCCAGCCATAAGCTGAATCCCAGAATAAATAAGTTTTTTAGCTGTTGCCCACGACGTTCCATTACCAGTGTCGTTAGCCATTGCATTGTCAACATACCACGTAGCGGCAACGGCATAAGAAATGCTACCTAAAAAAAGAAGTAGACCTAGTAAACCACTTTTCATTTTAGCTTCTATTCTCAAGCCAAACATCTTCTAATTCCTCGTCACTGAGCATCAATAGTATATTCAACACATATCCTATACAGGTCATTGGCTGTCGGGGTATTGGTTGTATCAAGTGCTAGCCCTTCGCCTCTCCTTAACCCATTTGCTGCCGTAACTGCTATCCAAGTGCTGTCCCCTGTGCCAGTGGATGCCGTTAATGTAGCATGGGTCATGGCATTACCAGCCCTATCCTCTAGCGCTATAGTTGCCGGTGTAGAACATGTGCCTGAGCAGGCCGCTGTAACTCCAGTAACCGTAACAGTATCTTTAGCAATCCAAAATTCAAAATTATCGTCCGCCGCCGCCAACGTGGATATTACCATGCAAAACGAATCTTTATACGACAATACCCGTTTAGCTCCACCGTAATAAATCAACTGGTCATTGGTAGTATCAACGGCAATTTCACCGGCAGCATCAACCGTAGTAGCTGCACCCTGAGGCAAAGCCAAACTGCTAGTAAATGTCTGGGAACCGGTATTGGTATGAGATGAATTGATAATGCCATTGATGGTAATGGTATTGGTTGAGGTCGCCCCTAGAGTAGTGTTGCCTCTCACATCCAGATCACCGGTAGTTTGCAAATTATTAAAGATTGCCGTGTTGTTGACCGTAAGTGTACTTACTATCAAAGTGCTGTTTATCGTAACCGAAGCCTGGTATATATTCTGGCCAGTCCATGTTTGTGTAGAGGCTAAAACAGCGTCTCCGCTACCTGCTGGCGCAGCCCATGTGCCGTCACCGCGCCAATACGTTGACGATGTTGCTCCAGTTCCAGAGTTAAGATTCCCTACCGGTAAATTCCCAGTCACCTCACTGCCTGCCAGAGAAATACTTGGCCCCAAAAGTGTAACACTTGACGTATCTAAGCCCACAAAAGCCGTTGCTGAACCTTGTAAAGATACCGAAAATTGAGAATTGTTGAAATTTACAACGGCTGTAGGACTTGTAGTTACGACGCTAAATCCAGAGGATGTGCCTGTAGTCACGGCCAGAGTAGAAGAGCCGCCACCGCCAGAACCTACTGTCGTCCAATTACTGGCAGCCGCATTAGTGAATGTAGACAGAACTACGCCGTTGGGGTCAAGAAAATAAAAACTAGTGTCGTTACCCAGGGTAAACTTATAATCGTACGCAAAAATACCGCTTAGTCCGCTTGCAAGAATACCTAACAAAAACAATAAGCGTTTCATCTTTAACTTTCCTTTATTGACATGCCGTTGTCGGGGCTTCTATTCTTACCCATGAACTCGCCACCGTTCCAGTTGAAAAACAAACTGAAAGCAACGTAGAGTTATAAATCTGTTGTCCTGCCTCCGTTGGTGTTACACTAGACCTCGGGGTTGCATGGGGTGGCAACTGTGGCAACCCTATAAACGTTATAATGTCTGTAACAGCATCTCCTAGAACAGTGTTACCATACACGGTTGCCGATGCCGCATTAACACGGAAATTGGTTGTACCACCAGCTACAATATCCAGATGGTTGGCAGATGACTGAATTAAATATGTATCCCCGCCTCCATCTAACATCACTTTTGACAGAGGGTCTACAACCACATTCCCAGCCGTTGTAAAGCCCGCGCCATTTACTACTCCTCCTGCTGTTAGAGCCCCACCATTATTAACATTCATCAGATTCGTTACGCCATTAGCTGCAAAAATCTGAAACGGAGTAGTCGCATCCGAAGCAATGACACCTACGTTTCTAAACGTAAAACTTGACGGCGTAAACTCAAAATACTTTGTACCCAATGCCACAGTAGTCCCAAATATGTCATAAGCGGCGTTGCGGAATTCACTGTTTGTCCCTGTCATCAGAAAATCACTGCTTATACGGCCAGGCGCATACATGTGCCTGATTCCTTCTGCCTTAATTCCTATACTACCAAACCCTAAACAAATACCAAGTCCTAAAATTAATTTTTTCACCGTCCACACCCCCATTAAAAAAGAAAAGCCCGCTTCACCAACCCGCAAGAGTGCGGACAGGCAAAGCAGGCATCACAGCTTCGGCCAAATCGTTGCTTCTGCAACATTATGACCAAAGTATAAACGTAAACTAAAATATTGTCAATAACTAAAAATAATACTTGACAAGTAAATCAATATCGTTTTATAATTGTCTCGCTTGGGTTTCACGATTGGCGCAGCCAGAGGAGTCTGGCTGGGCTTGTATGTGAGAATAAAATATGCCGAAACAAATATATCGTGATAACCAAGTAACTCAGTCCTCAGCCCTAAATAAATTAGAACTTTCCCTGCTCAATTTCCTTGCCCCTCATTCATCAATTCCACTAGACGCTATCTACGATAAATTCCCAGACTTTAATTCACCAGAAAAACCACATCCCATGGATTCTTTAATCAAACCATATCTCCTAAATGCCTTAATCAAACTCCGTCAATGCAATTTCCTTAAACATTGCCGCTTAACATCAGATAAAAATAAAAACCTTATCCTGGATTTTAAAAAACCACCAAAACCAGTTTACGAATCTTGGCAGAAACCTATTCCCGAAAATCCTAATACAATCTCCAATGCCAACTGAACCCTTACCTAACATATCCGATACCTTGTCAAACTACGACAAGAGATTGTATCTCTATTATCTCGTAAAAGTTATGCCGGAAATACCCTTTTCAATATTGTTTAAAAACTTGGACTCTATCGCTAGTTATCACGTAGACAAAGATTCTTATAGCTGTGAATTAGGCTGTGACTCAGATAGCTGTTACTTTTGCTACTGTAAAATATGCTTTGAACTTAAATTCCACCAATTCCTAAACCAATTAAAAACAAATGAAAATTCATAATGAACTCCAATGGAAAACCAGAAGAATGCCTTGTTTCAGAAATCTAACCCGACATGAAACAATGCGCTATTATGGTTTGCACTTTAACGAAAACGGCCGCCTGTCTACCAAAGACGGCAAGGCGTTGGTCGGCTGTGAAACAAAAGATACTTACAAACCGCTACCAAAACTAAAAAAATTTAACCGTGAAATTCAGGCAAGCGACGGCCAACTGAAAACTAGCCTCAATAATGTAGAGAGACCAGTAAGTACGGAAACCGATCAGGCAGCCAGTACGGAAGGGCACGTCACAGCCGTGTCTCTGGTTTAGAAGCCGGTGCCAGATTCCTAAAGGCGCATCTACCGCAACGTCGATCGCTAACAACGATTCAGACTTGCCCTTTAAAAAGGCTTAGTCTTAGGCACAGGGGCGATATCAATAGCCCCAAAAGGCCGTATAATATTGGAATACATAAACCGGTACATGATAAAAGGTTAGCCAGTTTGTGTCAGCACTCAGTTCCTTGTAGCTTCACCAGGTAATACGTCAACGGTGCGGAACAAGTATCCTTTACTACCCTTCTACCCTTTTACCCCTGTGGATAACTCTGTGCATAACTTTCTACTGACATTAAATTTGTGTTGATTTTTCAACCTTTACCCTGTGCATAACTTTTAGATAGCTTTTCCTGCCTTCCTCTTCTACTTCCTCATCTACAACAACAGCCACGGCTACGTTATGTCCCCTTCCCTACTCCTTTTCTGTCCCCTCAATCGCACCACGGTCACTACTCATCTTGCACCTTCTTCCTTGCTCCTCTTTTGACACTTAAAACGGCAACAACCTGTTTTTATAACCCCTTTTTTACAGGCCACGCCTTCTTAAGTTCTTCTATCATTCCCTTTTTGCAAAAATGGCGGCAAGGGGTGATGCATGACAGTAATGACCGGTGGGGGAGGGGGGGCTGGGGTAGGGTGTAAAAGCTTGGCATAAACGTTGCATACAATCAATTCATGTAATCAATTCTCAGAATGTTGATTCTGGGAAGTAGAGTCTAAACTTATTGAGTATCAAGCACTTTCAGGTTTCGGAAGTTTGGCAGGATTGTTGCATATCCTCTATATTGGCAGTCTCGCCGGCGGTGTCTGGCAGGACGGGTACCGACTCTACTAGCTGAGCCTCTAAAACCACTATTTCGGCCTCTATCTCTGGCGGCGTGTGGGATATATCCACTCTCACCGTCGGGCGTCCGTCTAGCAGCTGCCGTTTATCAAAAAGCACACCGTACACCATCGCCAACTGCGGGGCGGAACTCACGGCCAGTTTGTCGTCGGTGAGATGGTCAAGAGCGCGACTCGTGATAACGGAAAGCCGTGCCGACTCCGCGATTTTTAGAGAGTCTACAAGTCCCTGCGGGGGTGTGTGTTCGCCTTTAGACACCCGCGCTACCGACTCACGTGACAGGCCGGTAACTTCCATAATGTGAAGGTATGGTTTGCCTGCGTCAAGCAACACTTTGGCCAAAGCATATTTTGTCTGGTAAAACTCGGAGATTCCGTTATGCCGCGGGCGGTACTGGTTGTGGTGAATTTTTGGTTTTAACGAGGGTAGACTTGCCAGTTTTTTGTGACTTGCCATTAGGGGTAGTATAGTGTGTAATACAAGCGAGTGTCAAGAGATCGTCAAAAAAAAATTAACAAAACGCAACGCGGGCTGCGTCCTTCAAACCGGTCGTATTCTGAACCATCTAGCTGGATGAGTTTGCCAAGGCAACTTCTCCGCTCACGCCAAGCCTGGCGCTTTATTTTTTGCTCCTTTTGTAAAGTTTTTCATTGGTGAAGGTAGGACCAAAATCCCTGTATCTGGATTCAACCAATTCCAAGGCTTTTTCTAACACCCCAGGCGATAATTGATGAATTGTTCTGCCGCTTCGTGCCAGGTTAATCGTTTGTTTAACACGTTATGAATCACTTTGAGCCGGTCAATTTCACGATTGTGTCCTGGGCCATAGGGTTACTAAGCAACGAACTGGCCGTTTGTGGGGCGGCGTAGGATTAGATTCTAGGCAGATAAAATCGGCGGGGAGCAGATTGATACCAGATTTTAAAAATCAAAAAATTTAGGTCTAAAACGCTCCAGAAACATTCCTGCCAATTTGTTTACAACTTATTTACAACTCTGGCTTATATGTTGCATTTCCTTTACTTAAGAGATTTTCTACCAGTTTGGCTATTTTGTTGCATGTGATTTACATTGATATTACGGTCTATTTTGGCCGTTGTGTTTATTGGTGTTTACAGAAAATTTACATGATTTTTTCACCGTCTCAAAATTGAATTTTTTGTGTGGCCGTTGTGTTTCTACCGAGGGAAAAAATAAATTTGTATTTAGCGGAAAATCCTGCTAAACTATGAGTGTGAAAAGCGGGAGACGCAATGCAGATTTTTTATTTAGTTTTCAATCCCCGACGGAAAAACTGGATTGCTGGACGAGAAATCGTTCTGCTTCTGCTTTTCACACCGGCGGGGATTTTTTATTAGTTAAAGGAGAAATAAAATGAACACATTAGCAACAAAAGCGGGGAGATTAGCAGAACGTGAGGCATGGATTAAAGGGCGCGTTACTGAAAAGTACAAGGGCATGGAGATACTGCAATACGACTATAATGGCAAAATGAGTGGGGCGAGCCAAACAATATTAATTATATGGCGTGGAAAGGCCGGGAAACCTTACTTGCATTATAAGCTTAGCTCTACGGATGTGGCACAGCGTTATATTGATGAGGAGAAGCGCAAAGAGGACAGAAGGGAAACGTGGAATCGGGAACATCCGCGACAAACAATGACCACAGAATCGGCGAAAACAGCTAAATTAATCCGTGAAATCCTAAAACGAGAATATCCAGACGTTAAGTTTTCTGTCACATCCGATAATTTTGCCAACGGTGACAGCGTTGACATTTCCTGGGTTGACGGTATGCCAAGCAAAGATATTGACTCATTTGCTAGGCAATTTGAGTATGGCAGTTTTGACGGAATGACGGACTGTTATAATTACGACAACAAAAGAGAACATCCCCAGGCGAAATACGTCCACGCAAAAAGAGGAATCTCGACCGAGAAAACAGCCATCATCCAAGAACAACTTGCCAGCTTAATGGGAATAGAAAATTCCCCTGATGCCGTAATACCGAACGACTACATGGTCAACGTGAGAGGATATGCGTATAATATTGCACTACGGAATCTAGTATTTCAAATAGCAGTTGATTATGATTTTCGCAAAGGGTTTCATGGGGTTCGGTGCAAAACAGAGGATGGGCAGCAAATAATTAATGCGTTTGAGGTGTATTAATAAGGGGGATTTTATGAAAAAACATGTAATCCTGAACTACGACGGCGCAACTAAAAAACAGACTTTTGATGTGAAATATATAGAGCAGGAAAACGGACAATATTTATTGTGTCAGGCTGGTCAATGGCGATTTGGCGGAGTTGCTGGAGAATTTACAACAAGCGGTGATGCAGCTAGACGGATTTTAAGGTTTTGGAATTAACGCTTAATTGTGAAATATATGGAGATAGGAATTCTCCCCTTGACAAATCCGCCGGCTCCTAAAATTCTGGTGTGTGGGTTTCATTTCCCACGAGGGGAAAGCTATTTTAAAGGAGGTATAATATGAAATATAAACTTGAATTATTGCCGTGTAAAATTTGCCAAAAACCATACACGTGGTGGAAGTCTAAAGCTAATTATTACTCGGTTTACTGCTCGGTCAAATGCGAAAAAAGTTTTTACGGTAAAGACATGAGATTAGCAAAAAGCAGGTATGAGGAGGTAGGAAAATGACTACGGAACAAAAGAACGAAATTGACAAAATGACGCACGAACAATTGTGTGCGAAATGGCGGTTTGCTCCCCTGGGAGACGATCTGTTGAAAGGGGACACTGGGGATTACTTTGCCAAAGTGCTAAAAGAGAAAGGCGGATTTACGCCTGAAATTTCCAAAAAAATCGGATGGTAGGAGGTAGCATGAAACTAGACATGACAGACATATGGTTTATCGGGACGCTGTTGCTGATGATGTGGTCGGTTTTTTGAGACGGTAAAAAGAGACGTAAACTGAGGCAGGGAAATGATTTACAAATTTACAAGAGCTGAATTAAAAGTGCAGAAAGCCAGTTTTTAAGTTCCTGAAATTGCAATTTTCATCCTCGGGAAAGCATTTGATTTTGAGACGGTAAAAAAAGACTTGACAAAATATTAAATGGAGATTAAAATATATGAAAATATGGAACGGTATAATAAATATGAAAACAAACTTTAATCCTGCCTCTCGTGAGAGGGACAGGTTTTTTTATGGCCAGGCTATACCGGGGCGTATTTTAGGGGTGACCCGCCGAGTGCGCTTTTCCCGCAAGGGAGACCTGGCCATTTCTTTTTTTCTAGTGATTATTGCGTCCATTTTTCTTTCCGGTTGTGCCATCACCCCCATCAGTTTCCGACGACACGAAATCTATGAATTCCAAACGGACAAAGGAAAACTTACCGTGCATGTGGCTGGCAAGCATAGGGTTAATGCGGAGTCGGCCAAGTACGGCTCTACAGATACCGTCTATGGATTTTACGATTCTGAAAAAAACGAAATCTGGACAACGGCCTACATTGACACGATAATGCACGAGTTAAGACATTTTTTTGAGGGAGGATTCCATGAATGAAATTAAATGTATTGAATTTCCGAACACGTTGTCATCGGGATTTACGTCCCATTATTTGCCTGCACCGACATATAGTTTTAAAATCATCCAGAAAAACAATGAAACTTGGATACAGATTTATAAGCATGATTGTTTGTATGCAGAAATCAAAGAAAGTGTTTGCAATATTTTTTATCAGTGGTAAGGGGAGGTGGCACAAATGAAATGCAAAGGATGCGGGGCAGAAATTTTTTGGGTTAAAACCATGAAAGGAAAATCCATGCCTGTTGACCTCGCCGAGTGGTCGTGGTCGGAATCTGACGGCAATATCACATTGGTAACTGGCGACGGAAGAATTATTACTAAACCAAAAGCGGGGGATTCGGGGTATCTGCCTCATTGGGCGTCATGTCCTAAGGCTAAAACTTTTAAAAAATGAACAATTGTATCGAAGAAGTTTACGAAAAATATAAGCACCTGGACATTTTGTTTTCGGACGAGAAATGGACAAAAAACAGTCGGTTGGATGGTGAACTATTACATGAGTTATGGATGGCAATGAAAAAAGATTTGCAAAAAAACAAGAAAGCTAAATGTATGTGTACATGCTGCCAGCATAAGCATGATGTGAATATCGTGGAAACATGACCTATTTTGAATTCATGGGTGGCGTAGACGAACTGTTAAAACCAGCGGCTAAATTCTGGTTGTGTCTGGTAGCAGGCACGGCTTTTTCCAGCATAATTATTTTTAGTTCGTGGGCGGTGGGGCGATGGATAAAACGAAAGCTGACAATCAATATTTAACAGAAGGAATGGTTTCTGAGAGTTGGCAATGCAAGCGTTGTACCTTCAGTATAAAAGTTTATGGGGATTCAGCGATTGGTGAATTTCTAAAAGAAGAAAAAAGGAAACACGTGAAAGCCTGCAAGGGGGTCAGTCATGGAAACAATATCGTGGATGATAATGATACTGATAACGGTAGCCGTTCTGATAGCTGTAGCTCATCTGTGGATAGACAGCGGTTGTCGTCTAACCGAATCCGAAAAAGAGGCGGAGCTTAGGTATTTTTGGCGAGGGATGAAAAGATGAACTTTAGAGAGACATTAGCATTCACACTGATTGCAATAGCCGTTTTTAGTCTAATCACTATCACAGCAATACAATCCATAATACTACTCGTAGATGATGTGCCTATCATCGTAAAGGTCGAAGGAAAAACTGTGTACGAGGGGTCGTCGGCAAAAATAAGCACGGAAAGTAATGGTGCGAATACAAAGGTCTGTATAAAAGGCGGTTTTCTCTATTTATTCCCACAGAAATATTATATCAATAAAGACATTGTCATCGAAGGGAAAAAGGGTGATTAAAATGGAAACTATCTGTGTGACAGTCGCAGGCATAGCATTTATGTTTTTTATCTATGTTTGTTTGATAAAGAGGGGTGATTAAAATGGACATGCTGGAATACAATGCGAGGATATTCAATTTGTTTTATACGGCTATGCAGCCACCGGCAACGCCGGAAAGTCTGACGGAACAAGAAGAAGATAGAGAACCAGAAGACCCTCTCGAAGACCTGGGGCGGTGTGTGGAGATAATGAGAGGGGAGAGGGTGGCATGACTACATGAATAAAGCCGAATTAAAAAAAGAGGAGGTAGCATGGAAAAGATAAAAGTTATCGTAAGAACGTATAGTGCCGGTGTGTTTTACGGAGATTTAGTTTCCCGCAAAAACAAAGAGGTTGAGCTGACTTATGCACGACGACTATGGTACTGGGATGGCGCAGCTAGTCTATCTCAACTAGCCCAGGAGGGGACGAAGAAACCTGAAAACTGTAAATTCCCCTGTGTCGTTGATAAGGTAACACTGCTGGAAGTCGTGGAAATTTTGTATCCGTCGGCGGCGGCTCAAAAATCCATTGAGGGAGTTCCTGTATGGCAAAAGTAAATTCTGGCTCTGGCGATGGCTCTGGCTCTGGCTCTGGCTATGGCTCTGGCTATGGCTATGGCTATGGCTCTGGCTATGGCTATGGCTCTGGCTCTGGCTATGGCTATGGCTCTGGCGATGGCTCG
>ERZ1292644.182-Hain-H14-01um-R2-182-length-45027-cov-10_pt1 | contig 45027 bp, 68 predicted proteins | sample MGYA00564402_ERZ1292644 | MGnify/ENA primary metagenome ERZ1292644 (study PRJEB36523, sample SAMEA6512644) | groundwater metagenome | collected 2019-01-09 | study: AquaDiva: Metagenomics assemblies of 32 groundwater samples
TCGTTGCCTCGTCATTGTCTTCCGGGGTACTGGTACGGACCCGGACCCGCACCCGTCTCCGTACCCGTACCCGTGCCCGTACCCGGACCCGTACCCGGACCCGTCTCCGTTTTCGTACCCGTACCCGGACCCGTCTCCGTGCCCGGACCCGTCTCCGGAACTCGTACCCGGACGCCACGTTGCCACCCCGTGTAGAACTACCGGCTCCATCGTTGCCTCGTCATTGTCTTCCGGGGTACTGGTACGGACCCGGACCCGGACCCGTACCCGTCTCCGTACCCGGACCCGTCTCCGTACCCGTACCCGTCTCCGTACCCGGACCCGTCTCCGTCTCTGTCTCCGTACCCGTGCCCGTGCCCGTACCCGTACCCGGACCCGTCTTTGTACCCGTCTCCGTACCCGTACCCGTACCCGCGCCCGTCTCCGTACCCGTCTCCGGACCCGTCTCCGGACCCGTATCCGAACCCGTATCCAGACCCGTATCCGTACCCGGACCCGGACCCGTATCCGGACGTCACGTTGCCACGTAGAACTACCGGCTCCACGGAGCGGCCTCCCATGCCTGTACGGCCGTCGGCGTCACTTCCAGCACCGCCGTGATGTTTCGCAGCGTGATATCCGCCTGTGGTCCTATCTTGCACAACGCCGATGGCCCTGTCGAAGCCAGCCCCATAAACCCTTTCATATCCGCCGACCAGTAGAGACAGAGCCGCGCCTTCGTCAACACGATCTGTGCTCCACCAGTCTCAGCGGCATAGCCGAAAAAGATCCCGCGATGCGTCGTCGTGACAATCACCGCTCGTGTATTCTTCACTTCTTGTGTCATGCTGTCTGCCTCCTGAACATACGTTGGGGGTAGGACCACCATCTCCTACGTCCACCCGCGACCATGCGGGACTCGTGAGTCTGAGCTACCCCAACACCTGAACCTACGCTTTCAGCGTCAGTTGTTACGCCTCAAGCGTCAGTTGTTACGCCTCAAGCGTAAGGGTCTGCTTCTTCTGGTTGTACTCGATGACCCCCCGCTCAGCCGCGCCTTCGAGGTACCCGTCATCGTTGATCTTCGACCGGAGGGCATTCGCCTCGGAGCCGTCCAGCTTCTCCGCACGCGCCGCACGGGTGATGGACAATGGCAGATCCGATTTCTTGAGCGTGTTGTTCTTGGCCCCATCGAGCAACGCCCTCAGGAAGATGTCGGCCTGCTTGTTCGTGATCGTTGCCTCGTCGCCGTCCCTGGGCGTGTCCTCGTCGCCTGTCGCCTGTCCATTGGCCTTCGCAGACCCGCTCCTGGGCGAAGGGCCGTCGAACACCTTGGTGACCTCCCACCGGGTCAGGTCGAAGGGCTTGCCCTTGTGCTTGCCCTTGGTGACCGTGCGTTTTCCCGCTTCGAAGATCTGTGCGTCGGTGGCCGTCTTGGCCCTCCCACCAAGTCGGGCACGGCCGACCTCCATCTGCCGTTCCGTGTCCTTCACGAAGGTGATGCGAACGCGCCAGCCGATCATGCCTCTAAAATCCAACGTCCTGGTCTCTTCAGGATCGGGGAATCGTGTGTCGGTCGGAAAACCAGCACGTTCCAGCGTGTCGAGGAAGGCATAGACTTCGCCGTCCTCGTAGATGCCTGGCACGCCGTCGTCGTTGGTTGACACGAGGACTTTGCCCTTCTCGGTGATCTTCAGGAACTTCCCGCTCCCGAACCAGAAGGCGCGCTGTTCGGGTTCCTCGTTGCCATCCTTCGTGATGTCGAGCAGCATGTAGATGGACTTCTTCCCATCGTCCTTGGCCTCGTCGTCGTCGTCGTCGTTGCCGAAGGGGAACTTGTTGCTGAGTACGTAGTCGGAAATGACGCCCTCGAAGGAGCCGCCACTCGACTTTGCCTTATTTAACCAACCCATGTTGTTGTCTCCTTGTTGTAGTGAACACTCAACGCCGTGGCGCGTGCATACCCTATGCCAGCCGGTACTCGTGCGTGCCACGGGCCACCACCCGTAGACGGATGATACCCTCGGCCACGCCTCGCGCGAGGGCCTGCCGTACCGTCGTGTGTGAAAGTGGGGCCAGCGCCTTGAGGATATCACCTTGGGAGGCCCGTTTGCCCTGTAAATATGTGCAAATTCTTGACAGGACCACACTGTCCTCTGCGGCCTTGGGGGTGAGCAGAATAGTGGACAGTGGCTCGCCCTGTTCGTCGGGGCCAAAGGCGGTCAGCACGATAGGCGTTGGGGTAAAGGACAGGCTCGGCGCCCGTGCGTCGTCCTTCTGCTTGTCGTTTGTGAGGATCACTTCCTGGAGCGTGTTGGTCGCCCCATCGTAGACCCCCACGCATTCAAAGGCGACATCAATGGCGCCCCGTAGACTGCTGTGACCGCGTTCCCTGGTTCCCAGGGCGTTGTTGTGGTGAATCAGCAGCACCAGGGCGCCGGTCTCCTTGCCGAAGGCTGACAGGGCTTCGATGAGGGTGCCCATTTCGATGTTAGAGTTTTCATCCCCGTCGAAGTTGCGGGCCAGGGTGTCTACGACCAGCAGCCTAAGGTCCAGCCCGCCGATGGTGTGCCATTCCTGCACCTCGGGGTAGAAGGTACGCCGGCCCGGATAGCGTCCTTCAAGGGTGTCGAGAAAGGCCGCGACCAGGTCGTGGTCCCGGAAGTCCAGGGTGTCGAGGTACCAGAGCACATTGGGCAGATCCTGGTGCCCGGCGGCGTCCATCCAGGCCCGGACCCGCTTCTTGATGCCTTCTCCGCCCTCGGACGCGATGTAGACCACGTGGCCCTGCTGGACGGGGTAGCCGGCCCAGGACTGGCCCGTAGACACGGACAGGGCCCAGTCCAGAGCCACGAAGGACTTCCCGGAGCCGGGGTTGCCGTAGAGCAGCGCAAGTCCGTAGCCGGGCAGGATCTTGTAGATCAACCAGGGCGGGATAGGGATCTGCAACAGTTCCTGGGTGGTGTAGAAGCCCATAGATCTACCCCTGATCTTGTGTACGTTACACGTACGTTAACGCTGGACAGCGCAAGGGGCCGTCAAGGCCCCGGCGCGCTGGGAAGCTACATCATTGATCAAAGGTGTACCTTTCCTATATCTTTCCTGTACCGTACTGTGCTACAATCCCTTTGCGGACAGCGGATCGGGTCTAAAGGCCGGTCTATGCGCTCCGAGCGCCTGACGGCGCTCTCGCGCTGTCGTACAGGAGTCTTCAGGAATCTTCACCAGGGCCAGAAGATGTACGTCGCAAGCCCAAGCAGGCTCAGGCCCTCTCCGATCACGACCCAGGCGAGCTGCCCCGCAAATCTCCGGGTGCCTGTGACGTGTTGCGCGAGGAGATTATGGGCGCCGATGATCTGTGCCGTGCGCGTCTCCATCTCGTGACGCCACTGTGATTGTGGCTGCTGGTGTGTCATCTCTCTTCTCCTTTGTGTACATAGACGAGTTCCTTCCGCGCGCGCGTGATCCCGACGTACTCGATGTTTCTTTCTTCACGCATGTCCTGCCGCGGGTGCCGTTGCTGGCGAACCAGGGTCCAGTCAAGAATCCACACCCGATTGCTTTCGAGTCCCTTCGCCTTATGTACCGACGAGCAGAGCACCCGGTTGGCATTCATGCCCTCATCGGTGAACAGCCGGTCCAGCTTCTGGATGAGCCCCGCCACCGTCGTAGACCCTTCACAGAGGATCGAGATCGTTTCGACCTGATCATCGAGCGCCTCCGCACGGGTCTCGAACTTGAGTGCCACTAATCGAGCCTTCTCCTTAACCCGCCACGATTCGAGACGGGCTGAGAAGTCCAGGACAGACAGGTCGGGATTCTTTGCCGATACTTTGGCGACGGTCCCCTTCAACTGCTCGCTGATGTCCTTCCCGGCGATCTCCGCAGGGATCCCGTTGCGGATCAGGGCGAGGCAGTAATAGGCCAGTGGGGCATTGACCCGCGACAGGATAAAGTCGCCCCGTTCCACCTGTAGAAGGAACGATTGCTGTGACTCAGTGCGTACAATCCCTGTCCCCGTGTCCGGCCCTGCCTCGAAGTCAGGCACGAAGGCGCGTGCCGCCTCCACGATGCCCGTGCCACACCTGTAGGTGACACTCAAGGGCAGCTCACTCGCCTGGAGTTCGGTCTTGAGCCGGTCCAGCGAGCCACTATCGGCCCCGCGAAATCCATAGATCGCCTGATGACGGTCCCCGACCACGCACATTCTCCCGTCTGGTTCGAGCACCTTGCGCGCGAGCTCCAGCTGGCTGAGGGTCATGTCCTGGGCCTCGTCTACGACCACGAGATCGTACTGGGGTGCGGCCCAGTTGTTTCGGAGGGGCAGGTAAATCATGTCGGCAAAGTCGATGGTCTCGTAGTGTTCCGCGGCCAGTTCCATGGCGGCATAGGCCGCCTCGCAGTAGAACTCCAGGTCCCACCCCTGGAGCACCCAGTACTGATCGGGCTCACAGTGGAATTGCTCCGCCAGGGCGACAAGATCCTGCGGTCCCCGTGCGCAGGACAGGACTTCCCGTGCTGTGGTGTGCAGCCGGGCAATTCCCGTGAGGACGTTCCACGGCGGTTCCTCAGTCCTGCGACCGTGTGTGCGTTGTACGGCCCTGGCCCCGGCCTTCGCGAGGTCGATGTCTCTCGTGTTCCGTCCCTGTGGGATCTTCGACTGTGGGCTGATGGCCCGGATGATACTGAACCCTACGGCGTGTAAGGTCCTGGCCTCCGCATGGGGGTTCGTCAGGCGGCCTTTCAGCTCGTCCGCAATCCGCTTGTTGAATGCCGCCAGGAGGACACGCGCCTCGGGTGCCCGGTTGACCCCTTCGAGGATGGTCGTCGTCTTGCCTGTGCCCGCGTAGGCCGCCACAATGAGGTTCCCAGACCCCGGGCCTGCCTCGAACCAGTCGAAGATGGTCGTTTGTTGTGTAGACCAGTCCCGAGCCTGTGTAGCCTGTGTAGCCTGTGCAGGTGTGGGCACATCCGTAGACGGTCGTGTCTCTTCTGTCGCGTGCGCCTTCGCCGTCTGGAGAAACCGACTCATGGCAGGAACCCCGTCCGCACGTACCGATGGTTCCTGACCCAGTGTTTCGAGACGGCCTTGACCGTTGGTGTGTACAACCACTGGAAGATGGCTCGTAGAATCTTTCGCATGGGTGATGATCGTACACAAAGACTGTGCCAGGTACTCCATTGGCGGCCCGTAGACTGGTGGCCCGTAGACTGCGTGTCCGTAATCGTTTCACCGAGCGTTTCATGTAACTCGCCAGAAATGGCGACTTACGCTCATGACACGACAGTTGCTTGCGCGTATCGACCTTCTACGCGCAATGTTGCGCGTTACCCTAGGCGTGCTTGCACTCGGGCTAGTGTTCAGGATGCTGAACACTATCGCGTTGTAGGACCATTACTGTGGACGTTATTACACGATCCGTGTGATTTGTGTACGTCCTCGATGGTGGACAGCCCTTTGTTCACAATCGTTTACGGGGTGTCTACGATGGACTGCAGTTTGCTACTCCTACACTCGGAGGTTCACGAATTATGCCTGACTACGGATTCGTTCACGATGGCCGGGTGCTTACACCTGACCAGACACCTGGGTTCAGTCCTGAGACGACCGACGCGCGCAACCGGGCTCTAGAGGTTGAGGAGCTTGCCTGCTGGCAGACCGCCCCTGAGCGGTTCGTGGCCTACTACACGACCAAAACCGTCAGTACGTGGCTTGGCACGATCATCGGAACGGTCCTTTCTTACACGATCTACACCAGCAACTTCGGTGGGCGCCTTATCGCTTTCCGCATGCGCGGCACGAATGGGGCCGAGTACTGGGGTAGGGCGTCGTACGACGACGGCTCTATCGTCAGACTCCGCAAGTGTCGCACAATGACGAAGGACGTGGGCATCCGACGCGCCGCGGTGCGGGCCGCGTGCGGTGCCGGGGTTGGCGACTGCGAGCCCGGCGATGCACACTAACGCCTCTGCCCGCCTGTGGGTTGGCCGGCACATCTCCGCCTGTGGGCTCGTCTTTGAGATCGTCCACTACGATGCTCCACACCGGACGTATACGGTACAGACACTCCGTGGCCGCGCCTCCAAGGTCCATGCGCGCGACCTGCACACCTGGATGACCGCCGGTGACGTACACGTGCTGGCGCCCGAAGCCGGCCTCCCACGTCGCGCCAGAGAGAAGGGCTGAGACCATGACCCTCGAAATCGCCAACACAATCCGCCACGGTCGCGCCGTGGGTACCGAGTATGTCGTCACGCGCCGTGACGCGGGCCATAGCGGCATCGTCGCCCGGTTCGATTCCCGCGACGAGGCTATCGCCTACATGGACCGTCGAAACACTAACACTCACACGACACGAAAGGATCGAACATCATGCTGATCAAGCGAGAAATCCTCAAGGCGCTGGCAGTAGCTACCACATCAGATGAGACGTATCAACTGTCGTCACTTCTCATCGAGCCCGATGGGCATGTGGTGGCGACGGACGGTTATATCCTCCTTGTGGCGTCCCAATCCACACCCATCCCGGATGTTGAATTTCCCACGAGCGATTCGATGCCGGCGTTCCACCACAACCCGAGGACGGCGGTGCTCCTGCCAGCTGACACCGCGGCGAGGCTCATTGGTGCGACTTCACGCGGCAAGCCAACAATTCCCGTCCTGACACATATTCAGGTCGGGTGTACGGACGACGGGAAGGCCTATGCGACCGCGACAGATCTGGCCATGCCCGTGAGCGTTCCTCTCCAGGCGAACGGGGACGGCTCGACGTTCCCTGCCTATGCGCGATGCCTGCCACCAGCCGATCGACCCCATCACACGGTCAGGCTCGCCGGCAATGTCCTCGCACAGCTGGCCAAAGTCGCGGCGATCCTCGCGGACACGAAGGATACGACCAAAGGCACCATACGCTTCGAGATCCCCTCCGAGCCGACGTGCTATGCGAAGGTCGAAGGGACGGAGGCACGCGGGGGCCTGGAGCTGGCCATCCGCATCGTTATCCAGGGCCAGGATGGTGTCGAGATCGTCGGCGCCGTCATGCCATGTCGTTGGTAGTCCGAGCCACGCACGGCTCACCCCAGCCGCAGGGACCGCGGCACACCAGGAGCAGTGCATATGATGACCGTCACGATCATCCCGAACGACACGAACAACCCGCCCGGCAAGCTCGCCGACGCGGAACTCCATTTCACCGCCTGTCCATCCTGTGCGGATCCGACGAAACAGGGGATCTACTCCGACGCGGACTGCACCTGCGGCCCGCTTGTCGGCTTGAAGCTGATCGGGTTCAGCGTGTGGGAACGTACTGGCGGCCGGAACGTCACGTTTCCGGCGCGCCAGTATTCCGTCAACGGCGAGCGGCGCGGCTTCTCACTGCTGCGGCCGATCATGGATGCCACGGCCCAGGATCGGATCCGCGAGGTGATTCTTGAGGCGTATGCGGAGCACGAGGAGAAGAGTATCCTTGATGCGTCCGAGATCACGATCATGAAAGGAGAGGTAGGCTGATGTATACGCTCCTTGTGTTGTGCTTTCTCCTTGCGCTGATTCTCCAGGAAGGCTATCCCGATCCTCCCAGACCTTCTCGCTGACGCCCGCCTGCCACGGCCCACGATGTACTACCGTACAGTGTGGGCCGTGCCTCTGTACGCCCGCCTAGGCCCGCCTAGGCCCGCCTAGCACCCTTCTCCTGTCGCGGGCTCCGCGTCTTCCTCATGCTCATGCCAGAGCAGTTGCGTGAGGAACGATCCCGCGAAGACGCCAAGGAAGGCTCCCCAGAAGACACCCCAGTTCATATATCCCTCCCTTGTTGCCTGTCTAGCGGCACGTCGTCACCACGCCCCATCGGAGCCGTCGTGAGTGGTCTCCTGATCATGTGCCGTTCCTCTGCACCAGGCGTGCCAGACCTGCCTGCCTCAGACCCGCCTGCCTTTGCCTGCCCGATGGCCTCGCCCGATGGCCTCGCCCACACGCCCCGTCCATACACACGCGCGTCGCTGGCCAGCCGCCGACTGGCAAGGTCGTGTCTCCACTAGTGTATCCACAGGTGTAGGTACAATGTACCAACAGGTGTATACACATTCGTAGTGCGCACACCAGTGTGGTGCATATGTGGTGCATGGGGGTGTGCCTGCCTAAGTGACGGGGCAACCGGACGCCGGCGCCCATGCACCGTGGCGCCGGCGTCCACATCTGTCATATACCTATGGTATATACCATGTATCTACAGGCGTATATACAATGTATCAACGTAGCGTATATACAATGTACTAACGTATGTGTATACCATAGGGGGGAGGGGGGAGGGGTCCGAACGAGGTGCGGCGCTAGCCTGCCCGCGAAACATAAGGCCTGAAGAGTATACACTTTTCACGCGACTTGACTGACTGTGCTACACTGACTGCCATGCAGTGCTACCTTCTCGATCGCGATCGACACCGGTTCGAACAGCGTGCGCAGCGGAGCGCGGTATCGGAGGCGCCGCGCGCCGGCTATTTCCGGCTGTTCAACAAAAACGGGTGGCGGACGACGTTCGTGCGGCCAATCACCCAACGAGAGAATTGCGCGGAATGGGTCGTGGAGGTCACGGAACCACTGGATCCATATTTCCGTCACGTGCTGAGACCGATAAATGTCGAAGAAGACGGCACGACTCTCACCTGACGACATTCCCGACGTGGAGGGCCGCGAGTTCGAGCGGGAGCTGCCCTTCACCGACCCCGATGTGACGATGGACCAGACCCCGCTGACCGCGGGGCGGGCCGTGCTGGTGACGCAGACAGCGCAACTGATCGCGGACCGCAAGACATTCCCGCGGTTCCTCCGCCGGATGTTAGAGTCCGCAGGATTCTCGCAGAATGCCCTCGCCAAGGAGATGGGGATCTCCAAACAAGCGGTATGGCAGCTCGTGAACGGGTATCGCGTGAACCCGTCGTTTGAGCTGATTCTGCGCTATGCCGCTGCGTGCGGGTGTCGGATTCTGATCGAGTACCCGCGACGGGTCCACAAGTTCGTGCCCGGTTATCAACACATGAAGAAGGAGAAACCTGCATGAGTGTCAACGTCCTCACCGGAGTCCAGATCACCGACCAGGACATGCTGCTGATCGTTGGCGACCAGGCCGTGACCATCGCGGTCCTGCGGCAACAGGTCGGCGACCTGCAAACGCAGTTGATGAGACAGCAGCAACAGTACGAGTCGGTGATGAAGACGCTCGCGATAGAACGTGACGAAGCGGTAGGGCTGGGAGGGTGAAGATTCCCTCGCCTTCGGATCTCCAGGCACGTCAGTTCGCACTCTTGTTGCACGCAGGCGTGCCACCGACCGAAGCCATCCAACTGTTCATGGACCTCAACGACGCCGCCGAGCTGTCGGCAGCACTCCTCGTGTGGACGAAATCGAAGCTGACCCGTGGAGCCTTACGTGATCTGCGTGGAAAAGCATGGGAAAAGATGTCCACCGAGGAGATGATCGACGAGGCTTTGCAGCAGCACTACCGCCAATTAGCCTTTACGTTGGACAACATGCACTACTTCGAGGTGTCCGCGAGTGAGCGTCAGAAGCTCGACATGGCCCGCACGGCCCTTGAGGCCAAGAAGGCGGGCACGGCGGGTCAGGGTAACGGACTCGATGAGTTCATGGAGGCCCTCCGCAAGAACAAGATCAAACCCGCGGCCATTCCGCTGCCTAGACCCAGCTAAATGGCGTCTCTCGTTGACAACGACACCCGTGATCAACTGCGGACGCTCTTTCGCGAGGCCGTCTGCACAAAGCTTGGTGTGGCCCCGTACCTCCACCAGCGCGAAGTGTGGGCGGCCTCAGACGGACTGATCCTGACGGGTGCAGAGGATCCCGAGGGCCAGAGCGTACGGCTCATTGATGGTACGACCACCCATGCACAGGTCGCGGCCCGGCCTGACGGCCGGGCGCGCTTTGTGGCCGATCTTGGCGCCTTCAAGATCGGGAAATCCTGGGGTGCCGCGCTATGGGCTGCGGGATTTGCGGCGGTTCCTGGCGGGCGAGTCGCCCTCGTCGGCCTTGAGTACGACATCTGTGAGCCTGAGTTCTCCTACCTGTGTGAGTTCCTGCTCTCTGAACGCGGGATGAACATCAAGGCCACCAGTCTTCAGAACCGACCACGTGACGGGAAGATGTTCATGGACCTTCCAAACGGGTGCCGGTACGAAGCGAAGTCGTGGGAACGCAAGGATTCTCTGAAGGGAAAGGAGAATGATGCATATATCTACTGCGAAGCGTACATGCTCCCTGGTCTGGAGTGTTTCACCGGTTTCAGCCAGAACCTCCGTGTGCGCCGTGGATACGCGTACTTTGCGACGACACCCGACCGGCCGTGGGTGCTGGAACTTCACAAACTCGGTCACGGGGAAGACCCTGAGTGGCACTGTACGTGTTCCGTCCCGGCAGACGTAAACCCTATCGCGTTTGACGCGCACGCGAAGGAGCGGGACCGAACGCTCATGACCGCCGAGAAGTTCGCCATCCACTACGAGGGTAAGCTGGGCGACTTCGTGGGCAAGGTGTTCAACTACGCGAAGGGGGAACGGACCTTCACCGACTGGACGCATCCCGATCTGTTTGATGCCCCGTTCGAGAACGATAAGCGTACACTACAAGAAAGGCTACGTGTTCCAACCAACTGGACTATCATGGGCGGGGCCGATACTGGGACTTTCTACTCTGGTCTCCTGGTGGCTTTCTCCCCGGACGGTGACGCCTATGTGCTCGACGAGTTCCCCAACTACCGCTACATCGCCGGATCACCTGAGCGAGACGAGGCCCTGTCGATCCCAGGATGGGCACTTGGCGTCACAACGCGCACGCTCCAGCTTGGCGGGCGGTGCTCGTTCTGGGCTGATGCCAATAGCCAGTTCAAAGGCGAGTTGCGCAACTACGGGATTACGCTCCTTCCTGCCGTCGTACCCGTGGAGACGCGCACCGAGATCGCCCGCGAGTACTTCCAGCACGATCACATCTACCTTGCGCCGTGGCTCCAGATCCTTCCGTTCGAGCTGGAGAATGCCCAGTGGCCCGAAGAGGCATCCCTTTCTGGGAAGTTTGCACGTCTTAAAGATCGGGATCACACACTGGATTGTCTGGAGCACATCCTGGCTCGACGTCCACGTGGGCGTCCAGTGGAAGCGCAGAAGCCGCCCGGCCAGTGGGCTGACCAGTTCCGTAGCATTACGCGCACCGGGAACATACACGTTGGTCGGTAGCGCGAAAGGGAGACAGCATGGATGAACAACAGGCTCCGCCGAAACTGACCATTGAGCAGTGGGCACTACAGATAGAACATCGTGTGGCCCTGGTCGAGCGTAAAATAGACTACGCGATGAGCAAGATCGTCTTCGCCATGCCAAGTCCGCTCGCGGGGATGCCCCCACGTCCTGAGACCATGCTGGAGCAGTTCATCGCCATTGAGCAGCGGAAGGCGCTTCAGGCACAAGGCGTCGAACCCGCTCGCATCATTAGAGGATGAAAGACAACGATATGCCCGAAAATCCATTGATGAATGCGCGGGTGCCTGGGGGAGACGAGTCACTCCTTGACGTGCTGTCCCGGGATCTCAAGCGTCTCATGGCCCAGAAGGCTCGCGATACCGGCGGTGTGGAGGCCCGCACCTTACAGGCCATTGCCTTCGCCGAGGGCGAGCAGTACGTGGACTACAAGGGTAAGCAACTGTTGACTGAGGCGAAGGAAGAGAACCGCCTGTACCTGGTCTTCAATTTGATCGGTCGCCGGGTGTCCAAACTGATCGGTCGCCTCAGCGCGATTGATCCCCCGTACAAGGTGCAGCCTGACAAAAAGGATCCACGTGCCTATGGGTACGCCGAAGTCGGCGATCAACTGATCATGGCGCTGGACCAGAAGTTGGACCAGCCGTCCCGCAATTGGGAGATCCTGTACTGGCTCATTCACGGCGGCACAGCCTTCGAGTACACCCCGTGGGTGCCAAATGCCAGCATCGAACCAACCGTGCAGTATGGTCCCGACGGGAAAACATTGCTGTTCCAGAATCTTCAGGACGGCAGTATCGTGCCACAGGAGGCACGTGACCAGGCGGTGGCCGCAGGAGCCCCACCGGAGATTTTCAAGCTGTATGAAAAGGCGCAACTGACCGGCGACGTAGGCTCCATCATCTACGGACCGCTGAACGTCTTTATCGACCAGGGCTGTAAGTCCGTTGAGGATCTGGGGCCTGACCAGCGTATCTATATCGTCGAGATCAAAACCCTTGGCTGGATCAAGGAGAACTTCAAGGAGAAGCGACTCAATCCCGCTACAGGTGTCACGGAAGAGATGCCCATGGAAGTGGAAGCCGACAAGAGCTTCAAGATCGTATCCACGGCCTTCGTGCAGACCATGGAGGCCACGGCGGGCACCTTTCTCCAGGACTTGATCCCGCTCATTCAAGGTACGAACGATAGTGACGACACGCCCATGACCGTCGTGGCACACGGCTATGCGCCACCCTCATCGGAGAACCCTCGCGGGCGGTATACGTGCTTCCAGCCGGGAAAGAAGATCCTGCTGGATGACGAGTGCCCCTACGGCGAAGTGCCGATCATGGACTACCATTGGCGGCCCGTCACCACCACGTTCTGGACGGGGAATTTCATTCAGGATCTCATCGCTCCGCAACGGTTCCTGAATCGTCGCCTGTCCCAGTTGGGTGAGCAGTCCAATGCGAGCCTGTACTCGAACCTGCTGCTTGGCGGAGCCCTGAACGAAGTAGACATCCCCGCGGATAAACCCGGTGTCGTCAAAGGTGGCCTGTCGGAGGACGGCACGCCCATGGTGGGTCGTATGGAGCCGCCACAGATCCCGGACTGGTTCATGGCGACCATAGAATTCGTGATTAAGATGTTTAACGACATCGCCGGTGGACAGGATTTGATGGAGGAACATCGCTTCCCTGGACAGCTGCGTGGGCCTATGGCTGTGCCGATGCTCCAGGAGATCATGGACACCGAGTGGGGCCCCTTCTTCAAGCACTTCGCCGAGCGGACGGCGCGCGTGAAGCAGATGCGCCTGAATCGTGTGAAGCAATACTATCCGGCCATTCGTACGATGAACTACGTGAGTCGTACGCAGCAGGACGAGGTGCTCGAATTCCATGCCGAAGAAGTCCTCCGCTCCGATGTCAATCTCACCGTCACCGTTCAACCAGGAGTGATTCTTCCTGAACTCCGCGCCCTCCGTGAGGCACGCCTCCGTGAGCGCCTGCAATCGCCGCTGGCGATCCTCTACATGGATGAACGCACAGGACGGCCGGACAAGTCCAAGATCGCCGCAGACCTTCAGTTCGGAGACGCCGGCAGAGAGGCGAAGGAAGCCCAGTACCGAAAGCTGCAAACCCAGCTCAACAAAATGCTCTGGGAAGGCAAGCCTGTGCCTCCCGTGCAGCCCTTCTATGACCACGCGGCGATGATGGATGAGCTCGAAGCGGAGATGGCGACGACCGAGTACCTCCATAGCAGTCCGCAGATTCAGCAGCTGTTCATTGAACGGTGGACACAACACAAGGAATATCTGATGAAGGAGGCTGAGGCTCGCCAGCGGGCCATGGAATCGGGAATGATTCAGGATGCGGTGGCACAGGCCACCCAACAGGCTGCGGCCAAAGCCGCCGCAGATGCCGTCACCAGTACCCAGGAGCAGGTGCGCATTCAGAACACTATGCAATCGAGCGGCGAAACCCGCAGACTGGTCACGGCCGCGCAGGGGCGGGCGGCACAACCAAAAGTGCCGGTCCGTCGCCGCCCGCCCATGCCATTCACCAGGGGTCCAGACAGGGGTCCAGGCAATGCTCCGCGTTAAGACTGGCGTTACACCAAAGCATTTGATCATTGCCGCGGCCGTCGCCAATACCGCGTCGGCCCTTGAACTGAACGTCACCATTACGAGCGGGACCGATGGGCGGCATATGAAAGGATCCCGTCACTACAGTAGTGAGGCCCTCGATGTGCGTTCAAAAAACTTTCCGGATCACAACTCAAAGATGTTGTTCCTGTCACACGTGCTCGCAAGGCTCGGCCACAACTACGAGGGGATGCTGGAGTTCAGGGGCAAACCACAGGAGCATTTTCATATTGAGTTCCAACCGCGTACGACAAGGCTAAGACGCTAAAACTCCGTATAACCGACGACCCCGCCTTTTGCAACTTCCGTGCCACTGTGGTAGTCTTGCAATATCAGTGCCAACAGTGCAACTTTCATGAACAAGGGTTTGCCGGACAACGGACATAGGATTCCAGGACACCTGGAGCACCCCTGGTCTGCCAGCACCCACTCAGGACGGACACAGTCATGCCAGAACCAGTAGTCGCCGGATCACAGCCGGGTGCAGGATCCTCGGGCACCCCGAATGCTGCCGGTAGCGGGGCGGGTACAGGCGCAGCACCAGGAACTGGGGGCGGAACCGGCACAGGAGCCGGCGGCGCACTCAATACGCCTGGCGGTGCGACGAGTACACCGATCACGCTCACGGAAGATTCGATGGTGGTCCTTCCCGGTGGGAAGGAGCCAGTCCGATACGGCGATCATTACCGAGGTTTTCAGTCCGAGTTTACCAAACGCTCACAACGGCTCGCCCAGATCGAAAAAGAGAACCGACAGCTCAAACAGCAGGCCCAACAGGGCCGGCAACAGGGACAGGGGCAACAGCAACAGCCCGATGTCATGCAGCAGCTGGCCGGCGAACTCCAGGGACTCACCTACTTGAACGGCCAGCAGGCCGCCTCCGTCGTGGGTCACATCGGTCAGGCATTCCAACGACAGGCACGGGAACTCCGCAAGCGGGATGTCGCCCTTGGGCTGATGTACAAGCAGCTCCAGGCCATCAACAGGCATCTCGGGGTCGTCGTGCAGAAGAACCAGGGCGCGGACTTCGACAGCAAGATCGTGAAGTTCGTGCAGGATGCGGGTCTCCCACCGGACGCGCGGGAGTTCGCCTCTGAGCTGTACGTCGCCTATGAGGGTGACGATCTCGATCAGCAGTTTCCTGGGATCCTTAAAAAGCGGTGGGAGCAGGTGGGTGGTCTCCACAAGACAGCGGAACAGAAGCGCATCGAGACCGCGCGGCAGTCCCGGTTCTCCGGGACGACACGTGGCGGGAATGGATCGGCATCCAGACCACTCGATAACGGGTTCTCCAAGATGAACCCGCGCCAGATCGCCGACGAACTGTGGGGCGGGATGCAAGGACAGGAAACGTAAAATCACATGGCTAGTACAACCAACGTCATCGAGGCACTCAAATACACCTACATGGGTGATCGAGTGGCCTACCTGTTCAATCAGGAGTCGCCCACGTTCGCCGTATTGGGCAAGACCAAGAAGCCGATGGGTGGCCGCGGGCAGTTCATTCTGCCGATCGTGGTCCAGAACCCTGGAGCCTTCACGGGTATTACGGAGGGTGGGGCACTGCCGACCGCACTCCAGCCCGACACGACCGAAGCGACGTTCTCACTCCAGGAATACGTCGGACTGTACGACGTATCGTGGAAACTCATTCAGGATGCCCGCACGTCAAAGTTCGCGTTTCAGCAGGCGATTCAGATGCTGGACGAGGGCCTGCGTCGGCGTATCATGCGGAACCTGAACTCCGATCTGCTCGACAACGGCAAGGGCCGTCTCGCCGTCCTTCCGGCGGCGGACAACTCGTCACCCATCACCGTGAACAGCATTCCTCGCCTGGAGACGGGCATGGTCTGCGACATCATGGCGGTGTCCGACGACGACACGAAGCGGGCCGACTCCGTCACCATCAACGACGTGGACCCTATCGCCTTGACCATCACGACATCGGCCAACCCGTCCGGTACGGCCGCAGGCGACTACTTCGTCATTCAGGACACGACGGATGCCACGAGCAACACGCCGGCCTATCACAGCAACGGGTGGCTCTCGGTCGTCTCCAACGCCAATCCGGCTTCAGTGGTCGGGAACTACGGGGGTCTGAACCGCAGCACGGCAGGGAATGCGATGTGGTCCTCGCCCGTGTTGGCGAACAGCGGGACTAACCGCCCGTTGACCGAGGACTTGCTCCTCCAGGCCCAGGATGCCGTACGCGCCAAGTCCGGGGGCAAGGTCAAGGCGTGGTTCTCCGACATGGCGATCGTGCGGCGCTACCACACGGATATCCTCGCGGGTGAGCGGTACTTCGCGCTCTCAGCCCCAGGGACCATCGCGGGTGGTGTCGGACGCAAGGAGAAAGATCCTGGTGAAGAGGGTCTGACCCCGTACGAGTTCTCCGGCATCCCCTGGTACGTGGATCCCTACTTCAACGCCAATGTGATCATCGGCGCGGATCTGGACCACTTCTACCTGGGCGTCGGTGAAAACGAAACCCCGCGGCCGATCTCGGAGATTTTCGAGAACGTGCCGTTCTTCCGTCAAACAGCCAACGCGACGTTTGAAGTGGCCTGGTACTACCAGATGGAGTTCCTCTCGGATGGACCTTCCTACGGTGTCCAGATCCAAGACGTGGCCGAGAGCTAAGGAGGACGATCATGAGTGTCTTCAGAACACGTCCCAGCCTTGGCGAAGGCGACAACCTCAACGGCGGCGTGCCACAGCGTGGCTCGTGGTACGGAGACCAGTATGTGGTCCCGATCGCGAGCCCGCGGCAGGCTGCGTCTGAAGAGGGATCCTACTGGACCGCACACAATGCGGTCCAGGGCACCAACATCACGGGCCACGTGGCCCCGGCGCTGGCAGACAACGACGACACGCCCACAAAGGCGCTCGTCCACATCTACAACAGCGGCACACGGTACATCATGGTGGACTTTGTGTCGTTGGCCATTGTCGTGGTCAATGCGTCCTCAACCGCCACCGGGTTCGTGGCGTTCGTGGACAACGCAGGGGCCACGGGTGTCACCACGGCGGCGACCGTGTTGACGCCGACCAATACGAGGGGGGACGATCCCTTCGCGACGGGTGCGGTGGTCAATGTGGGCGCGGTCGTCGTAGCCTCGACCACGGCGAACAAAGTTGGGCAGCAGGTGGTGCGTCCGGTGATCGCAGTGACACTGGATCAGTATCACTTCCACTTTGGTCAGGCTCCGGTACTGAGTACTGGCTTGGCGTTGACAGGGACAGCCGTTGCGTACGTGCATGTCAACATGCCGCCCGTCACGGTACAGCCTGGTGGAAACTTCTACCTGTGCGAGTCCAATCCGTCTGGTGCGACCACAGCGGCCACGTACCAGATCAGTCTGGGGTATATCGAGCGGTAGCCGCCACGATGGCATATGTCCATGTAGGGTGCGTGTAGGCCTTTCCCTCGCACCCTACGTGGCGGCGGCCGAAAGTCTATGGCATATGAGATCTGGGTACAAGCAGACATGTGTGTCATCAAAGTCGGTCCGTTTGACATACAGGAGAAAGCCCTGGCGGCCGTCGATAACGTGTTAACGTCCAAGGCCGTGGTATGGGCGGCGACCGGCCCGCCGTGGTATCCGAATGAACCGAACTGTCCCCACGCCATGCCGCTGCACACCATCCGGCGTGTCACCGTGTGTGAACAGAACACGGCACATTACTCGAATGCCTTGCCGGGGTACATTCGATAGGCTACACGGAGGATATCGAGATGCCATTTAGCCCAGGGCACGTGTTGATTCGGACGCCGGCCAACCAGACAGCCATTACGGACGTGTCGGGCCAGCACGTAGGGCTTGGTGCGATTGCGGCACCCAACGCCTGCACGTTTTTCGCGGGCGATATGGGCCGTATGCTGGTGCTCCTGACCGGCAACATGGTCGCGAGCACCACGGCGACGACTCAGACGGCACAGATCGCGTATGGCACGGGTACGGCGCCAGCGAATGCGACTGAGGCGACAGGTACGCTGGTCGGGGTTGCCCAGACGTTCGTGGCGTTGACGGGACATCTCACGATGCCCCTGGCGCTGACGGCAGTCATCACGGGCCTCTCGGTCAGCACGCTGTATTGGGTTGATGTGGTGATTACGTCAACGGCCAACTCGGGACAGCTGACCAACGGCGTGCTCACACTGCTTGAATTCTAGGCTACACGTCGGCGGCCTCGAATAGCCGACCTGAAGGAGAACATCATGGCTATCGCAAGATCACGTCCAACTGCCGTCACGGATGGCAGCCCGCGCGACACGACCCGCCAGGGCCGCTACAATGAAGACCACGTCATTCCGCTGTCTGCCCGGGATTGGGCATTCGCAGACGAGGGCAGCTCATACGTCGCGATTACACCGACCGCCGGTACGGGCATTATTGGACATGCCGCGCCGACGACGTTCGATGAGACCAAACCCTACCTGTCGTTCTACAACGCGAGCACGACGAATCGCGTCTACCCGCTGTTCCTGACCCTCTATGAGACGGTCGCGTCGGTGGGTGGCACACGACTCCAGTTAACCATCGCGACCGATACAGGCAACCGGCGTTCGTCCGGTGGCACGGCGATGACGGTCAACAACACGAACCAGGACAGTTCCAACGCATCGGCGTTGACGGCCTACGTGGGTGCGGTGACCGCATCGGCCGCGTCCTCGTCCAGACGGTTGCTGGGAAACTATCCGTTCCGTGGGACCATCGACATCATCGAGGATTCCTACACCCTGCAGTTTGGTGGATTCGGCGGACATGGCTCGAATAGCCGTGTGGCCACGGTCGCGGACAGCGTCCGCAACGTGCCGGCGATTGTCATAGGACCGCTCCAGTCGCTACTGATTCATCAGTGGGCCGGTTCGCAGTCTACGGGACCGACGTTTGAAGTCGTCTTCGGCTTTGTGGAGCGGTAATCACAGCCTACACGTTGGCGGGCACGAGAATAGCCAACCAAGGAGTACATCATGGCGTTTCTGATCAAAGACAATGTGCGGCACGTGGGCAATGCGCGAAGCCCTGTCGTGTCGCAGTGGATTCAGGTGTCCCGGGCCGCACTGGCCCTGCCCCAGGCCACGAACCAGCAGCTCTTTCGGATCTATGGCGGACGTGTCTGGGTGTGGCTGCTGATGGGCGAAGTCACGACGGTCATCGAAGGCACGGATCCCGTGCCGTCTATTGAGTACGCCGCTCTCACGAATGCGGGCGCCCTCGTGGGCACGGAATACGCGATTGCCTCGACCCTGAATATCGCCTCAGACGAAGTAGGAACACTCTACGGCGTTGAGGGCGATGGGACGGCGATCACGAGCGGCAACCAGGTCGCAGGTTCGCTGGAGAGTGCATTCCCCGGGTTCATACTGGCACAGGGGCAGCTCGTGTTGACCACGACTGGTTCACGGACAGGCGCGATCAAGTGGGATCTCTGGTATCAGCCACTCGACAACGGCGCCTATGTGCTGCCGGTGAACACCGCGACTGTGAAGATTTCGTAACGACAGCGTGTAGCTAAGGCACGCGAAAGGACACACACATGGCTTGGTCATTTACTCGGCAGCGTGAATCGGCCGTCAATACGGGACTGATTCGAGAGTGGTTCCACACACCGGGCATCGCGTATGCACCGACCGCCGCGACGGTGGAGAAGTTCACCATCACGGGTGGAGACATTCTGGTTCACCTGATGTATGCGAAGATTCTCACGACCTTGGAAGCGGTCGCGTCGAACGTCTCCGTGGTCATCAATCCGACCACAGGCACATCGGGCACGGTGGCGACCACGGCTGAGGGCAACGGGCTCGTGGCGGGCGACACGGTCCTCGTCGAGGGCGATGGCACGGCGGCCATCGTCAGCGCGTCCGTCAAGTGGTTTACGCTTGGTGGACCGTCCCCGTTCCTCGCGTTTATCGGTGGTCTCGACATCATCCATGCGGCGGCACAGACAGGTTCGATTCAGTGGCACCTGTTTTGGGAGCCACTGAGTGCGAGTTCGACTGTCGTTGCCGCCTAAGTAGTAGTAGGGCGAGGCCAGGGGTACTTCCGCTCCTGGCCCTTTCCTGCGTATCAGGAGTAACGTGCCTCGTTCATCTTTCGTGGTAGCGCCATCACGATCTCCGACGCTCATGGACATTGCGTGGGCGGCCGGTATTTTCGAGGGCGAAGGCTACGTGACTATCCAGTCTGGTACTAGGTTTGGCTCTCTAGGCGTGTCACAGAAGGACCCATACATTCTATACAGGCTCCAAGCGTTGTTTGGCGGTTCTGTTCGGCCGAGAACGAATGGGCGTTGGGAGTCACTCTACAACTATCTGTTGTGTGGCTCCAGGGCGAGAGGCCTAGCAATGACACTCTTTTCGTTTCTATCGCCCAGACGAAAAGAACAATTGAAGCGAGGAGGCCTTACAGGCCCCTTCCGACTTTACTCGGAGTAACTCGAAATGGAACCTCTCACGACAACGTTTGACCCTGTAGCCCTCTCTGTGGCAGAAAACGAGTTCGTCATCCGACATCTGGGCGAACCGTGGTCCATCGCGGGCCGGGACATCCATCCCGTGCCATTGGTCACTCCGCATCGAAAGGACCGCAACCCGGTCCACTACCCGGATGGGGTCACGCCTGCGGCCGTACGACCGGTCATCGACCGTGTGTACGAGCTGCTAGACCTGGAAAAGCATCACGGCGAGTCGTGGGAGGGTATCGAGGTCATCAAGAAGGCCGCACAGGTCTACATCGACCAGTGCCACAAGTGGGAACGAGACAAGCTGCGCGGAGCGCCTCGCTTTCCCTCGATGCACAGCTTTGACTCGAAGGGTCGCCCCTTCAAGGGCGGGCCAGGGTCCGATACCGGCCGTGTCCAGACCTACTTCGACAAGGACGGGAATCGCCAGAAGTTCGCCGTCGAGTTCATCAAGACGGCGAAAGACCAGTGGGTCGCCGAGTGGGCACAGAAGGCCGGTACGCAGGCCGATCAACCCGAAGGGGGTCTCACCAACGACACCGACAAACACCGGTGGGAGTGCTTCTGTGGGCATACGGAGGCGTACAAGGTGGAGTCACGGCAGTCCTTCAACATGGCGAGAGGTCGCATGTCCCGACACCTCCGTACAGCGAAGGACGAGACCTTCCGACACCGTGAGATACACACCGCCAACTTCGGATCCAGGGGTGGAGACAACTAATGTTGACCCCTGGGCCTCGGGGCAAGATCCCCATGGGCCGGATGACACCTGCACGGGGGTCTCCGGCCGGCCCCGAACACCATCCGTGGTGGTTTCACCCCTTCCGGAGTTGGGTGAGACGGCCGCCAGCCTACTTTATGCGACAGTTGTGGAGATTTGACCCCGAACTGGACTGCACGTGGCACCCGCTGGAGGAGAAATGGGGGATCTGGATCCGTAATCCTCGGATCCAGAACCCCATCTGTCAAGGATGGGGCCTCCTGTTCACCGTCGCGCCTGATCGGCTCGATGATCGGGTGTTTGCACGCCTCTATGCGGCCTCGTGCCGCCGGTGGCGCGACGGGAAGCAGTATTTCGACGCGATTGAGCGCGAAATGGCGCGAGATCGTGAGAAACGCGAGCAACAGTACACCCAGGACACGGTGGATGCGGCCATGCCGTTCTTTGATCACTCGAAGATCAAGATTTCGATGTGTGGGACGTCCAATGGGTCGAAATTCGCGGATTATCACTCATAAGTGTTGATGTTTCGCGAATATCACGTGAAAGAGATGAGCAATGGCTTCGGGGCAGGATTTACTCGACCTGATGGAGCTGCTGAACCAGGAATTACAGCTCCAGACTGGTGAAGAGAACGTCGCGCGTGGTCTGGTGGCCTTGAATGCGGCCCAAGACGCCTTTGAGGGCCTTGCCGCCCTTCGTCCCAAAATCTTAGGGTCTAGAACAGGTACGGTAACTACCGCAGCGAATACGGAGACTACCGCATTCCCGTCCGGGCTCCTTCGCGTAGATCGGCTCCAGTTCATCGACGCGGGTACGAGTCGCCCCGCGTGGGATCTGGATCCTATCCGCCGGACAGGCGGACACACGTGGAGTCGCTACTGGCCTATCAACTTAGTCTCAACCTCAAACACCGGAAAGCCTCGTGGTTACTGGACGAACGGGACATCCATCTATTGGGATCCACTCCCTGATGCAGTTCACACAGTACGGTGGAACGGGTTCTCGGCAGCCACGGCGATCACCGCGGCCGGCACCTTTGCCTACCCCGACATCGTCATGCTGCCTGTTGCGGCCTACGCCACAAGACTGTGGAAGATCGGGCTTGATGATCCAGACCAGGCCCTGGCGAACCTGGCTGGTGAGTTGTTTACCCCGGTGGTTGCACAACTGGGGAACTTCAATCGAGACGGATCGGCGGGGTTCGAGTACACCATGCCTCACTCAACGTAGGAAGAACCATGGCAAATGTCAGCGTACTCAATACGACTGCACAGGTGAGTGGAAAGACCCTGTGCGTCGCGGAAAATGATCAGACCGTCTCAGGGGCCTGGACCTTCACCGGCAACCAGCTGTTCAACGGGAATGTCACGCTCGGCAATGCTGCGGCTGATACGCTGACCATCACCGCAACCATCACGAGCCATCTCCTGTTCACGGACAATACGTACGATGTGGGCGCGTCGGCGGCGACCCGTCCACGTGACTTGTTCCTGGCGCGCAACGCGACCGTTGGTGGAACGTTGAGTGTGACGGGTGTGGCGACCCTGGCAGCGTCTACGATCGCGCTGCGAGGCGTTACGTACACCCTTCCCTCGGCAGATGGCTCAGCCAACGCCGTGTTACAGACCAATGGGTCGGCGGCGCTCTCCTGGGCCACTGTAGGATTTCAGCCTCGCATCATCACGGCGACGGTGTTTGAAACGGCTGCGAGATTTGCTACGGTCGTCACGGGTGGTGGCACGACCATCTATGGGGTGGCAGGGGCTGAAGTGAATACCTCTGCGACAGGGACCAGTTCCTCGATCACGACCATGCAGATGCTGCGGGCGAACGCGACGGGGGGTGTCCTGACAGGTGTGACGGGTGTGTGGGGTGCCACGTGTAACATGACGGAGCTTGGGAGTGATTTCCATGTCTATCTCGGGTTGGGCTCTCCCACGGTGGCGGGGTCCGGTATTACGTTTACCCCTCAGCACGCCGGATTCAAAATCACCCGTGCGGCGAGCGGGACGGCATCGGTGTTCGCCACCCAGGCGAACGGGGTCACGGAAACCGCATCCTCGGCCTTGACGACCGTGGTAGCGCTTGATCAACTTGATTTGTGTCTGGTCGTGAACAGTGCCTCCATTGATTACTACTGGCGAAAGGAGGGGAGTGCATGGTCAGCCGTCACGACACTCAGCACGAATCTGCCCTCCCTGGCGACAGAACAGAACATGGCGATTGCCGTGAGTAACGTCTCGGTTGCCTCTCGCGCTGAGATTACGGTGAAATCGGCGTACTACAGTCGATAAGTGTTTCATGCCAATTCCGCTACGTGTTCAACTGTTCGATAGTTTTTTAGGCAGTCAGGAGGGGATACATTCGATCATCCTCCCCGACATCTTCTCGTCGGGCGGATCCAAGAACCTGTGGATCGACAAGTACGGGAGGGCGAAGAAGATTGACGGCTACGCGAAGCAGAACGCCGTCGCGGTCACGACAAATACCGGGGCCAGTGCGACACTGCTCCGGGAGTTGTTCTCCTACCGGAGTTCGAGTGCCGGATCCTTTACCCGGCACATCATCGGGTGTTTCGACGACGGGGTGGACGAGTTCGAGATCTGGCGGTCCACCGACAGCGGTGAGACGTGGACGTTCCTCCAGGATCTCGGCGCGGGCTCTGTTGGAGTCATTCCCGACTTCGCGCAGATCGGGAATACGCTCATCTTTTGCGACGGCACCGTTGCGCCACGGACCTACGATGGTACGACATGGGCCACGGCAGGCGGAACACAGCTCGCCGCGCCTACACTGAGCGGGACGACGAGCGGCAACCTGTCAGGCAACTACAAATGGAAGGTGCTGCCCATCTACGCGGGTGGCGTGCGGAATATCAGCAGCGCGGCGTCGGCCTCCACCTCCATCGTAGATCAGCAACGGACGGTCACGTGGACCCAGGACGCCTCCGCGACGGGCTATGAAGTCTACCGGACGACAGGCACGGGGGCAATCTACTACTTCGTGGACAACGTGGACGGGAGCGCCACCGTGACGTACGTGGATAACGTTGCGGACATCAACCTGCTGGAGAACCGCGTCCTGCAGGAGCACGGCGATGCTCCGCCAACCGGGAGCTATTTCTGTGAAGCGCACAAGCAACGCATGTGGTATGGAAGGACGGATACCAACCCGCGTCGGGTGTATTGGTCTGATCCTGGTGATCCTGATAGTGTCCATACTGACAACTATCTGGAGTTTGGTGACGCGGAGACCCTGGGTGACGTCGTAACGGGTATGCTCGGTGACTACGAAGGCCACATGGTCGTGTTCACCGAACGGAGTATCTGGACAGTTTCAGGTACTGGTCAAATTATCGGCAACATCATCGACTGGAGCCGCACCAAGACCAACGCACAAATCGGGACGGTCTCGAAGCGATCAGTGGCGCGAGTCCCCGCAGGCTCCAAGTACGCCGATGCCGAGGGAAACATGCAGATCACCCGGGCGGTGTCCATTGCCTACTGGACACCATTGGGGGACATCCGGTTGTTTGACGGCGAAAACGATGTGGTGATCTCCCACCCGAAGAAGGATGACCTGCTCACCTTCAATTACAGCCAGCGGGAGAAAATCTTCTGCATTCCTGATATTGAACGGGCCGAGATCACGTGGTGCTACGCCACCGGCAGCAACAGTGAGCCCGATACCGCCGTCACCTGGAACTACCGATGGGGCGTCTGGTACGAACGGAGCTGGAACTTCTCGTGTGGCCTGAGCACGGAAACGGCCTCAGATGCCAACCTCCTGCTCGGTGGAAGCAACGCAACCTCCCGCGGAGGCTTCGCCTACGAGCTGTGGTCGGGAAACAGTTTCGACGGGTCGAACATTGAAGCGATCTGGATGACCAAGACCCTCTATGGCGTCAATGACCAGAACCAGCCAGCCCTGGCGCACACGAAGCGGTTCCGGTGGGCCGACTTACTGTTCCTCACCGATTCCTTGACGACCCTCACGATTGAGTGGATGTCGGGGCATACTCCGGACCTGGGGGCGGCGACCGCCTCCCAGACATTCAGCCCCGCAGCCTATTCCATCCTGACGCAGGACATAGGGGATACAATCATTACAGCCACCGGAGACACCATGGTGCTCGCCTCCAGTTCGTCACAGATTCGCGTGCCACTGGCCTCATCGAGTGGAGACTACATCCATGACACGGGCATTCGACTGCGGGTTGGCGACAACGCACAAAATGGATCCTGGTCCCTTGAGGCCATGAGTCTCGCCTACCAGATCCTTCCCGGACTCAAGAGACGCTTTCAGGAGACCTAAATGGCCACCAGACGTGACCCACGCACTTTTGATGAATCCGGCGATGTCGTCGGTGGCTACCTGACCCCTGACGAGGCCCGGGAGCAGGGCTTTGAGTGGACGGGTCGCCCTGGCGAGCCCGACGATCTCGACGACCCCTACCACTACCAGACGCCGGACGATTCCGTCAGGCTCGGTCGTGACTGGGCGACACAGGCCGCAGGTATCGGCGGGCGAGACCCGAGTGGGGGGCCTGAGGCCCAACTGAGACCCCCCGCCTTGGACATGGGAAACGAGGATGTGTCTAGACCACGTGACGCCAAGGATGGCCCGATTGATCTACAACGCCTGATCGAGGAGCTGTTGAGACAGGGGTAATGCCGTTCGGGAGCCCGCTAGACATGCCTAATCGCCGTCAGCCAGCATCTCGCCCCACGCCTGAGACGCATGAGGAGTTACTGGCTCGTGTCGTGAAACGTGTATCGAAGGAAATGCCCGATGTGGCTGGTACACTCGGGAACATCAAACCGTACACACAGGGAAATCTCCTTGATCGCATGATGTACCCAAAAGGCGCCTACGCCATTACGCTGCCGGGCGGTCGGATGCTATACGACCCCGAGACCATGAATGACGAACAAACGATGCTCGACACGCTGACCCACGAAGGCGCACACCTGCGGGATCAGGAAGGTGAGAGCGTGCTGGACCAGATTGGACAGATCATTCAGAGCCTCTACACCCCGTACGAGAAGCGTCCGTGGGAAAAGAACGCGCGTCAGTCCGAACAGTGGGCGCATGAAAGCCGTCTGGGTCGTGATATTCATTTGAAGTGACATGGAATCTCTGACGATTGAATCGCCTGACTTCGACAGGATACGCGACGGTGACAACCGCGCGGTTGAAGACGCGATCCGTCTGCTCTGGTTCGTGGCGAACAATGCCGAGAAGCAACGGAGGCTTGGGGATCGCAATACGGCCGCTCGCCTGTCTCCTAAGGTGCTCACGAAGCCCTCCACGACCAATCAGAATAACGTGGACACTGAAGGGGCGGGCCTCATCGTCTATACTGGGGCGAGCGCTATTGATGTGTCCGGGTACCGGGCGCCGTCGTTTGACGGGGCCATCATGTATATCCTCGTCACCGGGGCGGGCACCATCACACACCTGCACCAGAGTGCGAGTTCTGACGCGGGGAACCGGATGATCTTCGACCCGGCCGTGAGCAACGCTGTGAGCACCAACGAGGGGCTGATCCTGATCTACTACGATAGTCGGTGGCGTGAGTTGAATCTGAGTTAGGCTGATGTCTAAAACGCGACTTCGTGGCGGCGTGACGGCAACCTCTCCAGACGATCCGGGTTATGCGCTGAACAATCCCGACGAGTGGGATATTGTGACTCGCCCGGATGGCTCCTTGCAGATAGCGCGAAAGCCCGGCTTCTGGACGAAGGCCATGCCGTACATCTGGGGTGCTGCGATGACCGCCGGGCTGGGCGCCAATGCAGGACTTTTCGGGGAGCTTGGCGCAGCGGGCGGTGGTAGCTCTGCGGTCTCAACTACGGCTCCGGGCCTTCTGGCCTCGTCCTCCGTTCCTGGGGCCGTCGAGGCGGGGATGACAATGGGCCCCACCGGGGCTTATCTTCCAGCAGGCGGAAACCTCGCGGGAGGAGGGGGAGGTATGAATATCCCAGGTTGGTTGAAGAACTTCGTCGGCGGTGGTGATAGTGGTGGGCTCGACATCGCCGATCTCATCAAGCTCATTGGAGCGACCGGCGGCATCAAGGATCTGCTTGGTTTGAACGATGAGGACGCCGAGTGGGCCACCTTCGAGAATGAATCCCGTGGAGGCCGCAGCCTGGACCCTCGCGACCTCATGGCCCAGGGCCTGCAGCAGACAGAACGGGCGGGGATGGCCGCGGGCGAGCGCGCGAAGACCCCCGTACGCCTTCGCAGCAGTTATGTGCAGCAGCCCCCGCAGTTCGTCGGCGGTGGGCTGCCGATGCCGATTGGCCTGACGGGACAGGATCCGGGGTTGACCGATCCGTCGCTCCTGAGTGCTGAGGGTGCCCTCTCGGACAACCCCTTCGATGAGGCCGACGCGGCCCTTGAAATGCTGCGGAGCCGAGGCTAGGTATGCCGTATAACGAGTTCGGCGATTGGGAAGACGAGGGCTACGAGTACCAGGGCTATCTCAGTGGTGCTGAAGGCCCTGGTGCCGGGTATGGTCCTGACGACAGCTATGGGTCCCCCTATGAGAAGGCTGAAGCCGAAGGCTACCTCGATGCGTTCAACGCGCAGAATGAGGCCATCTACGCGAGTCCTGAAGCCACGCAGGCGGCGGTCGATGAGGGTGTCAACCTCTACGACGAGCCCGAGGGCGGTGGCGGTGGTGGTGGCGATCGCCAGTACACTGCCGAGGAAGAGGAATTCCTCCGCAACAATCCTGGCGATTACGATCGCATGGCCGCAGCCCTGGCCAATGATACGGACCCCACGGACGAGCCCGGGGAGCCTGGCTGGACCGGTGACGGTGGGGGACGGACCTCACAGCGGAGCGCCGCCTCAACCTACGAGAGCCAACTCGCCAGCATGGGAGCCAGATACGGGGGTCCAGGCAGACCTCACCCGGCATATAAAGGCCCTCCCGTCCAGGTCGGACAGGATCCCTTCTCCCGGCTGATCACCGGTGGATACGCCGACCTGATTGCCGGCCGTGGGCAGACCCCCTTCGGCAAGGAGATGGAAGACTACCTGCGCAGGTTGATGGCGCGTGGTGGAGAGATCGAAGAAGACCCCCGGTTGCTCGCCCAGCAGATGGAGGCCGCGCGTCAGCCGATCGAGTCCTTCCGCAAGATGCAGACCAACCAGTACAAGGGCCAGTTGGCCGATCGGGGTCTGTTGTCGGAACCTGGCATGCCCCAGGGCACCGAGATCAGCGCCGCGGGTCGTCTCGAAGAGGAATTGGCTCCCTGGTATGCCAGCGCAGGCCAGAATCTTGCCAGCGAGCGTGCGCGTGAGAAGGGCCAGCGGTTCGACAGGGCCGTGACCCTGGGGACGGGACTCGCAGGACAGCAATCCCAGGACTTTCTCAATGCCCTCCGTGGGGGTCATGAGCGACAGACCGGACTCTCGGAGATCGCCCTGGGCACACTCGACCGCAATATGGCGTGGAACCGCTTCCTGGCCGAGTTTGGCATGGACCGGGATCAGGCCCTCGAAACTCTCCAGTCTGGTCGTGTTGATGACGTGAACCAGATGCTTGAACTCTTTCAGGATTTTGTCGATGCGAGCCGCGGGGGATATCGGTGATAACGTGAAAACGGTAAGGACATCATGGCGTACTACGACGATGGGCGCGCGATAACAGACGACGAGATAAACGACCCCTACAACGAAGAAGGGATCGATGCGGTGATGGACGCGGTCATGGGCTCGCAGCCGGAGCCGGAGCCGGAACCGACAGCATCAGAACCGGGGCTGGGGCCGGGGCCGGGACCAGGTGGGCCTGAGCCTGTCCTGTCTCCAGACGTACCAACAGGCACGACCTCCTCACCGGGCGAGAGCCCTGAACCTGGTGGCACCGGTGGGAGCCCTGAACCTGGTGGCACCGACGCTGGAAGTATCGACGCTGGAAGTATCGACGCTGGAAACATGACCCCTACACGTCCGCGGTCACCACAACCGGTGTCCGCCACCGGTGCAGACACACCGACGGCCTTCTCGACGATGCCCCCGGATCCGACGATGGGCTACGGCAGCCCCGCGGCTCAGACCGTGGCGTTACGTACGCCGTACATCTCGACACCCTTCCAGTATGGGCAGGCCAGTCGAGTCAAGAGCCCGTTCGGTCTCGGTGGTGGCGGTCCGCAGACCTATGGCGACACGGGTGGCGGGCCACGTCTGTTCCGGCGCCAACAGGCACTCCTTGAGAGTCCAGAGGGCGAAGTGACGGGGGTTGACCGTGACCGTGATTCTGGACAGCTATCGGCCCTGATCAAGAGCATTCTCCAGCAACAGAGGCGCTGATGGCTCGCAGACGTGTGCCCTCGCGGCGTGGTGGGGATCTCTTCAAACAGGTCTATGAGGGTATCCTTGCCCGCGAGCGGATGCAGGAGCAGGCCGCACTCCAGCAACAGAATACCGAACTCCAGAACCGCTTGCAGACCGAGCGGATGACGCAGCAGGAAGGCATCAATACCGAGCAACAGTTACTCGGCCGTGTCCTCTCCAATCCGGCAGAAGCGCGCCGGCTCGTGGGGGATCGTCCCATGCTCGGTGGGGCGTCTACGGGCGCACTCCTCCCAGGTTCAGAGGAACTGATGGGGCCGGCGTTCGCACGTATCGGTGAAGCCAAGGACTTCGCCAGTCTCCCGACCGAGCAGTCGCTCCTCGGTGAAGCCCGCACGCGAGGTATTCAGATCGGGCGGGCACCAACATTCGAGGACATGCCCCTCGAACTCGAAGGCACGGGCACGCCGACGGGTTTCGGGCCGTATACGGACCCTGCCGTGCAGCGTGCGATGGACATACGACAGGCCCAGCAGAGGAACATCACCACAGCGAATGAGGCTGAGGTGCAACAGGCGGGGGACACGGCGTACCTCCAGAACCTCGAAGGCGGGCGTGGGTCGGAGCTGGCGACGGAAGAAGCCTTCCCAGAGGAGTTACAGCGTAAACAGAAGACCGGACTCCAGGAGAACCGCCTTCGTGTAGGCCTGGAGCAGCAGTTGACGCCAATCATGGCCGAACGTGCCCGACAGGAGGCCGAGGCCAAAGCTGAGGTAGAAGCCAGCCAGAATGATATCGCTGGTCTCATTGGCACCGTCAACGCAGGGGATTTTGCATCCCGCATGATTGCGATCATCGAAGGCCCGCCACTCGTTGATGCACAGGGGCGCCGCGTGAGTGCCCCTGACGCACTCCTGGCACGTAATGCACAGGGACAGCTCGTGATGTCACCGAACGCCAGGAGTGCCACCGGATGGTGGGGTGGTATCGGCGCGAGCCTGCGTGATCCCTCGATCACGGCGCGACGGAACCAGTTGATCAGCCAGGGCACGTTGAACGAACTCGTACAACTCCGTTCACAGATCGCGACCGGGGCGAGTCCTGTCGGACAGGCATCCGATCGCGACATGCAAGTCGTCATGGATGGGTTCTCCTTGCTCAACAACCCACGTATTGATGATGCACAGGCTGAACGAGAGTTGCAGCGCATTCACGGGGCGATGTCTCGCCTCCGTACCCGTGCCGGAGAGGCGACACAGGCCTTGCGCGGTGCAAGGCGACTGCCTTCGTCCCGGCAACTGCCGACGAGTGCGTCTCCGAGTACAGCACCAGCCGGGCGCGGTTTCGGCGTGTTAACACAGGTAGGTCAGTAATGCCTGAATACGTGGTCTACGATCCCCAAGGGCGCACGATGGTCATGACCGGTGATGCTCCGCCAACACCAGAAGCCATTGAAGCAGCCTTTGCCAGTGCCATGCCAGAGTCCATCACACAGGCCACTCCCGAGGCACAACCTGATGTGCCGTTGGAGTCGAATGCGGAGTATGGGACCAGTGCCAGTGAGACCGAAGGGATCTCTGATCTGCTCGGAGGCGCGCGTGGGCCGGCGCTCATTACCGCAGCGCAGGCCGCTCCGTACGCAGGTGTTGGCACAGGTCAGTTACTACGAGGGGCCGCGAAGGTTGTCCCACTCCTCGGTGGGGCCGTTGGAGCCACCGTTGGCGGTGGTCTCGGTGCGGCCATGGATATCCCGCTGGTGATTGGTGCATTCGGTGGGGCCTCTTTGGGTGCGCAGGCTGGACGGGCGGCGTCTGAACCCATCGGCGAGGCCCTGTCACGGGGTGGCGAGAGCCTGATCGAAACCTTCAGCAGGGAGCCAGTCACAGAGTTCACCCGGCAGCGGGCTCGGGAGGCTGCGGAGGCTGCACAACAGGCGACGACCACCGCGCAGGAACTCGCCGCGCGTCCACCCATACGTGTGCCAGCCGGCGGCGCAGCGCCCATCAACCTGCCGCTCGTGCCACCGCCCGGTCCCACACCTGCGGACGTGACGCAGATGTTGAACCGCGTGAACAATCCCAACTTCCTGGAACAGGATGTGGTGCGGTGGCCGAGGCCGGGGCCGTCGATCCTTCGGCCTGACGAATCGGTGCTTGGGCTCGCCAGGGAGTACGCTGGCCAGCAGGGTCTTCCGCAGCCAACGCGCCTCAACCAGTATCCTGCCCCGGTCGGAGAGTCAGAAGTGGCTCGTGCGTTGCGGCAGCGTGAGCACATCGCCTCCAGGACTGGAAGCCCCACGACACGGCTCAGGACACCCCCGCCTGCCGCACAGGCTGCCCCAGGAGGCACTCCGGCACCCTCCCCTACTGTCTCCCCCTCCATCGACGTGTCCGTGCCTCCTGAAGCCATCCAGACGGCCCAGTCAGCCGCCACGAAGGCTCAGCTCCGGGCCGAGGCGGCCGCTCTGCGTATAGGGAAGCCCTCCATGGCGCGTATGCTCGTCCAGGGCGGGCTCAAGGGGCTCAATATCGCGGGGATGGGCCTGACGGTCATGGACCTGATCAACTGGCTGCGGGAGAACCCTGATGCGTTCGCGCCTGCCCCTGGTGCCGATGTGCAGCGGATCCCCCCACTGTTGGAGAGACCCTTCTAATGGACTGGCATTGGGCGCTGGCGACGGCATTGCCTCTCGTCGCGGGCTGGATCTGGAAGGTCGAGCAACGCCTGATGCGTCTCGCGTCGATTGAAGAAGACGTCAAGGAGACGCGATCAGACGTGAAGGCGATCTATCACCACCTGATCACCGCAGGGCCACCCGAACCACGTGCGGACGCTCCAGGGTCTTCGGCGGAGTCGGCTTCGCGATCCGTGTGAACACCTCGGTCCCCGTGCCGAGCCCTGGCACCAGCCAGCGGCACTCCATCCGGTCTTTTCCCTTCACGGAGCACTGGGAAAGCCCCGTCGCACCCTCGCTGGTCAGGAAGATTATCGAGAGGACATTCCCATTGCGGAAGGCGAGGCCCTGAGCCATGAGGTTTCCGTTGGAGACGAACAACAGCCCTGCGATCTCCGTGTTGTTGTTCTCCTGAATACTCACTTCCAGGGCGTACTTCGACCCGTCTGGATTGACCCCGGCAACAGCATAGAATCCCACAACCGGTGCCACGGGATCGGCCTGGAGCGGGACGAAGACGAGTGCAAGGAACACGAGTACGGCGATGGTACGTTTCATGTAGTCAACCTCCAAGCGGCGGGAAAATACGAATACGGGTCTGGTCGGTCGGGGACTCCCACGACCCATCATCCTTGAGCCGCGTCACAGCCACCGTCACCAGATATTCACCCTCTGGGAGGTCACGGAAGGGCTCAAAGACGACCTGCAATGGAGCCTCAAACCCGACGTGTGGGCGGCAGCTCATGGTCCAGTACTCGCCATTGTCAAACACGACACAGACCTGCCGGTTCCCTGTGTGATGGGCAATCCGTGCGGACACCCGTACCGTCGCCGGGGCCATCCCAAAGTTGCCAGTGACGCGCATGGTGACGGGTTGCTCAGCAGACGCGACCGTGGCTACCAGGAGGAGGAATACGCCGAGAAGGGGCGTTCTGGTGGCCACGGTGGAAGGAAAGGGACGTTACATAGTGTCCTGGCTGGACGTGTTCCTCAATCGTAGCACAATGTCGTCCAGGAAGGTATCGAGACTTGTAATCCGCTGGACGCTACTGTTCACCGTGCCTTGGTTATACTGGCGGTCAATGAGGTACACCTTGCACGAGGGCAGCTTGACGGCCACATCATTGGCGTTGTCGAGATTATCCTCCACATACATATCGAGGCCCAGCCACTTGGCGGTGTCACCCTTGTGAGGCGTGACGAACACGGTCGGGTACTCGATGTCGAACCAATAGCGGAGCCAGTCCATTGTCTGCTTCAACGGATCGACACCGACGCGGTTCGTGATGAACATGACGCGGTGGGGTCCATTGGTAAGGGTCTTGATCTTCTTTGCGCAACCAAGACCTGCCATGGTGGGTGTCAGTCGCTTCCAGAAGTAGGGATCGGTGGTGATGTGATCCCAGACCTTCGTGATCTCCAGAGAGCTGTAGCCTCGGTACTGGGGCCAGTCCCAACACGGAGGATCCTCGTCATCTCCTGGTTTGAAGAGATCACGACCTGTCATCTCTACGACGAGCCGTTGATAGGCCGGGATGAAGCTTGCAAGTACACCGTCAATATCAAAGCCGATCCGCATTTTCAAGTTCCTTCTGAAGCAGCGCGAGAGCCCGCCACGCCATCTTCGCCGTATGGGGGATACCATCCGTGTCCAGCGTCCCGCGTTGAAGGAAGTGTCGTATCAGTGCATCCGCTTCGTCCGTAGACTTCTCTCGTGCCCAGTGCAGGGGCTCGCCAGGGTTGTGTTGCTGGTTGCCTGTAAACGAGACGTACGACACAGCCACGAGGGCATCAGGGAAGTAGTCGAGCACTCCTGTGCCCACTGGATGTTCCTTGCGGGCCTTCGCGTCGGTTGGGATCGTCGTGGTCCGTTCTGGTCGCCGCCCACGCCCGTCCTTGATCAGCATTCGATTGATAGCCTGCTGTCCTTCGTCCACGTTAGTCCTCCCGTACCAGGACCCCGGTCGGTTTCCATCTCCGGGTCTTGAAAAACGATTCAATATCTGTCCAGATGTGCGTGTCTGCGGGGTTGTAGAGTACCCCTTTCAAGACCATCACGTAGTGGCCTGGCTCTGATGGGTCAAGTCGGGCCAGTCCAAGGATCCCTACGATCTCTTCGAGGTTGCCATCCCTGATCCACCTCGCGTCACACCCCACTCTCCGCGCAATATTGCGCAGAGCGGTTGCGCCCAGACCCTCCTGCACGCGAGTGCCCTTGGGAATGGCCGCTCGAATCTCCCCATAACTGCGACTGGTGAGCATCGCAAGGCAGGCGACCCCACAGTCCCAGGCATCCTGCATGGGCGTAGGTGCGATGATCAGGGGCTCGATCATGGCGTGTACGCCTCAACAGGGCCGCCACCGCCCGGCTCCCATAGCTTCGTGGGACCGAGATATCCCAGCTCCAACAACCGCTGCCGGAGTTCAATATGTTGCTGGACATCGCCCACGACCCGCTCACGGACAATCTGTAACCCTTCGGCCGTCAGCCGATTCGCACTGCGCCAGCGGGATTGGTCCATATGCACCTTTGGGTGTTCTAGATGGAGCATGGCGCCGATATTCTCCTGAGAGCCGCTCAGCCCCTGTCGCCGAATCAGGTCCAGTTTGGTGTCCTGAGTCATCTTCTTCCCGAGCGCCGGCAGCTGATATTCGGTGAGCGCCCCATTGACCATCGGCAGGTCGTACCCACGGATATAGTGACCCGTGACCAGATCGGCGCGGGCGTAGGCTGTCAGGAAGGTCGTGAGCATCACCTGAGGGTCCGTCTCACCCAGGAGGAAACACGTGACATCCTTGGGGGTGTCGGTCCATGCCCAGGCCATCGCCGTGATCTCCTTGCTCACGTAGTCACCGCTAATCCAGTGCAGGGGTCGTGCCTCGACATCGAAGTCCAGCACACGCAGCGGACGGGTCCGTACCAGGACCGGGGCCGGGTCTACGCGAATGACTGGCCTATTCGGTGATGTCAGGCGTCGAAGTGTGAACGTCAACACGAGGGTCCTCCTCCGTGGTCACGGTGATGTCAAACGCCATGCCCTCAGGGAGCCCGAGCACCGATCGTCCACCCTTGAGTGCTTCGACTTCAGGCTGCAACGAGTCCTCTTCCCAGTCAATCCGTTCGATGGTCTGTTTGAGACGGAACTGGGCTCTGCGAAAAGCCTTCAGCTTTCTTTCTTGCCTGCTGTCCCTGCTTAAAGACATGGAGTCTCTCCCTGATGTGTGCGTTGATGCACGTGGCCTCTTCGATGGTCTTTACCCGGCCATGGTACGTCTGCCCGATCTTAATTCTCCTGGCATTGTTCTCACGGTTTATTTTACGTCCCTTGGGTGTGGCCTGATACGTGGCACTGGCACGAGCCACTGCCGCGCGTCCCTTGGGTGTGGCCTTGTACCGTGCCCGTGCCACGCGTCCCTGAGGTGTGGCCCTATACCTGACATTGGCACGAGCCTGTACCGCACGATGTTTGACTGGATCCTCTCGCCGCTTACGACACCCGCTACAGTAGTAGTTGTATCGCGCGGCCATCGCCGGGGTTACGGTCTTCGTACACCCCGGTGTCTTACACGGGCGTCGAATTGCGTCATCAGCCGTGCCCATACGATCTCCCACCACGAGTCCTCGTGCCGTTCAATCACGGTGCCGTCATCGTCCAGATACCGGGTGATCCTCATGCTGGCTCCTCTGGGGGAGGCGGGGTTCGGCCTCAATCACGACGGGCTTCCTGCAAAACTGGCTCATGTCGGCTCCTCGTCGGCATCGCTGTCAAAGACGCCGACTCTCTGATAGACCACGCGCGCAATGGCTTCAGCCTCGGTCCTGGCGGTGACGGTCCCCATCTCTGGATACGGCTGCTCCCGTTCAGGATGATCGCCAGCCAACCGCGCATACGCCTTCAGCCCGCGGCCGAAGACACGCCAAATCCTTAGAGGCGTGAGGCGCTTTGTGGTGGACATTGGCCCTCCGCCCGCTTACGTTCAGCATATCGCTCAGTGAGTAGCCTGTTTTGAAAGGCAATAAGGTTTTTCGCCTCGCACTCCGTGAAGTTCACCGTACCGTACTGCCGTAGATAGAATGGAATCACTTTCAGGAGCGCATCACGCAGGAACGGCCTAATCATATCGGTTCCTCTGGGGATCGGGGCGCGCGCCGAGACGCTGGCACAAAGCGCACCTTCAGCCATCGCCCACCCGGAGATGGCATCGTGTCCGGCTTATAAGGCTCAGCCCAATAACACATGCTGCCGTCTTCAAGTTGGAATGCCCAGCCATGCCAGTTTCTTTTGTGGCCGCGCCTGTCTTTGACTCGCATCGCTTACTCCTGTCGAAGGGTGTGGCATCGCTCCGCGGCGAACTTCGCCTGTCGTAGACTGTCGCAGTGGGTCACGATCTTCTTCCCCTCCAGGAGTCGCCACACACCAAAGTGACCGTTCATCGGGTTCGCGAATCGCTCGATCGACAGATCATAGAGAAAGCAGGTGTAGAATCCAGGCCTCTGCCGTGTCCAGACACGGGTCGTCACTGACCCGTCTCCTTGAGGGTGGAGACACGACCTTGCCAGTCGGCGGTGGCGTCGGGTGTCTCGCTCTCGCGTAGGCCACGACGGGCGAGCGCGGCGAGCAGGGCTTCCATGACGTCGCCAGCTTCGATCTGCTCCGTCTCTGTCCAGAGCGCACAGCCATCGGTCTGCACCGCCAACAGGTTGTCAGCGCGACGCCGGAGATCGCGCAGGTCGGCGGGCTGGCTCATGTCGGCTGCCCTGGGGATCGGCTGCGGTACTTCTTCAACAGATACGGCTCGATGTACGCCGTGACGTCATATTTCGAACCCACAACCCGTCGCGCGGTCTCGCTGAGCACTTGCACCTTCGACGCAAAATAGAACCGGCCCGTGAGCGGCGACCGATACACGACGTGGCGCTCGTATTTCACGGCTTCGGCTCCTGTCCGGGCTATTTCGGCTTCACGCGCTTTCATATCGCCAACACCTACCTTCTCCGGGCTGCGGTCCATACGTGATCTCCAGATTTAATGTCCTCGTGCTGCTGAATCGCCCATGTCGCGAGCGGTCCAGCAGCTAGAGCCATCGCCATCCGAGTGATCCGGATACCGCTATCTCCAGTTGAGAGCAGCAACGCTAAGACGGTGCGCCGCTCTGCGTGAACCTCGTCGATGAGATGTAACTGGCGGCGATTAAGCACACTAATTTCGTGTTCCAACTCCCGGATGCGCGACAGGGCTTCTGCGAGGGGCCGGGCCTCATCTTCGCAATCTGGGCAGAGATAATCCTTCTCGTCCTGGTTCATGTCGGCTCCCATGGCGTCGGCATGTCTTCCCCGAACACCTTTGGCCAACAATACGCACAGATGCGTTGACGCCCTGTGTGTGTGCGCCGCGTGAGCCGCGAGCACTGACCACAGACAGGCTCACCGCAATACCAGCAGGTCGCCCGCGCTGAACCATCGCCATCCGCCCAACCGACGCCAGAGACGCCTACACCAGCAGGCGCTGTGCAGTCGCCATCGCTCACTATGCACGTTCGGCGTTCTTTCTTGCTCATGTCGGCTCCTCTGGCAGATCGAACGCCGCCGCCTCAACTTCGGGCCGGGCCGCCGCCGCCAGCAGCAACGGCGATCCCAGGCCGACTTCTCCATGCTTGCAAAGTTCGGGCCAAACCAGCGCCAGTACTCATTCGTCTTCCTCGTCTGAGCCAGGAAGATAAATAGCCAAGTACGTCTTCTTTGGCCTAGGCTCGTCGTAGCAGTCCTCAAGATCCGCGAGGGTCGCTTTCAGCTTTTTCAGCACCTTCGGAATGTTCAGCCGGCGGGTGGTCATCCCCTTCACGATCTTCATCGGCACGTCGCCGATGGAGGTATGCACACGAACGCCCTCTTCGAGTGCCGCATACTCGTTGGCGTCGGCGAACAGTGTTTCCAGCGTTTCCTTGTCGTTCTTGAGGGTCGCCTTAAGGGTCTTGACTGCCTGGTACCGTTCGTTGTACAGGACGAGTAGTTTCTTCAGCTTCGTACGGAGACCGACTGACAGGCTGACTTCGGTGACGGTGATGACATCAGCGGAGAGTCGTGGCATCGTGCCTCCAGTTCTGAAGGGGCATGGTCATGGCTTCCAGTTTCCTCGAAGTGATTCATGAATTGCCCATACGGTGTGTTCAAACTCGGCCATGCCGGTAAGCGGTCTTAACGGAAAGAGGCGATAGACAGGTGTGTACACACATCCCAGCCTGAACACCTCAAACGCTTTCATCACCGCACGCCATTCCCGGCGCTTCTGTACACGCCACATCCTGACAGTACCAGGAATATGGTCGGGAAGTTTGCGCTTCATTGGAACCTTTCCATGCGTGCAAAGTTCGGGCCAGACTTGCCCTCTACACCAATAGGGACACTCAGTAAGTGGCCCACCTGTGTCGTCATACAGGACACGACGAGGGGATGCACAGTCTGTACCATCTCCTCAGCCACTTCTGCCTTGAGGGCGTCATGGACCCAACAGAGGGGCTCCACCCAGCGGCCTCTGGATCCGCCCTTGTAGTAGCCCTGTCGGTAGGCGTAGTGAAACACCTGGTCCCACATCAGGGCCTGAGCCGTCTTGGCGATCCAGGTGGCGCCTTCCTGAATGGGCGTGCTGAAGGCAAAGCGTTCCGCTTCCGACCGCACCCGCTCATCCTTGTTGCGAATCCCACCAATATACCGGATCCGGCCTGACAGACAGCGTACAAACCCGTTGCGCCGCGCCTCCGCAGCCTTCTCAAGTTTGTAAACGGGTACGAGTCGATACAATTTGTTCGAGGCATCAATCCACTCCTGTGCGCCCGACTCGTCCACCTCCACGCCATTCCTTCGCAGTTGAATCATCAACCCGTGGCAGGTCATGCCCATCGGGAGCCCAAAGTTGTGTGCTTTGGCCGGGAACCTGTGCTTGTGATCGTCCTGCTGGTCGGGTTGCAGTCCAAAGACGGTGTGCGCCAGGCTTGCGTGGAGATCACCTTTCAAGACGCACGAGTTGCGTCTACAGAACGTCTTTCCGCTTTGCCAGTCCTTCGAGTGCGGACACTCGAAGAGGTACGTCCTCATTAACACCGGGTCCTGCGACAGGTGGGCGAGGACGCGGAGTTCGATTTGTGACAGATCCCAATTGCACACGAGATGGCCGTCTTCGGCTACCCAGCCCGCCTTAAAATCTGGTGCAAAATCGCCGTGCTCTGGTTGCGCCAGGATATTAGGGTCAGACGCTGAGAGTCGGCCGGTAATGACCCGTGTTGTGCGGAACGTCGCATGTACCCGTCCGTCGAAAGGGTGCCGCTGAATGAATGCTGGTACTCGATCAACGAATGTGTGTTTGAGCTTGAAGTACTCTCGATAGTTTCGGAAGTCCGCGATGACGGGGTACTCCTGTCCGTGCTCCTTCTCGAAGACTTCGAGAATCATGTCATTGGTGGATCCGCGGGGCTCCCTCTCGCCGCCTCGCGTCATCTTCAGGGGTTCGAGCCCAAGGCGGCCGTAGAGGTAGTCCGCGACTTGATCTCCACTGTTGGCGTTAAAGTCTCGAATCCCGGTTTTCTTTTCGATGTCCAGTTGCACGTCGGCGAGCCTCCCGGCAAGCATCTGTGAGAGCCGTGCAAACACCTGGAGATTGGGCTTCATCCCTACCTCGCCCATGCGGTCGATTAGTGGATACGTGGAAACTTCGAGGGCGTACGTGTGCTCCAGACCCATTCGCTGTAGGCGTGTCTGAAGTTCGGGCTTGACACGGGCGGTGGCATCGGCGTCCCGGCAGCCGTAGGTCTTCGCCGTCTCAAAATCCACGTGAGACAACGACGCTTCAGGGATCGGACCATTGAAGGTATAGCCATCCACCTGGATGTCTTCATTCTGGTCAAACCAGAGGCCGTAGGGTCGCTTGCTACGGAGGCAGCGTTCGACGGCACGGTACAGGCCTGATTTCGGAAGGGACGGAAGTTTCGATGTGCGGCGACAACGGATTGAGCCATCTTTAGCTGTCCTGACGTTACCATATCTATCTCGAAGTGGCGTGGCATTCACACGGACCCGTTCGGCCTCCTGTGCCTCCGTGTGGTACAGATCCAGGACCTGCCACGTTCCGGCCAGCCAATCCTGGGCGAGCCGATCCTGGGCATCGCCGATGACCTCCAGATAGGATTGCATGAGCATATTACAATGTCGGAGCGCAAGGGCCTTCAACCCCTGGGGCTCGACTTGTAGCAGATACGCCATGATCATGGTGTCATCGAACGGGAGGGTGTCCAGCTCAAAGAGGATACGTGCCTCGGACCATCCGCAGAGCCGTGCGAAGGCCCGGCGAACCGGCCGGTCGTGGAGGGCACTGTGAAACGTGGCCCGCACCTGTTGAGCCACAAGCCACTCCAGGTACGCTGACACGACATCCAGTGACGTCGCCCGTACCAGGTAGCCTGTACCGGCCTGTGCAGCCCACTGGAGGCTCCAGGGGCGACGACGGGAGCCCTCGCTGTCTTCGGCGATGTCTCGCACCCCGGTCAGTTCGAGGCCCTGTAGCACGGTTGAGCCAGTCACATGGAAGTACTGTGGGTGTGGGAGGGGATCGGCCCCGTAGACGCGAGGCTTCAGCGCATCGTCAGCGAACTGAGCGAGACTCGCGAAGTCTGCGGCGACCAGAGCGGCCATTTCAGGGTTTCGCATGCCTGCGGCGGGATGATACGTGGGGAACACCACCACACGTTCCAGGGTCGTGCCCTGTCTGGCGCGGGAGTCGTCGGGGAGGTACCACGGAAGTCCATGGACCCCTTCCATGTCGATATCCCCAAGAAAATACCGGGCAGCGTAGCGCCCCACCGCAACAATGACCTTCGGCTGACACCGGGCAAGCTCCTGGAGCAGTTCTGGTTCGTCGCGGGCGAAATCTTCATCGGTGTACACATAGTCCTTCCCTCCGTAGTATCGGTAGAGGTTGGTCCGAAAGATGTCCTCAAACTTTGGACACACAATACCGTCCATGAACCGGCGCATCTCGTCACCTGTGTCGCCGACGAAGGGCTCACGCTTGAGGTTCTCCTTCCAGCCGGGGCCCTCACCAACGACCATCCAGCCAGAGTCGGCAGGCCCTGCGCCTGGAACATGATTTGAGTGCTCAATACCCATGACCTATGATGGTCTCTGCGTGCCCGTATGATGCGCCTCGCCTGCGGCAATCCTCCACAGGCGTTCGATCGCCTTCGTCATTTCCGCGCGGTTGGCGAACTCCATCTCAGGGGACGTGCTTTCAGCCAGGATGACCTTGATGACCTGCAGCGTGGCGGTGAGGAGAGACCCGAGAATTTCAGTCCTGTTCGCCTGATGCTCACGAGCGGCAAGTCCAGTGAACGCCAGCAGATGTTCGGCCATACGCTTGACCACGTGGAGCCGCGTGGGGAGTCGAACCGGTTCATTGCCCACGGAGAAATCGGGTGATGGTGTCTGCAAATTTCGTGCCAAGTCTGTGGGGTTTGCCTTTTTCATCGGGTACCTCTAATCCTGCCCAGTCCGCAATAGGGTTTTCAACAGCCGCCGAGATGGAGTTCCCAAACACACGTGCAATTACCCTTGCACGTTTTGTGCTAATCCCCGGCCACGCCGCAAACGCCCGCTCGTACTTGTTCAACGGAAGGATCCCGCGAGGCTCATAGGTCACGATGTGGCTTTTATGTGCATCCATGTTGTCGTCGGTCCACCAGTGATAGAGGGTCGTCACGAACCGGAGGGTCTCCACAGACCAGGATCCGCCCCGGCCCTGGTGGTTGATCAGGCAGACATGGATCCCGGCACACATCTCTAACGTGATGAGCTTCTTTCGCAGTTGGGCCGCATCGCACTGTCCATGAAGGACTTGAAAGGCCCTGCGGCTGGTACGCCGGAGCAACGCGCCACGCCGATTCTGGATCCATTGACCCTCCACCACGAGGAACCGGTGATCGTAGCTGTGCAGCATCTTCGGGATCTGCTCACCTGCGAATCGGTCCCAGTCAGAGGTTAGCTCGGTGAGGCGTTTCAGTTCGATCCCCACGAGGACACCCTGACCACCTTCGCCGCGGCCCATGAACTCCAGGTCGGCCCCATCAGCGTCCTTGAGGTTCGCCAGGCCACAGGGGAGACCCGCCTTCTCTAGCAAGGGGAGTAGGCTCGCCGAGCCTACGGACTGGTCTACGAAGATCATCGGATCCGCACGAGGGTATATTCCGCCGTATAGTCCTGGTTCGGGTCATCCCCGCCACGGACGATGGCCGCAGCCGCCCAACAGGATGATGAGTCCACAGGGGGCTCAATGCGTCGTATCGTGGCCTGTCCCGACGCCGGATCCACATCAAACCAGTTGGACGCGAAAAAGGGCGCCCCACCTTCGCACGTGTACACGATCCGGAGGCCCTTGTTCTGTGGGTGCGGCGCCCAGGTGGCCTGCCACTGGTCAGGGGAGGCCATCAGGAGCACGAGCAGGACGGTAGACCGTCTCATTCAGTGATCCCCCAATCGGCCTTCTCGGATCCCGGCACCAGCTCAAGGCCCATGTCGCCAAACGACATACGCGGGAGCGTGGTGAACTGGATGTCCGGGTTAATCCGACACTTCCCGACACGAATGACGTACTCGCCCAGACCGTCGCCGGCATCGTCCTGTTCCTTCTCCGTGCGGCGGATGAACGTGAACTCTTCATGGACACAGGTCGGCAAATGTTCGTAGCCCCAGACTTCGCGACCCTTTTTCCCAAACTTGCCGTTGAATACGCCCCACCTGTCCTTGCAACTGCGCACGAGGATGAGGTTCACATCGGCAGCCTTACACCGATTCACAATCCGCTCGAACCGACCATTGAGCTTGTCGTAGTCCTTGACGTTCTCTGCGCTAGGACTGCCAAAATCTGCGTAACGGTAGACCTGCCAGATGCGGGACTCCGTGTCGGCTATGACCAGGCGGATGCCGTTTTCAATGGCGTACACGAGATCCTGTTCCCACCTGGCACGGATCTCGATGGCCTGCTCCTGGATGGCCTTTCCCAGTGTGAGGATGGCATCGGGATCCTCCTCATCGTCCGGGATGGCACCGGCGGCCTCCCAGTCATAGACCTCTTCGTAAATCTCCTTGGACGCGATCTCGCCATTGCGGAACTTCTCGATGACACCCTCGGTTCCCTTGTCGATGGACTGCACCAGGATTGGCGCGGGGCCAGTCAACCCAAAATGGGTCTTTCCCGTCCCGACTTCTCCATCTACCGAGGCGATCATCCGGTGCATGAAGGTATCACGGGCGAGGGTGAACCTCCCGGCAAGCCCTGACTTCCTAGCCATGTAGCAGCCCCTCTCGTTGTGCGTGTCGCATGATCAAGTCGTACTCTTCGTCCAGCTCGTGCCGGGTGAAGGCGATCTCCCAACATCGGAGTGCCCGCCCCTTCGCCTTGATGGCCTCGGGTACGAAAAACGCGAACAGCGTTGCATCACGAATGCCAAGTGCCCGACATCCGAGCTTCATCTGGGTCATGTACCTCTCGGCCTTGGGACCGAGGCTGTCATAGGTACTGCCCGGCTTCCACGGAAAGTTCAATCCACCCGGCACCATAAAGGTCAGCTTGATTTCGCCCAGGCGGGTGGTCCCGTTGAACATGAGCAGGTCGGGCGAGAACCAGACGCCATTGTCTGTCTGCATAGGGGCGGGACGGCCGCTGCCTTTGTCGCCGTAGGTGTGTACCACGCGACGAATGAGACCTTCTTCGAGAAGATACCCGCACGTCCAGAGTTCAACGGGCGGCTCTCCGGTCTTGCCGTACTTCCTGGGATTCAGTTTCGCGTAGTAGGAGTTGTACAAGTCGGACATATGCACACCCTTTGGCCGTTCTTCCTGGTCAAAGGAGCGCGTCAGGTCTAACCCGTGGTTGATAGCCGCGATCTTCATGTCACCACAGTTGGTCGGCGGGAAGGCCAAAAAGCGCTTTTACAGGCACCCCATCGACATACAGCACGAGGTTGCCGTCATCCTGTACCGCAAGGAGCACCTGGCCATTGCCGGACCGGATCCAGGTAGACGATGCGACGGTCCCACCAAGAATGCCGCCTGAAAAACGTACCGGCGTCTTGAAGTCGGTGAACTGGCTGGTAAATTCGACGGCTTTGATCTGGTCCGCGTCCCGAATATCGTTGTAGTCCCGGCCGTTCCAGATGCTGAGACCGACTTCGCCCGTGTGCCCGTTGAACGAGCCCGTGAGCACAGCCGCTTCTACGCGCCGGCCCCCGATGTCGTTGAACAGGTCGAACGAGTACGCGCCACCGCCTCCGTGCTGGCCAGCGACCAGTCGTGAGCCGACGCGCACCTTGGCGGCGTCCAGATCCCTGGCATCAGCCCGAAGTTCGTTGCCTCCGAACCACAGGACGCCGTTGCCGGTCTCTTTGATGATTTCATTGGACGGTTGGGTGCGAACACCAACCACAAGCGCGAACGACGCGATCGCCAGCGTCGTGAGGATGTAGGTGCAATCTTTGAACGTCATGCCAGCTCCTTAGAGGATTTCCCCGATCACGACACGCTGCAATGCCCAGTACTTTTCGTCATCACCGCGGAGATCGCCGATGAGCGCCACGACCCACCAGCGCTCCCCACACCACTTTGTAGGCATGAACGTTGCATGGAGCTGTCCGCTGCCACACTCATCCCGTAGCGGGCCAGTTGCTGTCTCGATAGTACCAACCCGGGCTGGTGCGTTATGGCCACCATTTGCAGCGCACCCGTTCGCATCTGAGCGCCAGAAGGCCAGTAACGCGCCGGCGGCTTCCATTTCACATGCGTAGGCCTGTTGTGGTGCTGGAAGGTGCTGGCGAATGTACGAGAGCGCGGAGCGCCAATAGGTCTCGTACCCGTCCTTGGAGTACCCGTCTCCGGACCCGTATCCGAACCCGTACCCGGACCCGTACCCATACCCGTACCCGGACCCGTACCCGGACCCGTCTCCGTCTTCGTAC
>ERZ1292644.183-Hain-H14-01um-R2-183-length-44599-cov-22_pt1 | contig 44599 bp, 83 predicted proteins | sample MGYA00564402_ERZ1292644 | MGnify/ENA primary metagenome ERZ1292644 (study PRJEB36523, sample SAMEA6512644) | groundwater metagenome | collected 2019-01-09 | study: AquaDiva: Metagenomics assemblies of 32 groundwater samples
ATGAATTTGTGAAATTGACCGATGCTGAGCATTTATCCACAGCACGTAAATTAGCTGATGCGCTTTGTATGGTGCTTTCCAGAGACGCTATTTTGTGGGGGAAAGCAGATGAAATTAGAATGGTATTAGGAATTGGGGCTTACGATAATCTTGGCCTTGCTTTACGCACAGAACTCCACGATAAGTATCATGCTACCAAAACCTAAATCTTGCTACGGTTGCCCCTTTTTTGGTGACGGCCAGGGATACGTACCTGACCGTTTAAACGATCAGGCTGAGGTTTTGATTGTTTGCCAGAACCCAGGTGCCGATGAGGAAGCAGGTCGTCGTATCACTGGCTATATAGGGGGTAGCGCATCTTATGAGCCTTGCGAGCCTCAACCCTTGATCGGCGCTACAGGCTGGAACCTGGATCACAAGTTTCTCCCTGCTGCTGGCTTGAGCCGGGACCAGGTTTCACTTGCCAACGCTTTCAGGTGCCGCTTGAACCATCAGAATGAGTTGCCCGGCCTAAGCATGTTAGCTCCCCGGCAGGCCCTTGAGCATTGCTACAAGGCTCATTTTAAGCTACCACCGAAAACTAGAGTGATCGTGGCGCAAGGGGCTTACTCACTGTATCAGCTTACTCAAGAAGGTGCCCAAGCAGATGATGAGGAAGAGAGTGGGCACAGTCTAACTGCATGGAGGGGCTATGCTTTACCGTTTACACCGATCACTCGCCCTCGAAGGTCGCATAGTGATATATGGCTCCCTAGCCATGAGCCTAGCGTTATCCCTGTACTGGCTACAACTCATGTTGCTTACGGCTTTCGGGTGCCCGCTGCCACGATGATCGGGTTGTGGGACTGGCGCAAGATACCCAAGTTACTCGCCGTCACCTGGCCCTCACCGTTGCCGTTCATCAAGCAGGGTCCACCTAGCGTATGGCCCCTAGAGGCAAGCTTTGACACTGAGTACAACCCAAGGGGCCGCCACTTCCTTTGCTATAGCCTGTACGACGGCAAAACCTTACGCGTTTCAGAACAGCTTGATCCAGGTATAGTCCCCCCTGGGTCATCCGTACTTATCATGCAAAACGCCCCGGCTGACATTCCCTTCGCCAATGAGATGCTTGGCGCTAGTAACTACATCTACGAGGATACCATGCACGCCCATGCCATTTTGTGGTCTGACTTACCCCACAACCTAAACTTCTTGGGGTCCATGTACTCCTCGACTAACAGGTGGAAGCATCTCGACAAAGTAAACGCTCGCGTCTACTCTGCTGCGGATGCTTATGGTCAGTGGGAGGTGTGGCAACGGCTGGAGCGTGAGTTAAAGCTTGACCCCCTTTCTATCCCAGTCTACGAGCGGCAGAAAAAGCTTATTCCTATCATCATGGCCGCTGAGGAAGCCGGTGTTGGGATCAACCCGGTTAGGGCCAAGGAAGCCTACCTGGAACGTCAAGTAAAACGTGACGCCCAAGCTTTTAAGGCTCAAGCCATAGCTGGCTGGCCTATTAACGTGAGGTCTAACAAGCAGGTTGGCGAATACCTGTTTGACCAGGAAGAGCTTATACGAATTTTGAGGCGGGAAACATGACTGATAAAGAAGTTGGTGAGTTGTGGGAAAAGCGTATAGCTGATCTAGAGGCTATCTGGACAGATCGCAAAGGTGCCAGCGCTTTTGAGTTAGATATGGTTATTTCCCTTATCCGCAAGTTGGTAGAGGAACGTAGAGCCAGATACGAAGCCAGTAACAAAAAACATTGGAACGATTTAGAACGGAAACCCATTGATGCTTACGCGCAAGCCCTATGTGATTATGGCATCCCCGAGGAGGGTTGGGAATGAGGTGTTATCCATGCCGGGTTGGAAACCATGATGACTGTACTGGCGAAGAAGATGGAGGCTGTGAGTGCTGCTATGGCCTAGTTCAGTATTGCGAGGGCTGTGGCGCAAGGATCAACTTGGATTATGGTAAGTGTACCAGGTGCGAGTAAATGATTTGCCGCCCTTGTTTGCTTGGAGATCATGCTGGTTGCTGGTGGCCGCATAAAGGTTGTAACTGCGCCAATAAACAACACGAGGAAGTAACAGTGGGAATCTCTGATTTAGATGACGGTCGGTTCGATGCCTTTAGGAATGACTAAATGAACCGTAAAGGCAAGACAAACTTTGACCGCTCGGTTGATGCTGATACGCTTCTCGACTTGCGAACCCGGCTTGCTCGTCGGGGTATGCGGTCAAAGATGCTTGACGCCCGACTAGCCTATATCGAGGAAGCGCAGGTCTTGTCTCATTATCTTAGCCATGTTTATGTCTCTGAAGCCACGGAGCAACCTAAACGTGTTTACCCGCACATGCTCCCAACACAAGCTAACGGGAGATGGTCAGTTACGCATCCCCCCATCATCAATTTTCCGTCTGATATACGCGATGTGGTTCAGCCTGATCCTGGCTGGCCCTGGCTCACTTGGGATTGGGATGCGCTTTATGCTAGATTCTGCGCGGCTTATACACATGACACGGACGACCTTGAGGCGTTCAAACATGGCTTCGATGTCCACACTATAACCGCTTGCCGTATGACCAAGCTTGAGTTACCCCCCGACTTGCGGGACCCGCATACCTCTCCAGCCTGCGCCGCGTGGCGCGAGAAGCATGGATGGAAAGGCAAGGATGACAAGCGCCGGGTTCTAGCTAAGGTCAGATACGCGCTTATCTTCGGTAAGGATTGGACGGCTGTACGTGGCTCCAAGTACGAACGAGACATGGTTAAGATGGGCTTTCCTGTTAGTGACATGGAGAAAGCAGCTAAGCTTTTCCTCCAGTCCAAGCCTAACCTGGTCTCTACCCGGATGAAATACTTCGAGGAGCTTGCCAAGAAGGGGGAGGCCAGGACGATCTTTGGTCGCAGGCGCAAGCTATTCGGTGACTGGTCTACCCGAGCCAAGGAGGGCTGGAACCATCTATTCCAGGGCCTTGAGGCTGATTTGCTTGGCATGACGTTGATCGAGTTATGCTCATCACCGAGCAAGTGGAGGCTTGTTTACCCGGTGCATGATGGGGCTAAGATAGCCGTACCAGAATCGCATTTGAACTTGGCTAATACGTATAATGAAGGAACTGACAATTATAGCCCTAGAGCGGAAACACTCGCCCGATTTAAACAGGCCGTGATTCACAAGCTCGAAATCGAGCGTGAGCAAATTACCTGTGATGCCACGATGGGTATAGTTTGGGCTGATGGAAGGAAGGAAAAGATATGAGTGTAAGTAGCTTACAGATTGCAGTAGATGTTGCACGGAGCAAGGGACAAGAAGTTGTATTCGGTGACTCCCATCATCTACTTCTTGATATAGACTCGAAGGAAGCTCTAGCTCATTACGAGTCGTTCATGGAAATGCTTAAAGATTTGGAGCTTGTCGAAGAATCTCGCTGGTCCTCCAAATCACTTGGGCACCTTCATATCATTGTCCAATCCAAAAAATACGCCTTGACCGTATCTGAACGAATCGCCTTGCAAGCTTGTCTTGGCTCAGACTTGAAACACGAGGCTCTATCGTTAGTCAGTTACCTCAATCCATGTGTACTGTTTAAACCCAAGTAGGAGAAAATATGCTAGACCCTAGAAACCTGGCTATAGCCAAAACCACGATAGACGCTTTCTGTATCGCTGTTTCGCTTGATCCCGGTTCACATGAGCTTTGGGTAAAAGCTAATGAAATACGAAGGGCTTTGGGTGTAAGCCGATTAGACCCTTCAGGTTCACAGCTATATTATGAATTATATGTAAAGGAGGCAGACAATGAAGTGCAAAAAGCATCCGCGTTATAAGCATGTCCAGAAAGGCAAGTCTGGTTGTTTTCGCTGCTGGTTTCTGTACGTGTTCTTTCGGGGTATAAGGAAACCCAAGCAAACAAGGGAAGAACGATTGAAAGCGCAGGTCGCCTCCTTTGTAGAGAAAGGCAAGGTAGAGACAGAATGAAACTGGGTACACATATCAAACTTCCTGATGGCCGTGTGGGTACAGTTGTCTACAACGGGCTTGACGGTGTTGGAATCAAGTGGGGTCGTCATGCGCCCAAACCTGAAGATTTTGAAGGAACGACTGGGGGTTTGTTCGATGACGCTGAGGGCTTAAAAGCACATGGTTTATGGCCGTTTCCCTGGCTGCCAGATGCTATGCTAAGAGAACCATATAAGTATGCTGATCTCCCTTGCGTAGGAAACGATTATGAACTTCTTGAGGAGTAAATAGCATGGGTAGAACCTCTAAAGAGATTGCTTGGATTGCCGGGTTATTGGAAGGTGAAGGTTGTTTCAGTTTTGATCGGCGCGCTGTGATACAACTAGCAATGACCGATAAAGATGTAGTTAAAAAAGCATCAAAGCTTTTTGGGGCAAGCTTAACAGGACCGTATCTCAGAAAATCGTCTTGGAGTTATGCAGCTGAGTATGGTAAAAACTCTTATTGGACTGGCTGTTTTGCCTCAAAGGCTATTGGCTGGATGATGATGATTTATCAGTTCATGGGCAAACGACGCCAGCAAAAGATAAAAAGCATCATAAAACAGTGGCGGAAACAACCAGCGCATCCTCGGGCAGTAGGGAAGACTTCAATCTACCGAGAAAGGTGGGCCTAGCCATCGGCAAAACAAACAAGCCGCTTACCATAGTCGCGCTTCCCCCAGTCTCAGAGTGGGAGGAGCTTGAGAAGCTTGAGGGGCAAGGGCATCAAGTCATACGTCTTGTTAGGACAACACAGGGGTTCCAATCCAATGTTGAAGCTCATGCAGACCTGATAAGCTTGATTCTCGATGCCGATGTGATTTTAGGTGATCGAGCTTGGCGCATGGACAAAGACCTCCGCAGGTATCTAGCTCTTGCCATCAAGTCCGCTCGCGTGCTACGGTATAAAGACAAGGAGGATCGGTTAGATGAAAGCGTTGCTAAAAAGGAGCTTGCTCTTGGGCTTGATGATCCCGCTGATGATGGGAGTAGCACCCCCGGCGAGGACAAGCAAGGATAAGCTGCTTCAGACCAGTTCAGGCAGGTGCTCGCAAGGCCATGAGATACTATTCTCATATTATGATTCTAATAATGATCCTGCTGATGCTGAACGCATCGAGTGGAAGCTCATGGACGGCACGCTCTTTGCCCTCCAACTTTTCGGGCGAGAAGGCAAGCAGCTTATTTTTATACGGCAGCTTGATGGGGATTTCAAAGCCTACAACGAAGTGGAAAAAGCAAACGTGGAAGGCGATCCCTGCACAGTTTCGGCTGCTATACTCGAACGAAGAAAAACCTTCTGACATGGGAATCAACCCTGCTCATTTCCGCGCGCTTGTGGTAAGGCCGGTCCTAAAACACTTAGACCCGGAGATACCGTACTCAGTCGTGGCCGAGGAGCTTATCATGCTCACGGTAGCGCATGAGTCGGACATGGGCGCTTACTTGAGGCAGCACCCCAAGGGGCCAGCCAGATCGGTTTATCAGATAGAAAAAGCTACATTTGAATGGCTTGTCAGCTACCTAGAACAGCCAAGCCAAGCCAAACTGGGTTCTAAAATTCATCGTATGTCTGCCTCGGCAGCCGTTACAGGCATAGAGCCTGAGTTCGAGGAGCTTGTCTGGAACCTGGCTTTAGCTACAGCTTTCGCCCGGCTCCGCTACTGGGTAGCTCCTGATCCACTTCCCGTTGACAAAGCTGATGTAAATGGCTTAGCTAGGTACTGGGGCAAATTCTATCAGGCTACCAGTAACCCGGCCAAGATTGCTGAAGCTATCAGGGACTACAAAAAATTTGTTTTACTCAAAAAGGGCGAGCAAAAGTAATGGCTATTAGAAACTGTACGTTTCCCGCTTGTGGTCATGTCTTTACCGTCAAACACAACTCAAGCCGTACTTATTGTGACAAGCATCTCGGTGGTAGGTTAGCTGAAATACCAGTGCAAGACTGGAAGGAGGAAGCTTCCAAGGTTCTTGCTGCTACCAGTTTGCCTCCTGTGCCCGTACACATCGGGGCCACCCGCATTGAAGAGATGGGTTTTGATACCCCGCAGGAGGCAATCGCGCTTTTCTCTGATTACCATTGGGGCTCCAAGATTGACCCTCGCGTGACTGCCGGACTCGCTGCATATGACCAACGCATAGCACGGCTACGCTTGGGCCGCTGGCGCAATGCCCTTCTACGTTTCACCCAGATGGATCAGTACCTCGTCCATGTAGATACCCTTCATCTGCTTGCCCTTGGTGATGACCTAGAAGGGCATGGCCAGATGTTTGCCACTCAAGCCCTCCAGTTGACCGACTCAGTAGGGTTTCAAGCTATCGAGTTTGTGCGGGACGTGAGCCAGGTCTTGATTGACTTCCTTAGCCGGTACAAGAAGATCAAGGTCTACAAGGTTCGGGGGAACCATGGGCGCATTGGCAAGTCCTACCGGGACGACTACCCCCCGGATAACCTTGAACTTTTAGCCTGGCACATGATAGCTGACCGGGTAAGCAAGCAAACAGGTGGGCTTTGGACAAGGACAGATAACGGGATAGATGTCCTTGAAGGAGGCCAGATAGACTTTTACCTGTCACCGGCTTTTATGATGTTTGTGGACATTTTAGGCTATTCATTTGCGCTAAGACACGGAGATCGTATCGGGAGTCTGACCCGGACCTATACCGGCCTGGTTGACAACAAGCTGCGTTTAAACAGCATCGTAGGCAAGCTGGTCAACTATTACATGGTAGCTCACCACCACGAGGCGCAGAACGTGGAGCATGAGATCGGGGGTGAGGCTGTGGTTAATGGGTGCTTTGTGGGGCCGAGCTTGCTTAGTGTATCCATGAACCGACCCGCTGCCAACATACCCTCACAGGAACTATTTCTCATTCATCCGGTATACGGATTAACGCATCGTCATCGAATCCGTTTAGCTACGCCAGAAGAAATGCGGGCATTAATAGAATATGTGGGTAGATGATGAAGGATCAGCAATGCCCCTTGAAACCTTTGGTCATGTCCTGATTGGGCTTGTTAATGAGTGATCTACTTTACTTCGTGGCCCTTATTTTCTACTTACAGGCTATGCCTACCAAGCTGGTTATACTTAGCCTGGCGTCAAATACGGTCGTTTTGGTTGTTAGGCTTGCATGGAGGTACTTTGCATGAATGATATTCAACGGAGAGTTAGTAAATACATTGAGGATATAGAAGCAGGGCGTACCAACTGGAACGACATTGTACTTGCTATCCTGAAGACCGACCTCAAGTTTTTTGAAACTGAGCACCCAACACTTCACCGTAACATTTACTTCGTACTCAATCAACTGCTTGACATGCTCAACTTGGAGCGCAACAAGAAATACCACCAAATCCCATTTGAGTTTGCCGACCTACTTTCTATGGCAGTAGGGTACATGGCGCAATACGGAGACCCGGCCAGCTTCATATCGCATCGAATAGCAATCAATTCAGGTGTAAAAGGCGAGGCTGAGATTGTAGCTAAGTATGAGAAGCGATGGCAGGAGCTTGGCCCTGAATCAATATCCAAACTTCACGAGCTACTTGACTTACACACCAAATATGACTATTTCAAGGTAGAGCGGAGCGAGCCGGGCGAACGAAGTGAGCCTTTGGCGAGCGGGAGCGACACGGCACTAGTTTACACCTGGAAAGGGCCATTGTAATGGTTCTAGGCCATGGCACGCCTGGCGTGATGGAGTACCTGGTGTTTTTTGTTATCATTGCCGGACCCCAGATTGCAGTTATTACATGGACGTTCACCTTGACGAGCCAGCCAAGTAGATCATACTTATGAAACCCGGCCCGAGGGCAAAAATAGCAACTTGCCACCCAGGAAAAAAACATTGGGCTAGAAATCTTTGTAGAAGCTGCTATTATAAGCAACCGACACAGCGAGCAAATGGGTTAGAAAGAGCACGGAGAAATCGAATAAACCGCGCTGCTTATAGCAGAATATACAGTAAAACACATAGAAGAGAGCGGACAGCGTATACTACTGCTTTTACCAAGAAGCAAAGTCGAAAGCTTAGGCTCCGTATAATCAAACAGTATGGTTCAGCTTGCGCTTGCTGCGGAGAAAAGGAAGTGCTATTCTTAACCATAGATCATGTTAAAGGGAATGGTAAACAGGATCGAGCTAAACATGGGCAACTTAGTATCTACCGCCGCATTGTTAAAACCGGCTTTCCGCCTGATTACCAAATCTTGTGCTATAACTGTAACTGCGGAAGGTCATTAAATGGCGGTATTTGCCCGCATCAGTTAAAAAGGCTATAATACCTGTATGGCAATGAATCGTTTGACTCGTGACCAAATCCTTATACGTGCCTTGGACCTCGCGGATTCGGCGGTTCTGGACACCAAGGATAGACCAAGCGCAACCATCGTAAGCACCGCTCTCTCCATAGGGTGGCTCCAGGAAGCGCTTGATTTCTTCATAAAGAAGTTTCCCTTTGGTGCAACCATCACAACTAGCCCAGTAAGCCTTGCTGCCGATGCTACCTCTTTCTCTGTCCCCACCGATTTCATTCAGGACTATTACAACGGTATCGTGCTATCTGATAACCAGGGTCGGCTCGGGCGGCGCGGATTAGGGGCCATACTTAACCGCTCTACCACGGCTACGGGTAAGCCCCGCATCTACTCTGTGAAGGGCAGCACGATTCATATTTGGCCCAAGACTAACAAAGCATATACAGGTACGCTCTACTACTATCAGCTACCCACTGCTCTAGCGGCAAGCACTGTACCCACGTTCCCTGATGACCTTATCCTGGTTGAGTATGTATGGATCAAAGCGCAGGAGTGGCAAAGGCTCGTCCCGCCCGGCACAGCCATGAAGTTTGCCAATGACCGGATAGCTGAGCTTCAACGGTCTGGCATTGGTAATGAAGCTGAGGAAGACCAGTTGCCTATTGACCCACACTTCGCGCAGCAACCGTCTAGTTCTGATGATTGGATGGGCTCAACTTCGCTCTAAGGAGGAATCATGCGTATAATTCTTGAACCAAGTGAAGACCAGTCTGAGTTTCCAGACGATATGAAACAGCATCGCGTTATCCTGGAGCATCCGTCCGATAGTTTAACTGTTTGGGTTGTGGCTGTATTACTTACTCAAGCTCTTGTAGCTTACGGTTATCATCCGAATAACGTGGATGACGTGATTAACTCGCCTGACGGTAGATGGACGAAGGAGGAGCAAGATGGCTAAAGTTACCTCTATGGTTGAGAATGTCGTAACTATCAACCTGGTCTTGCCGTACAAGATAAACCTGGTTGGAACAGATGGCAAGCTTGCCATAACTCCTCGTCAAGTAAGCGAGGGTATAATCGCCTCTGCTATCAACATCTTGTACCCTCAGTCCATGCCCAAAACTGACGGCAAGATTTGGGCTGGTATCCAGGACAAGCTATTTGAGGAGCAAGACCAGCTTTACTTGGACAAGACTGAGTTTGAGTGGCTTGCTCGCCAGCTTGATAAGTGGGAACCCCCTGCACAATTCGCTAGCCGATACTGGGTTTTTATACGAGAGCTTGAGCGTATCAAAGCTACTCAAGGATAAACCTGATCGCTAACCACGACTTGCACATTCACATTGTAGCCATGAGCAGTCAATAAGTGATCCGCCAGCCCAAACATAGCTGCATCATCACCAGCCTTACTTCCGTTCATAACCACAGTGGTAATTAGCTGAATGTATGAAGTTCCATCACTAGCCAGTGTAGGAATCCAAGAGTGGCTAATTATGTTTGGTATGGCTAGCAAGTGTTGATCTACATGATTAATGTAGGCCGAGTGGTCAGTACCCAGATTAGCTAACGTGAGTATCCTATACCATCTTGTATTCGTGTTTGGCATAATTATTTCCAAGCGGGCACATAAACTGTTGAACCATCACTTGATTTAGCTGTTATCCATGTATACGGGGCAGTAAGCGTGGCTGCCGGGCTATTTGCGCCAAGAAGTGCTGCACCTGCTCCAGTTCCATCCGTTCCAAACTGTACATTGCCATTGAAACGACTTACGCCATTAGTGACCAGTATGGCGTATTTATTGACAGCCGCCGCTCCACCTGGCGCTCCTTCAATACTTAGTGAGGCTGCATCTGTCACTGTGCCGGTGCCGTTTTGCGTGATCCCTGCTCCGGTGATTCTAAAGCTGGCAAAAAGGGCACTCACGCCGCTAGTGAATGTACCAAAGTCCACGCCCCATTCAGCGCCGTAGGCATTACTGGCAGTTCCTGGTGTGAGTGTACCGCCCACTCGCAAACCACGGACAGATGTTGAACCAGTAAAGTCACCTTCGATGAGGAACCTGGATGTAAGAGCAGGACTGGTTCCAAAAGCATGAGGTCCTGCACTCGCGACATGTACCTCCCCGGCCAAGAAAAGGTCCCTTGGTCGTGTTGCTCCGCTAGCACCAATGTCATAGCTGTTATCAGTAAATAATAAGTTGCCTGTCATGGTGCCGCCAGCTAGCAGTAAGTATTGGGTGTGGTCATTATCCGCTAGCCCAAGCAAGGCTCCATGATCTAGAAGGGCATTGTAGCCAGCTACGGTTGATTGGCCTGTGCCACCCCTCGCTACCGCAAGTGTTCCGGTCCAGCCAAGCGTCAAACTGGCAGCGGCCAGAAGTGCCGTTGTAGGCGAGCCTCCAAGCGTCAGCGTGACGTTGGTGTCGTCAGTCTTGGTAAGGGCTGAACCTGGCACATCTGCCGCTATGATGGTATCCCAAGCGGGCGCTGCTGAAATGGCTCCATTTCCTGTCTGACGGAGGAACTTCCGTGTCGTGGTTATGTTGCCAGCGAGTCTAGCAGGTGCAGGTGTGGCATCCTCATAGACTATATCCCCAAGCGTAGTCATGGGGTTAGTCATCACGTTCCCCCATGTGGGTGCTGCTGCGGCTCCACCACTCAGAAAAGCCTGACCTGATGTGCCATAAGTTGCTCCACCGATGCCCCATTGACCAGATGGACCTATAAGGAACCTGGTTGTAAGCGCGGTAGCACCAATAGCGACTGTTCTAAAGTCTAAAGTTGTCCCGTGCGCTGTTCCAGTCCAAGCCTCGGCAGTAAGTGCTACTACCGATGCACCTATCCCCCAAGCTGCCGCACTATCGTATCCCCAATTATGCCATGCTCCAAGCGTATCACCAGAAACTACAGCTAAAGGAGTGGCGAACGTACCTCTACTTTTACCCTGGTTTACTTGGAAGGCTCCTGTGTCGTTGCTTACTTGGACAAAAGCGGCTCCTCTAGGGCTCGCGCTACCCGTGCCCCTGACCTCAAATGTGGTGCCTGAGAAGTGCGGTCCTGAACCACCCACAATCAGTACATTCTGCGTATCCTCCCAAAACAGGTTAGCGTTATCCTGAGCCAGCAATCCTGTAGCTCCCACGAATATCACAGACCCCGCCGTTAAGCCTGTAGGCAGCGTAGACAGCACCGACCAGGTAGGGGGTGCTCCGGTCCCTCCCGAGGCTAGAACGTAGCCTAAAGTGCCAAATGTGGCCCCACCAATGCCTAATTCACCGGCATTGCCTATCCTAAACTTCTCAAGTTGGGTTGTACCACCATTTTGTGTGGTCTCCAGGCTCAAGTAAGTACCCTGTGCTGCATCTGTCCAGTTCTGGTTGGCTTTGACACTAAATGCACCACGATCCCCCGAATAGGCTGTAGCCCCAAATGCTCGACCACTGAAGGTAACTAGCGTGCTATTCTGCTGTATTGCCGTAGGGGTGTTGACTGAGCCCGCGCAACCACGGCCTGTAAAGACAGGAGTAATGGCGTCCTGAGCCAGATTCCCCGCCATGTGAAGGGTAAATGCCGTATTAAACGCAGGGGTTCCACGGCCTATAACTACGCTACCACTGACAGGATTTATGTAAGTGGTTGTTTTGCTTGCAGAAAATATCAGGGTATTTGGCACTCCGCCATCATAAACGTCCAGGGTTCCATCCGGGGTACAGGTGTTTATACCTAGCCGTTTACGCTCAGGATCAGCCACAAGGAAGTTAGAGCAGGCTATGGCGATATTCCCGCACAAGCCAACCATGAGTAGCTGGCCGGGGAAGAAGTCCGTGTTGCAATCAGGCTCGGTGTTGTCAAAGCAATCCTTGTTTGCTACCTCGCCAAGGTCTGTACCCTTCCACTTGTGAAATGAGGTAAAGTCGCTGGCGCTAATAATCCAGGTATTTCCTACGCATATACCAGCCGCTCCACAAGAGATAGAGCTATCCGTGACAGAGAGAACCGTGGTCTCAACGCCAGCAGCCGTTTCATATATAGCTGAAATCGTAGTTCCAACAGCACGAATCTTTATCCAAGCGTCAACGGCAACAGCTTGGACAGCAGTCGTAGAAATACTAGACCTAGTACCTTTAACGTTCTTGTAAAGCTCCCAGGTGCTACTCGTGTGGTCAAAACTGACTGTATAGCAGGTGGCAGTTGTAGGTCCACCCTTGCGGTCTATGCGAACTGCTGCTATATCTCGCTGTCCACCAAAGCCACCTGTACCTGTAACAAACGAGAGTCCTGATTCTTGGTCATCAGCCCAAGTCTTATCCCAATAGGCAAAACCACGTGTTGAATTACTGCTGTTGTCAGAGTCGTATACTGATAGTCTACGGTCTGTATCAAGGGCGGAATTACGTATCTGGAAAACGGTGTTAGAGCCTTCTACGACAACCCACTTCTTGGTGCGATCCCCCGAAGTTGCGAGCGGTAAGAAATCGGTATCTGCTGTCCTGGTGAACTCATCTGTCCTTTGTGCGCCAAGAACGGTAGGGATAGAGTTACCAGGCACATCAAGCCCTGATTGGCTCCTAGGCAAACTACAATCATAGCATGAGAAAAACGAGCCAGCACCACCTAAAGCTCCACCCTCGCCATACAAAGCACGGCGTAAAGCCATAATCATCTGCCATAGGGTTTCCTCGTTGTCAGTAGGATCATCCGGCAATGGCAGGATTGGAGGAATTATGGGCATGTTTACTTCTATCCTTGTTGCGGGCCAGCTTGAGCAGCCACAGGAGCACGGACCGTGACTCCCCTATACCTAACCGTGGCAGCACTTGTCCATTCAAGTCGCGCCCCGAGGAACCGTCCACGGGCGTCAACTCCCACAACGGTCTTTATTGGTGTAGCTGTCAGGTCAACCGATGTACCTGAACTAAGCGTACCAAGTATGGTATTGAGCACGTTGGAGGTAACGGCCTTCATGGTAAGCGTACTGTATGCCGCTGACCGTTCCAAGAACGGCTCTATACTCAAAACACGTAGAGACTCAAGCATAGGAGCAGGTACATAGCCAGTCTGGATATAAGACGTTATGGCCGAGCCTGCATCATCTGTGCCTGTGATCTTGTAGGCTTTTTCAGCACCAGAGTTGGCCGTGAAAACTAAGTCCTGGCCTACCGCGCTATCGTAAACCGTACAGCCAGCCGTCACAGTCTTGTACCAGCGTCCCGGATAAGAGGCAGCAGGCAGGCCAACATCTTTACGCTCAAGTTGTACTATTAGGAGCCCATCCACGTCACTCTGGCCTGTTCTTTGGTACGTGAACCAGACCTGGCGCTCAGCCGGTTTATAGACTCCCCATATACGATTAAGCTTGGTCTGGTCTATCTCACCTTTGACCACGGCCCAACTACCGTCACCGATCCACTTCAGATTTGACCCCTGAAACATAGCTACACGGCCTGTATCCGTCATGTAGACGTGAGGACCGCCATCACCAGCTTCAACTAGGGCTGTAGGGCAAGCAGGCCCCTCTACGCTTATCAAGCGGGTCCAGCGAAAGGCTCTAGCTCCCTCAAAGCCGGTTAGCTCACCAAGCCATGCCCCATCCTTCTTGTAAACTACGATACCAAGGTTGCCAAGGTTTCGTATTGCAATCGTAGGCGCAGGGGTGTCAGCCAGCACGCGCACGTTCGAGGCAGGAGCTTCCTCGTCGCTAAGCGGCTCGAACCAGCGAATGTCATGTGAGCTAACCAAACCAACAAGCCGATCACCTGCTACGGTTATGTCACGAAAAATAGGGGCATCTGCGCTTACCTCTCGTACAGATACATCATCAACTGAACCATCAAAGGTAGAGGACGGGGTAAAGATCAGGTTGCCTGTACCCGTGGTAAGTATATCCTCACTGAAGTCATTGTTGGTAGAAACAGCCGTGCCAGCAACGCCCCCCACGGTGGGCGTCAGAGTTCCTGCTGTTCGATTACGCACGGTAAACTTGACACGATAGGTCTTGGCGTTGGCTGCGTTTACGCTCTGCGAGAGAGTAGCCGTGGCTCCTACTGTATGATCCATCTCCTCATTCGTGGTATCAAAAGCCCAGTTAGCTCCAAGCGTCCAGCCAGCCGATGACACAAAGAACCCATTGGTAACTTTTTCCTCGCCAAGAATCTTAACTGTGCTAGCCGTGGCATCACCAGGCTTCCAGGTTCTAAGCGCATCAACCCCATTGGCAATATAGGCCCGTGTAACTGTAGGGGAGCCAAAAGCGAACTGCGTGATTCTAGTGGGCTTGTCGGCATCGCCTGTTAAGGTGCCTAATCTATCAGTCCAACCAGCAGCAACAATATCGTAGGTCCAAATCTTGGCTGTCGTAGCCAGCACGATGAAGCCAGCAGTCACGTTCTGCCACAGGTTAAGCGCCCCCATAGGGCGAGTAGCAAAAAGCTGGCTGGATAAAGCGGTTAAACCACGCCTACCCCTAAGCGTCCCATCTATGATCTCGACGTTAAGGGCATCAAGCAGCGCATCCTTGGGGATAGCTAGATCATTGATACCACGAACCATACCGCGAATGGGCAAGCCCCACTCACCAAGGATTGGCTCAGTCTTTGAACTTGCGCCAATAGCCACGGCCTACTCCAAGCACCGTGCTCGTGCATCATCACTTTTAGACGTGTTTAGACAGATAGCTTTAAGAATCTTCTGACCGGCATCATGTTGACCCGTAATCACATCAACCTTTTTGTCAACGCTTGCTATGATCCGGCTTGCTTCCATCATGGGTGAGGGTAGGAGCCCCATGAACATAAGCAAGAACAGGATCGCAAAGGCCAGGGGAGCGCCTACGTCTTTGATAAGCTTAACTACGTCTTCCTTTTCCCAGGCAGCCATGTTATCTCCCATACTTCGAGCCATGAGCCAAATCCCACAAGTACCGAGCCACGAAGTAACCGGCAGCGCCTTTACCCATGGTTTTTGCCCAACTAATAACCTGTTGTGAGCGGGATAGAGGATCAGCTATCTTGCCAATCTCATCAGCCTTTGCGACTAGCGCATCAAGAGCTTTTGGTGTACGTATGTTGAGCACATTTGCCATGATAGGATCAGCTTCAAGAGCGGTCCTAAGCTTGGCTCCTGGGTTGGCTCCACGCAGAATCTCGATTACATCACGGGATACGATGTCGAGCTTATACCGCGCATTTGCTTGCTTGATGAGTGGAGAAACTTGATCCATCGCATCAAGGATGTCAGAACGCGTCTTGTTGAGCAAGAAGGCTGAGTTGGAGTCGGGATTTGCGCCTTTAAGTAGGTCTCTAGCCTTACGTCCAAGTTCCTGCTCAAACTCCATGAGCCTGCCATAAGAAGCCCGTTGCGGTACAGCCAGTCTTCCACTCAACGAGCTAAGCAAGCCAGTTTTGCCGGTAAGCTCAGCACTTGGTTTCAGCATCCCCTCTGCTTTATCCAGATTGGATGAGACAGCCCTTTTTATGCCCTGAAGTGGAACAGGGCCAGCCTGCTCAGCCGCTTGAAATAGCGCCTTGGCCTCTTGCCCCATCTGCATGACACGCTCACCAAAGTTGCCAGGCTGACCAAGTGATTCCTTGGCGAGTTCACCGATCACGGCTTCCTTGTTAGCAGGAGCTTTGAACAGCCTACCGATACCCCGGCCTACCATGCCAAGACCTTTAGCCAACGCTGCACCCGTAATGAACTGCCCGTATAGATTTGCAGCCGTGGCTCCAGCAGCAGGAATGACACCAGAGGGACCACCAAGCCCAGGAACAGCACCAAGTACGTTTTGAGCCGTGGTGCCAAATGCTTCTCCAACGCCTTCACCTGGAGCGGCAAGAAGCCGGGGCACGCCAAGCAATCTCTCGCCCATACTTGACTCAGGCGCAAACATGGCTTCTAGGCCCCCTGTGACACCCCGCTCAAGCGCTTCGCCCGCTCTGGCTATTGGCCGGTTCTCCTCGATATTCACTTGCGAAGGGGAAACACGGGTATGAGCTTGCATCCACCTGGCAACGGTTTGCTGTGGAGTTACACCGGGTCGCCGGGTTCCGCCTTGCGTCTCTTGATAAGCTGCTACAAGCGTTTCGTATGGAACATCGGGATTCTCAGCTTGTAGCTTTTCAAAGTATGCGTCAGCCATAAATTACCTGTTGGGTATAAAAATTGGCTCAAACCCTGCCATCACGATGTACCCTTTACCTGCTTTCATCTTGCTTACCATATCGAGCCTGCGCTGATATGGTGCGGTATTGGCCCCCACGTATTTAGCTCGTTGAATCGAAAGCTGGTAGTTATTTGAGAGCTTCTCAAGTGCTACCTCAAGCGTATCCCCTGCAACCACTGTGGAAGGTTGCAACATTCTAGCAGCCATCGCACCACCCCGCATCGAGGAGCCAGCCGCAGTAACAGCGGACGCAGCAAAGGGTGTAAGAGCTTCAAGCTGATCGAACACGGCTCTAGCTCGTGGGTTGTTGTTGAACCGCTGTAGGGTCGCTTTCATGCTGGTCAAAGGGCGCATACCTTCCTTGGCAAGAATGTCAAGGTATTGGAGAACCATGTCATTATGGACAGCCCAGTTTTCAGCCGAGGCGTGGATGATCTCTTGGCGCTGATCGAGCTTACGTAGATTCAAACTTTGCACTTCTCCTACACTGGTAGGGAAGATGGCGTTTCCCTTCTTGTCCAGGTAAGTACCAGGAGGCGCTGGCTGAACTGCTCTAGCAGCGGCAGCTTGCTCAGTGGCTATTCTGCGTTGCTGCTCGAAGACAGATAGTTTTTCTTGCTCGCGGGTTTTACGTATGTTCTCAAGCACAGCCTTGGCCTGCTCCTGATTGGTCACGCCCAAAGTTGCAAGCTCAGATTCTTGTAAGGGCTGGCTAAGCGCGGATTTGGAAAGGAGCAAGTCTTCCACTTCCCGTGTTAAAGCGCGTGGCTCTTTAGGAGCAGTAGGCATAGAGATTGTAGGTGTAGTTGGTAGTTCACCACTTGGCAATCGCTCGAAATAACCACCCCCTGGCGCAAGTTGAACCCCAGGCTTCGGTTCTGGAAGTAACTTAGATATATCATCAATGAGTTTTGGATCAACTCCACGGCGAGCAAGCATCTGAGCGACTTCCACACGGCTAGCCCCCATCTTGGTAGCCTCTAGCGCGTCAGCCACAGCCTGAGACTGTTTTTGCTGCTCGTCTCTAGCACTTGCTATCTTACCAAGCTGCTCACTGAAGCTAAGCCCTTGCTGCTGCACAACCTTAGCTACCTCTGGCTCCATGTTTTCTATACTGGTCACTTCCTTGATAGCTTTACCTATACGAGCAGCATCCCCAGAAGCAAAAGCCTCTGATAGGTGAGACGTGACGAATTGGAGTTGCTTAGATGCCCTGTCTTGACGTACCATCTCTCGTTGCTTAGCAAGGGTTTGAAGTAGCGGGCCACGCTGCTCCTCGCTAGTGATTGGTGACAAAGCTATAAACTCAGCCAAGGCCCTAAGCGAATTACCAAGCGTATCAGAGCCATATTGGAAACCAGGCTTAGTACCAGCTTCAGCCGTCTCTGCAAAAGAACCTGGCTGGAGAAGTTCAGGGGCTACGATCTCTTCAGCCATTTGTTATCCTCTGTAAGGTGATGGATAAAAATAACTATTTGGCATGGGATTATAGCCGAATGACGGTGCTTGCCAACCTGACGAAGTACCTCCACCACCACCAAACATACCACCTAAACCACTCATCAATGAGCCAGCCAAGCTAGAACCACCCGTGAATGGTGCAGCCAGCAAACCAAGTCCTGCTCCAAGCCAGCTACCAACCCCGCTACTTTTCTGCGTGGTTGTTTGGACGTTGGTGGGTGCCTGCGCGAACATCATGCCTGAAGGATCAGCCAAGCCCATCAAGGTTCGTAGCTGCATTTCTTGCAAGGGAAGCTGAGCCGATACACCAGCCTTACGCGCTTGCTCACCAATGGCACCACCCCTACCCATACCACCTGCCGTCAACTGCGCCGATAAGCCAGGAAGTATATCCTGCTCGAATCCACGCTTGAAGGCAGCACCTAAGCCTGGTAGAACGCCAGTCAGGGGCTGCCCTGTATCCCCAAATGGGGAGCCATAGAGCATACTTTCCAAGCCAGACACGGCTTTCTGGCGCACAGGGAGAAATTGCTTCTCCTGCCCTAGCCGCATCTCGCTTAACTGTTGGGTTAGCGGATCAAGGATGGTCTGCTGCGTGACCTTGGTTTTCTTTTTGCTGGACATGTATGGGCCGCTCCATTTCGTAGCTTACGAGCTTGAACCCGTAGCGCTTTGCCCATGCACGAGCAGTATGTAAATCTGTGGGTGACTCGAACCGCATGATCGTAGCTTTGTGTTCATTACCCCAATTATTACACTGTTCTATTAGGGTGTCAACCACGCCTGGAGGGGAAGCAGGATCAACATCGCATTGGTTCACGAAGACCTCATGTTGATCTACAAGCAGATTGGCAACACCATGCCCAATAAGCCCCTTAGAATCATATACGGCCAGTACAAGAATGGTAGGGTCAGCCAAGCATAAACGGGCAAAGACACGCCTGGTATCAATCTCGGCTGTTTCCTTGCCGCAGGTACGAGCGAATAGAAGTAGGATACGTGAGGCTAGTTCAGGTAGGAACCAGGCTGATTCCTGGCTTAACGGGTCAACCTTGATGATCTCGTAGTTCAGGAGCAGGCTCCTTATCCTTAACAGGTTGGACGACTTTAAGATACGCTATTTCAGCCTCCAGGTCTTTAATCCGCTGGTCAACGGATACATTTTGGCCTCTGTTTAGGCTCATGCTAGCACCTTTACAAGGACGTACCTGGAAACTTCATAGTTATACTTTTTACCCCATTTGCTATCTAGTCTACGCGCTACAAGCGCCGTATGCGTAGCCCCTTGCTCCTTAGCCCACCGTTCTACCCACTCAATCATCTCACCAACGGCATCATTCTCGGTGGGTTCATCAAGCCGGGGTTGGATAAACAGGACCTCAGACTCATTCTGGCGTAGGGCAGCCGTGTAGCCCTTCACCTGGCCTTGCGCGTCAACAGCAGCAAGCAGGAGGACGCCTGGATTCTTGGCCCATAACATGGACATGAAGTTGGTTAGCACGTAGTCAGTCTCGTCACCAAGACTAGACAAACCCTCATGTAGACGCTGAGCCAAGATTGGAGTAAGAAGGCCGTATATTTTGTGATATGGCGAAACTTGAACAACTCGAACCGAGTTCATGCTGCTGCCTTTCTACGTGCATACTCTCTACCTGCTATGCGAGCGCAAATAACACACCTTCGGCGCTGCTTACCATGTTCAACTCGAATAACAGCGGTGTTAAGAGGATGACCGTTTTTGCAATGCGTCTTGTACTTATTATGTATTGCTGTGGTTTTCCAACCAGCTAAAGCCAGGCGAACCTGTTCCTTCCTTTTCGGGGATAGAAGTGAAAATAACGTCATCATCATCCCTGCTGCCCTAGCAGATGACGCCTGCCAATGGTACTGAGCATGATGCTTTGGATTCTTGGGCAGGTGGGGGCCTGTTATACTTCCACCAAGTATGGCTTGCAGCCTGTCTAAAGGTTGCTTTTGAACTTGAGCTGCGGTTATTGCAAGCCCTCCTGGCTTTTGAAACTTAAACGAGCCTTCTCCTTCCATAAAGCCAGCAGCCCAGTAAAGTTCGTTGGTGTTCATTTGGTAGATTCCTCCCTCACGATCTCAGGCCAGCGCCACTGGTTCTCATCAAGCCCAAACTTGATGTCCGTACAGAGCCTTGATGGGCGATTCCATCGAAGCTGATGCCCGTCAGTAAAAGCTACTAGGTTCACGGTGTCTTGGTCATACACATGTGTTATGATAGCTGGTATAATAGCACCGTTGGTCTGAAAGGCCACGATTCTGCCAATGGTTGGTTTCACGCTGGCTCCTTTACAGTCTCAACAGGCTTAGCTGGCCTATACGTGTTGTCAATGATCTTATGAAGCTTGGTTGGATTATAGCCACGCTTGGCAAGGGATTCCACGACTTCAGCTACGGCCTGTTGTAGCAAGTCTCTAAACTCAGGCATGGTCGGTTTTTGCCCGTGCATGACCTCCATGACGTTATGGATGGCAACCTGGGCTTCAGGTGGAAGATGAGATACCAGCTTATTACCAACCATGATGCGTAGATTCATCTCAAGCAGCCTATCATCAACAAGCTGGAAATAGGGATCAAGTTTCTCGCGTAGATCATCCCCTGGCGCAGCTTCAAGGTCAAACTCGTAATTCAACTGCTCGCCATCAGCGGTACTTTTGAACAAGCTTACTTTAGCCATCAGAACTTACCTCCTTCTCCTGTATCAGACCCATGTTTAGTGCCGTCAATCCTGTCAGCGTATAAGTTAGGGTTATCGTAGGGTAACTCAAAGGTCTCAGAGGGTACATCTATTACTCTAACCTGCCCCCTTTTATCCCGTGGGCCAATTATAGCTGATTTGGCACCATAGAAACGAGTTTCTGCTCTACGATGCGCTTGCTCTTCAGCAAGTAGTTCCAAGGCCAGAGAACGGGGTAGCTTACCAGTACCAGGGCCATAATTCACACCATTACGTGTATGCTGAAGCTGAAGTGTGATTGTGATTGGCTGGTTTAAACGGGCCTTAGCTAGGTTCTCCTCACGCTTGGCTGCCCGTTCAGGTGTGAGCTTGGCTCGTTTGCGTTTGTGCTTAGGCAAGATGCGGCCTTTTTTGTCAAGCTGGACAGGCTTATCCGCCACTTTACGCGCCATTTTGGTGTGCTTAAGCGGTTCTTGGTCAACTTTCATGTCTTCCACTTCACACTCAGGACAGTCTAGGCTAAGCAGGTAGCCATGCTCGCAATCCTCGACATTACGCAAGTCTTTTGCTAGGACAGGGTGAATAACAAGCGAAAAGTCTTCGTTACCCGGAATGTCGCTGCTATTTACGCCTGGAGGTAGGTTAAATTCACCCATTTGCTTGCCTTCTCAATAGCTAAGCGAATTGAGCTACGTTTGTCAACAGCGATGGGAGCAGTTGGCAACTTGTAGCCCGACTCTACGCGGGAAGCTCAGCACTAAACGCGGAAGCAGCTTCAACCCTGGCAAAGTAGTTATTGTCAATTATGAAGCTTTTCCACATGATCTTGGTGCCAACCTTTCGCCCTTGAGCCAAGGGGTTGCTATAGCTCGCGCCAGCCGGAGTGATGTAGCTAGCCAGAGACATGCCGTTAAGTTCGACACGCCCGTAGCCATCCACGCCCGTAATGAACGAGGTAAATACCTCACGTCCACTAGCCGGTATAGCAGGAGCAGATTGCGATGTACCAGCGGTGTAAATCGCCGCTGTAAGAGTCTTCGCGGTATTCGCGGCCACTCTCTCAAACACGACTTTGCTATTAGCACCCGCCGTGTCCGTCATATAAATGTCGTACACGTAGTTGGTGCTTGTCGGGGTCGTGCAAGTTACGCTCGCATCCGTATCCGCGATGGTCTTGGTTTGAGACACTATTCGTTCGTAGTCAGTCGTGACATCACGTCCAACCACGGTAACTAGAGTGCCATCAAGAGCACCACCGCTACCCGCCTGGGTAAAGCCAGCAACCAACGCAGCTTGCGTTCCTGGAGCAGCCACACCCTTAAAGATAGGCAGGAAGTTACTCCTGGCCCATCTTACTCCCATCCACACCCCGATTTCTCCAAACTCCAGCTTTCTGACGTTAGCGAAGTTAGAGGCATCCTTGAAGGTCTGGTCAGACGAAAGAATATCACCCTCAGCCTGCGCCGGGATGACACCACTGAACAAACCACCTTCGCTTTCGGCAGCGCCCTTGTTACGGAGAGACACGGTAGCTTTCAGAACCGTAGCGGTATCAAGCTTGTCGTTCGCCCCAATGGTCGCCCTCGTTGTAGCCGTACCAGGGTAGTAAACCGAGGTTCCAGCCAGCAACATCTCAGCCATTTCGCGCTCCAACACTTCACTAATCGCAAGAGCCGTGCGGTTGATTGCGATCTGAAGGGCCGGATGCTTCGTGGTGATCTCAGCAACATCAGTCAGAAGAACGACGATACCCCACTGTTCGAGAGTAACGTCCACGTTTTCCGTGGAAAGTGCAACAGCATCAGGAGCAGTTCCCTCAGTGAGAGTCGCGGTCGGGAGGTTAAGCCTCTTGTACCGGACGATACGAAGGGTCTTGCCCATTCTCTGTGGCACTTGGTACTTTGTGGCATACTTACCAAGACGCAGATTCCGTTCGGCCAACCGATACATTTGATCGGCTATCCAGACGTTCGGAGCGTCATTGCTTAGCACGCTAAAAGTAGTTGCACTATCAGCCATTCTGTTTCACCTTCCTTTCGTGGCAGAATTAAAGCACCTGGCATCATCCAGGAATCCCTGGAACTTATGCCACCAGAAACCGCTCAGCCCATCAGGAGCTTACGCCTTGCTTGGCTCCTTCAGCACGGTCCCTGGTCGGGCCTGGCTTATTGTGGTCGGTCGCCACCCGACTCGCAGCCAGAACAACACGTTAAAAAGCTACGCCTTCCATCGCCTTGCTTAGCTCGTCACCCGTCATGTCATACGGGTTCTTGATGGTCTTGGAGGCCCGGACACCGCCACCAACGGTAGCAGCTTCCTCAGCCTCAGCGATCTTGACCTTCTCAGCCTCAATGCCATCCTTCACGAACTTGTCAAAGTTCTTGGCTGAACCCCGGTAGAACTCCCACAGGCTTTGCATGGTATAAGGGGTTCCTTGCTCCATGCAACGCAGCCGGGCTTTTTCAAGGTCATCCCGGTATTTGAGAGCCTCGGGATGGTCATGGTAGAAGTAGGCCACGTCAGCCGCGCTAGACGCCTCAAGGCGAGCCTGAGCGAGGCCAGGCTGTACCAGGGGGTCAATTAGGGCCTTGAGCGGGTTCTCGGTGGCTACAGGGCCAGTTACGGGAGCATTCACAACCTGGTCCTTGTCAGCCGTTTCCATGTACTGAGAGACTTCCTCACGGAGCATCTTGCGGAAGGCTTCGGGATCGAAAGCAGGAGCCGGTCCAGTGTCACCAGCCACTTTCGCCCCGGTCGCGCCTTCCACGGGTTTAATAGGTTCATCAGCCATTTTCAGTTACCTCCTTAAAAAGCTAGATTCATCGCTACGATAGCCGTAACAGTAGGATTCGTAGAGCCAGCAAAGTGAATCCTATAATAAGCGTACCCAAGGTCAGCTACAGCCACAGACTTGATGCCATTGACTGTCAACGAGACCGCTGTGGGTAACTCCGCGAACGTGGCTCCATCATTGCTCCCTTGTAGGGAAAGAGTACCAGAGCCAAATGTGCCATCCCCCTGGAGGGACATAGCTCTGATTCCGTTGGGGGCACGAAAGATGTAGTCGAAATCATCAACCGCAGCCGTAGTCGTGACTTTGACTAAGGGCAAGCTAGGAGCCTGCTCTGCGCTTGGAGAAACTATAGATGTCGCTGGATCAGCCATCGTAACCTCCACCAGTCATATTAGAACTTCGCCCTTCCTTACTTAATTTCCTCCACTTTGAGAACTTCTACTTTTGAGATAAGAGACTCTAGCTCCTCAATACGCGCCCTTTGGGCTGCGAGTTGAAAAGCCAGATCCCCTATCCACATCTTTAGATAGCCGGTGCCATCCATTCAAGCCTCCTTCTCTCCTTAATCAGCCGCTGAAGTCGTTACTAGCTGCCAATCCGTATTCGCACCTGCGTCAGTCAGCTTCAGGTAAATCTTCCCACCGCTGGACACATAAACCGAGCCGATTGGCGCTGCTGGAAATGCGGTTTCAACCGCTTGCCGTGTCGTGGCAGAGCCAGAAATAACATGTGTGTTACCGCTTAGCCGCAAGTCTCCCACCGCAAACACGTTTGAGTAACTTCCACTAAGGAAGTACAGGTCTAACCCGTAATCAAATTTGCTGTCTGTATTAAAGTCATAGGCTTTAAACGCTGCACCTGCACCAGCAGTTGATTGATTCAGGTCCCCATTCAACACAGCGGCGACAGCCGCATCAGCTTTTCTACGACCTGTTTTAGACCAAATATCTCCAATAAGCGGCGCGTCAATACCAAGACTGCCAACAAAGGTTGCAGTCGTATGAATGAAACTATGGAAATAACCAGCCGTCTGAAAACTGTTGGCCTGTCCCGCGCCTGGACCAAGAGCACCAGCCGCAACGTCCAACTCTCCGACAACACCCCATAGGGAATCTGCGTCAGCGGAGCTAACGATGATTCCATACGCACCCCAGGCTTCTGCGATGCTTGATCCAGCTACAAGAGTAACTAAACCTTGAACCGCCTTGAAGTATTGTGTGCCTCCAATGACAGTTGCAGGAACCGTGATATTCCCGTACAACTGCTTATACGAGGGAGATACACCTTCAGACACGTTTACCGATCTAGTCGAGTGTAAAGCATGGGTCATCTTGCTTACATCAGAAGTATCATCAGGGTGTCTAAGCGTAAGCGCCAAGTCACCTTCGATCTTAACTTCAAGCTTTTCAAGCCCGCTTACTGAATCGTAAACAATACCTATACCGTGCATTTATCTCACCCCCTTTCCTTTAAGATCAAATATAACACTGTTACGTGAGAAGATCAATGTTCAAAGCGTTATCTTGCGGGCAATACCACAAGTCAGCCGTCCCAGAAGCGCGAGACCCACTAATGCTACCCATGTGAGTCAAGCTATGCGCCGTGCTCAGATCCGTACCTGAAGGCGGGTGCAAGGCTATAAAGGCAGCCGTGGTCTTGTTGGTAATCGTTGGCGTTGACATGGCCATAGTTAAACCCTCCTTATTCCTTTACTTTCGCATTACCATGTTCGATTGTCAAGGTTCCATCAGGAGCAAGCACGATCTTGCTGCCTGGCTCGTTGGTTCGACAAAGTACCAAGTTGGCAGCACCATATCCACCCGCTGGAACTGGCACGGGCACAAAAGGAGCACTTCCCGCGCCCCCATGCGCGTTTGCTATCACACACATAGAAGCCGGGTCATTCTTGAGGGCCTGAAGCATTTCGGCTGTCAGAGGGACTGAGCAGCCAATTAGAAGGGGTAGCACGAGTAGTATAAGCCAGAGCTTCATTTATTTAACTGACTTAGGCGAGCTTGCCTCGGCGTTCGCAGAAGGAGCCTTTGGGACGATCTCATGTAGCGTATCCGGCCCGTAGCAGCTAACTTGGTGGTCAACCATGTGCTCCATGTCTTTAGGCATCTTGCTTTCGTTTCCATGTTCCATAAAACAAGGTTAGCGCAGCTTGATGGTTTCTGTCAAGCCCTACCAGGGGCTTACCAACCACCGTTTTAACCAGATCGGCCATCCAACTATGCGAACGCCCACGAACATGAGTGCGGCAACGATGGGGTGGCCCTTGGATGCAACACAGCTTGCAAGGGCAAGATCAGCCTTGCGCCGCTCTATAAAAGCCCGCCATAAGGAAAGCTTGCCTAACTGCCGGTATGCCCTATCATGCTCTACGCAACACGCATGCCACGGTCCGTCCGGCCAGCCCGTGCAGCCATCCGAGCGAGTGCCATCTGGCATCAGTTCGCCTACTTTAGTCTTGGGCACGGCTTAAAGACTCCGCAAGCTGTTGTTTCTCTGCCTCGGTGAAATCACGCATGAGAATGGATTTGCCTATGAGATAAAGGGCCTGTCCCACACCAAGCTCTTCAACACGATGGAGGATTTGATCGCGCTGGTTACAACGGGTGCAGCTAATTTTTAGAGCTTTGCCTGCCGTGCGTAGGAAGTCAGCTATGCCAAGTGAGAGCAGAGAGGCCATTCGAGCTAGAACTCTATCTCCGCTCGAACTGCGGTGATTATGCCAGCCATTCTCCGCTCGCATGGAACCGTCCATATTTAAGAGCAAGGGCATTGTGGTGGCTAGAATGGAAGCAGGCTATGCTCGCCGTCAAAAAGTAGGCTAAAGATGAAAGTAGCGCCGTAAAAGGCGATGAAAAGCGTCACGAGACAGGCCAAACCAAGTGCCAGGGCCTTAAAACTTTGAACGGCTAGGAGTAAAACCATGTTCCACAGCATTTAAGAGCCTCCTCTGCTTCATGGCCTTCTTTTTGGTCGTGCGTTTGGCTTTTACCCCACCTGGAGTCGATACACGGTAGCCGCCATTCAGTTTTCTAACGCTTACGGGCATTTTCATCAGCCTCCTTTGCCTCAGCCAGGGCTGTTAGCGCCTCTGGCAAGTTTAAGAGAGCCTTTAACTCGCATATTTGACCCTTAAACCATGCCGATTTAATCGGGTCTAGCTCACTATCTTCGTCATTACGTTTCCTTTCAAGCCTTTCAGTGATGAAATCTCGTAGTTCATGCCAAGGAATTACATTGTTGTAGTTATGCACCGACATCTTGACCTCCTTGCTGCGCCTGCATCATAGCCATTGCCTGCATCTGAGCCATTTGTTCGGGTGTCAGGTCACCGATGATCGAGTCAGCACCATGTTCACCAAGGCTGTACCTCCAGAGGCGCTTGAGCATGATAGCCCAGTTGATCTGCTTACCTTGCCTGGCAAGCTCTGGTTGGATTATGGGTAGCATTTTGGCGATGTTTGCCATCATCCCACCAAGCCGCTGCGCCTTTTCCTGGTAGTCTTGCGATTGAAGCGTGCCTATCCACAGGAAATCCCAGTCACCCTCAAGCTCTCTCTTGTCAAGGCTACGGCCTTTAGGGAAGTTGGCCGTGCCTGGGATAGAGAATATCTGTGTATCCGGCACGTACTCCATCGTGAGCTTGAAAGCATCGCTGAGCATAGGCGCGAGCAAGTCATCCTCGATGGATTTAGCCGCGTCTCTGATGTCAGCTAAGCTCATGCTGAGCAAGCTAGACACAGCAAAACCAGCGCGGGGCATATTCCTGATCGGGTTTCCTTCAGCTAGAGGGCTAGAGCCAGAAAAGGCGTCCATCAGCCCGTTGGAGAACTGGAAAAATGACAAGGCCGATCTCGTAGCATTTCTCGTGCCCTGATAGACCTCGCGCACGGCATCAGGTGGAATGAGCCACTTGGCTCGTGGCCTGAAATGAAGCCCACTCGTGCGCCCAAGCAAGGGGTCAATGGCAACTGGGCCAGCCATCTCCAGCGCACTCGACTCCAGATACATGTTTACAGCATCATTGTTCAAGACTTGCACAGGCTCCAAATCCGTACCCATGCTGGTTGTATAATGCTCGCCTGGTATCTCACGGTCAACCACCATCCTGTAGGCTGGCCTGTCATAGCTTTTCTTGCCGACACGGGTGATCTTAGCTCCACCATCAAGGTTCCACACGATCCAGACCACACGCCAATAAGAGCCCATATTGAGCCACGCCTCGGTGCCCTGTACGAAGCCCTCCTTGGGTAAACTACGTTTTCCCTCAACGTCTTGAACGCTTGAGCCGGTACTCGTGGAGTGAGGCTCTGGTACACCACTATCCTGTAACCGTCTGGTCAAATGAGAGGGCCAAGTTACGCCGGTGAGTTTGGATTCATCTATGGCCTCAGCTACTTTCGAGTCAACGTACTGCCGGTATTCATCGAGAGGAATAATAAAGTCTTCAGCTATGAGAGTCGCTTTATCTAGCTCTGTTGCGGTCTCAGGCCAGATGTAGAACTGGAAAGGGTCAACAGCGCGTGTGGTGGGCCAAACAGTTTTCTTACCTCCAACTTTGGAGACCATGACACTTGTCTTGGAGATGGCACGACCATACAGGCTAAACGTGCGAAACCACTGTTTAGCTAGCGAGTAAACCCTGATTCGTTTCCTGGCCCAGTAGCTAAGGAATAGGAGCACCGACTCTGCGTTCTTACCAAGCTCCTCCTCCATTTCACCGGCAGGGTAGACCTCGAAGAACGTATCAGAAGGCACGACCATCTGAGCGCCACGCTTGGCGTAGCGTTCTATGGCACGTCTGAACAGAGGCACGTAATGGTTGAAGGTCTCGCTCTTGTAGAAGGATTTAGTATGCTTACCTCGCCAGGCCGAGTGAGCGTCAAGCCACTCGTTCTCGGTGGTTTGTCGCCTGCTACGAACGGTATCAAGCAGGCTAGTAAGGTCTTCTACGGCTTTTTCCCTGTTATCCAAATTGACGATCATAAATCAATCACCCTATAAATTTTACGCAGCCGATCAAGGCTTACACCAAATAACCGCTTGAAGATTGGAGCCCCTTGCCGCACGATACCCTCATGTGAGAGTATACCACCACACCCCCAACCTGTGTCAATCCAATGGAGTTTCATGGGTTCATCCAGGCCCACGGATCGTCACTTGTCGCACCAATCACAGGCACGCCCTCAGCTTCAACCATGTTACCAAGCATGGCTGGTCTGTAGAACAACTCAGCCATGTATCTCACAGTGTCAGCGACGTTATCATACCAGCCATCCTTTACGGGCTTTTTCTTTTGCTCTAGACCAGGTTTCTCCTTGGGGAAGTGGTAGCCACCAGAAAGGGCTTGGATTAACTCCTGGCAACGCCTATGCACGATAAACAGGTAATACCCACACTTGCACCTAGTCCGTATAAGCAGCCTCACCAAATCCAAGCCAGGGTCTATATCAGAGAATTTTCGATACCTGAACCTCAAGTCATATCCGCCCTCTGATCGGGGCCTGCCAAGAGTAATGATTGGTCCTGGCCCCTTATCGCTCATGGCCGCGCCTGCCGCGTCTCCCCCATCCAATACGAGTTGCGCGGGTATGTTAGGAAATACTTTTGCTGTGTCTTCTAGCACGAACGGGGCAAGTGCATGAGCTTCAATCTTCTGCTTCATCAATTCGTGCAAGACGACAGCATGAAGCTTTCCCTCCTTGCATCTAAATATCTGGCTCCACGTCACGGCTGGACAGTGGTAGCCAAAATCCCATACCCGGTAGAGCGACATGAGCCGCGCTGGAGGTTCCATCACGCCAACATGCTTCATAAAGTCGAACTGGCTATAAACCGGGTCTCCTTCCATCACGAATCCGTAATGGCCCTCTACGATGCGCTTGACCTCCGAGGCTGTATGGTTTTGCATCAGGGTAGCTACGTACTCAGGATTAAGGAAGGGGTTGTCGTAGGTGCTAGAACGGATCATGCGGTAGGAGATTTCAATGATCTCGCCGCGCACGGTCATCTTCTCAGTCCAGGAGCCAGGGTTGAGGAATTTCTTGGCTATCCAGTGTTGTTGGCTAGGAGGGTTGGTGCCGATGATACCACGCAAGTAGTCGGCTGCACGAATGAGTCGGAGCCTACCAGTTAGATCGTTGAACAGCTTGACAGGCTCCTCTTGAGCCTCGTCTATGAAGAACCAGCCATACTCAGGGCCGAGGAAGCGAGCAGGGTCTTTGGTCTCACGGAATACAACCTCTGAGCCGTTGCCGTAGATGATCCGGCCAGGCCAGCCATCACGTAGCTCGCGTTGGGCGTAGGGAACGCCACTACGGTTTAGGACTTCAAGATAGATGCGTTCCGTTGAGTCGTGGAGTTTTGGTAGTGATCTTCGGAGAACAATCCCCATGTTACCAGGGATGGAGATGGATAATAGGTGCCCAAGCACCGACGCAGCCAAGGTTTTTCCGCTGCCGTACCCCCCGACCATGGCAACGTACCTCTCGGTGCTATCAAGAAGATCGCGTTGCTGCGGGAGTATATGTCTGTGCTCTGGTGTTTGATCGTCACACTTGGGCAAGGAGCACGGGGGGAATAGTGATTCTACTTTCAAGCAAGTCTTTTCACCTTTTATCCCTCAAACTTAGCCGAGGAGAAACGATGACGTAGTTTTCGTAGCTTGCCTATTCTGGCTTTATCTGTCATCTCTTTCTCAACCCATACACTAACAGTCAGAGTATCAACACCAAGCTTGTATTGCTCCAGGTGAGTCAAGCCGCAAGCGCAACATTCGGTGTGGAAGACTACCGTGTTGTTCTTGCGAAACTTGTACCTGTAGGACTTGCCTTCCTCGAACTGGATGCTTTTCTCGCGGGGAGATGGAATTGGCTTTTTCACTATTTCACCTTTGTACTTTTAAGCGTAAAATTTTCAGGCACGGGTACGTTGTCAGGGCGCTTGATCTTCACCGCGCTAAGCCATTTGACCAGTTCCACGATCTCACTGGGGGTAAGCGAGATGGTCTGGCCGCTCGCCATGGTCATCTTACCCTCACGAAGAGCCTGGTCTATGAGTGACCATGCTTCCTCAGTCATCTCTGTGGGGGAGCGGGAGTTCACAGTTGTAGCCATGTTACTCAAAGGCGTCCAAGGCCTCAGCTATGGTTTTCTCGCCTGTTAGGACTGATGGGTGGATCACGTCACGGTAAAACCTGGCTGCTTTTATATCGGCGGCTGTAAGGCCAGGATCACCACCTCTCGCAGAAGCTCCGACCACCTTTTTGATTGCGTGCTCGAAGGCATCAAGGGCACGGGAGAAGTGTTCTGAGACAACATTATACGGGCCAGTATACATGTTGCTGAGTATCTCCTCTACTTTTGGGGAAAACACACCTTTGAGTTTAGCTGAAAGATTTCTGCCAAGCTTCTCAAGTTTTGGTGTATCCGATATACCACCTAGTATTGTGTAACCCTCACGCCTCAACGCATCATCAGTTACCATGTGAAGAGGCTCATGTCTAAACGTGGCCCCACCACCATAAGTAGTGCCAGATTTCTCACCGATCTCCTTGAGGGTTTTTCCTGCGTAATGGGCCTTCGGAGCCGCTTTACCGAGTAAAGTCGAGGGTTGCACAACCATACGCCCTGTAGAAGGATACATCTCAGCTAGCACATCTGGCATATATGTCGGGCCAACTTCCACGTTAAATCGCTTAGGTGATGTCGTTACTGCTTGTAGAAGATCGGGGTTCCTAGCTATCTCCTTGAGCACTTTCTTACCAACTGGGGTACTAGCCAGGCCAGGCATGATAGCCGCACCCAAGTAGCCAGGCACAGCAAAGCCTTCCTCGGGTACGTCCGTGGCCGGTCGGGCTGCAACCTGAGCCGCAGTTTCCGTGGTTCCCTTGGGTACGTGCCTCCCCATAAACGTAGCTCCTTGGGGTCCAGCTTGCTCCAGGAGAGCCTCTAGCAGGAAATCAGGGCTCCTGCCAGTGTACGGGTGCAGGAAGCTTGGATCGACCGATTCTGGCCTGAACGTGGGCATACGTGAAGGTGGCTCAGATGGCACCTGACGGGGAGTCACGGCTTCCCCACCAGGTTTACGCCCGAAGAACTGGGAGAGGAAGTCTAGCAACTGGTTTTCTTGGGTTTCAGGCATAGCTTAGCTTAACCCAAGCCTATCTAGGTCGTCAAGGCTCATTGGCGTGGTACGAGATGAACACAAGCTGCCCTCTAGCAAGGGCCGGTCACAGCGGGTATGGTAAGAGTAGGCTGGCTTGCCTCCGTACGCCAGGAACGAGATTTGCTCACTTGCGGGAGTTGTAGCCAGGTCCATGATCTCATCGCCGCAGTATAGGCACTTCACACTAACCACCGATGCTCGACTATCACGAGGTCTATCAAGCCGTCTTCATCCACGTAGCCTGTATAAGTGGGGGAACAGTTACATAGATTGGGCCACTCCATGTTGTGGTACTTGGCCTCCTGGACTGGGTAAAGCTGGTACACGGTTCCCCCCTCGACCTGGAGAACCTCACTCACCGGGGGTAGCTTGGGGAACTCGGGAACCTGGACGGCCAGCTTTAGAGCTACTTGCTCCATACACCCAAGCTAAGCCTTTTACCCTGGGATTGTCAACTGTCAAACACTGGTTTAGGCTAGCAGGGGTTTGTATATTGTATATTATCCAATACTATTCTTCTTACTTCGTAAGAAGTAAGAATTGTATTGTATTGTATATAGGGAGCGAGCCGGATCAAGGCGAGCGTCAACCTGACGAGCCGATTTAGGCGAGAGTGACACAGGGTTTTAACGAGTAGAACAACCAGGCTTGTTATATTTTGTATGGCGTTCGTGCTTCCCTATACTACATTTGGTATACAAAGTATAACCACCTAAGTACCTTGGTAGGGGATTTACCCCGAAATACCGTACACCCGTATTCGCTGTTCACAAATCCATGAACAAGCAGAGCAAAAAACTTAAAGTAACTTGAAGGGCTTTACTAAAAAATGAGCAAACCTACGATTATTATTTTTGGGAATAAAGGGACCCAAACTGGTAGGCGCGCACGCGGACTCCGGCCCGTCCGGGCCGCCTACCTGTCACGAAACTGGTCTCCTTGGCACGGGAATTGCATGGCCGGCGGGCTTGTCCAGACTTGTCCACGCTTGGCCTGCTCGTATGCAAAGCCTATGCCAACCTAACTGGCATACCGCTTGCTTGTCCTAACTTGTCCTTGGCCGTCCATCTTAGCTAGCTTGTCCATACTTGTCCATATCTAGGATTACTAGACTATGCAAGAACCATGCCAACCTCATGCCAAGTATGCAATAACTATGCCATTCCTACAAACAGGAATAGGTGTATGAGAAACCCTACACTTGCGCGAACTGGTCTGACAGCCTGACCACTTCTCCCTTATCAGTACTAGTTACTGTTAGCGTTTGACAATACTGTCATATGTGACATGGCACATGCGTCAATTCTGTCACTCTAGCTAGTAAATGCCAGGCTTCGGTATCGTCGGCTTGAGGTTGAAGCAAGGGAAATCAAGGGGTTAGGTGCAAAACAGGCTTGGCATGGCGATTGCTTCCTCTAATTGATATGATTCGCCGCACAAAGCAGGCTTGGGATATCGGCAAGACAGTCAAGGTCGGGTTCTTGCAGTTAGAAGTAGTTGATATGAAAGCCGTCCATGATTATCTGCCTGACTTGTACTTGCTACGTAGAGGCGAGACATACTACCGCTTCATACCGCATCATGGCTTGACTAGGCTTGAGCAGCGGGAAGGATGGGAGTCCGCATGACGCATGAGACAAGGGAATCATGGTTGTTAGACGCTAGCCACAAGCTACCGGAGGAGTTAGCTAAGTCTGGTCTTGTGTTTCCGTCTAGTATTCCCCATGACCTAACAGTTAGCTGCGGATTTCCGTCTAAGGGAGCATTGTCAGCTAAGACGCGTAGACTAGGGGAGTGCTGGCATGGTGGTGAGGAAAGTCCGCAAGTTTATGTGTCACCTACCCTAGACAAGCCCATTGACGTGCTAGATACGCTAGCCCATGAGCTTTTACATTCCATGTTGCCACCTAAGACCGGACACAAGGGGCCGTTTAAACGAGCAATGGTAGCAGTAGGGCTTGAAGGTAAGCCTACATCTACCCACGCCGGGGAGAAGCTAACAGGTTGTTTAAACAATCTAGCCGAAATGCTTGGCCCTTATCCCCACAAAGCCATAGATGCAGGGGAAGGTAGGAAAAAGCAGACTACGAGACTTCGGCTTTATGCTTGTGGCGGTTGCGAGGAGCCAGTTAAGGTTAGAGTAGCAAGAGATGCCTTTGACGCTACCTGCAATCTATGTGGTGTCGTATTCGACAAAGCTTAACCTTGGCATCAAACTTGCAATCCTTATCTGATAGGGGGAAACGAAAATGGGTTATCATCAGTATGTCGAATTGTTTCAGTCAAAGGCAAACCGTGATGCGAAAGTACGAGAATTAAAAGCACAGGGGAAAAACGTAACTAAAACAAGCATTTGCAATCAGTTAGTGCATCCGCAGTACGTCAAAGATTATCAGGGCTCTTACGAGACGGGTTTTGGTAATACCGACTATAAGACACCTTTTTCAGTACTTTACAGTTATGACATAACGGATCAATGGTATTCTTTGGGGCTAAAGTAACGGTAAGGATAGCTTGCTACTAACAAAGGGGGGAAAATATGGACAAGTATCAGTTTAAAGACTTGCTCGCTTTACTAACTCGCTTCGTGATAGCTTTCGAAAAGCTAGCCGAAGCAGCAACAAAGGAGTCAAACCGTGAATAGCCAAAACACCGAAGGCCCAATGACGTTGTTCCGCATCTTCGTGGAAGACGTAGGCAAAAGGGACGAACTACGTCAGATCATATCCGAGAAACTTGAGGCTGTTTCTGTTTCTTATGGTGAAGGGTTCTGGAAAGGCCTACGGGAGCAAAACGCTGTAATCGAAGTCTATGGACGGGAAAGCCTACGGGGAACCGTGACGGCGCTGGCTATGGCCCTAAAGGCCGCTTTCAAACAGCAAGCAGTAGGCATTGCTGAGCATAACGACCAGGTTAGCTACTACGAAGTCTAGCTGCCTGTTTCTGCTCGTAGGTAATCCATATGATGCTTACGGTTTTAAAGGTAAGGGAGTGAATTAAACCTACCGCCTATGAGCAGTTTAGAGGTAACTACCATGAAAATAAAAGACATACCTGAAAGCTTTGTACTTGTAACGGATAGTCAAGATGTGGAAGGAGTATTATCAAGTATCGGTAAGAGGTTAAGAAACGGTAACTCATTGTTTGTTGAAATAGAGGATGGGGAGTATAAAACGGTTTACGCTTTTGCAGGGATTGTACCTATTCTTGACAAACAAGTAAGTCTACTTTACAAAGGCTAGAGGTAACTATGAAAAGGCGTAAGAAGTTTTATTGTCCTAGATGTAAGCGAACGAAACCGCGCCATTGGTTCGGAGTTTTGTTTTGCGAATTTACAAGGTGGGCTAACAGGTGAAAGCTAAAGACAAACAGCTAGCTTTTGAAACCATCCTTGCCGATTCCTTCAAGCAACATGAGCGGAGGATGTTGGCTTATATGCTGGCTAACAAGGCCAAGTACCAAGGGTTAGCTTCTGTTATCACTCCCTCCCTTAAAGACTCTAAAGCAATCTACCTTAGGCTTGCTTTTGCTATCTTATCGGCCAACTCCCCTTTTGCGGCTAGCTGTGAAGCTTTGAAAGTAGCAAACGAGAAACCTGGTAAAATACGATGGCAAGATTTATCCGTCCTATCTGGTATGACACCGGGTAAGGCGGAATGGTGCAATACGGTTTATTGGAATTGCCAGCGGGACCCTAAACAGTACCTTAAAGCTCCCTCCGAAACATGGCAAGGGTATAGGCTAAGACTAGCTAAGACAGTAAAGGGTTTAGGTTTAGCTAAAGCTAGCTTTGCTGCTTGCCTCTTATACCCTCTAACAGCGGACCTTGCTTGTATTGATACTTGGATGGAAAAGGTATTTCTAGGGTATAGCTCGTTTAAACAACTAAACCTTGCTACTTATGAGTTAGTGGAAAGTAAGGTTAGGGCCTATGCTAACAAACTTGGATGCAACACTTTCCTTGCTCAATGGATGATATGGGACCATGCTAGGGGAGAAGTAAATACCCACGCTATTTTTCCAGGGAGCCACAAGTAAATGAAAAACCGCTGTTATATATGCGACCCATCTAAACGCAAGGTACGAGTGACTCAACTATGCAAATACCATACTCGCTTACTAAAAGAAGAGTATGCTTGCATGTTTCGCGCTACCAAACTGATGCGAGCTTATAAAGAGAGGCTAGATAAGTGAAGCACATTAAACAGGGTTATGGTGAATGTCTACCGACCACTGTTGCGATGCTATCCGGGAAGCCCCCAAAGGTCGTCATGGACACGGTTTTGGCAGGTTCTACTTTTGAGGAAAAAGTTTGGGTAGATTATTGCTCGTTTCTTACCGAAATGTCTATATTTAATCAAGCTTTATTCAACAGCGAGCTTGACAACATGGTTCGCGTATTGCATACTTTCGTACCCTGGCTCCCCATAACAAACATACGTTGTCATGACCAGCTAGGAATAAACGGATTGACCTTTTCTGAACTACCTGACGAATTGCCTCCAGGTCGTGGAGCTATATCCTTTGGTAGGCCCGGAGCAGGTCATGTGGTAGCTTACGAAAATGGCACGGTGTTTGACGGAGACATATCATTTCCTGTTGAGTGGGAAGCTTACAGACACCGTATCTCTATATTGAATTGGACTAGCATTATCATAACACCGGAGCCAAAGGAGGGGGAAAATGAAAAAGGCTAACGTATATGACCAGGTTGCCGCTATCATAGCTTTTGAGGCAGGCGAGCTTGAAGAGGAAAGTATTATAGAGCTATTCCAAAACCTGGTAGATACTGGCTTAGCTTGGGAACTACAAGGGTCTTATGGCCGAACTGCCAAAGCTCTGATAGAGCAAGGTCTGGTAAAGCTACCTAAAACAGGGAGGTTCTATGTTTCTCAAAGATGACCGAACAGCGGAGCAAAAACTAACTCATACCGTCATTGTTCTTGCTACAGATAGGTTTATGTCTGGTTGGGGAGAAGCTAAAGGTGGGCCATCATACGCAGGATGGGCTTGTAGGCCGGAGCTACAGGATACCTTATTTTCTCGTATCAAAGCCCGTAAGGATATGAAAAACGTCCGTGTAGTAGCAAGTTATTATCGTCCCCCTTCGGGTCCGGGCCATTGCCATATATATGTTGCAAAGGAGTAGGAAACATGGAAGCACGGCGTATAGGTAACGGCTATCATACAGCCTTACTTAACGAGTTTGAGGGTCACTCTCTCATAGCAAAGTTTGCGCCTCTTATCAAAGGCATAGACTTCGAGGGCTTTGTTGGTCGTGGTCTTAGTGGTACTATACCCGCTTCCATACTTGCGTATGACATGCGTAAAAAGCTTTTGATCGTTCGCAAAGAGGCGGAAAAAACAGCTTCTCATGCTTACGGCTTGTTAGAAGGATGGCTAGCTGGTAGTTACATTATCGTTGACGATTTCATATCTACAGGGGATACGATACGAGCTATCCGGATGCACGTTACTAACGCACACCAAAATACCAATTTGCCTCCTCCTATCTTCAAGGCAATCTTACTTACCAAAACGGAAAGCTCGTCGTTTAAGGATTTATTTAATGGCATACCTATCATCGGAGCTTAAATGAAATACCTATGGACAGTCTTTTGCCTTGACGGGCGTAAGTTTAGAGGCGTGGAAGGGGAAACAAGCGACGAAGTAATAGCAAATCTGGGTCTTACAAGGGAAGACTGTCGTAAGTGGTATCCTAGAATAGAAAGGGAATCCGTAAAGCGTATCTTAACCGAACAGGAGAAACTAGCTCAAATTGAACGGCTCAAGCTACTAAATGAAAGGAATAAAAATGAGACGTAAACTGCTTTTTCGTGTTGGAAAGTTTCTGCAAAGGTTAGGGCATCGGCTATCTGGACCGGGAAATAAGCTAGCGGATTTTGGTCTGTTGCTGTGGGATAGAAACTGTGATTGCTCGAAGTGTGAGGAGCGGAGAAAAAATGGAACTAACTGAAAGCATCATTGTCGAGGTCAATAAACGGGTAGCAAGGGGATACGGACAAGACGTGGCGAACGGTGTCACCTTACGCGCCCTTGAGCAAATCAAAGTAGGCAAGCTCAAGATTGAAGAATTACTCCCGTTTCTTCGGTGGTCGCTAACTACCGCTAAGCGAATTAAAATGGACTCATGGTATACTACGAGCAAGCTGTGTATGGTTCCGTTACCGCTTGACTTACCGGGATATGAACCCGGTATAGAAGGTCGCATTGACGCAAGAAGGCGGTTGACTCACTTAGCAGTTACCTATCCTATAAAGCTAGACCGCCTTATTAGGTATAACGATGAGAAGTGCAACCTTGACGGAGGCAGGCGGTTTGTCAAGTTTATCGAAGTCAGCCGGGAACGGATACGGCAACATAGGCGGGAGCTAAAGGCTGAGCTTGAACGGTTCGAGACTTTTAAAAAGGAGGTGCTTAAATGATAAAGCTTACTACAACTTTACGGGATTACAAAATAAAGTGGGATGGAAGGGATTGGCGGGACGAAGCGGGTCACGTTTGGGGTGAGCAGCACGAAGGGCCAAGGCTCTCTTTTATTTCCACTAAACACGGCAAAGTTACCTATGAGAATTGGAGGGTAATATAAAATGAAAGACGTGTATGAAAGTAAAGGTAAAGGTTGGTTGTATGGTCAACCTTTGATACTAGTCACGAACGTATGGAAGTATGCGCAGAGCTACCTTAGCGTTTGCCTTTCCGTACCCGTCTATTTTACCGCTCGTGGTTCTCGTATCTTTGTAAGGAGGTTCTAATGGCTAAGATAGAACGGATAGTAGGTTGGGTTAATCTTGTGTTGTCGTTTCTCATCATGGTGATAAGCGTAATGACAATGCTTGTATTGGCTGGCTACTTTTAAGTAAGGAGGTTCTAGTTATGAGGAAAAAGAAAAAGAAAGGCTGTAAGGGTTGCGGTAGTTATTGCGGTGTACGAGGTTGTCTCGTATGTAGGGGTAAGATGCTATGCTTTAACTGTATTAGGAGGTTCTAGCTATGAAAGATTTGATAGTTATCTATGGTGGTACAGCCCTTGCTGCCTTCGTGACAGGATGGTTGCTTTGTAAACTTCTGGTATGGCTAGGTGTACCAGGACTAACATAAGGAGGAAATAGTTATGACTTGTGGTTACGAAAAATGTATACATCCTTCTAGGGTTATAAAGGAAGGAGAAGCCATAGTGGCATCTTTTTCTGGAGAAGAGGATGGAGTAACACCTGTGTATGTGCTTTGCTCCGTTTTCACTGGAGCTGCGTGGCATCTCGATTGCTTCAAGGCGATGATAAAAACAAGGAGGAATTAGCTATGATTTACCTTTTGTGGGCTTTCATCAGTCTTGTGGGAACAGTCGTACAACTAATTTGGCTCCCTTTAACCCTGCACCTTTTAGCTTTTGGTATTTCATCTTTAGCCATGGGTTGGTGCCTAGCTTTATGGCTTTTGACGAGCAACTAGCTTAACATCAGAGTATCATCCGCGACCCAAAGGCCCTCAGGGGTCCGCTTGAGGTTCACCTTGGCTGATACAACCCGGCCAAGTGCGATTAGCTGGCGTGGGGACAGGTCGTATAGCATGGAAACCCCGGCTCCTAAAGCGAACGACCCTGCTGCTGCTGTGTTCGTGCTCCGAGGAACCCCTTGCTGGCCTTTGACCTTATGGTGGATGACCCATGAGGGGCCGGGATGCAGGTTGCGAATCTGTTGGAGCAAATGACCGGCAACCGTAGCTGACTTAATTTCAGGATAGGCGAACAATGAAATCAAAGCATCGTAAACCACGAACTGGTAAGCCTTCAAATCCTCTTTTAGCTCCGCCACTAACTGAGGATCAAGTAAAGCTCCAGGGGGCAATGCTGCGGTACTCCAACCTTCTTGAACTGTCTTCAGAGTTTCCCGTAGCTGATGCGACCATTCTGGTATGGGCTCATCTGCTTGCAGGTAGATCACGTTGACCTTTTTTGGAACTTTAAACCCAAGCCAGGGGACCCCATTTGCCAAGGAGTACATCAACTGTGCTGAGATTATGGATTTGCCTATTTTGGGGTCGGCGTAGATCAGGCTTATCCCGTAAGCAGGGACAAGCCCCTCAACTAGCCAGGGTATGTCTAGCTCAAGCTTGGCGAACTCTGAAGCTTTGTAAATCCGATATGATTTTGCCACAGATGGCCGTAATTGTCATGGTTGAGTATGACCACCGTGGATCAGAGGCTCTATTCAAGCTAAGCTATTTCTTAGGTAGAAGTCAACCGCTTAACCCCGGTTTCGGCTTGGATTCTGGCTATGTCGGGTGTTTTACCCTTTAAAACATCGTATAGGAGATTGATGGCAAGCGTGATGATACCCCACTGGTTGATGTGCTGGTCAGTTACCATCTCCCTAAGTTTGCCATACGTGGGCCGGTCAAGGCTTGGGATAGTGAATCCACGAAATTCCATTTTAGCTTCCTCCATTAAACCTAAGCCTTTCGGGGCTCGCTTGTCAACCTATTTCCAACTTTCAGCTTTCCAACCGGCAAGCTCAAATCTGCTCTTATATACAATAAGATACAATACAATAACTTCTACTTCGTAGAAGTATATAGGGTTGGATACGATTATATACCCGTGAAACGGTAAAGTGAAACTTGGAAAAGCCTGGGTTGACATCTGGCCGGGAATTGGCTTAGCTGTGGTTGAACGTCGGAACGGCGGTGGGGCCAGGGGGGTAAGTAGCCTGGTTAAGGATTGCTACCTGGCTCCCCCTTTCTCAAATCTAAGGAGGATTTTTATATGAGCAGAATTATTCCAATTGTTGATGGCCCTATGGCTGATGAAAACTTGGAGGGCGCGTTGGATAGGGGTAAGATCATACGGCTAGACTCCCTTGTTGACTCCCCGTATGAGGCCAAGGTATCGAGCCTAGTGAGCGATAGGGGAAAACTCCTCGGCACGCTCTTGTACGTATGGAACGTAGCCCCTAGCTACTTGAGCAAGGAATGACTTTTCTAGCTCCTACACTTACTGACTTGACAGAAAACCTGGGTTATTATATGTTGGGGAATGAAGTGCCAAAAATGCCATTCTCAAGAAGCCAGGCCTGGTCGGTCACGTTGCATAAGGTGTCGCAAATATGAGACAAAACGTATGGCAAAGGTTCGCGCTTTCAGGCGGAAAAGGAGTCTTTGCACCTTTTGCGGAAAGCCAAGTTTACCACGTAAACGGGCTTGCCAGGTTTGCCGAGAAAAAGTTAATAAACGGTATTTACCACTTTCTAGGCTCAAGGCAAGATACGGTATCAGTTTAGAGCAATACAATGAGCTACTGGCAGCACAAAATGGTGTTTGCCCCATTTGCGGTAAAAACCCAATTTGCATTGACCATTGCCATTCAACGAAAAAGATACGTGGTATCCTTTGTCGCAAATGTAACGCAGTTTTGGGTTTAGCTGATGATTCAATCGAACGACTTGAGCAAGCCATTAAATACCTACAACGTTCTCTCGCCGACCCTAGTTGAGGATTGGCTCCGGTGTCCTACCTACGGCCACCTAAACATGAACTGGGAGCCTCTAGGGTCATGGGCTCCTCATAAACTGGTCGGTAAAGCCTTCTCGCAGGCCCTACAAGCAGCCTTACTCCCTGAAGGTCTACTCATCCTTAACCCTGCCCCTGAAAGTATAGCAGCGGGCAACCTGGCGCTAAATACGACCTCTCCTGAAGCAATCCTGGAGCTAGTTATTAGGGCTGGCTGGCAAGACCAGGATGACTGGCCGCTAGAAACCCTTGTAAGCCTGGCTAAAAAGGGCCTCAAGGCTGCCCTAAAGGAAACCGTGCAGCAAATCCTGGACACTGAGACCATACTAGCCACTGAGCTTGACGTGGGGGAGCCTGGCACTGAACCCGGCCAGTGGAGCAATGCCAGGCTGGACCTGCTCACTGAGCGTGGCTCGGACCTGATAGTGACAGACCACAAGTCAGCCCTAAAGCTAGATACCCAGTGGATACCCAAGCGTCTAATCGAAGCTGAGGCAGATTGGCAGTTGCTAACCTACGCATGGCAGGTCCAAGAGCGTTTAAACAGGCCAGTAACCCGGTTGCGCCGTCACTTGATCGTATCTAGCCCCAAGGCTAAGGCTTACCTACACGAATACCAGTTAGACCAGGACTTCCTACAAGCCTGGCATCGAGGAGCCGAGAAAGAATGGCTTTACATTTCCTCGCTAAAAGACTTACCTTTACAAGAGTTGCCGATGCGACTACCAAGCTGTTACGGGAAATATGGTAAGTGCGCCTTCTACGAAGCCTGCCATGTGGCTAATCGTGACGAGGCTAAAATGAGCGTGCTCTACCAGAGGAGGGTTAAGTAATGAATAATGAAACCATAGCTAACAGCGTACCCTTCAGCTTGTCTCAAACCCCTGAAGGTGCAATCGTCGTCCAATTTGGCCCTTTCGCTAGCATAATGGACTGTACTATGAGCCAAGTTTTCATAGACTACATACAAAAGTTCAAGCCTGTCGAGAAGTGCGCGGCTTGCTTGGCTAACGAGAAGATTGAGGAGTCTGGCACATTCTTGGAGGAGACACCGCTAGCAGGTAAGAAGCCCACCATTCACTAAGGGGGAGCCATGCGCAAAAAGGAAAAGTGGGACGTGGTTTATAAGCGGGTATACAAGACACACGATGGTAAGTACCTATCTGCCTATGCACATAGATACCCCGTAGGCTTGGAGTACAAAATTGGCGAGTGGCTTCGCGCTAAGGTAGGTTCTATATTCTGCCTACCCGATTTAAGCGCTGTACGGGATTGTCCAGAAGGCAATACAACGCTTAAGGTGTTAGCTCGGGGGGAAACCAAAGGGCCGGATGCCGGAGCGTTGTCTATTAAGGGGAATCATACGGCTGCGCGGTATAAAGAGTACTGGCACCCAAAAAGGAAAGGGACCCTCACAAAAGTCTATCCCACAGTTTTCTACAAAGAGGTTATCCCAGTGGAGGAAGTAAGGTAAATGTTTAAAGTTTTGACCCCTGAGCTTGGTGCCAAGATGATGCGCCGGGCTCTTATCATCGGTGGCCCTAATACGTTCAAGACCCATGCTATCGTCCATACGTTTCCTCGCCCATTACATCTGATGAGTTATCCCGGCGAGAAAGGCACCGGCACCATCCCCACGAACCAGCCTGACCTGAAGGGCTACATCTGGGAGGAAGATGACCCATCTAAGATCGTTATAGCTACGGCTATCAACGACATCGAGAAAACCACCTGGGAAATTTTGATGGGCAAAAATGGCGAGATTAAGACTTTTGCTGGTGAGGGTCTTCATAAGCTGGCTTCTCTGTACTGGAATCGTGAATATACACGACTTCTAGCCATGAATGAGAAGCAAATCGCTGAGGGCAAGCTTGATCGTAATGGCTTACCTTTGGAAGAAGGGCTCAAGCTTCAAGCCTACGGTAACGAGAACTACGGCTCCTGTAAGGAGATCATGGCCTACGTAAGCCGTGTCTGCCAATCTAACGTAGACACCGTGGTTTTCACCTGTTGGGAAGGCGTAGAGGTAGAGGACAAGGAGCTTGCAGGGGCTCAAGGTGGAAAGCGCCATATCTTTGCTGATCTACCTGGCAAGCTTGCCCGTAAGGTCGTAGGGGAATTTGGCGTTGTCATGTATGCTGAGGTTGGCTTACCCGGTCCAGATGGCCGATCCACCGGGACTTGGCAGATACGTAAGGCTGGCTCTGTGTGGGGTGTAGGAGTAAAAGCTCCCTTTGAAATAGCCCTTAAACTACCTGCCAGGATACCCCAGGACTGGTCTAAGCTTTACCCTATGCTGTTGGGCGTCGTGGAAAAAGCGGTAAAAGCATAATGGGGGGCAACTCGCAATGACCAAAAAGCAGATATACTTAAAGGCTGCTAAACGTATAGCAGAAGGCTTGGACGAGTTTTCGTGTAACGCTGTGCTTATTGCTGGTGATGATGTAGCAGTGGCGCTTTATACTGCCTCTATGTCTCCACAACCCAGGAGTTTAATTATAATGGACATTGAAGAGGCAGTAAATAGTTATTCTAATAGTGGCGCAGCTAGAGAGTTTCGTATCTTACTGCTGTGCATGATGGCCGCTGCCTGTGATGATCTACTATGAGGGTTTTAATGAAAAACTTGTGGGGCTTTGATTCAGTCAAGGTCAAACGGGTCAATGAGGTAACTGTAGTTGTTGAGTTTTACTTACACGACAAACTTGTTGATTCGATTTCCCATGATGACGTGAACGTAAAGTTGTGGCTCAATAAAGCTTGACAAACCCTTAAACAAAGGCTTACTTAACAAGGAGGTAAATACTATGTCAGATGAATTTACGAGTCAAGTGGGCTTTCCCCCTGACGGGGAGCCAGCGCCAGAACAGGTCGAGGCTGCTGCTGAAGCTGAGTTTACCCTTGAAGACCTTTTCAACGAGCAGGTCAACGAGGACGAGGTAAAGAAGGGCTTGCAGGACATAGCTTTGCCGAACGGGAGCTATTCCACTGTCATCCCCTTCAACCCCAAGCGTATCGTTGACAAGGCTCATCCTACACGTAAGATCGTCTACTTTTGGGGCGGCATCGAGCTTGCCGATGTGAAAGGTAAGATCGGGTTTAGGCTTAGTCCTGAGCGGTTCAATAAGCTGGACCGGGATACTGGTGTGGACACAGGCAAGCCGGATATGAGCTACAAGCTTTACCTCATGGCTGTCAAAGCCTACAAGGTAGCTTACAACGCCAACCCATCCAGCTTTGGTGATGTGCTTGCTTACCTTCGTGATTACTCCACTAAGCTCCGTGTGATCCAGACCGGGGACGGTGAGAATATGGTCGTGTCCATCAACGCGGTTAGACCGGAGGCGTAAGTGAAGCTAGCTATTGCACTCATAGGTGCTGCGCTGCTTGGTTTGATAATCAGCCAGAGCATCCACAATCCGTGGATTAGCTTTCCACTTTCAGCCCTGGCGGGTTTTACATGGGCCGTTTTTGTGGGTCGTACATGATTCCTGTACAAGGCGAGCTTCTCCCCTGGAA
>ERZ1292644.74-Hain-H14-01um-R2-74-length-63531-cov-7_pt1 | contig 44564 bp, 75 predicted proteins | sample MGYA00564402_ERZ1292644 | MGnify/ENA primary metagenome ERZ1292644 (study PRJEB36523, sample SAMEA6512644) | groundwater metagenome | collected 2019-01-09 | study: AquaDiva: Metagenomics assemblies of 32 groundwater samples
CTCGGCGTCTCGTGGAACGGCAAGGCGGTGAAGGCGCGCGGGCTCGCCGTCTTCTTCATTCTCGCGGTACTCGCGATCATCGCCAGCCAGCTCTACGCGGGCTACCGGGTCGAGACCGCGCTCGTCCGCGCCTTCGACGCCGGCAGCGATCAGCACAAGACCATCACGGTGAGTCAGAACCGGACCTCCTGCATTGTCTCGATGGGCGCCGAGGTGCGCGAGGCATTCCGGGCGAGCTATGTGCCGGGCGCGTTCAAGAAGTTCTGCCCCTGGGTGGACGAGTGACGCTCCGGGACCAGCTGATCCGCGACGAGGGCATCCGTCTCAAGCCCTATCGCGACCAGGTCGGCAAGCTGACCATCGGCGTCGGACGGAACCTGGACGATGTTGGACTCAACCGCGACGAAGTTGAACTCATGCTGACGAACGACATCGAGCGTGCGAGCGCGGATGTGGCCGCGCGCTTGCCGTGGGCCGGCGCCTTGTCGCTGCCGCGGGCCGCGGTACTCGTCAATCTCGCCTTCAACATGGGCATCGGCGGCCTGATGAGCTTCCGCAAGATGCTGCAGGCCCTTCAGGACGAACAGTGGGAGACGGCAGCGGCCGAGCTGCTCGCCTCGACCTATGCCGAGCAGGTCGGGCCGCGCGCCCATCGCCTCGCCCTCCAGCTGCGGACCGACACATGGGTTTAAGATGGTCTGGAGTCGCCACTGTCCCCGATGCGGGCACCTGATCGAGAAGGCGCGACCCTGGCACGACTGGTGGTGCTCGTGGTGTGGATGGGGTGGACAGTAAGGAGACAACATGGAACCACAGAGCCGCATCGATAAGTTCAACAACCTGGTGCGGGGGCTGGTGACGCTCGGGCTGGCCTACGGCTTCATCTACGGTTTCGTCGTCTCGAAGGTCGTGAGCGTCGATGCCTACATCGGCATCTTCGGCGCTGTCGTCGCCTGGTGGTTCGCCTCGCGCGCCCAGGCCAGTCGCTCCACCGATCAGCCACCCGCACCACCCAGCAACGGAGGCGCCAATGCGCCGAAGCCGTAGTCTGCTGCTCAGCGTGTCGCTGCTCTTCGCCGGCTGCGTCTCCAGTCTCGCGGGGATGAGCCCCGAGCAGCTCCGCGAAGCCGTGAAGGTCAAGGACGCGAACGCCGGCTGCATCATCTTGAACACCCCCTACGGCCGCGCGGTGTCGGTGTGGGCCAACACGGACAAGAACGTCGCCGGCAAGGTCACGATCAAGGGCGAGACGTGCGAGACGCTGATCGAGGGCCTCGCGAAGTAGCGGGGTCGGCCTTCCTGGACCCGCTGGATCTCCGCCAGGTCGATTGGCGGGCGGGTCGAGCCGTGTGGATCACGACGGCGCCGCTCCGGTATCGGAGCGCCCGCCTCGGCGTCACCATCCTCGTGCCCGCCGAGTTCATCACCGACCTCGCCTCGGTGCCGCGGCTCCCCCTGGTCTGGCTGGCGACAGGCGGACGGGGACCCCGCAGCGCCGTGATCCACGATTGGGCCTACCAGTGGGGCACCTGGACGCGCGAGGGCGGGGCCAGTCTCCCGGTCCCGCGCCGGCTCGCGGATGCGATCTTCCACGAGTCGCTCCTCGCCGATCCGATCAGCGGGGCGGGGCGCCTACGCGCCTGGGAGATGTGGGTCGGCGTCCGCGTGGGCGGCCGTGGCATCTGGGCCGATCGGGGAGCCCGCACGCCGGCGCTCAATCCGATCTGGTCCGCGGAGACTCGCCCGCAGAGTCCTTGACGGCCTCTTCTTTACGCTTGACACGGTACTTCATCATGATGTAGAAGTACTCGCGTGAAGACCAGGGTACCAACGCTCACCTGTTCCCACTGCAAAGCCGAGTGGGTACCACGCGTGCCGAATCCACTCCGGTGTCCGCGCTGCGGGAACAAGCTGTGATTGCCAACAAGGCAGAAGCCGACTTCGCTGCGACACTTACGGCACGTGGTCTAGAGTACGAGCATCAGCCACCCCCGTTTCACCTGTCCTACCGTCCCGACTTCTACGTGCCGACCCTCAAGTGTTACTACGAGGTCGTTGGGACGAGACAGGCGCTCTGGCAGAACGCGCCGAAGATTGCCGCATTTCTCAGGACGTATCCCGAGATCCAATTGAAACTTGTGAACGCGCGAGGAGAACTCCTTACCTTGCCCAACGGTCTCGGGCGACGAAACAAGACGACATCGCAAGCATCCCAAGCAGCGTTTGCGAAAGGGCTAGGAGTCAGCAGCAGTTACCTCAATGATGTGATTCGTGGCCGTCGGCGACCCGGCCCGAAGCTCCTCAAGGCGCTCGGGATTCAGCGTGTGGTCAGTTACCGACCCGTGAAGAGGGGGGCATCGTGAGATTCCGCGTCCTCCTGATCGACCACAACGTCGACGAGAACCACCCGGAGCATCAGGAGGAGATCCTGGTGGCGAAGGTGCCCCCGGGGGAGTTCGTGATCGGTGGCATTTCCGTCCGCGGCTTCGGCCTGCCAGCGATCACCGTGAGACCCGGCATGGACGTCGTGCTGAGGTTCGAGGCATGAACGCCCTCGACCAGATCACGCGTTGCGCTCGGGCGCAGCAGAGCCTCTCGACACCGTTCAGGGCGGCAGAACCGAAGCCGCGACTCCTGGTTGAAGTGCTCCGCGCCGCCTTCGCGATCGCTGCGGCCGTCGGCTGGGCGGCGCTTGTTCTTTTGTGGGGCGAAGAGGTCGCGGGAGTGTTCCGATGAAAAGATCGAGGCGAAGCGTGAGTCAGGGTCGCGAATCGGCGCGTGCGTCAATCCGTCGCGAGGCTGAAGGGCTGCGCGATGCGAGCCTCGCGCTGGAGCCGCTGACATTCGCCGAGAAACGACGGGTACTCGTCCTCATCTGCGACCGCTTCAGCATCGACCCAACGAAGCTCGGGACGGTCAACCGCGACGGAACGTGTACCGGCGTATGAGCGACGAGCGCGTGCTTGCGGTGACGTGGCTGCCCCTCGCGCGGGCGGCGCTCTGCCTGTCGTGTGACGCCGAAACCGTCTTCGACATCGAGAACGGAGAATGCCCGGCGTGCGGCAGTCCGACCTTCGCGCTGCTCGCGCGGTGGCTCCAAGAGCGGAAGGTGTCGGTGAGCGATGAGCGAGATCACGCGCGCCTAGATGTGGCGGACGTGGACTGGGGCGTCGCCCCGGCATGACACAGGAGGTCGAGTGATGGCCCGCGTGCGCAAGCCCAAGAAGCCCAAGGTGCCGAAGAAGACCGAGTGGGAGCGGATGCCCGAGGCCGAGAAACTCGTCGCCGAGCTGGTGGCGAAGCACCACAAGCACCTCGAGCGCGCCAAGATCATCTGCCTCGGCAAACCCAAGGCCGGTGCGAAGCGCGGCAGGCCAGTCGAGGCCACGGCTCGGAAGGCGACGAAGGCGATGGCGCTCCTGATGAAGGAGGGGCTCGGCACCGACCTCCACTACTACATCGAGATCGGGCTCGACCTCTGGGAGAAGATGACCGCGACCCAGCGGAAAATCCTGATCGACCACGAACTCTGCCACTTCGCGGGCCAGGACCTCGACAAGGGCACGTGGGGCCTCGTGGCGCACGACATCGAGGAGTTCACGGCGATCGTGAAGCGCCACGGCGCGTACAACGCTGGCCTGGTGGCGTTCGGCGAGCAGCTCAAGCTCGCGCTGGCATGATCGCCCTTGACCTGCGCTTCGAGCCGCCTGAGCCGGTCGGGCCGCGCGCCGACGATGATGTGGTACGCCACGCCAGCGAGCAGAGCATGATCGAGGTCGTCACCCTGGCCGGCGGGATGACGAGCGGGCTGCCGTCCGTGGCGATCCGGCTCACCCTTGAAGACGGGTCGACGGCGATCGCGCAGACGAGCGCGCGACTGTTCGTCACGGCGGCCCAGGCGATCCTCGCGCGTTATCCGCACCTCTTCGACGAGCCATGAGCGATCTCGACTCCGACCGCCTGCGCGACGACGTGGAGGCGCGCGACGAGGTCCACTCGCTGACGAAGATCGACGAGCACGTGGAGACGCCGTACCACTGCACCCGTTGTCACGGCGCGTGGTCGAGCACGATGGAGGCGAGCCGGACGCCGTGTCCGGGAACGCCGAAGGAGACATGATGGTTGAGCCTGAAATCCCCACCACCGAACCCGAGAACCTCCAGCCGATTCGCGGCAAGGGCGGCTCCATGCTGGAGCGCTGGGTCGACCTCGATCCGAAGAAGGCCCTCGAGCGCGTCGAGACGATCGTCCGGACGCTCGAAGAGCTCCGGAAGTTGTCGATCCGCGCCACCTACCCGACCGACTGGATCATCCACACCTCGACCGACCAGGACGGCGCGATCATCAGTCAGAAGGGCTACCTCCAGGACATCGGGGCTGAACGGGCCGGGAAGCCCTGGGGGATCGAGGTCGGTTCGCCCGCGATCGAGCGCGAGGAGTTTCCGGACGGCACCTATGCCTACCACATGATCGCGGAGGCGTGGTGCAAGGTCACCGGCGAGCGGCTCGACTACGTCGAAGGCTCGCGGTGGAGCGGGGACCCGTTCTTTCAGCGTGGAGGCGAGAAGCCGGACCCGGTGGACATCCGGAAAGCCGCGTGGGCAAACGTCCACGGCCGCGCCGTGCGGAGCCTCTCCGGGCTGAATGGCGTTCCGCTCGACAAGCTCGAAGCGGCGGGCCTCGACATCAGCAAGGTCGTCCACGTGACCTACGGGCGCGGCACCAAGGGCGGGGCCGCGACGGGGGCGGCGGTCGGGACGTCGGAGGTCGTCATGGCCTGGGGCAACGCGAAGGGCACCAAGGTCGCGGACCTGACCGAGAAGGACCTGACCTACTACGTGACCGCCTACGAGCGCGACATCGCCAACCCGGAGAAGGCCAAGTACCTCCGGCACAACCAGCGGGTGCTCGACGCGCTCAAGGCGGAAGTCGAGAAGCGCGGCAAGGCGGGCGAGCCGGCGAAAGAGCCGGCGGCCGCGCCGAACGGCAAGGGCGTGGCCGAGGGGCCGCCGACGTCGCGAGGGCAAAAAGTCGCCACCGTTCATACGATGCTGTCAGACGCCGTCAAGGGCGACGGGCGCCTCGTGGCGGCGATGCTCCGCACCTACACGAAGGAGAAGGGGCAGCAAGAGCACGCCTCGCTCTCGAGCCTGACAGACGAGCAGCTCGACGAGCTCCTCAAGATGACCGACACGCAGCGGGCGGAGCTGGCGAAGAAGGCGGGGGGCGCGTGACCACGGTGGAGATAGGGCGCCTCGCTGGACTGTTAGAAGGCGAAGGCACGTTTCGACATACGGGCGAAACACTACAAATCCAGATTGGAATGATAGATCGAGACGTGATCGAGGCTGCCAGAGCCGTCATGGGCGCCAAGACGATCGGCTGTGATCGCGCACCAGGGCGAAAACCGATTTACAGGTTTTCGGTGTCTGGATCAAAGGCGGCGCAGTGGATGATGACGATCTACTCTCTCCTCGGGGAACGACGTCAGCGGCGCATCCGACTGGTGCTTGCGAAATGGAAGTCACAGCGCGTGCCGCTTCGTGGAATGTGCCGTAAGGGACATCGGTTGCAAACCGGGCACCACTGTCGCCCGTGCGGAAGTGCTTACGCAAAACAACGCCGCGCGGCACGAAAGAAGGCTGTATGAACGCAGAAATCGCCGTTACGCCGGAGGGGTTCGCGGAGATTCAGAAGGAAACCCTGACAAAGAAGATCGAAGTCTATCCTGCCAGGGCGTGGTATCCGAGCCAAATCGGGCACCCCTGTGACAGATTTCTGGTGTGGAGGATGACCCGATGGCAGGAGCAGGCCCCTCACGATTGGGTGCTCCAAAGCATCTTCGATGAAGGGAACCTCCATCAGCCCGCTACCTACAAGGCCCTTGAGTCTTTCGGCTTTGACATTGTGCGGGAACAGGATCGTCCAACCCAATACAAACTCAACGGCAACGCCGTAATCTCCGGCCGCCCCGACGGGAAGATCCGCGGCTTCCGCGGCGAGAAGTTCACGCCGATGCGGGTGCTGGAAATTAAGACGATGCAGGGCTACGCCTTCGACAAGATCAACACCGTCGAGGACCTGCTCCACGCCGACCAGCACTACGTCCGCGGCTACGTCGACCAGGAGTACACCTACGAGTTCCTGGAGAACCTCCCGCTCGGCCTGATCGTGCTGAAGAACAAACAGATCGGGCTCTTGAAGGCGATCCCCGTGGAGCTCGACTTCGACCGCGCCGAGTGGCTGCTGAAGCGCGTGGAGCGGCTCCAGGGGTTCGTAGACAAGAAGGACGACCCGCCGCCGATTCCCTACGAGACGGGCATCTGCGGCCGCTGCCCGTTCCTGCACCTCTGCTACCCGCCGAAGAACTACGGCGAGGGCACGGCGATCATCGAGGATTCTGCGCTCATCGAGGACCTCGCCCGGCGCGAGCAGCTGAAAGCGGGTCGGGACGAGTACGAAGGGATCGACAAGAGCGTCAAGACGCGGCTGAAGAAGATGGGCGTGAAGTCGGCCCTCGCCGGCCCGTTCGTGATCGAGGCGACCGAGCGGCCGGTGAAGGAGTTCACGGTCAAGGCGCGGGTCGATACGATCTTCGAGATTCAGCGGATGACGACCTCGGCCGCGGGGCCGGCGCCAGGCGGCGTGGATCCACCGAAGGGCGAGACGCAGGCGCCGGCATCCCCACCCGAGGCCGAGACGAAACAGCCGCCCGCGCAGCCCGTATCGTCGGCCGCGAGCGTAGGCGCTCAGCCGCAAGCTGAGACGGCCGCGCCGGCGAAGCCTACAGATGATCCGGGTGTGGAAGGTGCGCGGCAACCCCTGGGCGGCACGTTCAACCGCTCGGCGATGATGGACCACATCCAGGCGCTCTTCGAGGACCTGAAACTCGCCGACGCGAAGCACAAGGCGCAGCGCGACTTTCTGTGGAACCGCTTCGTCGGCCTCAACGTGAAGGTGGAGGAGGCGAGCGAGGAGGGGCTGCGGAAGCTCACGCGCGAGCTGGAAGCGCTGAAGGCGAAGCGGGGGAAGAAATGAGCAAAGCGAGCGAGTGGGCGGATACGCCGAAGCCGGTCCGCCCCGCCTTCGCAGATGGTATCGCGGAACGGGCCTATGTGACCGATGACGGCAAGTTGTTTCTCCAGGCGATCTTGGAGCCCAGCCAGGCGCTCGCCCTCGGCCGGTGGATTCTCGACACGTTCGGCGAGGAGGTTTCGTAATGGCGACCCAGCACCGCGACGAGGCCCTGAAAGCGATCGAGCACGTCCGCCAGGCGCTCGCGGGCCAGATCAAGGAGGGCGCCGGACTCGAGACGCGCCTGCTCCTGTCCACCCTAGAATATGCCGCTGAGCAGGTGGAGGCCATGGTCGAAGTGCGACGCGTGAGAAAGACGAAGGCACCAGAGCCGACAGCGTGAAACCGCTGCTTCTACCGCCGGGCCACTCAATCCACAACAAGCGCGTGATTCGCACGGTTGCCGACGAGGACCAAGGCGGACCGCCGCCCGAGGTCACGCCCTTGCCGTCGATCCAGCGTCCGAGCCGCTACCGGGTGATCGCCGTGTCGCTATTCGAGCAGGACATCCGCATCTTGGATGCCGAGGTGGTGCGCGGCGTGGCGTCCGGCTACCCCGCCAGCCGCTCGTCAGTCGTCCGCATCGCCCTCCGACACTTGACCAAGGCGCGCATGAATGCGGCGCGTTGAATTCTGGCTTGTCCGCCGGCGGGATGCGACCGGGCGCGAGGTCTGGCGCGTCTTCCTCTGGTGCGTCGCGCACGGGCGGCCGTGGCGGAGCTGCTGCGGTTCGACTTGGGACACCATCCCGCCCGCGCGCCCGGCCGAGGCGTGGGACGCGCGCGCTTTTCGCTTGACGACGCGGCGGGCGCTCGAATAGGGTTGGGATGTCCCGACCTGGTTCGCGCACAGGGGGCGGTGGGTTATTCGGATCCCATGCCGAGTCGCCCGCCGCCCCCAGACATGGGAGTGCGAGACCGATGCCGAGCGTCGCTTTCCGTCGGATTGAAAAACTCCTGCCCGCCCTGTCTCAAGACGAACTCCGTGTGCTCATCAGGGTCATCGAACTGGACCTTGGGCCGACGCCTGACGCCCGCCGAATGCGAGTCGCGCGTGCGCCGAACAGTTCGCCGAACAACGGACCCCCGCGTGCGCCGAACAGTTCACCTGAACAACAAGGCGCACTCGACAACGTAGTTCCGACAGTTGTTTCTAGGTCTTTTCGATCCGAAGCTCTCGAAGTCCTGCACTTCCTGAACGAGAAAACCTCGCGTAATTACCGGGATACGGACACGAACCTGAGATTGATCGAGGCCAGACTGCGCTCCGGGGCCAGCGTCCAAGACTGCAAAAGCATCGTGGCGCGCAAGTTTTTGCAGTGGAAAGACGACACGAAAATGAGGATTTATCTACGCCCCGGGACGCTGTTCAGGGCAAGCAAGTTTGAGGATTACTTGGGCGAGCTAGAAGTGCGGGACGCCAAGTGAAGTTCTGCCCAGGGTGCAAAGAAGAAAAGCCGCTCACGGGTTTCTTCATAAACCGAGCGATGAAAGATGGTCTCGCGAGTCGGCATGACCAGTGCCGAAGTGAAGACACTGAAGTACGGGTGACGCCATGAGCGTCGGCGACGAGTGCCCGAGCTGCAGCGGCCCGCTGGGCCCCGAGAACCTCTGTCGACGCTGCGGCTGGAAGTCGGAGGCGGTCGCCGAGGCCGAGAAGACCGCCGCCGTCCCCGACGACGCCCGACGCGCGAAGCGGTGGGAGCAGATCCGTGACGATGCGCGCTGCGCGCACGGCAAGACCTTCGGGCCGCGCTGTCCGTTCTCGGCCTCCTTCTTTCCCAACACGGCCGGCGCCGCGCCGGGGTACTGCACGTGGCATAGCGAAGTGCTGCGCGATCCTCGCATCAACGTCTTCGAGGAGTTCGCGCGGTTCTGCGCGAAGCTGCGGGGACCCGACGACTTCGAGGTCCTCGAGTTGCTCGCCGAGCGCGGGCGCCTGCTTCCGTCTCGCTATTACACCCCCTGGACCCACCACACGCCGGGCGAGCTCTGGGACGCCATGCGGGCGGGGAAGAACGACCTGCCGGCGCCGCGCGCCTGCCTCTCGCCGTCGTGCCCGTATGCGGACCCGGGTGTGACCGATGAGGACGTCGGCCGATTTCGAGACACGGTTCGACGTGGCAGCTGGGACACCGCGATTCAGCGACTCGTGAAGCGACCGTGATAGACCTCTCCGACGCCGAGCTGCGGGAGCAAGCGCGAATGGAGTGCAGCTTCGCGGGTGATCCTCGACGGATAACGAATTGGCATTCCGCGCCGACGATGTGCTCGAACTGCGCGCGTCAGGCCGACCGCTACATAGCCCTCCGCGACGCGGCCCGCGCGGAGCAGCGGGAGCAGATCGAGGCCCTCGAAGACGCGATCACGGAGATCGCCGACTTCATCCCCACGGATCAGACGATCAACATTCCTGCGCTGGTCAACCGCGCGATCGCGGCAAGCATGGATCGGAAGCGAGCCTGAGCATGAACGCGCTCGCGGCCGCGATTGCGGAGGCACGCACGCTCGACGGCACCGACGTCGCCCAGGTCCTCCGCGCCTTCGAGTTGCTGGAAGTTTTCGAGGCGCACGTGGACGCCCAGGCGAACGAGCGGTGGCGCCGGACGGCTGCGGTGGAGATCGTCCGCGCCCTCGCGTGATGGTCTGGGATCGTCTCGGAGGAACATGGGCGAAGAAAATGGTTTGGGGCAAGACGAGCGATCGAGGGGAGCACCGGGCCCTCGGGGGTGCGCTGAGCGGGGTGCTCGGACAGACCGGCCGGCGGGCCGCAGCGGCGGGGCGTACTGGCTCCCGCGGCGGCGCTCCCATCTGGACGATGCAGGACGTCTGGATGGCTGACGAGGGCGTGCCCTTCGTGCGGACGCGGAACCGAAAGAAGGCGGGGAAGTTCCTGCCGACCGCGCCCTCCCGCGCGGCCCTGGCCGGCGGCCACGAGCGGACGAACGCGCGCCCCGCCTACGAGGGTCCGCGCGGGATCCCCCACATCGGCGACGAGCAGGCGTCGATCGACGGTACGGCCGTGTTCGGTCGTTACCCGATGGGCTGGCTGACTCATGTGCTCAAGCTCCGGCTCATGGGCGAGGTCCGGCGCGACGAGATCCTGCACGTCTGCTCGGGCACGCTGACCGAGGCGTGGACGGTGGACCTCCGGCTCGAGGCGCGGCCGCGCGTCGTCGCGAACGGCGTCCACTTGCCGTTCAGGGACGCAAGTTTCAAGGCGGTGATGCTCGACCCGCCGTACACGGACACCTATGCCCGGAACCTCTACGGCACCGAGAACCCGCGCCCCTCGTGGCTCCTGGCCGAGGCGGCGCGCGTCGTCATGCCGGGTGGCCGGATCGGCTTCATGCACATCGCCATTCCGTTCGCGCCGCCGGACTGCTTCCTGGTCAAGGTGCGCGCGATCACGATTGGCGTCGGCTTCCGCGGGCGGTTCTGGACGATCTACGAGCGCCACCAGGCCCGGCTACTGTGAGAACCCTCCCCTGCCGCTCCTGCGGCGCGCGAATCGGCTTCATCGAGTTGGCGAGCGGAAAGAAGATGCCCGTCGATCCCGAGCTCTGCATGGACTTCGTGACGGACGACACCGGTCGGCCGCGCGTCACGCTGGTCAGCGAGAAGGGCGAGATGCTCACCGGCAAGCAGGCGACGGTCACGACACCGGGCAGCTACCGGATTGAGGGCTACGTGAGCCACTTCGCGACTTGTACGGATCCGAACAAGTGGAAGGGCAAGTTGTGATCGGCGCCTGCCGGCTCCCGTGGCCCGAGCTCGACTGCCCGAGAGGTCATTCGATGGGTTGGCTCGGGGTCTGCTACTGGATCTGCGCGAAGTGCCACATCATCTACCTGGAGACCACGCGCCCGTTCGTGGCGACGGCGCTCGGGTGGTACTCGTGACGATGACAGCGTCGCGCTGCACCTCCGGCAAGATCCCCTACGAGAATCGGTGGATCGCCCGACGCGCGCTGGCCCACCGGCAGACGGCGGGCGGCCAGCAGCGGAGAGTGTATCGGTGCCCCATTTGCAGGAACTATCACCTCACCTCGCAGCGGGAGCGGTGATGATCCGATTCTTCATTGCCGGCGTGCCTAAGTCCATGAAAGTCACCGGCATCGCCCGCTTCCAGCGCGCGGGCAAGGTCCACATGGTCCCGAAGCGCGCTAACTCCGAGTGGGCGCTGCTGGTCGGGCAGATCGGCCGCGCCCACGCGCCAGCGGCGCCGTTCACCACGCCCGTCCGCCTTACCGCAACCTTCCTGATGCCGCGGCCGAAGAGCGCCGCGAAGCGGATCCTCTTTCCGATGACTCGCCCGGATCTGGACAACTGCCTGCACAAGCTCTCCGACCAATTCAACGGCGTCTTCTGGCAGGACGATAGCCAGGTCGTGGACCTCGTCGCCACGAAGCGATTCGCGCCCGATGGGCAGGCGCCCGGCCTCGAGCTCGTGATCGAGGAGCTCGTGACGCCGTGAGGGCCCAGATGCAGCGGACCGCGCCCCAGGACGGCACGATCGCGTGTCCGCGTGTGGAGTGCGCGAAGCTCCCGGGGTTCCTCAACCTGGCGAAGCTCACGTCCCACCTGGTCGACTACCACGTGCTCACCGCGGAGGCGGCCCAGGCGGAGGCCCGACGCGCGAGCGATGGACCGAGACCGAATCCGATTTTCGCCGAGCCGAGGAAGGTCCGCGGAGCGCCGCCGCCGCCGCTGGTCAAACCCTGCGGCTCCTGCCACCGCGTTGACGGCACCCACGCGCCGGCCTGCCGGAAGAACAAGCCGCCGCCCGCCGGCGCCGGGCGCCACTGTCGCCACTGCGGCGAACAGGGCCACCGGCAGGATACCTGCCCGAAGAAAACCGCGGCCGCGGTCGAGACCGGCCAGGTGATCTCACGCCGCGAAGTCACGCTCGCGAGCGGCGGCGGCGTCATCACCCTCCACGCGACGCTCGACATCTTCACCCTGAGCGCCGACGATCGCCGGTTCGTCTTCGGCCTCGTCGACGCGCTCGATGGCTACCAGCGCAAGGGAAAGGAGAAACGATGAGCACCATGACAGAGACGGCCTTCGAACTTCGGATGCTGCCCCTCACGGCGGCGCCCGCTGGTAAGTCGTGAGGCTGGGCATCTGTCCGGCGCCGGGCTGCAACGCAGAGGTACCGCTCGATCGCTTCCTCTGCCGGCCGCACTGGTACTCGCTGCCGGCGCCGCTCCGGCGCGATGTCTGGCGGACCTGGCGCGTCCGGCTGGCTCACCGGACGCCGGACACGATCCGCGCCCATGAGGAAGCGAAACGCGAGGCCCTCGCGGCGCTGGTAAGTCGGTGAGCGGGAGACTCGATTTCGTGGTCGGGGTGGGAGTCGGCGCGGCCCTCGCGCTAGCGTTGACGTTCATTCATCTGTGGGCGGGCGGCTGCCCGTGAGGAGCCCGACCGAGGCGAACGTGCGGCGGGAGCTCGCGACCCCGGCGCGCGCGGCCCGGATCGCGCGGTACAAGCAAGAGCGCCCCTGGCGGTGCCCGGTGATCGTCGAGGGCCGGCGGTGCGTCCGGCCCGTGAGTCACCCCGACGCCTGCCGATCATGGTTCGAGCCCGGGACTCCGTAAGCAACCGACACCCCTCGTCACCTCGTGCCAAAATGTTTGTCACCACGCGCCGCGTCGTGACGACCGGCGTCAGTCGGTGCCATTTTTCGGTCGAAGCTAATCTCGCGTAGTTGTTGACCTCTGCTCTCCATTCTGCCCTCCCGTGTCAGTGGATAACTCGCGACCTGCGACGGCACGGCGCGTGCAAGACTCAGGCGCGGAGGTGGCCCATGACGGACGAGGAGATGACGCGGGCGATCGAGGGAACGGACCTGCTCACGGAGGGCGAGAAGGAAACCCTGATGGTGCTCGCCCTCGCCGGCGAGCCGCGGGCGCTGGCGGTGGTCGCGGAGCTGTCGAGGACGGAGGGACGGCGATGATGGCGATGAGGGCGTGTCAGATGTGCGAGGCGAAGACCGGCAATCATCCTCCCGGCTCAGTCGCGCGCCGCGAGCGGTGCGGTTGCGACGTTGCGGGGATTGGGCTACTCCCGAACCCGTGGCACATTCATCCGTGCGCGCTTCACGCCGCCGCGCCGGAGATGCTGGCGCTACTGACGCACGTACCGCACGCTCAGACGTTGCACATGGACGGACAGCCGCACGTCGGCGGGTGTCCCGGCTGCACGGCCCGCGCCCTGCGCGCCAGGATCGAAGGGAAGGTCTGGCCATGACTCGCCGCGGGCTCGTGACCATGGACTACTACGACACGCTCTATCAGCAGCGGGGCGCGACGGCAGCGTTTTGGATCGCGGCCGACGATGCGCGGAAGCTGCGCGCTCGAAGCCCAACCCCGCGCTTTATCATCCTCCGCGAGGGCGAGCAGTGGGTGGTCGGGCGTCACGTGGCGACGGTGAACGAGGTGCCTGTGTACTCGCCGATTGACGCAACCTTTGAGGTGATCTCGGACGCGACCGCCTGGGTGGCGGCGCAGGAAGGGGCAGGACATGACTGAGACGGCGGTGTTCTCTCATCGGTTCGTGGCGGGCTCGGTGGCCGGCGAGGTGCTGGCGCTGACGGTCGAGCTCCGGACGGGGCCCGGGCGGACCTGGGGCGAGGTGACGAATGCGAACGGCGCGACCCTCCGCGGGCTCGTCGAGCTGCCCGAGCGCCTCGAGCTGTCCATCACGGGCGAGGTGTACGACTCCCGCGGGCGGGACCTCGGCGGGGGCCAGTGCGTGGACACGCTGAGGTGCCTGGTTCAGGAGGGCTCGACGCCGGGCCCGGGGCTCACGCGCGCGGACCTGGCGCGGCTGCTCGAGGTCTGGGAGCGGTGGCACCTGAACGGGATGCGGGCGGCGTGCGAGCACCAGCGGGCCCGCGGCGAGACCTACACGACCCACCCGGGCGCGATCTGTCCGGACTGCGGCTACAGCCTCGGCTCGGCCTGGCTGACCGAACTGCTCCCGCCCGACGTCGAGACCTTCATTCTCGACCTTCGGAGACTGCCGGCCTCGGGGGGCGCCTCGGGCCAGACCGAAACCTCGGCGCACGCGGACGGAATCCGGTTCCGGGTCGTCGGCCAGGCGCAGAGCAACCCCAACATGCCCGACGGCGAGGGCGATCACTGGCGGGTGCAGCTCACCGGGCCGGCTGGCGTCAAGATGTCGCTGACGTTCACGAAGGGCTATGGCCACGGCGGCAAGCGACCGACCCTCGCGGAGGTACTCGATTGCCTGGTGACGGACGCCCAGAGCCTCGAGGGCGCGCGGTCGTTTGAGGAGTGGACGCGGAACCTCGGCGACGACCCCGACTCGCGGCGGGCGGAGCGGGCGTACAAGGCGGTCGTGGCGCAGACCGACAAGCTCAAGGCGTGCCTGGGGCCGGCCTACCGGCGGCTGGTGGCGTCATGAGTCTACGGGAGTTCATCAGGACGCATCGAGCGGAGATTGACGCGGCGATCGTGGGAGCGTCGGGGCTGGCCACGAACGACGAAGAGCGGCGCGAGTGGATCCTGAACGATGAAGGGCTCTACCGCTGGGCCCGGGCGGAGGGGGTGCGGATCGTCGGTGAGCCGATCAGCCCCGGCGACTGCGGCGGCTGGCGCGTCTACGAGCGGGTGCGGGTCGAGCCGGGGGACTTCGAGGTGGCGCCGTGAGACGCCGGCAAGCCCGTGTCTCGGCCTGGCGCGAGCTCGGCCGCGCCGGCGTGGCGCTGCTGGCGATCTTCGCGTGGAGCTTTCTCGTCGTGCTGCTCGCCGGCCAGGTCGCGCGGTGGGTGCCGTGGGACTGAGGATCCGGCGCGATCGCCGGCGCTACCGCGTCGGGCGGGTCGTGGTGAGCCAGCTGCGAGCCGGCGAGCCGGCGCCGCGGGTGTGGCTGCGCGTGGTCCGGGGTCGGCCGGTCTGGGGCGAGCTCGAGGGCGCCGGGCGGTGGGATCGGTTCGAGGCCGGCCGTTGGGCGCTCGCCCTCGGCGCTGAGACGGTCGAGGTCGAGCGGTGACCCTGCGCGCGATCTACGAGGAGCTGGTGCGCCTGGTCGGGCGCCGGCGCTGCCCGGTCGAGGATTGGCACGCAAGCCGGTGGCGGGTAGTCCGGGATGCGACGACGGGCCGCCTCGAGTTGGCGCGGCGCGACTTGACGGAGGACGTCCGCCCGCGGTAGGCTCCCCGTCCATGAAGTCTCGACCGACATACGACGGGCCCGGGTGGTCACTCCCCGGGCCCGTTGCTTCACCCCATGCGGCGGGCCTGACTCCGCCGCTCGAGGCGCGATACCTCTAGGGGGTATCCGTAGCACAGGCTCCCGCGCCTGTCAAGCGGGAGCGGGCCCGAGTCGATCCAGCCGGGCGCGAGTGACCGAGCGGCGCCAGGACTTCGGGCCGAGCGCACCCCGCCCAACCCTCTGAGCCCCGGCGCCCCCTCTCTCCAGGAGCTTCGCCCTCGGGCGCCTCACGGAGAGGGGGTAGGGGGAGAGGTCCGGTCAGCGCTCGGCTCCACCGGCCGCGACGCGCCCTGGCCCTCGCTCCCAGCGGCCTCGGGCCCACCCGCCGCCGCGGGGCTGCTCCTGACGGCAGGAGCCCGAACGTCATGACGTCGCCGGATGTCGCCTGACTTGCTAGCTCGTCGGCGCGCGTACTCGGCCGCGGTCTCCGCCTCCCGCTCCCGCATGAACGCCTCGAGCGCCTCCGTGCTCACCATCAGCCGCACGCGGCGGTAGGCGAACGGCGCCCAGCGCGGCCGACACCACGTCGTCACCGTGTAGGCGCGAAGCTGACCGGCCTGGATCAGCCGATAGACCTGCCCCGGGGTCATGTCGAGAAGGCAGGCCGCCTCCGTGCGTGTCCAGGCGCGCGGAATCTTGACGCGAGCGCGAACGGGTTCGGAGCGGGTCGGGACGGCACGCCTTGACGTCATACCGGCCGTGAGCGTAGCGTAGCGGGCCAGGAGGGGTCAACCGATGGCGCGCGCGCGTGTTGGGGACGGTCGGCGTCGCTACGGCCTCGATCTGACGGAGTGCTGGCGTCGGGCGAAGGCGCGCATCCTCGAGGCGTCGGGCCAGAGCGCGGACGTCGCGCGGTCGGTCATCGAGCCCGTCGCTCGAGCGCGACGACTCGCCGAGCTGGCCGCGCCGGCGGACATGCGGCTCTCGCTCGCCCTCGGCCTCGGCGCCTCGCCGGCGGACCTCGAGCAGGACAAGGCCGGAGCGCGGCTCATGCTCGAGGCGGCGCACAAGCGACTCGGCATCGTCGGCCTCCGCTCCGGCGACAGCCTCGAGCTCGGCGCCAGCGAGCGCATGACCGACTTCCTCCGCGCGTGGTTCGACGCGGCCACGCCAGGCGCGGTCAGCCCAGGCTCACCCCACACAACTCCGAGCGAGACCATTCGAGGGGCGACGTGGAACCGTCGCCTCATCCCCGCCCCGCTCCCCACCCCGCCTCCGTCCGGTCGAGTGGTCGAAGGGACGGCCCGCGCGCTCCCCGCAGCGCCGGCTCGCCCGCCAGCGCCCGGGATCGAAACCGGCCCTAACCTGCACGCGGGCGACGATGCTGAAGGCTGCCCCTCACCGTGACGACAAGAAAATTTCCAACACAGATCTGTCAGACGTGTGGACGCCTGGTAGCCGTGATGAAAAACGGCCATCTACGACGACATCTCAACAAACCCGGGTTCAGTCTGCATGCACCACAAGTCCATTGTCCACGTAGCTATCAGCGCGCCTTCGCATGACGAGTCCGAAAAATCCGGTCCGGATACTCCCCAGGGGTATCGGTGAGTCTGGAATCTGACGGCTGTGGCGGCTGTGGCGAGCCGATGACCGTGGGCCATGTCCTGTGTCGCAGTTGTTGGGAGCGGGTGCCGGAGGCGGTGCAGCGGGAGTTCTACCACCAGCAGGCGCGGCGCAAGCAACGCGGCATCGTGAGCCAGGACGCCGCCGAGCGGGCGCGGGAGGCGCTGGTCGCCGCGGCGAAGGCGGTGCGCGGGGGCTGAGGCCACTTTCCGCTTGACATGTCCGCGTCCCGGTCCTACGGTGCGCGCAGACCCCCCAGACAGGAGACGACGATGCCGACACTGAACGACCTGCGCAAGCTCCACACCGACAAGACTCTGGTCGACCCGGCGGTCATCCATCCCCTCCTCGACTACCTGCAGGGCGTGGAGGACCGGCTCGATGTCCTCGAGCAGCGCGTCGGAGCCCGAGGTCGTCCGGGGCGCCCCGAGGACGCCGCAGCTGGCGCGGGCGGCGCGACGCAGACGCCCTGACGCGAGGATGAGCACGATCCTGCAGGCGGGGGGCGCGCTCCGCCAGTACGGCGAGTGGGGCGAGCTGCGGTACGAGTACGGGACCAACGCCACGGGGCAAGCCCTGGGCGTGAAACGCTTCACGTGGACCCAGTCCGTCCGCGCCCGGCACGCGCCGCTGGACTTCACCCTCTCCTACTTCTCGGACGCCTTCGTCGATCCCAAGCGGATGAACGAGCTCGCGTACCTGGCCGAGCAGGAGCGGAAGGCCCTCGAGATCCTGGTGTCGATGGTGCAGACGGCCGTGATGGACGGCGTGGGCTACATCGGCCTGCCGAACCCGTCCACCGAGGTCCAGAAGGATGTCCTCCAGCTCGTGCGTGAGTGGGTGCGGCAGGACGGCTACCCGGAGAGCTGGGAGGCGGACCTGCGCCGGGTGATCGACCAGGCGATGACGCGCCTGCATCTCTGGCGCGAGCGGCTGCAGGCGGTCCAAGCGCGCGTGGACCCGGCGCATCAAGCCTGGGGCCTCGCCTTTGACATCGTGCCGCCGGAGCCGCGGGAGGAACCGGCGTGAGGTCGGTCGTCGCCGCCCTCGTGACGGACTTCGGCGGGCACGTCAACCAGCCAGTGCTAGGCCCCTTCAGTCCCGAGTGCGTTCCGGGAATGTTGCACGTCTGGGCGGAGGCGCATCCGTGCGAGGACGATCGCTGCCTCTGCGGGCGGCGGTTCTGGCGGATGCGAGCGCGGACACCATGATTGGCCTCGACCTGCTTTACAAGGGGGTGCCTGTCGCCAAGGCGGAAGCGTATCTCGGCGCCCCCGCGGATCGGTGGCTCACCCTGACGATCGGCGAGGTGTACGAGTGCCTGCGCTCGCGCGGGTGGGACGTCACCCCGACCCTCGAGGTCGATCTCCTGATCGCGGCGATGAAAGAGGACAAGCTGCCGCGGATTCCGGGCTGGACGGCGCCTACCGAGGAACTCGTCCACGAAGTCCCGCCGACGCTCCTCGCGCACGTCCCGCTGGTCGAGTTCCGATGCGCGCGAAAGGGCCACACCTGGAAAGCGCGCGGGGTCTACCGCTGGGAGGCGGCGACGGACCCGAAGGTCACGAGCGAACCGCTCTGCCCGTTCTGTTTCATCGAGTTCGCCAACACGGTCTTCGCGGTGACGGCCGCGCCATGACCGCCCCCGTCTGCCCGCGGTGCGGCCACTCGCTCATTCCTGTCGGACTCGGAAAGCCCTGTCGCAACTGTGGGTGGGCCTCGGGACAGCCGAAATGACCGGCCTGACCGTCCTCGCCGGCGTCGGCATCGGGATCGCGGCGCTCGCGGTCCTCGTCGTCGCCCTCGCTGTCCTCGTGCGCGCGGTCGCGGCGCTCCTCCCCCCCGCGGGCCAGTTCCTCGGCGACGTGCAGGGGCTCCGCGAGTGGTCGGCGCGACGGGCGGAGTCGGAGCGCCCGCGCCCCGAACCTCACGCGGCGGTTGCGGTCGAAAGCGAGGAGTTCTACGTCGCGCCCGATGGCCGGGTCCATCGTCGCCTCGCGAAGACGCCGGAGGGCGTCGCCCCGGCGCCGGTCTTCGAGCCGGAGGCCCCGCGGCTGACGGCCCGTCGCGCCACAGTCCCCGAAGGGCCCACCTCCGCCGACCTGCCGCCCGTCGTCGTGGGGGACCTCGACCGCTTCGACGCGGCCGCAGCGGAGGAGTTCGTGGCGCGCCCCGTCGCCCCGGCGAGCCGGCAGGCGGCGAAGCCCCCCGGCCCGCCGATCCAGGGCGAAGAGGGCTTCTGATGCTGACCGTCAAGTGCCATATACCGGATCAGGCCCGAGAGGGTGGGGATGATCTGTGCCACCTCCTCTGCCTGCAGATCGACGCGATCGGGACGCAGGCACGGCTCTACGACCTGCAGCGGGAGATCCTCGACCGCCTCCGCTCGCTCGAGGCGGCGATGCGGACGCTCACGACCTCGCTCGGCGAGCTGCGTGGCGTGATCGGCGCGGGCGGGCGATGAGCCACACCTACGCGGTCTTGGTCATCTCTCGTGTGGCATTCGAGGAGATCCGGGCGAAACTCGACAACGCGGGCTACAGCGATCAGATCCACGAAGGCGTGGAAGTCAGCGCCGACGCTGAGGGGCCAGTGATCGACATGCAGGGCATCGCGATTCAGGCGCGCCGTGATCGACCGGCGACTGGAGGTCCGCTGGCGGCCACCCCCATTCTTGATCCACAACCAACGCAAATCCTTGGGGGCCCGCTATGAGAGTCCGGTGCAAGATGGTGCTCAGCAGCGTGACGAAGCGGCTCACGCAGCGGTACGTCGAAAAGGTCCTCGCCGTCCCCGCGCACTACGAGCCGGTCTACGTCTACGACGCGAAGTTCAACGTTGTCACGGGCGGTAGCGGGGATGATGATTCCCAGAAGTTCTGGGACGCGACGCCGTCTGGGCAGTTGGAGCTGACGACGATCAAGGAGATGCCTTGGGAGATCGGCGGGGCGCACTACATCGACATCGTGCCGGTCGCCGAACTCCAGCGCGACCCCACGGCGGTCCCACACTGATACGGAGGGGCGAACAGGATGACGGCGCCAACGAACGGCTCGCGGGCCTCAGCCCGACGCGCGATTCCGCGCGGCGCTGACAGCGCGGTCGCCTCGTGCCCATGATGACGAAGGCGAGCGCAGCAGGGGCGGCGGGGCCAGGCCCGCGCTCGCGTCGACGGGATCCCGGACCCCGCGCATGAAGGACGGCGACGACGCCCGTGTGACCCACGGGTGACCCGCGCCGGCCTCGGAGCGCGCGGACGCGGCGCACCGTCCCTGGCCCCATACTTCTGAAAGGAGAGGCGATGGATCACCAGCACCGCCAGATCAAGGGCTATCGCGAGCTGGGCCAGGCCGAGATTGACCTGATGAACCAGATCAAAGAGCGCGGCGCGGAACTTGGCGGCATGATCGCCCAACTTAAATCAATGCCCGACCTCGACCAGCGTTGGGTGAGCATCGGCGCGACCCATCTGCAGGAAGGGCTGATGGCGCTCACGCGCGCGGTCGCGAAGCCGACCTTCTTCTGATGAACTTCTTCGACCGCCTCGGCCAGCTCGTCGTCGGCGCGAAGGCCCAATGGATCGGCCCGATCGGCTTCGCGCGCGCAACGGCGCTCGGCCCGACCCTCCGCGCGATGACCTCCTCGGCGACGTGCGATACCTGCCGCGGACCGCTGCGGGCGAACGGCGGCGTCGTCCACTTCTGCGGCAAACCGTGTCGCCATGCGCGCCACCACCCCGAGCGCTTCCGGCGTGAGAGACTAAAGGCGTGGGCCGCAAAGCCGGCGCGGTAAGCACGGTCGACGAGCTCCGCGGCGCGATCCGCCAGGACTTTCTGAAAGCCTGTACGGCCCTCTATTACATTCGCCCGCGCTCGAAGGTGGATCCGGAAACCGGCGAGGCGCGCGAAGCGGACGAGACGACCGGGCTCATCAAGTTCGAACTGTTCCCCGAGCAGCGCCGCACGGTGGACGTGATGCTGGGCCAGCAACGGCGCCACGAGCCCGTGCGCGTGGTCAAAGTCAAACCGCGGCAGTCTGGGGATTCGACGCTCGGCGCCATCTGGCAGTTCCACCACGTCTACTGGGGCCGGAACGAGCACGGGCTCACGGTCGCCCACCACGACCTCACGACCCAGTCCCTCTACGCGATGACCCAGACGCTCTTCGCCGAACTGCCGCCCGAACTGCAGGTCCCGCCGAAGAAGCTGAACCGCAAGGAGCTCGCCTTCGAGCGGCCCTACTCCAACTCGATCGTCGCCCAGACGGCCGGCTTCCTCGACATCGGGCACGGCCTCACGATCAGCCATTGCCACCTCTCCGAGATCGACCTCTATCCGGATCCCGAAGTGGTCCTCGAGGGAATTATGGAGACGATCGCCTACGCCTCCGACACCTCGATCTACATCGAGTCCAAGGCCCAGGGCGTCGACGGGTGGCTCTATCAGTTCTGGAACGCCTCCAAGCGCGGCGAGACCGGCTTCCACCCGCAGTTCACCGCCTGGTTCGACGTCCCCGAGTACCGGCTCCCCGTGCCGAAGGACTTCGCCCCGACCGCGGAAGAAGTCGAGTGGATCCGGGAGTTCCAGGTGACGCCGGCGCAGCTCATGTGGTACCGGGCGCGGAAGCGGCTGATGATCGCGAAAGAACCGTGGGGCGGCGAGCGCCGGATGAAGTCCTCGTATCCGTTCACGGACCTCGAAGCCTTCCAGTCCTCCGGCTACTGCGTCTTTCCCGACGTCGTTCTGAACCGGCTGCGCGAGGGCATCACCCCGCCGAAGTACGCCCGGCGGCTCGAAGCCATGCCGACGCCGGGGCAGCTCACGGAAATCCCCATCGACATCGACCCGCGGCTGCCGGGCCTCTGGGTGTGGGAGGAGCCGAACCCCGACTGCTACTACGTGCTCGGCGTGGACATTTCCGATGGCGTCGGCGAGACCGAGTCGATCGTCTCGGTCGTGAAGTATCCGGGCTACGAGCAGGTTGCCGAATGGTTCTCGTCCCGGTCGTCCGTCGAGGAAACCGCCTACGTGGCACGCTACCTCGCGGAACGGTACGGCGGCGGCAACTGTATGGTCATCCCGGAGACCAACCGCAACGGCAACCTCATCCTCTACCTGCTGTTCCACCTGCCGGGGAACTATTCGGTCTTCCGGTGGCGGTACCTCGACCGGCCCGCGCAGGAGACGAACGACAACCCGAAGCTCGGGTGGGAGTGCGTCTCGCCTGACGCGAAACTCCTGACGGGCGATCTTCGGTGGGTACCAGCCGCCGACGTGAAAGTGGGCGACACGCTCCTCGGATGCGAAGAAAAACCGACAGGCGGGAAGGGCAGTAATCCACATCTACGTATGCAGGAGGTGATCGAGCGCAAGGAATTCACCGCGCCGATGGTCGAAGTCACACTGTCGGACGGTCGAACGACGGAGGTCAGCGAGAATCATCCGTTCTGGGTTCTCCGGAAGTCTCTCGGCATGGGGCGATGGATCAGGGCCTCTGAACTGCGTCCCGGTGATCGGCTCAAATGCTTGCCGACCTGGGCAACGCTGCGAAGTTACGAGGCGGGTCGCCTGTCGGCGTTTCTCGACGGTGAGGGCCATCTCTCTCAGGGTCGGCGGTACGGAATGCACATGCTCATCAGTCAAGCGGCTGGCCCGCTTGCTGACGAGATCGCGAGCCTGTGGCCGGCGTTGGGATTCACGGCGACGTTCAAATGGCTTCGGCACAAGAAGCGGCCCCACGAGAAGCCAGTAGCGACGGTGGGCCTTACGCGGATCGCCGAGATCCTACGGGCGCTCGGGAGCCTTCGTCCGACGCGACTCCTTCGGGTTTTTGCCGAACGCACAGCTATCGACCACCTGTCGATCCGACCGTTCGCAACGATCGCTGTGTCGAGGGTCAAGTCAATCGACGAGGGGATGGTGATCGGCCTCGAAACGAGCCCGGATCATACACTGATCGCCGATGGCATCGTCGGCCACAACACCAACACCAACACCAAGAAGGCGCTCGTCCAGGTCGCGAACCTGGTATTCCTCCGTGGTCAGGGCCTCGTGCGCTCCGCCGTGCTCCACGAGCAGATGACGCGGTGCATCGACGTGCTGCCCGGGGTCCGCTGGCGCGCCGCCGGCGGCCGCTCCGACCGCGTGATCGCCTACCTGATCGCGCTGATCGGCGCATACCTCGACTACGAGGGCGGGTCGGTCGGCAACATCGTCTCCGAGCGTCGCCAGCACCTCCCATCCCAGGAGATCCCCGGGTGGCGTGAACCCGCGACCTTCGACGCCGGCGTGGAGGAGGTCTTCAGCGGCCGCGTGCCGCCGGTCGGGAGCGCATTCTGGAAGACGGACATGGAGGATCGGTGAATCCTCTCCTCCTCTGCGCGTGCGGGCGCGTGCATCTGGTGAGTGCGCGCCTTTTCGGCATCGCGGTCGTCGCCTGCGCCCGAGTCGCTCCTGACATGTGGTACATGGTCGAAGCTGATCGGATGCTTCCGCACGAAATCCACGTCCCCCGACCGGAGACGGTCTGGTGATGACGAGTCTCCGGGAACGCGCGCCGTTCCACATTCGGTTTCAGACCGAACGGGAGCGCCAGCGCGAGAACGCCTACGTGTGGCTGCTCAGCGTCGACGACGGCGACTACGAGCACACCCACGACGGCGGCCACGCCTTCCCCTGCACGAAGGAGCAACTCATCAGCCTTCGGCGCCAGATCAACGAGGTGCTCGGACGCTCAACGGAGCCGATGAAATGAGAGTATTTGAAGTGACCGTGAAGTGTGGTTCATGGTTCCTCCGGTTCGGACTCATGCCGCGATGCTGGGCATTCGGCCGGCGATAACATGAACGACGCGCCCCACCTCTGGCTCGGCCGGCCCGGGCAGGAGACGCTCCAACAAGGGATCGCCCACGAACTCGCCCAGCAGAGCGCCGACGCGAGCCACGACCACGTGATCGCGCCACCGTGTCCGGTCTGCGGCAAGGCGGTCGCCGATAAAGATTGGGACAAGCACAAGTACGACGACCACGCGATCAATGACGGCGTCCTGCCCTACGGCAAGCCCAACAGCCGCGAGGTCTTCGTCGCGGCCTTCACGCGGGACAGCCTCGAGGAGAAGCTCGCCCAGTGGCGCACCAAGCATCCGGGCTTGCGCCTCGCCCTAGCCGGCGAAGGCACGAGGGCCGAAGGGCGGATCGTGTGGCAACGCTTCCGTGTTCTGAAGGCAGATGGGAGGCCAGCGACATGAAGACCATCGTTCTTGCACTCCTCGTCCTCGCCGCGGTACTGTCCTCCCGTGAACAGATCGACCCGAACCCCCGGCCCGAGCCCAAACCGAGTGGTTGTACGGTGATCGTGACGAGCACCGGGCCGATCGTGATCTGTCGGTGAGTAAGCACGGCCGCGTGCGACTGACCGAACGCGCCATGGATCTCGCGCGGGAACTACTCGGCACGAATCCGACGCCCGCACGAGTGGAGAAGTTCCTCGAAGCCGCGTTCACCCGTGTGAAGGAGGTCCCCATGCCCCTCGACGACCAGGATCGAGACCTGGGACGCACCGTGCATCGCGCGCACGCGCACGCGGAGCTGCTCAACCGCGACAGCCCGGAAAACCTGGAAGCCGCCCTGGGCAATCTCGATGAAGCGGCGCAGCGGCGATCGGCGAATGCGCGCGACCGCCTCCAGGACAAGATCGCCGAGAACGAGGCGCGGGGCCTGCATCGCAACGCTCCGCCGCCTGAGGAGGAACCTGTGGAAACGTCGCCGTCGATGCCCTACGTCCCCGCCGACCCCGCAGAGCCGCCGACCAATGCGCCCCTCGCGGTCGCGCCGGCACCCCTGGCCGCGCCTGCCGCACCGGAGCCCGCGGACGACGCCGCCGCGATCGACGCCGCCAAGCGCACGGGCCTCGGCCGGGTCGCGGTCGTCGCCGAAAGCCTCGAGCGCCGCGTCCTGCAGAAGATGCCCGCCATCCGCGCCGCCGGCCGGAGCCTCAAGACGCTCGAGGACGCGGCCGACGTGCTGATCGCGGAGCTGCAACCCAACCACCAGGACGCGCTGCGGCAGGTGTGCCAGGAGCACGGGCTCGCGAACTGGGTCGTCCTGCTTGGCGCGGCGGCGCGCATGGCGGACCTCCAGGAGTTGAACGCCGGCGAGTTCGAGGACGCCTGGCTGAACCGCCAGTCGGCCCGCGGGACGGCGACTTCGATCAAGGAAGAAATCTGCCAGATGTGCGGCGGCGTGCTGCCGCCGGATCCGGTGCGGAAGAATCGGGTCGCCTGCTGCAATAACCACGGTTCGAACCGCCTCGATCACACGGCCGGGTGTGCCCTCGCGCAGCGGCAGATGGTGAAAGGCTCGTGGGTGACCGTTCCCACGCCGGCATAAGACCCGAGGTTCGTGAGAAGGTCGCCCAGATGATCGAGCGGGTCGAGGCGCGCTGGCAGGCGCATCTTGCGAGCTTGCGGTCGGCGCCGCGGGCTCGAGGCTATCGACGTGAGCCGTGGAGTCCGCGGCGGCGTCCCGGGCCGGCGGTACCGACGGTGCCCAAAGAAGCGGGGCCTGAAGGCTGGGGCTCGCTGGAGGATTGATGGCAGGGAGCCCGAAAGAGCTGGTCGACCCCCTCGATCGCCTCGAGGACGAGGCGGAAGTCCGCAAGGAGGAGACCCCGCTCGTCGACGCCGAGATCAACACCCGGTTTCTCCGCGGCCAGCAGTGGCCGAGCTCCGAGGGGCCGGCGTCTCCCTACCGTCCGGAATCCGCGCAGTACCGCTTCGTGATGAACGTCATCAACCAGACGCTGAAGCGTCAGGTCGCCCTCCTCACCGACAGTCGCCCCCAGATGGACGTCGTGCCGCGCAAGCGGAACCGGCGCGGGACGGCCAGCATCTATAAGACCGTCACGGCCGCCATCTGGGACGAGCAGAACTTCGAGCAGCTCGCCTCGCGCGAGCTGGTGCGCGCCGGCACCGTGGGCTCGACGATCTGCCTGCCGATGTGGGACGAGACGGCGGACTACGGCCGCGGCGAGATCGTGTTCCAGATGTACGATCCCCGCCAGTTCAAGGTCGATCCCTCCGTGGTCCACGCGGTCGACGTCCAGCGCCTCGCCGAGTTCTGCATGGTCCGCGAGGTCGTGCCCCTGAACGCGGTGCGCGAGCGCTACCCGAAGAAGGGCCACGGGGTCCAGCCGAGCGTCCGGTGGTCCCGGTACGGGCGGCGGAAGGTGCTCTCGAGCGGGGGGGCCTATCGCGGGATCGCGACGGCGATGCAGCGGCCCTGGAAGCGACGGGACGATGACAGCGTGGACTCGATGTCCCCGCGCGCCGAACTGCGCCACACCTGGTTCCGGGACTGGCCGCGGGACGAACGCGGCGCGCCGCTCTGGACCACGCCGCGGCATATCCGCTACGTCGTCGACGCCGAGGGCGTCGTCCTCAAGGACGAGCCGCTCCGCTACCTCCACGGGCAGTTGCCCGCGCACATGTTCGACTGGGACATCGAGTTCGAGCACCCCTACGGAATCCCGATGGTCTCGGGGCTGCGGCGGCTCCAGTACACGCTCAACCGCATCGTCGGACAGGTGATGGAGAACGTCATCCTGACCAACCGGGTCAAGGTGATCGCCGACACGAACGCGGTTGATCCGAAGACCTGGGACGCGATCACGGCCAACCCGAACGGCATCTACATCCGCAAGCGCCAGGGCCACACCTTCCAGTACGAGCTGCCGTCGAACGTCGTCCCGCCCTACGTGGTCCAGGTCATCACGCTCCTCCTGCAGGCGATGGATCTCGTGACGGGAATGACGGAGGCGACGAGCGGTAAGATGCCAAAGGGCCAGAACGTCTCCGGGGCGGCACTCGACGCGATGCAGATCCAAGCGCAGTCCGTGATCCGGCTGATCGCGCGCGCGTTCGAGAACTGGCTCGAGCGGATCTTCCAGCAGGTGCTCGCGCTGATCTACCAATACTACACGACCGATCGGCTCCTCCACCTGGTCGGTCCCGGGCAGGAGATCATGGAGTTCGAGTTCAACCGCCAGAAGTTCATCCACGGCGACGACGGAGCGGAGTTGCCTGGCAACGCTTGGCAGGACTTCGAGTTCCGGGTGCTCCCGGGCAGCTCGCTCTCGATGACCCGCATCCAGAAGGGCGTCATGGCGCTGAATCTCTATCAGGCTGGCCTGATCCCCGGCGTGGACGTCTTGAAGGCGGCCGAATGGGCGAACCCGGATGAGACCTTTGAGCGAGCTCAGAAAGAGCACGCGGCTGGGCTCGGGCCGGGCCAGCGGACCTCGCGAAAAATGGTGAAGCTCCCGGGCTCGACCCGTCGCCAAGTCGTCGGGGTCTAAGAGAACAACTTGACACGCGCTCGGTTGTCGTGCGACAGGTTGACCTGATGGACACCACCATGTAGTCGCCGGCGTGCTCGCGTTCGACGGCGACGCGCATCGTCGGCGGACGAAAGTTCCAAAGAACGGCTCGAGGGCCTCGACTCTCGGGCCGTTTCTTTTTGAGCGCGAGCGCGCCGGTGACCGCAGCGGAGAAAGGGGGACCTCATGGCACGTCGGCGTCGCGGCAGGAAGACGAAGAAGTCGCGTCGGATGAAGAAGGCGCGCGGGCTCTGACCAAGAGCTGACGGGCTGGACGGTCTCTGAGCCCGAGTGACGGCACCGCCGGGTCCTGGGATCGTCCAGTGATCCTGCGACGGTCGGGCGGTGCCAGGAAGGACCCGAACGCCATGCGCGGACGAAATCTCAACGCGGCGCCCCGGAAGGTGCGTCGCATCAAACGGACGGCGAAACTCCGCACGGCGATGGGGAGTTCGATCAACCCCAACGCCCGCAACGTGCGGCGCCGCGGGAGGCGGACATGAAGCGTCGTCGAGCGCGCGCCGTGACGCGGAAACGTCGCGGTGGCAAGAAGACCACGATCCGCTCACCGCTGCTGATGAAAGGCAGTCGGAAGCTCTACTGATGCCCCCCGTCATGGGTCCGTTCCCGCCGATCGCCGCGCCGCCGATGCTGGGCGTCGCGCCGCCGCCGGTGGGCCCACGGCTGCCGGACCCCCGGGCGATCGCCGATCTCAAGGCCGGCATCGCCAAGCTCCTCGACGCGGCCGAGAAGGACCCGGTCGTCGCCAAGGCGCTGAACCCGATCATCCAGTCGCTCATCCAGGCACGCGCGAAGCTCCTCGAACCTCCGAAGCCCGCCGATGAAGAGGCTGAGGACGTCGACAGCGGCCCGCTCGATCGCAGCCCCGCAGGGGAAGGCGCGACCGGCGGCACCCCGATCCTGTCGGCACTCCCTCGACTCATGGGCCTGGGCGCGAGGTAACAGATGACCTTCACCGACGAACAGATCAAGGCGTTTCCCCCGTGGCTGCAGAAACTCGTCAAGCTGTCGCCCCAGGCGCGCGAAGCCGCGGGCTACACGGACGAGGACCTCGAGCAGGCCGCCAAGGCGTACCACCTCGACAAGGACTACACCCAGACGAAGCAGAAATACGCCGGCCTCACGACGTTCCTCGAAGCCAACCCCGACGCGAACGTCGCAGAGGCGTGGGAGGAGCTGAACCGCTGGCGCGCCTGGGGCCAGAAGGACTGGCCCGAGTTCAAGCGGCAGTTCTCTGATTTGCAGACGAAGGCCGCCGCCCCGCCGGCCTCCACGAACGGGGACGGGAACCGGGGGGCGCCCTCCAAGCGTCGCTGGCGGGACGCGGAAGCGGCGGATCTCTACGAGACGGCCCGGCTCCGCGAAGTGTTCGAGGATCTCGAAAACGGCGCCGTCGACCGCGCCGTGAAGGCCATCCGTGAGGACTGGTATCAGAAGGAAGAGGTCCCCCGGCTGGACAAGATGGCCGGCGGCTACCTCCAGACGGTCGTCGATCTGGTCGACTTCGCCCAGCAGGAGGCGATCAAGGCCGCGCGGGACCCGAACTACAACCCGATGCCGATCTCCGACATTCTCAAGGAGGCGGCCGCCCGCGGCGAGAAGGACTTCCGGAAGGTCGCGGCGACGGTCGGCACCGAGCGCGGGACCCTCAAGAAGACCGGCTACGACGAGGGCTACGCCAAGGGCGTCGAGGAAGGCAAGAAGGCCGCGCCGGGCGCCGAAGGTCCGAGCGGGCCGATGGGCGGTGGTCAGCCCGCGTGGCGCCCGGCGCCGTCAGACCAGAAACCGAAGACGCGCGAAGAGCGCGCCCAGGCCGTCATCGCGACGGTCGAAAAGAAGCATGGACAACGGCTGCCGTTGTAGCCGCTCGCCTCGAGCTGGCGCGGCGCACGGCGCATAAGGAGACGGCGCTATGGCGCTCCCGACACTGTCGGCGGACCAGATCGAGGACATCTACACGACGACCTTCAACCAGAAACTCCCGGAGGTCATCGACGGCGTCTACAACTCGAACCCGACCCTCGGCATCCTGAACCAGCAGGACCGGATCCTGCTCGACGGCGGGCGCCGGATCGAGCAGAACATGATCTTCGACAAGCTCACCGGCGGGTCCTACAACCGGGGCGACACCTTCGCGAACGTCCGTAAGACGACGCGGACGGCCTTCATCATCGACTGGAAGCTCCACCGGGTCGAACTCGCCCTCGACGGCCTCGACGAGCTGCAGAACGCCGGCGCGATGGCCGCGTTCGACAACGCGGACCTGAAGCTGCAGGAGATGGAGCTCACCCTGAAGGACAACCTCGGCACCGAGCTCTTTGGTGTCGGTACGGACAACCAGGGGGCCGCCCTCAACGGCTTCGCTGACTGGATCGACGACGGCACGAACATCACCACGATCGGCGGCGTCACGCGCGACACCAGCGCCGTCGGCACGGCGGCCAAGTCGACCTACGACGCGGTCGGCGGCTCGCTGACGATCCCGGCCCTCCAGACCGACTACGGTCTGGTGACGATCGAGAACGAGAAGCCGAATCTGATCGTGACGACCCAGACCCTCTGGAACGCGCTCTTCAACCGCGTCCAGCCCCAGCAGCGGTACCCGACGGGCGGCGGGGGGATTTTCGACGACCTCGCGCGCATCGGGTTCGAGTCGCTCAAGTTCCAGCGCGCGGCGATCATCGTGGACAGCCACGTGCAGAGCGGCCGGTTCTACATGCTCAACACCAACTTCATCAAGCTGATCGTCCACGCCGCGCGGCCGGGCGTCCTGCGCGGCTGGATGCCGACCTCCAACAAGGACGAGCGGGTGAATCAGCTCTTCTGGGCCGGCAACCTGATCGTCGGCGGTCCACGCTTCACGGCGCAGGGGCGCGGCTTCACGGCGTAACCCATGAGCACGATGATTCTCATGGGGGTGCCCCGCGGGTTTCCGTGTCTGGCGGCCGCCGCGCATTCCCTTCGGGCGGCCACCGAAAAGAAGATCGACCGCATCCGGGTGGAACAGCCGGGGTGTGTCTGCGAGTTCGCCGTCGCCGACCTCTGGCGCGTCTTGCGCCAGCACGGCAAGATCGACTCCCTGGTCCACGCGGGCACGAGCCGAGGGATCGAAGCCCTCGGCGGCGTGTTCGAGCGGCGCATCCCCAACTGGCCCGGCGCGGCCGTTCAGCGCCGTTTGGCCGAGAGGTAAACGATCATGCCAGAGCTCTACCTTCATGTCGGGTACATCCTTCCGATGGGGTACGCCGAACTCCTCGCGGACGACAAGGACCCGAAGTATTCCAAGGGCCAGATCGGGTTCATGCGCGACGACTTCGGCCTGCGGCTCTTCCGCTACATGCACAACTCGACGGCCAGCGCCGTCGCCAAGGGCGAGTTGCAGGCGCGCGCGGCGAACACGACGATCACCAACATCACCAGCGGCACGACCACCTCGATCACCCTGACCGCGGCGGGGTGGACGGCAGACGCCTTCATTGGGCGAATGCTCGTCTGCACGGACGATGCAGGCGCGGCGGGCGCGGCCCCCGAGGGCGAGGTCGGCGTGATCGTGGCCAACAGCGCGACCGTGATCACGATCGACAGCGGGAAGCCCTTCACGGCCGCGCCGGCGGTCAATGATGACTTCATCGTGTACTCGCTCTTCGACCTCAAGGACGCTGCCGACGGGGATCTCGCGAGAGATTGCGTCGGGATCGCCATGCAGGCCGTGTCGACGCTGTACTGGGGCGTGTGGCAAGTGTACGGCTTCTGCCCGGACGTGATCCACACGGCGGCGTTGGTCACGGCGGGCGATCCCATCGTCGCGGATGCGGCGAAGGTCGGGGCGTTCGGGGCGGATGGGCAGGAACTCTGGGTCGGCTGGTCGCCTGCCGGGATGGCGGCCGACAACGCGACCGTGAAGGCGCTGGCGTTCATCAACCTGTTCTCGCCGGCGGGGCCGGGGACCGCGCCGTAAGGCGGGGGGACACCGATGGCAGCCCTCACGGCGACGACTCGAGAGATTCTCGTGTTCGGCAACAAGCGGGTCATCCTGGCCCTGCTCGGCGCGATCGCGAACGCAGATACGTGGGTTAGCGGCCTCGCGGCGGTGGACTTCACGGTGGCCCAGATCACCGATGCCGCCGCGGCGGCCGACGCCTTGACGGTCACCGCGGTGACCAGCGGGACGCTCACGTTCGGCGTCGCGGGCACGATCTCTGGGGCCTACGTCCTGGCGATCGGAACCTGAGCCGATGGCGCTGACTATCACGACACTCGACAACGGCGTGGCGGGACACAAGCGGGCCAACCGCGGCGCGCTGGCGCTGGACTCAAGCTACCCAGCTGGGGGCTATCCCGTCACGCCGAGGATGTTCGGGCTCGCAAACATCGACTTCGTCGAGCTCAGTCCGAAGCTGGGCTACCAGCTCGAGTACGATGCCAGCAGCGCGACGGTGCGGGTCTACCGGCCGAACGACTTCGCCCTGGTCGGGAGCCAGCAGATCGCGGACGTCGTCCAGGTCGCCAGCGGCATCCTCGGCAAGACGACGGCAGGCGCCGTGACCGCCCGGAGCGCCGCGCCCGTCGAGGTGGCGACGGGCACGAATCTCGCCGCGATGACAAGCGTCGGGTGGCGCGCGGAGGGCGTGTGATGCGAAAGTTGCTGCTGGTCGCGCTCGTGGCGGGGTTCGTGGGAGCGCTCGTCGGGCTGGCCGTGATCCCGGCGACCCTTTGGGCGCAGGGCGGCGGCTGCTGGGGCTCGATCTGTCAGAGCCAGGCGGGTACCATCACGCTCTCGGGCTCGCTCGGGGCGGACCGTGCGATCTCGCTTTCGACGTCGCCCTATAGCTTCCTCTTGCAGCCGGGGGACCTCGGGCTGGCAAAACAAACCGGGGTCGCGTCTCCGCCCGGCGCGATGGTCCTCGTGCTGAGAGCGCGGCCGAGCGCCAAACAACCCGGCGCATGTATGTTGGTCGGAGCGGCCGGAACCTCGGCCATCGAGGCGGTGATCGCAGACCCGATCGGCTTCGGCTGCTGATCCGGCACGGGGCGCCCGCAGTCGCCCCATAGACGACGAAGGAGGACCTAGTCATGCGGAAGTTCCTGAGCCTCACCCTCGCGATCCTGCTCGCTATCGGCGTCGGCGCGCCCGTGTGGGCCCAGCAGGCGTCACCCGGCTCGCCCGTCACGCAGACCGGCTCGACGGGCTTGGCCGCGTCGACCTGTCTGTCGAGCATCGCCACCTCCTCGGTGGCGATCACGCTGACGATCCCCGCGCCCGGGGGGTCGAACTCCGTCTACATCGACTACCTCGTCCTGGCGATCGTCTCGACGGCCGCCGTGACGACCTCATCGACGGCTCAGACCTTCACCAGCACCAACATCGCCGGGACGCCGCAGTTTCCCGTGAGCGGTGCCGTCACGACGGGCGCCACCAACGGGGCGGTGGGCGCGAGCGGGTCGCTGGCCATCCCGATCAAGGCACTGGTCGGCGTGGGGCCCACGTTCGTGAGCCCGACCGCGAACACGAACTTCTTCGGCGAGATGACCGCTTGCTGGCATATTGCACCTTGAGCCTGTACTGACGGCTACTTAGGCCGGTTGGCCTTTTTAGCGGCAAGGCGCTTCCTATGCCAATGAGAATCGTTGAGTGCGCTCATCTGTTCGACGAGCCGAAGGCGCTCGCGGAGCAGATGGGGCTCCAAAGGGACACCGCGGCCGCGGCGATTCGCGTCGGTAAAGGTCGCCATGAATCGCGCTGCGATCTCAGCCTGTCGGCGCTTGATCGTGAGTTCCGGCGCCAGCGTGTTCAGGCACCGCAACGCCAAGAGTTGGCCGGCCTGCCAGACATACTTGAGTTTCGGTCTACGTCGATCGAAGCTCATGTGGCCGCCGAAGGTTTCAAAGAATCCTCGGACGGTGGCCTGGTGAGTCATCGTCATCCCGACTCGCAATTCGTACTTTGGTGTCGGCCGTCGTTTGGTCGGAGGCTTCGTGCGAAGAATGCACACGTAGCCCTCGGCGTCAAAGAAGGCGGCAAAGCGAATCAGCGCTTCCCGGCTGATTTGAAGAGGCACCAGCTGTTCCCACCTAGGCATACCGTCACTTTACCATGAGATATCTCGCGGCGATCCTTCTGTCCGTCGTCGTGGCGGGCTGTGCCACGGCGACTCCGCCGTCTGCCCGCTGGCTCGTGCTCTCGCAGCACATGTCGTCGGACGGGCTCTGGTGGAGAAGCGAGGCCGTCGTGTCCAAGGACGAGTGCCGGGCGCTCGTCAAGCGCGTGACCACCCGCGCGAAGATTCGGATGACCGCGTGGTACGACGTCACGCCGCAGCAGCTCGAAACACACTTCGGTCAGGCCGTCACCCCGGACAAGGGAACCTGGGTCGCGTGCTGGCCGGCGGGCATTGACCTGGCGGAGCCCGATTCGTGAGGCGCTGGCTCTGGCTGCTCGTGCTCGCCGTCACCCTCGCCGTCTGGATGCCCGTCCTGACCTACGGGTGGGTCGAGACCTGGGATGACAAGGCGTTCATTCTCGCCAATCCGCACGTCCGCGAATGGTCCTGGGTATGGATGGCGACGACCCAGTGGTACGGCCACTGGATGCCGCTCACCTGGCTGAGCTTCTGCGCGAACTACGCGCTGTTCGGCTTCACCCCGGTCTCGTGGCACGCCGTCAACCTCGGGCTGCACGCGAGCAGCGCCGTGCTGTTCTACTTCATCGCGCGTCGCCTCGTCGGGTCCGTCGGCGGGGCCGTGGTCGCGGCGCTCCTCTTCTCGATTCATCCTCTCCGCATGGAGTCGGTGGCCTGGATCACGGAGCGGAAAGACGTGCTCATGGGGGTCTTCTTCCTGAGCGCGACGCTCCTGTGGATCCGGGGTCAGCGGTGGTGGTCCTTCGCCGCATTCATCGCCGCGTGCGCGTCGAAGTCGCCGGCCGTCGTCCTCCCCGTGATGCTCCTCGCGTTGGAATGGTGGCGCGATCGCCCGCGGCTGCGGGAGCACGCGAGACACCTCACCCCCTTCTTCGTCGTGAGCGTCCTCGTCTCCGTCATGGCGTTCTGGAGCCTGCGGACGATCCTCGTCTCGGTCCCGTGGTCGCAGGTCCCCCTCGAGCCCCGGCTGCTCCACGTCGCGTACAGCAACGTCTTCTACGTCATGCAGACCGTGTGGCCCGCCCGACTGAGCGGTCTCATCGAATACACCTGGGTGCCCTCGTGGGACCAGCCTGAGTATCCGATCGCGGTCGCCCTCGTGCTGCTGGCGTCGTGGTTGCTCTGGCGGACGCGGCAGCGCTGGCCGGCGCTCGCGGCCGCGGCGATCGCCTACGCGGTCGCGGTGTTCCCCCAGGCTGGACTCTTCGCGAACGGCCCACAGCTGGTCGCCAACCGCTACAGCTATCTCGCGACCCTCCCGCTCGCGCTCCTGCTGGGCGGCGCCTTCACCTTGGTCTTCCGGCGCTGGCCGCGCGCCTCCGCCTGCAGCGCCACGGCGATGATCGCCGCGCTGGCGTTGGTGACGCTTGTGAATCTCCCGATGTGGCGGAACGGCGACGCCCTATGGCAGTACGCCGCCCTGCACGAGCCGACCTGTACGCAGTGTCAGGACATGGCCACGGCCGCCGACATGCGACGCGGCGACTACGCCTCCGCCATCCGCCGCCAGCGGCAAGCCATTCGGGTGTCTGACACGACGCTAGTTCCGCGTTTCGAGCGCCATTGGAACCTTGCGGGTCTGTTGCTGATGAACGGTCAACCCGAGGAGGCACGGCGGGAGATCAGGGTCTATCTGACTCTAGCCCCGGAGACGGCAACCCACGTGGACCACATCCGGCGAGCGCGCAACGCACTCGCGCAGCTTGAGGCGGGGGCGCGGTGATGTTCGAGCTCGCGTGGTCGCTCTTCAGTTGGACAATGTTCGCGATCGGGTGCGGGGTGGTGCTCCTCCTGGGCGCCGCGCTCACGATCGACGGGTGGCTGCGATGAAGCGCCGGCGTGCGACGAAGATGGCGATGCCGAAGCCACCGTCGCCCCGGGAGCGCGTGCAGTCGAGCGCCGAGTCGCTGGCGCGCGACTTGACCGAGGCGCACCCCAGGACCCAGGCGATGCGTCGGATGGTGGAACGGCGGCTCAGGCGCGCGATGGGCGGCGCGATGCGCGGCATGAACGGGGGCGGTGGGCGCGGGCTCGGCTCGAGGAGGACATGAGCGGTGGAGGTTCTGCGTCGTGAGGTAGCGTAGTGGCTCGGCTCAGCCTCGCGAACATTCGTGAAAGCATCAACACGATGATCGCGAGTTCCCCGCAGATCAGCACGGCCGACCTGAACAACATCATCAAGCACACCCACCGGGCGATGGCCACCGCCTTCCAGTGGTCCTTCCGCAAGCGCGACAAGGTGATCCAGACGGTCGCGCCCTATTCGACCGGCACGGTGACCGTCACCGCCGGCTCGAGCACGGTGACCGGCGCCGGCACCGTCTGGACGGCTGGCATGGCGGGACGGCAGATTCGGATCTCGGGGGAGAACACGTTCTTCTGGATCGTCTCCGTCAACGCGGCCCTCCAGACCCTCGTGATCGGTGACGGGACTCTGACCGCCGTCAACTGGGTGGCGGCCGGGGGCGCCCTCAAGACCTACTCCATCTTCCAGGACCAGTTCGCCGTGCCTTCCGACGTCGCCGTCATCCTCTATTCCGTCCGCGACTGGCCGATGGCGGAATCGAGCGAAGGCGAGATCGACGCGCAGGACCCGCAACGAACCAGCACGGGGATTCCGGATCGCTGGTACTGGGCGCGGGCCAACATCGCGAGCCAGGTCGAGAGCCGCTTCGTCGGCCTCTGGCAGGTGCCGAACGCCGCGATGACCTTCCGGATGCCCTACCTGATCGAGCCGCAAGACATGACGGCCGAGGGCGATCTGCCGGTGTGCCCGTCCGAGGTGCTCGAACTCGCCGCGGGGGCCCGGACGTGCGCCTTCCTCCACGCGCGCACCGGGGACGAGCGGTGGTCACGACAATTCCTCGCGCTCCAGCAGGCGCTCATGGGCACGCCGCAGCTCCTCGGCGTCCTGCAACAGGCGCTCCAGGACGACAGCCATCGGTTCGGTCTCCCGAGCTCGCTCCAGGGCACGGGAACCGTCGTGGGCTACGACCGACTCGCGAGCCGCGATTGGGCGAGCATGGAGTAGGGAGGATCCCGCCATAGCCTTCCCCGTCGTTCTCGATGCAACCCTGCCCGCGAATACCGAGACGCCCTCGCTCGGTGCCTCGAGGATCCGGGCGCTCACCCAAGCGCTGATCGACCTGTTCGGCTTGCCGAGCGCTGTGAACATTTCCTCGGCCGTGACGGGCGTCCGTCCTGAAGCCTACGGCGCCCTCGGCGATGGCGTGACGGATGATACGACGGCGTTCGTGAACGCGATCGCCGCCGCGAACAAGCTGCAACCATTGGTGCTCATGCCGGGTCGCACCTACATCGTGTCCAACCTGACCTTCCAGGGCTCCGCGAGCGGCCCCGCCGAAGAAGTCGCCCAGTGGGGCATCATCGGGAACGGCGCGACGATCAAAGGCAAGGCCGCCGCCACCGGCACGATGCTCCTCTTCGGGGCCGCGACCGATACTGCCGTCGGCTACCGCAACCTCATTGTTCGCGACCTGCGTGTTGTTGGTCATGCCACGTACACGAACGGCATCCAATTCGGCAACGTGAATGCGGGAAATGCCGTGATCGTGCTGGGCGAAGTGCGGAATGTCGTCGTGCGTGACTGCACCGGGGCCAGCGCGATCGGGATCCTCATTCGGAGCGCCGTCCAGCTCGATCTCCAGGATGTCTATGGCGCAAACTGTACGACGGGACTCCAGGTCGGGACCACGGCCGGGGCGGGGATAGTCACCACGCTCTCGCTGCGACACTGCAAGTTTCGCCTCTGCACGACCGGGGCCGCGTTCTTCACGGGGACGGGCATCCGGTTCTGGAACAACGTCTACGAATCGAACACGAGTACGGGACTCCGCCTGCGATATCTCTCGACGGCTCCCACCCCCATTGGGGACATCGTCGCGATCGGGGACTGGTTCGAGGCGAACACCACCTACGGCCTGCTGTGTGACAGCGATGGCACGGGCGCCGGCGGCGTGACGCCGGGTCGCTGGATCAACGCGGCGTTCAACGGCGGCACCAGCGGCGCGCTGCGGGTCGAAGACGGTGATAGGCTGATCTTCGACTCCTGCCACTTTGTCGGCGCGGGCGCCATCAATCTACCGAGCGTGAATCTCCGCGTCTTCATCATCAATCGATTCGGCTCGGGCACCACTACGGGTGCCGGCGTGGCGACCTCGCTCACGGAGCTCACGACCGGGTTTTTGTCGGGCGGCAGCAACACGCGCGGACTCCGGCTGGTCGGGCCCGTCGTGCTCACCAACGGCGAGAACATCCGGAGCTACAAAGCGGATGGCACTACCGAAACATCTTTGGTGCTCGTCACGGCGAACGATCTCGCGAAATTCGGGGTGGCCGGCACGACGATTGCCGACAACGGCACGCTGACGATCGGCGCCGTCGGTGGGCTCAATGGACTCCTCGTGGTCTTCGATCGAAACGTTGGGACCCGACACGCACTCTATCTGCTGCACGGGAACAATGCAACGGCGACGGAGGTGTCGGATCCCTCGGGGCTGTTCACTCCCACCCTCGGCAACGCCGGGACGATCAACATCGGCGCCTCGGCCGGCAATTACGTCGTCGAAAACAAAAGCGGCGGGTCGATCGGCATCCAGGTCGCCCTGGTCGGGAACTGACGCGATGCCGCAAGGGCAAACGGTTGAGCTCCACCCCCCGCTCGGAGGCGTGCGTGGCGACGTCGTGCCCTACGACATCCCGCCGGGGTTCCTCTGGCGCTCGCAGAACATCGTGCCGCGCTACGGGCAGCTCCGCACGCGGCCCGGCCTCGAACCCGTCGCGACAACGGGCCCGGCGAGCCGGATCAGCGGCGGCATGTATTTCAAGCCCACGACCGGCGCGGCGCAGACGGTCGCCGCGACGCTCACTAAATGGTACAAGGTGTCCGGAAATGCCTGGGTCGACATCAGCGGTGCCTTTAGCTTTACGAACGGCACCGATGACCCCGCCCGCTTCGCCGTGTTCCCGGCGGCCGGCGCCAACTGGCTCGTCGGCGTGAACAACGTCGACGTCCCGAAGAAGTGGGATGGCATCGCTGCCGCGATGGTCTCGGTGGGGGGCACGCCGCCGATCGCCAAGGACTGCACGGTGTCCGGGAATTTCCTCGTCCTCGGGAACGTCGTCGAGGCCGGGGTACGCTCGGCCTCCCGCCTGCGCGTCAGTGACTTCAACAACCTCGACCTGTGGACGCAGTACGGCCCGGCGGACCTGACCGACACCAACGACGACATCGTGGCCGTCCGAGCGCTCACGCGCACGGCGTTCGCCATCTACAAGGAGCGTTCGATCTGGATGGCCTGGGCGCAGCTCGGGCTCTTCCCGTTCCAGCTGGAAGTCGTGGAATACCGACCAGGCCCGGCTTCGCCCTCGGCCGTGATTCGCGTCGACCAGGAGCACTACTACCTCGGCAGCGACTCGCGTGTGCATCGGTTCAACGGCCTGAGTGCGTCGATTGTCTCAGGCCCAATCGAGCGCTATCTCCAAGACATCAGACTCCTGAGCGCCTTCCGCGCCGTGAACCGCGCCCGATGCTTCGGCTTCTTCAACTACTACGACCGAAACTGCTGGTGGTTCTACCCGGGGTCGACCACGCCCGACCCGACGCTCGCGATCAGCTTCAACGTCGATACGGGCGCGCTCCACCTCCACAGCTTCTCCGCCGCGCTCACGGCGGGCTGGGAGGGGGACGACATCGCGACGCTCTCGTGGAATGACCTGACGGGCACCTGGAACGCGATCGGTCCCGGCACCTATCCGACGTGGGACAGCTTCGGCGGCACGCTCCAGACGACGGCCTTCATCGGCTCGCTGGCTGGCCAGGTGTACCGCCAGAAGTACGATGCCGCGGATGATGGTGCGGCGATTCCGCAGAGCTGGGAGTTCCCGCTCAAGACGTGGTTCGGCCTGCGCTACAACACGCACGTCGACGGCGTCGAGAACTTTTTCGAGAACGTGAGCGCGGGCCCGCTCGTCAACGTCCAGGTCGGCAGCTCGCCGGCGCTGGCCGAAGTGCTCGATCCGACCTATCAAAGCATGGGCAACCACGACACGGCGCTCACGACGCGCCAGAAGGTCGCACTGCCCGTGCTCGACGCGCGGTTCTGGAGCATCCGATATTCGGTGACGTCGACGGCCGCGATCCGCTTTAATGGGGCGCTCGCGACCGGGTGGCCCGAAGAGGCGCCGGAAAGCACAGGTGCAGCTGTGGCAGCCAGTGCGGTGGTAACGGTTAACATGACCGACGGCCAGACCGCCGTCGTGGTGACCGGCCAGTCGTTCCCGTCGGCCGGCATCGTGCTCTACAACACCAGTTGGGCGACCGAGGTCGTCATCAGCGGATACACCGCGAGCGGCTTCACGGCCACATTCACGGTAGCCGCTCGGCTCGGCGACGTTTTCACCTACAAGGTCGAATCGTGACGCGCGCCTTCCGCGTCGGCCTGCTTCTCCTCGCGGTCCTGCTCCTAGCGGCGTCCGGGGTTGACGCCCAGCCCGGCGTGTGGGTCAGCGAAGCCGGCGGCTGCGCCGCGGACACGCGCCTCACCGCCCCGCTCACCGGACGCACCTACTGTTTCGACCGCGCGCTGAATACGCTGATGAAGTGGACGGGCAGCTGGACCCAGCTGACGCCCACGCTCCCCATCACGGCCGCCAACGGCGGAACGGGTCTGAACACCTCGGCGTCGAGTGGTGTGCCTTCGGTGAACGCCGGCACCTGGGTTGTCAACAACGTCCTCACCGCAGGACGCCTCCTCTACGCGGACAGCGGCAATACGCTCGCGTCCAGTGCCGCGCTCACGTGGGCCAGCCCGGCGCTGAGCCTCGGCGTTGCGAGCACGACAACGGGCGAGTTGTGGCTCTTGAACGCCACCAACGCGAACGCGCTCAAGCTGAAGGCGGGCGCGACCGGCTCCGTCCTGACCATCACGCTCCCCATCGCGGACGCGGGCACCGCCGGAACTCCGCTGGTGTCCAACGCCGCCGGCGTCTGGTCCTTCGCCGACCTGACGAGGCTTTCGACTGTTACGGTCGGCACCTGGCAAGGGACCTCGATCGCGACGACGTACACGGACGCCAAGGTCAAGACCGTCACCGGCACGGCGAACCGCCTCACCATCGGCGGGACGGCGACCGACCCGACCTTCGACATCTCGACGAGCTACGTCGGTCAGGCGACGATCACAACGGTCGGGACCATCGCGTCAGGGACGTGGCAAGGCGGCGTGGTTGCTGGCCTCTACGGTGGGACAGGACTGAGCACCGCGGCAGTCGGTGATCTGATCTACGCGAGTGCCACGACGCCGACGTGGTCGCGACTGGCCGACGTGGCAGCGGGCAGCTATCTTCGCGCGGGCGGAGTGAACACGGCGCCGCTCTGGTCGACTTTGATCCTCCCGAACGCAGCGACGGTCAACCAGGTTGTTTACGCCACATCAGCGAATACGTGGGGCGGGAGTGCCAACCTTACCTTCGATGGGACGACGCTGACTGTGGCAAGGATGGCGACGAACCTTGGTGTCGGTCAAGCGTCGCTGGGGGCAGGGTTTGAAGTCTTCAAAACAGCAATTGACTACGCGGACACGGCTACGACTCGTGCCTACACCGCGGCGTTTTACGGCGCGGCGACCAAACACCTCATCATCAATGTCGGCACCGGAGCGGAAATCACGATTCAGACCGGAGACCCCGGTTCGCCCGTCCCCGATCTCTACCTTCAGCGAGAAGGTGCAGGAGTCGTGATTGGAGTGGCGACCGGGGCCGGGAAGGGCGTGGGAACACTCAACATCGCGACGGCCTACTACCTCAACGGGACGATCGGCACGTCGGCGACCTACACGATGTGCAAGACGGGAGCCTGTCTCACAACGTGTACGATCGTGACCACGGGCGGCCTTGTCACCTCGGGGACGTGCAACCCATGAGACTCGCACTGGCATTCCTGCTCGGGCTCGTGACGTTGGCCTGGGGTGATCCTGCGGACGATTTGAAGTCCTGCCAAGCGCAGGTCGTGGCGCTGACGATGCAGGGCCAGCAGGCGCAGCAGGATCGCGTCGGCTACGTGGCTCAACTCGGCGAACTGATCGCGGAGATCCGGGCGCAGCTCGTAGAGAAAAACGCGCAGCTTCAGGCGGTGAAGCAGGAACTTCAGCGGCTCAAGACGCCGAAGCCCGAGGAGAAACAATAGATGCCGGCGATCCAGCAGCACGGCATCGCGCGACGGACACCACGACCGCTGCGGATTCCGTGGCGGGGAGGCCGCGACCCGGCGGAACTGCGCGCCGATGTCGATGCGCTTCGCACAGCGCTCACACACCTGACGGACCAGGTGAATCAGATGGAGGACCGGATCGTGCGGCGGCTGAACGAGCTGGTGCTCTCGGGCACCCTAGCGCAGCGGCCGGCGGCGGGCGTTGCTGATCGCATTTACCAAGCGACGGACCAAGCCGCCGGCTCACGAATGAGCTTCGACACGGGTACTGCGTGGCAGGCCCCATGAGCAGACCTATGAACACACCACCGGAGGTCAAGCGGTGCCGACGCTGCAAAGAGGTGAAGCCAACTACCGCAGAGTATTTCAAGGCCGACAACGCGTGTCGCGATGGGACGAGAAATGTCTGTCTCGTCTGTCTGGCAAAACAGAACAAGGAGTGGCACGAACGCAACGCCGAACATGTGGTCGCGTACCGTCGTCGTCGTTACGATCTGATCGGTGCGGCGCAGCGTGGTAAGCAGCACGAGAAGTACCAGCGCATGCTCGAACGGATGGCAAACGGGGACGAGAGCGCGATTGCTGAACATCAGGCGAAGGTCGACGCGGCGACCCGCTCCTGGTTCAAGCGACGCTATGACATGACGCCAGAAGAGTACTTTCGTATGGCCGCCGAACAGAACAATCTCTGCGCGATCTGCGGCGTTGAACCCAAGAAGCTGACCATCGATCACGACCACAAGACGACGAAGGTACGGGCCCTCTTGTGCTACCGCTGCAACCAACTTCTCCGAGGACTTGAGGCTGGCGAGGAGTGGATGCGTCGAGCGACGGAGTATCTCAAGCGATGGAGCTAATCCGTTTATCCAACAAGTTCGATCGTTGTTGGGCCGACCTGCCAGCCCTTCGGCGTGCGATCGAGGAAGCCGGTGTCCAGTTCAATCAGAGGACGAGTGCGACGCTGATCGACCGCGTGGTCGCGAGCTTCGCGATCGAGGGCCATCCGACCATTCCCGCCGACCAGCAGGGGACGACGGCGGTCTGGTACGTCGTGAATGAGGCCGGGAAGATCGTCGGCCACCTCCTCGCCCTCGAGGATACCTGGGACGGCGAGAAGGTCATCTACGTCAACCAGCTCTGGGCGCGGCACATGCCCCGCGAGATGCAGCAGACGGCGACGGAGGAACTCGACCACTACGCCCGGGCGCGTGGGTGCCGGCGCATCTTCATGTACACCAGGCGGCATTGTCCGAAGTTCTGGAAGGAGCGGTTCGGTTTTGTCCCCCATCGCGTACTCTACCAGCGTGAGGTGAGCGCCTGATGGAGACGATCCTTGGCCTGCTAGGAAGCGCCGCCAGTGGTGCTGGCGGCGCGGCCGCAGGAGGCGGAGCGGGAGCAGCAGCCGGCGCGGCGGCACCGGCGCTGACCGGCCTCGCCGGGATGGGTCCGGAGGTCGCGGCTGGGGCTGTCCCAGCCTTTTCCGCGAGCACGGCCAAAGGGGGCAGCAACATCCTCAAAGGTCTCGGGGGGGTGGTGAAGGCGGCCGGAGAGAAGATCACACCCGAGTTGGCCATGCAGATGATGGCGCTCTCCAGGCAGTCGGGTCTTTCGTTTCCACCGTTGCCAGGGCTTCCCGGCGGTGGCGGTCGCGGCGGCGGCACGCAGCCGAGCCTCGCGCAGTTCCTCCAACTCCTCCAACAGCGCCGTGGTGGGTCACCGTTGAGGCCCGGCGGATGAGCGCCGGCCCCACGGGAAGCGCGGGTGCGATGGGGATCGGCGGCGACGCCAAGAGCGGTGGCAGCCTCATGGCCGCTGGTGGCGGCACGCCGAATGCGGCGACGCTCGGGAAGATGGCCGGCGGCGGTTCGGCCAACAGCGCGATGATGATGCAGCTGATGAGGATTCTGGCTGGCCAGAAAGGCGGGGGAAGGTAAGCGTGAGCGGGGGTCCCTCTCGGACAATAACGAACCAGCAGCCGACGATACCGCCGGAAGTCCGCGCGCTCATTGGGCTGGGCACGGAACAGACCCGGGGCGGCCTCGAGCGGGCGCCGATCTGGTCGTTCATGGAGCCGATGATCGAAAACATCGTCGGCCCGAATGCGTCGACGATGGACGCGCTCGGGTATTTCCGCAGCCTGCGGGAAGGGGCCGCGACGCCCGGCATCCTTGAGTCGTTCAACCGGTTGCAGTTGCCGTTGATCCAGCAACAGGCGATGCAGGCGGGTCTCGGCCGGAGCGGCGCGCTCCTCGACGCCGAAGCGATTGGCCAAGCGCAGGCGCTCATGCCAGCGCTCCAGTTGCAAACCGCGGGCGCGGGGGCGGAAGCCTCGATCGGCGATTACCTTCGTGGGATTTCTCAGCAGCAGGCGAGCGCGCCCTACCAAGACTACCTGCGGCGCCAGGGGATCACGGAATCCTTGCTCTCCGGCGCGACGGGGCTCATCCCGTCGACAATCGGGCAACGGGGGAAACAAGACATTTCGAATGCGGGCTTGTTTGGCTGGCTCTTCGGCTACGGAGGAAAGTAGTGTTCCTGGAGGCGGTGGCGTGAGCAGCGGCGGCGAGAGCCAGAACCTCGACCCGGGACCCGTGGCGCGGGTCGCGACGCCGATCATGAAAGTCCTGGGGCTGATGATCGCGGCGCGCGGTGGAGCCCTCGGGCCGGGCTTGGTCGGTGGCGCGTCCTTGATGGACGAAGCCCTCGCCACGCGCCGCGAGCGCGCGACGAATGCCGCGCTCCTTCAGCTCATGCAGGGTCGGCCGCGGAGCGAAACGACCGCGGGTGTTCCCGCGATGGCCGGCACCTTTCGCACAGGTGCGCTGGAAGAGGCTGAAGGCGGGGCGGGCGGCTTGCCCATCGGGCCCGGCGCGCCGCCGACGGCGGCCGTGGCGCCCCCCCCCCCCCCAAGGGCCGGGG
>ERZ1292644.43-Hain-H14-01um-R2-43-length-74179-cov-23_pt2 | contig 44333 bp, 58 predicted proteins | sample MGYA00564402_ERZ1292644 | MGnify/ENA primary metagenome ERZ1292644 (study PRJEB36523, sample SAMEA6512644) | groundwater metagenome | collected 2019-01-09 | study: AquaDiva: Metagenomics assemblies of 32 groundwater samples
ACACCATCATTACTCCCAGACCATTGGCGCAAGTCAGCGCCGACCTGACTAAGCAGAGCTCCCATGAATTTATGGCCAGTCCAGTTCAGGTGATACGAGGAACCATCCTTTCCGATGTAATCCATACCCATATTTGACTAACCCGAAATCTCACGCTACAGACGTAACAGCGTACCCGAAGGCTTCAACTTAACGCCACCGCTACAACAATGCTAAGAACTGCGGAGAGAAGCCATGCTACTATTACTGCCATGAGAACGAATATCCCAAAGGGAGTCCAGCCAAGAGTTGGTAGGATAACAAATGAAAGGTAGAGAGTAGCAGTCCAAGCAAAGACTAGAATGGAAAGTAAGAGTACCTTGGCCCACTCAAGCCTTAGTCGAGTTGTTAGTACTGTTGTCCGTCTTCTTCCGTCTTCTAATACTGTCCGCCGTCTTCTAATACGAATTCTCATACCCGAACATTACCCGAAGCGAATTTTTTGCTCGACAGCCATCGTAGTGATTTCCTCTTTTGTTACAAGTGATAAGATTTGATATAGAAAAGGAGCATTAACCTCGACCCAGCACAGGACGTGAAACTTCGAGACATATCTACCATACCTAGTGCCTCCCTCCTGAGCAACGCGATGAGACCCTTCACCAATCCAATCCGCGCACTTCTTACACCGTGACCTCCTTCCCGGAGTAATCTCTACTTTAAGCAACCCGAATGACGCACTCGCTCTCTGGTTTATCCTCTCTGGTTCTGACCAAGACGGGGTGACGGAACCGTAACTCACCATTAGTCCGAAGGATCTCTTGGCACCGCACTGTAGCCACAAAGGGCTTGTCGAAGTAGATATACTGACGATCTTCCTTTGCTGTAGGTCTAATTATCTTCGCCCGCTCCTCGAGTGTCGGACCGGAACTTACGTCACCAATGTAAGTCTGCTTCTCATTGATGAACGCCTCCATCCTCCAAGACCAAGGGATGGAATCATGTATATCCGCCTTCCGAGCCCCAGTCAGGAGAACGTCATGAGAATCAAACCTCTTGAGCTTGAGCCACGCATTGTTCTTGTAGATTGAGCTGAGAGGTTTAACGACGACTCCTTCACGTCCTGTTGCGACCGCCGTCTCGAAGAGATCCACAATCTCAGCCATTGAACCTACCTCGCCGAGTGGCGTAATCAGCTCCATTTGCGACGGGAACCCAGGCACAAGAGAATGCAGAAGCGTCTGTCTATCACGTAGAGTGAACGAGCGCAGGTCCTCTGCGCCCAAGTAAATCACATCGTGAACTATAATACGAATAGTCTCTGGATGCCTCTTCAAAGCCGACCTGAGATCGAAGACCTTTTGTCCTGAAGTCATCTCACCTCGCATAACCACGTTAATCCAAGGCTTAAGACTCTCCAGCATTAGTAAATCCTGTACCGAGTAGATTGTGTTGTGCCTATTGATGGCGTAAGGATCCCCTGTTGCTGGTTTGATGATGAGCAGGTCTTCTCCATCGATTTTCGGCTGGACAACGAACTTGCCTGATTGGTTGCGGAACCACGAGTTTAGCGGCTCCTTAGAAAGTTTTGTGAACGGTAAATTCTCGAACATACCCGAAGACAGGTCACCTGTTCAGGAGCCTGAACTTGAAGCGATGATAGGAATACGCCATGATTAACGCTTCTTCATTGGTAAGATGTGTGTGTTCTGTTTGCATATCACCCATTGCCTCATAGAGTAAGTAGGCAGCCAGCTGTCTCCGAGCTAGTAAGTCTCTCGAAGTATTCCGACGTGGTTACTTCAATGTGCCTCGGCACCTTGAGCAGATTATCAACGATAATCTTACCATTCCCTATTCGTATTGAGATATTCTTCTTGGTATAGGAGGTTGAGATGTTTGCCACATTAGACGCTAAGGATTTGGCGAGAACGTCTCGGCGTTGCTGTAGTGTATCTCTACTGACTCCGACCTTCCCCTGCGCGAAAGCATCCATTAAATCCTTCCCAGACAGGAACTTTAATCCATGTTTTCTTAGTCAAACCCGAACAACCTTCTCTTTACTTTCACGTACCGAGCCTCTTAACACAACCCTGCTCACAGCCAACTCGAACGAGTCAACACACCACGCTGGAGTTATACAAATACAACCTTTCTTGAGATTACCATGACCGCGGCGACACCCCCAATGTTCATACCCTTCAATTTCGCATTGCTCCAATAATTGTAATTTGTGTCGGCAGGGATGACATACCATGTCAAGTTGAGGGTGATTCTCATATTCACCAGCATGATAGCGTACATGTGAGAGGTTCTCCATATGTTTGCCTAAAAATACTCCCTTCCAGACCATACCCGAAGCCTGCTTAGAGTGCGATTATCCTCGCAGACCGACCTAGTACATCATGAAGAGCTCGCAGAGCTTTCTTTGGAATAGCATCTCCCTCGACTGTTCGGATTTTCGTGAATTTCTGTCTGCAGTCGTGGCAGATGAGCCCCCAGATCGAGGAGTTGAGGACCAGCGCCTGAACCTCGAAGATGAAGAACTCATTCATGACGAATGGAGTGTTACAGCTGTCACAGAGAGGCGGATTTTTGCCCCAAGCTAGGTCTTGCTGGGAGATCTTCATGCCGAAGATGTAAGTTCTTATTGACATACCCGAAAAAGCCTTATTGACTCAGATTCTCTACGACCAGCACCTCTATGCGTTCTAGAAATCAATTGAATTGAATTTAGCTATCTCTTTCTTGTTGCGTCTTATAATGATCAGTCCTTTCGAAGCTCTCGGTATATGGATATCATGATAACAATTGTTCCAATGAAGGCCATAAGCGTGGAGCATCTGACTGAATGCATGTCTCACACTTTCGATTGGGTTGGGGTTCTTTGCTAGAAACATCCCTACTAGCTGGTCTATGAGAGGTTGGGGGTTATGAGGATCATAATCCACCCGGATCCCACGTACGCCAAAGATGTCATACGTACTATACTTGATTGTTCCGTGGCGCGGGTTTCCTGCCCTGAAGATCGCATGATCTGAGTTCCGGTGGAGCCAATCCCTTAAGCTAGAATTAGATCGTGGTGGTATCACTTGGTTGCAATTCCTCCCGAAAAAAGGAAAGGCAGACTCACTTAAGTGCCTGCCTGACCCATGGATAAGATTCGTACGAGACATGGAACCCGTTCACTAAGAAGGAGAGCCCGTCGATCATGACGATGAGCCTCCCGCCGACATTGGTCATTACAACCTGAATAATGTGGTTAGTGAAGGTTACCTGTCTCCTGCCGAAGGTTATCTCCATCGGAGCGCGGACCTTGACCTTCCTGTCAAGAAGGTCTAGATATAGATGTTCTGTGAGCATCCCGAAAAAAGGGAACCCTCTAAATCAAGTTCCTACTTGCAAGACGCAAGAGAACATTTAGATGTCCCAATTCATCCCTTATACTTTTCCTTATTTCCTTGCTAGTCATCCCGACCCGAAAAAAGGGAACCCTCACGCCGGTATGCTACAGACTAGCCGAGCATCTGGCGATGAGGGGTTCCGCTTCACAGTGTACTTTCCGTCTTTCTCCCAGAGATAATTGGTCATCCCGAAACGGTATAACGGTAAACCTTACCCGACAATCAAACATATCCTTTACCCCTAACCCTTAGGAGCGAATCCTTAGGGATTTGAACCCGTTACCAGACAATCAAACAATTCCTTATCAGGCCTCTAGCGCGACTTATGCAACCCGAAAAAGCGGAGCCTATCCCTTGAAGTTGAAGTTCCTATCTAGGCTCGGCATGGCTTGGATGAGCAAGCCGTACTCAGCCTCAGTAAGCATTATAGGAATAGGCTCCTTGTTCCTGACACTCTTCCACTGATCCTGATGCTTCTCCGAGCGATGGAGGCGCATTAGAATAATGGAGAAGATTCTCCGCCCGCATTCTGGACACGAAAGCAAAATTGGAATTTCTATCACCCGATTTATGAGGACAATATCCACGAACTCCCTTGGAGTGGTTACAATTCATACAAAGAATCTGCAAGTCTTGAGGAAAGTTATTCCTAACAATCCAACTGTAAAAGTTGCTACCAGCACCTACTTTCTTTCTATGCTGAACTCCACCGCCATTGATATGATCTACAGTGAGGAACTCGGATATTGTCTCTCTACAACATGCACAGACAGCACCATAGTGATTGAGAACTAAATATCGAAGTTGTTTTACCCACATTTGTATCCTTTTACTACGCAGTTTTGTTCTCTCACGCTTGTAAGCTCGGCGAATAGGGTTGTTACGCCTTTTCTCGTCATAAGCCCTAACCTTCTCAGGATTACGAGCTCGCCACTCTTTCATGTAATTAGGATGTTTAACCCGAAATCTTCTCATATACCCAGCTCGCTTAGGTCTAGCGCGCTCTCTTTGCTCACGTAATTTGTCAGGATGCTCAGCTCTCCATTTCTGCATGTACTCCTTAGAAGAACTGGCAACCATAGTCTTTTATTTCTGGACAGACTATTAAGCATACCCGAAAAACCGCAGGAGAAGTCTCCTGCTACTTGACGTAAGGAACGGCCATATCGGTGAACAGTCTGTCTTGCTCCTTCCTGAGCTCGGCCGCCTTCTCGTAATGCCTGCGTGCAGCCTCCGGAATCACGAGAGCGTCCTTCGCATCCCTCAGACCGATAATGGTATCAATGCGTCCCGCCTTGACACCGTTGTCGGTATCAGCCTTAGCCTTCACGAACTCCATGTTAATCTCCCGAGTTATCTCGGAAGATCGCTTCATGGTAGGGCGTGCTAGGATTAGGGCTTTTCTGAGGACTTCTTTCCTTGCTAGGAAGGTGCCAACAAACTGCCCAACGACAGGTCGATCCTGTATTTGGACGGTTAGCTGTTGGGATGTGTTTGGCATGCCCGATTTTGCCCAAGGCAATTCATTCTAGCCCCGAGTTTCGCTATGGCTTAACTCAGACAGTTCCGACCTTTTAGTCGTAGGAGGATTCCTACCCTATCCCCTTGCGGGGATAACCATAGACCTCATGACATTCCGCCTAGCGGAGTGGGTGCTCCTGCTTATGTGCTCGTCCTTGCCTCAGGCTGGTACTCCCTTAACCGTGTCTTATCCCCCTCACGGAGGCGACTTTGGTATCAGGAGCCTCTCTGATGAATCTAGGAGCCTTCGGTGCAGGCTATTGCTCAAGGCGTTGAGCTGTGCGGGTCACACTTTACTTATCTCCCTCTGGAGGGAGTCCTAAGCGATCCTCTCAGGAACGTCTCCCTTAGTCCTCTTGTGATTCATAGGGATGATCAGTGTGTTGCAAGGCCATTATATTTGCATCTCCTCTCTTACGAAAGGTGTTCTTGGTTGACTCAGCCGATCAAGCAGAGTCCATGAACTAAACACATTTCTGAACCCTATGGCGGTTCAACAAGAAGCACGACTCCTAGATTCTTCTAACTGTAAGCGTTTTATATGCAGTTTAACCCTAGAGAAATTATCGCTTTAACTCCTGAGTTAAACATCACTCGCATTGAAGAGCGAAAACTCGACTCGGCGCGAATCGCCAAAATCTCTTGACGATCACCCTCCGAGTGAGTCATTATTTTTATTCCCGATTTTTACCGAGATCCCCTCGGCCGACAAATACAGGTTATCCCGAGATCGAGATTTCCTATATTTGCCGATTAGACAATTTTTCAATCGCTCGGCTCGACACAAAATTTTTTTCTGTTTTGTATCTGAGTATCTATATGCGTTTTAGAAATATAAACATATTTGTATATATAGGGTTTAAATACTGTTTATATAGTAATTGTCGCTTTTCAGTTGAAAATCGACCTAACAAATACATGTATTTGTTCACGCAAGCGCCGGCGTCATCTGAGGAGATAAGAAAAGAAAAATATGGCGTGTAACAGGCTCAAAAATCCCTATAATTTACTAATCTATGATCTTGATCAATACCAATAATGATTATTAATGATCTATCCTATATCTGATTGATTTTCCAGAATTTTTTCTGAACCTCTCTGAACCACTCGAAATAATGCTAAGTCACAAATCTTCCTAGATTGTTCGCCAGCGAAGCCTACGGGAGACTGTCTTCTTCCCCGAGCCTCTCTGGTGGCTTTCCGAGTTGCGAAGCCTGCCTTCTTGGCGCCACGTCGCCCCGCATTGGCGAATACCTCTTTCCACCTAAGCCCCGCCTCGGATCAAAGGCAGACTGAGGAGCATTCCAGGCCGAGTCGTTCTCGCGGCCTCTAGTTATCTGATAGACCTTTCTTGGGAACCAGATGCCTGGTTGGCCCGGGTGAACTGACTCCTCTCTAATCGCGATTATCAGGCCCAACTTCTTCAAGATCATGATGTAGTTGCGGATGAAACTCTCATAGGTCCCGACCTTCTGACCGTTCTTCTCCCGCTCGGTCTTGAGATCCCTCCATATTCTCTGGGGGTGCCCGCTCCGGTTAGCAACCAACCAGTCGTGGATGAAGAGACCCGTAGGGTTAGCTCCAGGCGACCCCCAACCTTTGAGGTGGCTCATGCTTTGCTTCCCGGTGCATGTCGCCCAGTACAGACCATCAGACACCTAGAGTAGGGATGCTAGATAAGACGCTTTCCTTCTCAGGCTCAGTGATACCCCTATAGAAGGCGACGGTGGTGTCGATACGAGCGTGGCAGAGGATCTCCTTGCTGACCACGTCCAAAGGCACTCCTGCCGCCCGGGCGTGCGTCGCCCTCGAGTGCCGCAGAATATGGGGCCGTAGCTTACGGCCGTTGTTTGACACTCCGACAAGCCTACAGGTCTTCTGGAATATTCTCTCAATTGTTCTATGCGTGGTCGGAAAGACTCGGTCACCCAGTACTCGCTCGACGGTTTTCGTGGGTTGGCTCCTGTCATTGAGCCAGGCTTTCAGGACCTTGTGAACTTCCGTGGTCATGTATTGGACCTTGTACCACTCATTCTTTGTTTTGAGGATCTTGAACGTAATCCGTCCCTCCTTAAAGTCTACATTGTTATGGGTGAGAGCAAGGACCTCCCCGAGCCTGCGACCGTACGAGTAGGCGATTAAGAAGACGGCTTTAGCCATAGGGTCCTTGCAACCCTTTATGAGTCTCTGAACCTCCTCCACGGTGAGAAAGTCCGCTGCGCCGAGTGACATAGGAGGAATCCTCTTCTTGACGGCCTTCCAGGCTGGGTCATCCCTGTTGATTCCCATTATGTCAAGGTAGTGCACTACCGCGTTGTAGTAAATTCTTAAACTGTGTAGATTCAATCCTTTCTTGAGTAGCTCGTCCAACCAGAGATTTGTCGTGTTTGCGTCTAACGAAAATGAACGCGTTGTCAGAAAGTCTTGTAACAGGCGAAGAATGATGATCCGTTGCCGAATTGTAACTCGCGCTAAAGTTGTGCCCGCTCGTAGCTCATAGGTTGGTATCTGCAGGGTGGTCATACACTTAGAAGAAAACTGACATCTATTTTAAATTTATCTCTATGTGGGACATGAAGAGACAATGGTGAATAAAGAACCAAAAAGCTTCATTGACCGACAAGTAGTCGGGCAAATCACTAAGGAACTCAAAGCAGAAAAGAGTGAGCTCCTCCTCAAGGGCGACTCAAAAAGTCTTGACAGGGTTACGGAACTCGATAAAGCCCGCCGGCTGATTACTGAGGGCGCTTGGACGATCAGACGGGAGAATCGCTTCTTGAATTATTTGAATAAATGCTCTGCTGGAAAAAGTGGAACTCTAAGCGCTCAACAAGAGAAAGTGAGGCAGTGCTCTCTCGAGTGGGCTAAGAAGACTGAGGAAGAGAAGGCTAAGTTCGGCGGGAGCCGCCTCGTCACGATAGACCACTCATAACTAGGAATAGCCCCAGAAAAAGTGGGGGAGAATCTCGAACCGCAGCGCTTTTGCTAGTTGTTACTTACCAGCGCAGCCCTTGGCAGCTGAAGTGAACGAGCCTCTGATTGAAACTCGATCTCCAGATTTGCCAGACATCGCTGAGGCTACACAACTCTGGAATTTCTTCAGGCGTGAGCTTGTCTGGACGGCAATTCCTCCCCTCACATAAGGAGGCTGCCTTGGCGTTCCGGACCTAGGGACTACAAGGTTCTTTGCGGCGGTTTCACGGGCGAAGTGTACTGCTGACCTTCCCATATCGTATCAGTTATGCCATGGGTTCAACCTTATTTAAATCTATCTTGGTAGGGAGAACACAGATTACTTCTAGGGCTGGCTCTGCGCCAAACTTGGCTATCTGCGTAGTTCCGCTGTCAATCTTACATTTGTTAACAAAGCCCCGAAGTTTTTCAACTCCATCACTGAACACGGCTTTACCAGCTACTCCGGTCCCAAAGTAGACTACATCACGGCGAAAGTTCGAGGGTATCTGTTCTTTCTCCTCTACCGATAGTTTTTCCTCAGGTAAGTCGCAGAATACTTGAACCTCATTAGTTCCGAGTTTCTCGAAATCTGTGATCTTTCCACCCCGAGTTACGCAGTCTTGACCGACCGCCTCGAGTTGTGATGGTAATGATTCTGCAGGTTGAATAGGTACTCTCTTCTTAATCTGCACCCAGCCCTACCTCTCTGGCGCTACTTTGAGGACCCCACATGAAGTCTCCTCTAAACTCTCATTGACAGTGCATACTTTCTCTCCCCGCTTGACCACGAGAGTTGGCGCAGTCTTGATAGCTAATGAATAGCAGATATCAGTAGCCAGACTACCACTCTCATTCGTATCACCATCTTCGGGATAAATGATCTTCACGTCTGGCTTGCCGAACTTTGTCTTGAGAGCGCTCTTTGTCCGATCCGAGGCGAGCTCTGTCTTCATCTCTTCGCATGGCTCGCAGCCCCGGATCCCTATCATGTAGACCTCGGGGTCGTCCATCTCATCTCCACCTTACTCAGATTTTGTATGCCAACCCATCTTCGCATAGAAGCCTTTTGCTGTATCGAAGAGTTCCTTACCTTCTGGGTTAAGTGATGTCATGCATGAAGGCTCTTTGGCTTCACTATCATCACTTAGGCAGATTTGCACCGTCCCACTCTTCAAGAGCGAGATTGATGCCTTGTGACCCCTCTCATCGGCGAACTCAGAGGCGTCCTCAATCCCCTCGTCTAGTTCAGGTATCTGCTCTACTTCTGGTTGGACATCTGGGGTTTCTACAATCTCTTCGGCTGCTGCGGCCTCTTCACTTGACACTCGAAATTATCCCTCCAGTCCACTATTGAATACGGCAAGCTTCTTTAGTCTTGCGCCACGCATCCTTTATAGCGACTCCGAAGGGTTTGTTCTCTTCTTTGACAAGTTGTAGTGTCGTGCACATGACTCGCTGACGGACCTTTTTGATATCGCTACAACTCTCCTTAGTAACGGGTTCCTTGAGGATTACGACACATTTTCCACCCTTTGGTTTTGTGGGAGCTGGTTGAGCCTGAGACATCGCTCTCCCCGGGGAGTCGTGAGTCATATAAAGTTCATCTATTTCTCTAGTTTAAACTGGCACCTAGGCTCCCTAGTAATCACATTCCCGTCGAGGTGATACTCATTACACTGAACTTGGGAGTCACCTATGATACACGAGAGACGAACGTTGTTATTGGCACCAACTATTACATCAATGATACTAGGATATGCTTTACCTGATGGGTGAGAATGGACTGAGAGAATGTTAGCTTTGGAACCACAGTTACCTAGGTTGATACTTCTTCTATTACCACCTTTCAGCATAACTTCGGGAGTCCCTTCGCAGACTAGGAAGCCAAACTCCCTTCCATGGCGCTGAGTCAGCCTCTGCACCATCTTGATTTTTTGGATAAAGGGCTGTAGCTCGGTGCAGACAGCTCCGTCCTTCATGAGAAACCACTAGACGGCGCAGGTCACGCAGGCACTCGGGACGAACTTTTCTTCAACAGTCTCAGTTAGCCCAGCGGCGGCTTGAGCTTTCTTGGCAAACCCTACCCACTTATCGTGGACTTCGACTGGGACCTCAGGCTTCTGGTCCAGTTTCCCCGCGTTTATCACGTCATGGAACCAGTCTGTGGCCTCTGGAGCGTCGTGGCAGTAACCACAGTCTTCTGCAAGCTTATCGACTGCAGCATCGATGACCTTCCATGTCTTGACCCCAGGATGGGCTTTTTTGGGTTGCTGGCGCTTAGAATTTGCTCTCAGTAACTCGTTAGCTGCAAAGGTAGCGACGGTTCCAAGAAATTCATATCGCGATTTTTGCATTGTCGTATCGTACGGGGATGCCCTACTTTATAATTCTGCCTAAGAAAGTTAATTTACTACTTCAGTATTAACCAAATACTTTGTCGACGTCGGATCAACCCCGTGTTTGGTCAAAAGTTCTACAGGATGAGGCCTTGAAAGCCAAGCAACGCGCCGTCGATCTCCACAGGGAGGGGAAAATAAAGAAGCCTGACCAACTAGCGAAGATTTTTCTACAAGAATTCAACATAGCTCTAGACTCCCAGACCGCTTCTCTTTTATTCAAGTCAGTTAAATTTGCAGTAGAGTTAGCAAATGCGCCCCAACCCAACGGTAAGAAGGGATCTTCTATAAAACCAGACCAACCTGTGACTGTTGACTCGAAAGTTATAGAAGAATTGCGTGCACGTCTGGAGAAATTAGAGGCGGTGGACGGAGAGGAACCAATTCTTGAGGAAAAGATCATGGATATCCCGCCAAACTCTGATATAGGGATAAAGCAGACCGTCACTTTACCACCTTCAACCATCATGTACTTCAACTACGAGCGCGCAAAGACGGGGACTGAGGGACTCAAACTTGAAGAATGGTTGACTGAGATGATAGATGAACACTACTCCAACTGCATGGGCGTGCGCCTGACCATGATTGAGGGGAAGGCGAAGAATTATGGGAAAAAGTTGGGTTAGGTCTCCTAAGAGGGATGACGACGACGAGGATGAACTCGACGAAGCGGAGAAGAAGAGGCTCAAGACCGAGCGGAGACTGAGAATGATAGCTGAGGAGAGAGCAGCACGAATCGAAGCTGAGAAGAAGGCAGATAAAGCGGCTGGTGTGGCTGAGGATGGAAAATCTGGTTTATCAGTTGAGGATGTTCAGATTGCGTATATGCTCAAGGGTCTACCTGAGCCTGAGAGAGACCAATTAATTGCGACAGCAGCTCTAGTCAGAAAATCTAACAAGGATAGTCCAGCAACATGGATACCTCTCCTCAGAGGTGTGCAGAACGTAGATCGCTCGCAGACTCCAGAGCATACCTCTAACATAGTACTCCAGACGATTCAGGCAGTTAAAGAACTTGGTCCTCGTGATGGGGGGAGTACGAGGGGAGACGTTTCGAGCCTCATTACTTCGATAAGTGATGCCTTAAAACCACATCAGCAATCTGAGGATCCAGTGCTAAAGGCTGCCGTAACGAAACTTATTAACACATCTATAGACAAAATGAATGAGCCGCCACCTGCAAGTAAAGGCTTCTGGGATGATGTCCTTGAGGACGAAGATAAAATGGTTAAAGTCAGGACATTATTTGGCGGTGGTAGCGGTAGTAGTTTAGATCTCCTGAAAGTCCAGCGGGAGATGAGAGAATCTGATAGGAGATTCCAAATTCAGATAATTGAGTTAAACAACAGGTTTGCGTTGGATCAATCACGACTAGGAGTAGAAAGGGGTCGAAGTAAAGACATCAAGGAGGGGGTCAATAGAATGATCGATGCCGGTGTAAAGGCTCTTGCTGATGAGGAAGAGGATGGGGAAGGAGAAGACAAGTCCCGAGAGAAGTCCGCGGGAACTGAGGTCAGGAAGAAACAGGAAGATAGTCCTGTCAAACAAATCGTGTGCGACCAGTGCCAGAAGCCAATGTACTACGCACCAGGGCAGAGTAAATCTACGCTCACATGCGGAAACTGTGGGGCGATTTACAAACTAACTGAGCATATTGAGGGTTAAGGTTTGGGTTGGCGGAAGAGGGCAGGTAACTTAGTAGTAAACACTGTAATACACCTAGCCGAGAGAAAGATCATTGATGATTCCGTTAATGAGATCCTTACTTCTATAAAACAGTCCACTCCAGAAGTGATTCTCAGCTTAGCCCAGAACGACGGCGGTCTAATCGATGTCGATGATATCAAGAAGCGGGAGTGGGAGAGGAGGATCAAGGCTGGAGCTCGGGCTGCGATGCGGGCGAGGAAGGTTGATTATGTAAGGAAGCAGATCGACGCCCTTACCCCGGAAGAGATATTTGAGTATCTGGTTCGAGAGGCGCACGATGAGGAGGATGTGATCACGATACAGAAACTTAGTTTCATTGTCCAGACGCCAATCATAATGAAGTGGTACAAAAAAAGAGTTAAAGAATTCAGGGAATGGATACTACAGTCTTACGATAAAATGACTCTCCCTATGGAGAGTTAGCCTTGGTTCTTGTGCGTTATCGGCACTTGAGGATTCACTAAAAACTCGACCCTCTTATGAGCTCAGAACCAAGAGCTCCGCTCTGGAACATATAGTCCCAAAGCCTCTTTCCTATGTTTATGGCACCGTTCATATCAGCATTGAATTCATGCTGGCAGGCTTGGCATCTGAATAGTCCCTGTGAAACTCTCTTCCCTTCAGAGTTGCAGTTGTGGCATGTCTTGGATGTATATGCCTCTGATGCAGTTATGACTGGTATGCCCTCCCAGTTTGCTTTATAGGTGATGTATTGGGTTAGCTTGTGGAAAGGCATGTTTGCTACGATACGGTTCATTCTTCTACCTCTTGAGTGGTTCCGAATGCCTTTCAGGTCTCCAAGGACTATTACTGCATCGTTCTCCTTTGCTTCATCTACTATCGCCCTTGAGATTTGATGTAATATTGTATTGACCTTCCTCTGCTCCGTATCTTTGATTCTCTTGATAACTGAAAGCTTCTTGAGCTCCCCTAACCTCCTTCTCAGCCAAGCGTAGTGCCGTCTTATCGATCTTACATTCCTTCCGTAGAATCTAGGAGTTGGGTTGGAGGCATCGCCGAGAGTACAACTCACGGCCATGTACCTCTCTCCCAGATCCACTCCGAGAACGGATCGATAAGCATGATTGATCTCCACATCCCTGGAGACTGACAGATGCAGTTCAAATTTACCTTTCCTCTCAACAAGACGGGAGTCATGTAGTTTGAGGGAAGCGAGCTCTCTCTCATCTCTCCCTCTCATTCTCAGAGGAGCGAATACAGCAGTTCCCCTCCGAATTGGAATACGGACGAACCATCTCGCAAAGTTCTTCCCAGCATCTATAAGCCTAAAGTCTTGAGTCGTCAGGTAGATGGGGTCGTTAGGAGAGCTTCGCTTGAAGGATGCATTTCTGGCATAGAGAGCTGAAACCATGGGATAGGCCTCATGGAGTTCTCGATAGCTCTGCTTCTTCGAGACCATCTCTCTCCATGTTGCCGAAAGCATGTTTAGGAGAAGGAACTTCCTATCGGTCAATCCATATAGCCTAAGAGTAAGGCACCTAAATACCTCCAACCCGACTATGAATGATTAGAGAGCTTATTTATACGTGCCGATAAGCACAAGAGCCGTTAGCCTTAAATAGAGACGATATGAATCTCCATCTAGCATGGCCAAGCTAACGATTAGTAAGGTGCTTCTCTCAGGTGGTTATGGTGGTCTTGATATCGCTCTCGAAGAGTTCGCTCCAGCTCCAGTTCTCGGTCCTCTAACTGGTCCAGATATTGAAAGACTCGTTGTTGCTGCAGGTTCTGGAATAGCTAATTGGATGGGGTATGAGGACGACTACAGCGAAGTTCTCTTCTATTCATCTCTCCCTCTTGCTGAGAAGACCATCTTCAGGCAGGTACGTGCTGCTCTTGGGCCTGTAGGCGTGCGGAGTGTAATTAGCGCCCGGAATGCTGGGTTCACTCGTATCCCAGCAGGTTTAACACACCAGGCTCCTTCACCTCGGATAGCTACGATCGAGTAATTACGATCGAGGCTCATTTCCGCTTACATCAATACTCAACCGCTTCCCGTGGACCTGATTATAGCCCAGCCTAGCATAGTATTCGAGAAGTCGGCTGAGGCTACTATACCGTTCATCGGATTTTAGTTCATCCTCAAGTAAGGTAATTAGCGACTTTGTAAGGCTAATGGAGCGTTTTTCCCTCTTTCCAAGTGATGGGACAACCGACCCTACCATTGCTACAAAGAAGTAAAGGTGTCAGGCTATTATATATAGCGTTTCTAGTAAAGACTCTACGACATGGCCATTGTTACTGCGGCTGTCGCACAGCAAGCACAAAGTCGTGCTCAAGGTTTAATGTCGGAGTTACGGATAACGGCAAAACCTCTTGATGCTCTGGAACTTGAGCACTTCGCTCTCAGTTTCGAGAGGCTGTTTCTCCTCCAGTTCAGAGAGAGGCCAGCGATAGCGGATTTCTACTTTAGACATATCGACGAGATAATTCTCGGCGCTATGCAAATGAAGGAACAGACGACAAAGAACTACGGAGGTAGCAGACCACCCCCGGGAACCTTCGGCATGATTCCTATACGCGCTGGGTTCTTTGGATATGATGACTGGGACGAGCTGGGTTCAATCACTGGTGGTGCAACAGCGAACTGGATTCACAGTGGAACTACTATCCTCGGTGGGACAGCCGGTAACGCTGTAAGGATAGGAGCAAATGCATCACATGTTATCATCGGAATTAGTGATGACCACCCAACACCTTCGCTCGAGATGGTGCGATTCGTGGTAGACGGTGATACCAAACCAATCATACTGACAGGTTTCGCAACGCTTTCTGGAAGAGCTGATCTTGCTCTGACTGAGTTGGACAAGGCTTTCCTCTGGAAGAAGGGCAATACCGTATTGGGTATAATATTCCAGAGACCAACAAAGGTCACGATTCCGAGGCTCTGGGGAGCGAGTTTCATTACAGAGGACCAGCTTAGAACACCAGATCCCGCTGACTTGGATGGAACTACGCCAGACGTAATCATAACCACTTAGGTGAACTCTAGTGGTCTATATCACACAGTATAAGGACGGGCGCATTCTAGCGAGGCAGAACATCACTCTCCTTGTCGGTGGAGGGACTAACCCTGCTGCAGGGAGCGGGAAAGTCCTCACACCACCGTCAGACAGGGTAGCCTTCTCCGAGCTGAGGCAGGTCGAGGAGGCTTGGGTGAGACTGACGGTAGTGCCAGCAACAGCAGATCCAGGTCACGAATCTGATGTAACAGCGACTACTAATGTCGTCGGCATCTCCGTAGCTGGGATATCACCACTCTTCAGCGGAGCGACAGTAACAGGTCAAGTATTCGCAGTCGGCTTCGCTCTAGCACTCGGGCTAAGAAGAAAACTGAGAGCGCTTTAGCTTAGCTATAGCTTCTCTCAGTTCATCCATTTTATTTATTCTATCGAACACTGCATCGTCTACAACAGTAATAGAACTCTCTCGCAGAATAGAGAATAACTCTGTAAGAACGTCGGCCCTGTAGGCTATTATCACTTCTGTAGTGAGAGATTCGAGGGCAACCACATTTACCAAACTGATGGGTGGAAGATTGTGTTTTTCGGCTAAATCTACAAGGCGGTTTAGGATTCTCTTGGCTTCGATGTACGCCTCTTTTTCTATCATATCCTCTTTATCACCGGGGAGACTTCATGCATAAAACGGTCGATCTGCGCTCGCTGAGCAAAGTATAATCTATGAATAGTCCTTTTGCCTGTTCTAGGAATAGACCTGAACCCAATGTAACCGTAACCCAACTTCTCCAAGAGAGTCTTGATTAGAACCATTAGACTGTAATTCGTATTAACGATGATTATCTGATACCAAGTTCTTCTGATAAAAGATAATGTACCTTCAGATTCGTACATCCCACGGATAAACTGATTCATCAATTCATGTGAATTGAGCTGGGTTTCTATCTGGGTGAAAGTGAGTATTTTGAACCAATCTGCAAATTTCTTACTCATAACAGTAACTTGATAGAACATTTTGCCCGCGCCCCATTTAGCTCTAGATGAACGTATTTCATCTCGAACAGAGCAGAGTAAATTAATTTCTGTTAGTGCCTTGGCAAACGATTCTGCAAAAGGTCTACTACGAACTGATAGCCTTATACTATTCCTATTATCCACACATCCATCTCCATAGAGTACTCCAAGAATGTACGCCAAGTTGGGACTCATATCCAAATTAGGAGTTCTCCAATTAGGATTCTTTACACCCTTCCAATAGTACCCTCTGTTTCTAGCAAGCCCAAGATACCGTATGACATATCCAACAAATCGATAGTCATAACCAAGTTTGGGCCCTATCACGTTTGCACTTTCGCCTTGCTCGTATAGCTCAACTAATTTTCTAATGCTATCTAAGAACTCATCTAGTTGCATACTATAACCGTGACTGTGTTAAATATTTAACTTTTGGCTTCTAATGGACTAGGTTTCTAGCACTGAACTTCGGGCTAAGATTGAGAGCGCTTAGTTAGCGTCTCCCCTGGGGTTGTGGAGGATCATATTACCGTGATAGATATCGTCTTCTGTGTGCCCATGACTTCTCCAGTCAATGGACTCAACACCTCAAAGACTAATGTGTATGTTCCCGGTACTGTTGGAACCAGAAAGCTACCCTCAACCTCTGTATCACTACCATGTTCGGCCGTTCTCGGAGCTGTCCAAGTATCGATTGCAGTGCCCGTTGCATCATCCACCAAGCTCACACGAGCCTCGAGAGGGATATCAATGTCCCCTCGTAGATTGGTATAGTCAGCCTCGAATTCGATCATATCGCCGACCGTTTTAACATCCAGATTCTCAATACTAACCTCTCCGAAGATTGGAGGAAGTGGAGGGTTAGGAAGTTCCTCTTCCTCATGTCCTATTGGTGGAAACTCTGTAGGGTTAGCTACGAAGGCTTGTAGTCTCTCTATCAATCTAACTGGCACTCTGAATGAGAGATCTATAGATGTGATTGGGGTAGGTAGGGGGATAATAAATGGGAGAGGAATGCTCCATGGTATCTCATATAAGCCATTCTCGCCGACAATCACACCAGTAGTTGTGACCCAATCAATGAAGTTTTGGACTGCTAAGACTCTCTCCTCCACCGTTAACCCTGGATCATCTCTGATAATTTCTAGTATCTGTTCGAGGATATCATGAATGTCTAAATCATCGAGCCGACGCTCAGCAATTTGCCCTGCTCGACTGCCTACAGCACCACCGAGAAGTGTCGTGATTATAGGAATTAGTATACTCAATTAGGAGTCACTAAGTGACGGTGGACCATGCCTCAGTATCCCAAAATATGAGCGTGACCGTTACTCCAGACCCAGCGTTCTGACTTCCTCTGATGTTCTCTCCACCGGCAAGAACTACGATGGGAGTCTCGAGGTCCAGTCCACCATCAGGGAGAAGGGCTCGTTCGTTAGGACCGACAGGTACGTTATCAAATATAGTAGCAGTCCTCTCAGAACCGTAGGCTAGATCAACAGTCCTGCTAGCGGTTCCATCTCCGAAGATGTAGATAGCAACGATGTTCCTCTCTACACCTTCATCGACAACGCTGGCGAAGAGAGCAGTGAGGGTAGTAGTGAGGCTGGCTGAAACTGCTTGCAACCTGTCCCTAATCTGATCCTTTGTGAGAGCGGGTCGAGTTGACATGTTTACCTCACTCCTAGGTTGGCTAGGTTGGCCCTCATCTGCGCTAGCTCCGTTCTCAGTTGTCTTATTTCTGTCTCGGACTGTAACTGTCTAGGTTCCTTCAATTCAGCTGCAGCCTCTAAGGTCATCGGAGTAGTCTTCCAATCCTCTATCAACTTGTTACCCATCGCTATCGGGCTATCGGCGAACCCGACAGTGAGAAATGCCGCAGCAATCTCCCGTCTCGCTATCTTTCCAATGAGTGCAGCGTTAGTTGTTGGTTTGAGGGCCTGGAAGAAGTATAATGCGAAGAGAAGGTTCATCTTCGGTCTATGAGCCTTGCCTCTGTCCTGATTGTAGTACTCGCCACCAAGCCTCTGAAGGGGTGGTATGACTATCTCTACGAAATCAGTGGGTTCCTCGTATGGACTCTCTAAGCTAGAGATATACCCTGTGAGGTCTCCGCTACCTGGGCGTATTGGGTCAACATTGGGGAACTTGCCAGGAACGTCCTGTTGCTCAGGAAACCTAGAATATAGATAAACTTGGCTCGGCTCGATCCCGATGCCTCCATGGAGTATCCAAGGTACTGATGCTTTTGTTGTACTCGGTAGATACAGGATGTCGTTGGCGCTATTCCTCGGATCACGAAAGCGGAGCTCTCCTTGGGCGGAGTTTGCTGCTATATCAACAGCTGTGCCACTTGCATCAATGAGAAAATAGGGTTTGTAGTGCATTACCCGCCGTCGGATGACTCTGCCGAAGACAAAACCCTCGAAGAACTCTAGGGCTAGTAGGAAGTTTTGTTGAAGAATCTTACTACGTATTGGCTGTATGCCAGCCCAATCAGGCAATTTTTATTCTTAGGTCGAGAGATTGAATCGAAGGTTATAAATAACTCTAAGATGGTGAGTGTGGGGAGTTGGGAGAGAAAGGAGCCTATAAATCGACGAAGATTAGAACGGACCTCTGGAAGAGGTTGTGGGATGTAGCAAAGAAACTCCCATTTACGAATGGGAACGTAAGTAGACCCGAACTCAACCATGCACTTGAGCACGTTCTAGACGTGTACGATTCTACCGAGAAAAAGAGGAAGGAGTAACGATGAGAATTTTTGTTACTGGCGCGTCGGGTTTCTTAGGGTCACATCTCTGCAATAAGTTGAGGAATGAGTTCACGGTGGGTCTAGTGAGGGATAGGCTTCCATCGAGGTGGCTCGACGAGGCGCTAGCTAATACTGTTCTGGTGAGAGGAGATCTGAGAGATATAGATGTGCTAAGGCGCGCTGTGTCTCAGTATGGGATCGATACAGTAATTCACCTAGGGGCTTTGGCGTCGGTAAAAAGTGCAAACGCAGACCCTCTCTCCACCTATGAGACGAATTTCATGGGAACTGTGAATGTCCTAGAGGTCTGCAGGCAACTGAAGATTCCGAAGGTGCTGATACTCCAGAGCGATAAGGTCTTCGGCCAAGCGATTGGCGCGACGGAGAAGAGCCCGTTCCTCTACGCTGGACCCTATGAGACATCAAAGGCCGCTCAGGCATTGATGATCGAATCTTACAGGGACTTTTACAATCTGGATGTCATAATGCCCATCACCTCGAATATGTATGGCTACGACGAGTGGAGCGACCGAATAGTCCCGAATGTGATAAGAGCGGCATTGCGGGGCGAGCAACCCAAGGTCTTCTCGGGAAGCATGAAAGTGCGGCGCCAATACATCTATGTCGAGGATGTCGTGGATGCTATACTCTTCCTCCTGAAGACCTACTCTCGCCATTGGGACGGGGGTTACCCCTGGAACCTGTACAAGCGCGAAGGGGTCTACACGATCCCTGGGGAGACACTGACTCAGGAGGATGTAGTACGCGAGATCCTGAAGTCATTCCCTGGGCTTGAGCCACAGTATGTGGATGAAAAGAGGACGAGGGAGTTGGAGAGCACCACGATGGAGTTGAGCGAGTTTGGGTGGAAGCCGCAGGTGCCTTTCGAGGGAGGAATTGAGGAGACGGTCAGGCTCTTCAAGAAGTATCAGGGTGGTTAGGATGAGGGGTTTAATCCTTGCTGGCGGCAGCGGCACCAGACTAGATCCTACGACGAGAGTCTACAATAAACATCTCATCCAAGTTTATGATAGACCAATGATCTTCTATCCCATAGAGACGATGATTCAATCAGGCATCACCGATATCGTGATCAGTCTCTCGCTTCAGGAGCCAGATCTCTTCATGCGACTCTTGGGTGATGGGTCGGAGTTTGGCGCCAAGTTCACATACCTTGTGCAGATGAAGGCTCTGGGAATCTCTTACGCGATAAACGAGGCGAGACATCTCCTTGGGGAAGAGAGGTTTCTAGTTCTCCTCGGAGATAATTATTTTTCAAAACATCTGGGTGCCGCTGTTAGTAGATATAATGTCAATGAAGCCACAATATTTTTCAGGAAGTCTGATCAGCCCGAGAGATACGGTGTACTTGAGTTTGAAGGGTCTACTTTCAAGCGGGTAATAGAGAAACCGAATCCTGCGCCGAGCAACTGGATTATGCTCGGTGCTTATCTTCTATCCGATAAGTTCTTCGAGATTTTCCCCAAGTTGAAACCCTCAGAGAGAGGAGAATACGAGATTACTGATGCAATAAATGCCCTCATGCCTTGGGTTAAGCCAACAGAATATTCAGATACTTGGTTCGACCTTGGAACTCCCGATGACATTCTCGCATGTGCCAACTATCAATACGCTGAAGGGATGAAGGGATGAAGCTCCTCATAACGGGAGGAAGCGGGTTCATCGCGCAAGCTTTCTTCCAATACCTGACTACGCTACCAAAAGAGGAGGCGCCAGAGATCAGGCTCTTCGACAGGTCTTTCGGGCAGGACCTTACCAACTGGGAGAAGGTCGACGAAGGGTTCAGGGAGTTCCAGCCGACCCATGTCATCAACTTCGCATCACTCACTCACATTGACACCTCGATAAAGGATCCACGGCTCTTTTGGACTAATAATCTTGGACTACAGATCAATGTCCTTGAGGCCTGCAGGAAATACAACAGCAGGCTACTCCAGATCTCCAGCTCAGAGGTCTATGGGACGGCGAAGTTCGTTCCAATTACCGAAGAGCATCCACTCAATCCGCATAGCCCCTACGCTGCAACGAAAGTCATGCAGGACAGGGCGACCTATAGCTGGTGGCAGACTTATGGGTTGGACGCCTCAATAGTCCGCCCCTTCAACCAGTATGGCGCGGGGCAACAACTCGAGAAGATGATACCAAAAGCGATTACTCTGATTAGAGATGGAAAATCGATACCAGTCTATGGGGCAGGAGTCGCTCGGAGGGATTGGCTTTACGTGCGTGATACAGCTAGGGGGCTCTGGTTAGCGCTCACCAAACTCCCCGCAGGAGACGTCGTGAACTTAGCCACGAACAAGAGCTACTCGACCCTCGAACTTGTAGAAGTGATAAAGGAAGTGATGGGTTCCCTCGGCTACAAGGATCTGAGTCAGGTCGTCACGGTTCAGCATACTGAGGACAGGTTTGGCCATGTGATGAATCTCCAGGCCAGCTACGCAAAGGCAAAGGAGGTGCTTGGCTGGGAGCCTAAATATGATCTTCGTGCTGGCATTAGAGAGACTGCGCTCTGGGTGCTGAACTCGGATTGGGGACTCGTTTCTCGTTGAGCATCGGTGGAGAACTGATAGACTCAGTGGGTGATGATAACCCATCTATCAGCTTTATACAATGCTCGTACGGAGAGAGGCGCGGACAAACTCTAGCTTGCGTCAAGAGGCTTGCTCCCTATATCGATAAGATAGTGGTAGTAGTCCCTGAGCCCGCCGAGGAGTGGCCAGAACTCGCTCGGTATGATGTCCTGCACGCCCAGGAGGAGTGGAAAGATGACCTTCCAGCATACAACAACGTGGCTCTCTCATTATGCGAAGAAGGAGACTGGATCCTCATCACTGACCCAGATGAACTCGTCTGCGAAGAATTTGCTAGGAATATGAGGAGTATAGTTGAGAAGGCTGAGCAGCAGGGCGTCGACATTCTCTGCTTGAACGCGCATGATAGTATGCTCAAACTCGATGGGACGGTCGATTCGTCGATCAGCACAGCCTACCGCGCGATGTTCTTCAAGTATCTGCCGGGGACGAAGTTTGCGGGGATAGGCGAGACCAAGAACCTTCACCAGACGATAATCTTCCCCCCAGGAGTCGTATCGGCCAATCTCCCAGAGAAGTACTACTACGAACACTCGAAGACGGAGATAGAGATCTGGGAGAGGACCTTCAGGAATGTCTTCATCGGAGGGGGAGGGAACAATGTTGGCAGGCTCAATCCACTGTGGCAGCCGCTTCGCGCCTTTGCGAACGAGAACAGCCTCAAGAGGTGGCCGGAGATGCGTGCATATCTACGCCAAGGCGGTGTGCACCCAGAGCTCAGGCAGTGGATAAAGTCTTGTAGAGATAGAGGTGGCTTCGACTGGGATCAAGAAAACTTTGGGTGCTGGAAGTACTATGCGCTCCTGCATCCAGAGGAGCTTGGAGTCTCCCTCGAAGAGGCGAGAGCTGCTCAAGCAACGAGTCCCGAGTCCGGCTCGAGAGAAGAAGTTATGCGATTTGTTGAAGATTGCTTCCTGAGAGTTCTTGGAAGGAACGCCGACACTCCAGGTAAGGAACACTATACTACACTTATTCTAAGCGGCGAGTTGAAGCGTGAAGGTCTAGAGCAAATACTAAAATCTGGTCTTGAGTACATTATGAAGATGTCTCAAGTTGAGCCTTCAGCAGTTCTCGGTGCGACACCACAGATATCGAAGGATGACCTGAAGAAGAGCCTGCTGAAGAGTGAGTGGTTCTGGGGCGAGTTCAAGCCTAGGAAAGATTTGGGTGGGTTGGTCGAACGGTTTATCCCGGAGAATCAACGAGAGTCATTCTGGCAGACCTTTTATCTCAAAAGACCTAGGGGGGCGGAGTTACTTGAGCTCATCGAGGAGTATGGAAGATGACAGAGTTTTCAGAGATTGAGTTTGCACTGGCATCAGCACCAGAAGAACAGCCCCGAGGGCGACGGATAATGGAATGGGCATCCACATTTCAGGAGGTATTGGTTGCATAGATGGTCTGATGACGATATTGGGAATGTAGGTTAAAATGATTTGATAATCAGACGTTGCGAATTTTGTGGGCTTCGGATGGCAGCAAAGACGAAGGAGGATCTCGAGGAAAGGATAGAGCGCCATAAGGCTGCTGCAGGTCATTGGAAGGCGAGAGTAGTTCGATAAAGAACTCAGACTACATCTCAGTCGTCGTCCCGTATTTCTTACGCGATTATCATCTCAAAAACTGTCTCGAGGCAGTTCACCGTTTTGCCAATTACCCCCTTGAGGTGGTATGCCATGATGACAGCGCGTCAGAAGGCAAGAGCATCCAGTTTAAGGATCAGATGAGCACTCTCCTTCTCAACTTTGGCCTTAACTTCGGTCTGCACGCAGCGGCCAACCGAGCAATCAGCGCAGCTCACAGTAAATACATTCTCTTTCTCAATCAAGATATGCTGATGCTCAGAGCGTGTTTGCGTGAGATCAAGGCAGTTCTCGACAAGCCCTATGTCGGAATTCTGAGTCTCTACGGAGAGCCTTTCACTCCTAAGGAGTCGATGGAGGTCGACGGTGTGCGGTTCAGCCTTTACCCAGGGATAGGCTCAGGATGCGCCATGGCCTTCCGCAAAGACTTCTGGCAGGAGGTCGGGGGGTTCGAGGAGAATGTTCACTCCGGGTGTTCGGATACGACCATTCTCTATCGATGCTGGAAATTCGGCTACTTTCGAGCAATTCTCGTAGGAGATCCAACCCTCAAGAATGTGAGCCTCGAGGAGAACCAGAACAGGGATACCTCAATCGGTCCAACTGGAACTGACTGCGCATATCCGAAGATCTTCGGAATCCAGAATCAGTACCAGCAGATGCGGGAGAGGATGGAGGTATGCCAGAAGAATCAAGATGGCCAGCGCCACATGCCTGCTAGTATCTCGAACGTGGACTACTGGGATCAGTATAGCCATAAGATTCTGCGTGACGGACTAGGGAGAATAGACTGGGATGCAGGGGTACTCCACGGGCAGGCAAAATGGAAGCGGATGATAGAGGTGGAGCAGATTGTCTGAATTCAACTATTGGCTGGCGGAGGTCTTGGAGAATTATGGTAAGGAATACACTCTAGAGGTCGATGCTGCGTTCTATGGATACCACAAGTACTATCGTAATGATCCGAGTCGGCGGAGAGAGACCGGATTCAAGGAGAGCCAGTTGGCCTATTCAGTAATCAGGGAGATGAAGCCGAATGTTGTTTGGGATGTCGGTTGTGGCGATGGCGGCTCGACATATCCTCTGCTCTGCGCGATAAAGAAGAATGAGAAGGGGGTGGTCTACGCATTTGAGGCAATTTACGAGCGTTACGAGAATGCAACTCGGAACCTAGTTGAGTTCAAAGACCGAGTTAGGCTGACTCCAGGGGATATCAGAGAAATCGCTCTACCTGAAGGGATGGATATTCTCTTTCTGGATGCTACACATGAAGCCACCTTTGCGGAGTGGCATGTCGCAACGCTCTGGCCCCGAGCGACCTTTATCCATGTTCATGATGTCTATTATGGCGACCACCCCACTGTTGATGAGAGGGCCGTGGTGCTCAAAGCTCTCGAAGCTGATGGGTATGATGCGGTTCCCGATCATACGCTCCTCGGTTCTGTAGGTGCCGATGCGCGCGGGCCTGGGTCTGCCAACAGCGGTATATGGATAAGGAGAAAATAATGCTATCTCGTAAAGAATTCGATCAAGTATTCGATAGCTTGTATATAATCCAAAACCGCGATGAATTTTGGTGGCTTTACGAGAAAGTTGCCGCGTTAAACCCCAAAATCATAATTGAGATAGGAGTCGAGCAGGGCGGGACGCTGAAATTCTGGCAATCCTTACTCCCAAAGGATGGGATGTTGATAGGAATCGATGCTGACCCGCTGACCTTAACTAAGGTACTTGAGAATTGGGATAATAGCTCCAAGAAACTCGAAGCGAACCTATCTCAACCAAAACTCCTTGATCTAAAAATTTTGACTGGGTGGTCAACAGATTTTGCTACGGCGATAGCGGTTGGAAAGGCGCTGAACCATAAGAGAGCTGATTTTCTGTTCATAGATGCGTCATACACCCCCGATAAGAGAGCTCACCAGGCGTCCGAGGCTGAGAAGGAATTTACCATCTACAAGGGTTTCGTGCGTGATGGTGGTCTGATAGGATTCGACGATATACATGACCTCAAGAGCTTTCTTACGAAGTTACCACATCTTGAGATGCCTCCTGCGGCTCAGAGAATCGCGCTGTATAGGAAGTGAAGTGGAATAACTCTACTAGAGTATCTGTACACTGCTGATGAATCTGAGGTTAACGAGACAAGCCAGAGCTATGTAGTAAAGAAGAATTTTCATTTTCTTAAGGGGTACAGCCTTGGCAAGCAAAAACAGATGCGGTTTCTTGCAGAATTGAGAAGTGATAACTCTGCTTTTACTGCCTCTCTACGAATAACTATAGGAGGATTAACGAAAGAGGTAGAAACTACGAAGACAGACTTTGAACTTCTTATTATTAGTATAGATATTAACTCTTTAGGGCGTGGAATTTACCGCTGGGGCTCTGATCAAGCAGATAGGTAAGCTGGTAGGAAGCGCAACCGCATCACCTACAGGCTCGCTTAGCAAGCAAACAACAAAATCGGTTGGCGGGGCAACTATGTCACCCGGAGCTAGCCTAACAACGGTTCTTACATCAGGTGGTGGTGGCGGTTCATCCTCGATAATAAAATGCGCATCTGATCGAACCCCTCACACTATAAATATTCGCGATAAACCTGCTGACGTAATTAATATCAGATCCGACTAAGAGTTGACAGAACTGTGATAAAGAGAATTATTGGGGTAACCGGGGCCGGGACATACTTTTGTCCTTGGACTTGCTATGGAATAGCAGCGATTTATCACATCTGCGACGAGATTGTGATTGCTAACGGAGGGTTCGACCTAAAGAATCCAAAGAGAGATGAGTTCAACGTCCCCCTACCAGAGGTTGGAGATATGTTAAAAGAAATTGACATTAATGGTAAAATTTATTCACTAACAAACTTCGGCGTGAAGGACCTCCGTCATCCCATGATAATCGGGTGGGACTATGAACGCCGGCCGTACATGAGCGAGGCGTGGGTGGATGTGCGAGGACTTAACCTACAGATGGCTCATGAGTTCGCTACTTTCGACCGAGAGGCTACGGCTATCCTTAAGTGGGATAGTGTCCCTGCCTATACTCCAGTAATTGTTAGAGATAACAATAACCTAATCAACATACTGCCAATAGAAAGCCTAGCAACATTCTCTTCAACAGGACAAGAAGTAGCTAGACCCAATAAATCCTATTCAATTCTAACTCGCTGGGATACACATGGACAATGGTCACAAATCAAATATGTACTTCGCCATCCCTTCAAGGGTTATCTCCGCCGTATACGGACGCGGGGTGGTGTTATAGATGTAAGTAAGAACCATTCCATCTACAAGTTGAAGTCGCCAAAGGTTGCGGATGCAGATACCATTAAAGTCGGTGACGTTTTAGCCACTGGCCATTGGGAATCTAGTACCATCAAAAGCTCCTTTGGCCTTGGCCACATAGAAACTGCAAGGGCCTTCGGCCTGTACCTAGCTGAAGGAAGTACCTGCCATACCAAGCAGGGTCAATACCTTGTGCAACTAGCAATGGAAGATCGTAGTGAAGTGGAACTTGTAAGACATGCTTTTGAAGACTTCTTCAATGTTGAGATGTCATTCTTCCCCGATGGGGACAAAATGTGGAAGATAGCGTGTTCCAACAAACCATTGTATGCTTGGTTACGGGAGAACTTTTATTCACATGGTCTGAAATGCGTGCCATACTTTGCCCTGAATGCAGATAAAGAATACCAAAGGGCATTACTTAACGGGTATCTCTGTGGGGATGGTTCAGAAAAAGATGGTGCTTATTGGGTGCATGACGCAAGTCCTCTCTTACTCACAGGTGCATGTTATCTATGGAAGGCTACTACAGGTAATGACTGGTCAGTGAACTATAGACACGATAAGAATGGATTCTATGCTCGTCTAAATTCTGGAAAAAAGAACTCAGCTCAGTTCTCTAAGCATCATTTTCCTGCAGGACTTGTTCGGAGTGTGAAAGATATCTTCTATGAGGGTTACCTCTATGATGTTGAAACTGAATCTCACATATTCAGGGGTGGTATCGGTGAACCCATGGTACTTCATAACACGGACAATGTCTTCTATGATGGTCTTGAGGGACTGCGACAGGAGACGCAAGCCTTACAGTTCAAGCAATACGAGTTTCGTGGAGACATCTTCCATTTAGCTGACCCGCCTCCTACAGACCTCTATAACGATGCACCATACATGTATTTTCCGACAGGGACGGAGTGGTACTACGGCGGCGGCGGTCCTATGCTCGCCCAAGAGAGGAGGCGCTCGGAGTACAAATCTGCCCATCTGCGACAAGCCAACCCTATCAACCTCTCGGACCAAGAGAAGTGGCAACATTTCTACGGGCGGGCGTGGTATCATTCGTTTGCCAATGAGGGTATCTGGGGCGACGATCTAGAGAAGAAGGCTAAGGCGGTAGCAGATTATGGGATGGTGGAGGTGGCGGGAATCCCGTCTCGGATTAGGCCGCCTGAGGTCTGCCTGACTACGCCGAGAGCTTACATAAATAGGTCATCCTACTCACCCTAGTCGCCATGTCTGTGTATACAATAAAGGTCGACGCGTTCGAAGCTGGTGTCTTAACACAGATAATATGGAATAGTGATAAGAGGACAGCTCTTAAGTCTGTCTTAGACCAACTCATAACTCACCAAAGGAATTTTATGGACGAGGCGGGTGTCCAGATTGAGAAGCTACCTGATGGTTCGCTAAGACTGACTGATCGATATGGGAACAAAGTTATCAGAAAACCTTACGGGTGGGAGCTTTGATTAGAGGGTACGTACCTGAATATGTAAGACCTTACCGAGAGTCTCGTGACTACTCCGAGTTAAGGAACCTGATGTTCTCGCTACCATTAATTCTACAGGCTAGAATCATAGTCGAGACGGGTTTAAGCCGTGGGCTGAGCACTCAAATTTTTCTGGAAGCAGTAGAACTACTGAATAACTCTGGGATAGCATCGATGCTATTTACGATTGATATTGAGGATTCTCCAGAGACTAGGAAGAGATTACATGATCTCAAACTTGATAATTATTGGCAGTTCATAATGGATGATAGCATCAAGGCAAGTGAGAAGTGGATTAGTCTATACAGTCCAATTGATTTGCTATACTTGGACAGCGATCATTCGAAAGCGCATGTCACAAGAGAGTTGCAGGTATGGGGTCAGCTGGTCAGAAAGGGTGGAATTATACTGGTGGACGATTGCCTTGAAGGAACTGGGACATTGGAAGCCGTGAAAGAGAGCGAATTCCATTCAGTAACCTTTTTTGATGCGGAGGGGATGTGTCTATTATGGAAAAGGTGGTGAGCATCGATTACGGAGTTCCAGAGAATGACTATGAGAAACATTATCAGCTGAAGGAAGGCGATCTGAACAGGGGCTACAAGGTCATAGAAGACGATGGGCTTCTGTATGCGAGTTGGGAGTGGAGTGGTTAATCAAACATCCAGCCGTCCGCGAAGTATAGGTGTTCTAATTCCTATGCGTGACGAGAGTCCGCGAATAACTGAATGTATCCAACAATTCAAACCTTACATTGATTTTATTTTGGCATTAGATACAGGAAGTATAGACAATTCAGCTGAACTAGCACTTGGAGCTGGTGCAGATGTGGTTGTTCTTGCAGGTAAAACTCGTGGTCAAGATGAGGATAGGAACTTGGGTTGCTCAATGATGCCAGCTGGTACAAATTGGATTTTAATTTCAGATGTTGATGAAAGATTTCCTGTAGAGTTTCTCCAGAATATACACGCATTTATCGAGGAAAATCGTGTAGACTCCTTCAGATTACCGAGAGATAACTTTGGAATCCGTTACCGCTACCCAGATTATCAGGTCAAACTTGTTAAACGGTGGGTCAAATGGATTGGACATCCACATTGTTTGGGCTTCGACCCGGTGAGGATGATTCGAATTGACCAAGTCTCATGTGTGACTTTGGATCAGCATGTTATCCAGCATTTACCCCGCCGACAAGATATTGAAAGACTGTGGTGGAAGAACGAACCTGTAAAAGGTGATTAGATTTGATGAGTTCCGTATATTCCGATACTGGTATAGTTGGCTTAGCAATAGCATTTACTAACAATACTGATGATATTATGGATTACAGAATTTATTGCGTAACATGCCACACTACTCTTGGAGTATGGCGCCTTAATGGAAAGGATAGCCTCACAACTTCTAATTTTGGGTGTTACGCTGCCAACCATATCTTGATTTGGACTGAGACACACGGTTTGTTCATCTACAGCTATAATGTATTCAGTCAACAACCATTGGATGATTTTCAAATTGCTGTGATTCTGGCTGCCGAGGGGTTAAGTTGATCGCAACTCTTAATCGCACGACGCTGACTGTTACTAATGACGGTCCAGGCGTAGAGGAGGGGTATGCTCACTGCGCAGACTGCCAAAGCCGTATTTTCTATTTCAACTTGGGATCTGGTGCAAAGATTAGTGGAGAAATACCGAGAGGGTGTTTAGATCACAGCGTTGCATTAAAGACGCGGACAGAGAGCCAGGTGTTATGCGGAGACGCATTTATCGCTGATGTAGCCCTAGCAGTCGAGGTTGGTAGAACTGAATAATTGTTTCTGCGGTAAGACTGCAACAAAATGGCTTGCAGAATATATCGATACACGCGTTCGCATAGTCTTTTTTTGTGATAGTTGTATCAATGTCAGCCGAGTTATTGATAAGCTCGATGATAAGGAGTGGACACAACTTACTGCACCACAAGTAATTGACCCTAAACAAACACAATACACTATTCCTATAGATTCTATTTTACGGACAGCCGGCACCACTATAGTTGGCACTACTATAGTTGGTGGCTATCATAACCAATCATTTTCAGTGGAGTTCGTCCCTTGATAGTCTTCGCGCAGGGAACCTACGATGAGAGAATACCGCAGACGCAAGAATGTATCAGGAGAGTGAAGGGATGGGTCGACAGGATGGTGATAGTCGTCGATGATACCGTATCTGAGGCATCTAAGGAGTTACTGAGGTCAGAAGGTTGTGAGGTCTACTTCCATCCGTGGAATGACGATTTCCCTAGGATGAGAAATAACTATCTCTCGCACTGCCAAGCCGATGATTGGATCATAGTATCCGACCCTGACGAGTGGTTCGATGGGATCTTCCTCCACGACCTGAAACCCAAGATAATCCCTTGGGCGGAGAAGGAAGGCTACAACCTCCTTCTCGTGAACGTTCATGACACCATGTACAAGTTAGATGGTACAGAGGACTCCTCGATACCAGAGTGGTTCAAATTTCTCTGCTTCAAAAATATCGAAGGGACGCATTACGTCGGGACGGGGCAGGCTCAGAATTTGCACGAAAACCTTGTCATTCCTGGTAAGAAGGCTGTAAATCTACCAAGGGAGTACTTCTACCAACATGTGAAACATGAGATAGAAGTTCTGGAGCGCTCCTTCCGAAATGTCTGGATAGCAGGGGGAGGTGCTGATAGAGGAACTCAGAACCCTGATTGGAGTAAGTTGAGAGCGATTACAGAGAGGCTCGGTCTCAAGGCTTGGAGAGATGTCAGGTTATACCTGCGCGCTGGCGGGATAGACGATGAATTTCGAGAGTTGATAGCCAGCTGGAGTACGAAGGCTGGCTGGGACTTTGAGGAGGAGGAGTTCCAAGCATATCGCTACTACAAAGCACGGTACCCTAATGAAATGCCAGATGCTAGTGAGAGGAGACTTTCTCATGGTAGTCCTGCAGAGGTCGAGCAGTATGTCACAAAGACATATCTGACTACGCTTGGGCGCTATCCAGATAACTCAGGGAAGGAATTTTACATGCTCCAGATACTGAATGGTCGGCTAAAGAGGGAGACGCTCCCACTCGGTCTCCTCATGGCCGAGTCTAGGGTTGACGAGCTGGTTGAGAAGAAAGAACAGGCTACTGTTCGGATAGTTCTTGACGCAACCGTCGTTGTTAACGAGAATATGATGAAGACCCTCGCCATTAGTGGGGATATCTGGAATAGAGTAAAGCCAAATATTGATCTCGGGAAGGCTCTTGAGGAGACCCTGTCGAACCCAAAGGAGTTCTACCAATGGTTCTATCGAGATAAACAGACAATTACAAGAGAAAAGCTGTTAAGTAGACTGAGGGGCGGTGTGGACAAATGAAGATAGCCTGGGTGTCAGCAAGCCCTCTCGCAACTACAGGATATGGCCGGGTGACTCGCGAAGTTGCACCTCGCCTTATGGAGAAACATGATGTCGTCATGATTGGCGGATTGGGCACGGTTACCGTGTGGGGAGGAAAGCTCGACTGGCAATATAATGGGAAAGTCGCCCCGACATACCCAACTATCGGGGATATGTCTGGGAAGGATACCTTCCCGCTCCTTCATCCACGGTATAATTTTGATATCGTCATGACGCTTTGGGATGCCTTTTCAATTGATTGGAGTGGAGAACTCCCTGTCCCTGCAATCAATTACGTGCCTATTGACTCTCCTATGACGAGGCGCATGGCAAATTACTTGAAGAACGCCTACAAAATCGTTGGGATGACCGAGTTCGGCTTTAAGGAACTTGCAAGGTTTTTCCCGCCGAGCAAGATAACTCTGATAGAGCATGGGGTCAACACAAGTGTCTTTCACCCTGATACACGACTCAGAGAGATTGGCAGGAAAACTCTCAAGACAGTCGGCGGCGAAGATGTTCCTGAGAATGCCTTTATTGCGCTGGATGTAGCAACTAACATAGGGGAGCGCAAACTGCTTCCATTCCTGATTCTTACCTTCAAGGAGTTTGTTGATACCCATAAGGACGCCTACCTTCTGCTCTATACGAATAGAAGGATGAATTACCCCGCCGGCTATGATCTTGATATATTTGCAGAAGAGGTAGGATTGAAGAATCTAATCTTTCTATCAAATAATCCGATTGTTGACTCACTTGATGATGATATGATGAACATTCTTTATAATGCATGTGATGTTTTTGTAAATTCTAGTCTCGGCGAAGGTTTTGGCCTTCCCTTCTTGGAGGCCATGGCCTGCGGTTTGCCATGTGCGGCTACGAATACAGCGAGCGCTCCTGAGCTAATACGAGGAAGGGGTTGGCTAATAGATGTGATTGAGGATTACACTGATATTCCAAACTGGATCCCAACTCTCCAGCAGTACCACCCACCAAGCAAGAAATCATTACTCGCCTGTCTTGGGGAGGCTTACAGCGACCCAGCCAAGCTGTCTCTCTACTCATCCTTATGCAGAGAGTTTGCTCTAAAGTTTGATTGGGAGAAGACTATAATGCCAAAGTGGCTCGGTCTGCTAGATGAGGCCGAAGAAGACCTGAAAATACTCAGAACAATTAAATGATAATCTTGACACTATTTTCTCCGCTTGGCAACAAGTCCTAGACCTACCATTCCGAGAATGAGAGCGAGAGCTGCAGACTTTCCGACCGTTTGGAGAGCGACGACGATCGTCCGAGCGTCATCTACACCAAAACTGCCGATGGTAGGACCTTGTATTAGCAATTCCACAACCATATTGAGGGTATTGTTGGGCATGACCAGACTAATCGACGCTTCAATGACCTCTAATGGAGCTAATGAAACAGCATCAAGAACAATTTGCTGATTGACTTGTAAATTAAAGACTCCTGATTCGTTCCCGGCGTTCTCTATCTGGATCGTAACTAGGATATTATCTCCTGCCCGCGCCGAGGTTGGGGAATCTACACGAAGTATGCGCCCGATTGGGTTTATGCTTGGAGTTACTGTTTGCTGCGCCGTAGCATCAACGACGAATCCTTGGTCCGTTAGTCTCTCGAGACTGAAAGATAGATCAGTAGCGACCTCAGTCATGACGAATGAGTAATCTAGGATTGCCTGCTCCCCAACATCTAGAGTAGCTTCATGAGTTGTCTGCCCGTTTATGACCATCCTAAAATCTGCAAGCTGACCCCCAGAATTTTCTACTACTATGGAGACGGCGACTGGCTGTCCCGGGACTGCCAATAGAATCACTGAGTTATGTCGATAGATAAAATTCTACCTTGGGCTGGGAGGAGAGGAGTACCGAAGTGAATGTTAAGCAACGACAGCACCGTGGTTATTGGGGTGAAGACGGTGACTTGGTCACTCCCTGCAAAGACTAGTCCTACAGCACGATTGGTTGCGTCGACCAGCAATGACCCTGAATCGCCAGGTCGAGCCATTCGAGTAGCTAACCCCTGCTTCGAGAAGATAGCTATATCGACATCATAGGTGACGAGCACCTCAACGTTCAGATCTGTAATGAATCCGAGCTTCAGTCCCGAAGTGCGTCCGACCATCTTGATTGGCATTCCTTCTACTGGGGCGGCGATATCGGTAACTGGTCCTATCTGGAGCACTTCGTCTAGAACATCCGCTGGATTGATAGGGCTAGCAATAGCGGCATCGAGGAGATTGTCTCTAACACCTCCAAAATCAATAATCGAGTAACGGAGCAGAGTGGCAAGTGTATCCAATGGGTGGTTGCCCCCGTCTAGTGAGCCTGGTTGGATTATTGGATCTCCTATAGTGACTGGCGCCGACCAATGAGGGGCAAAAATATGGGTGTTACTGAGAATCAGTTTATTCCCATCTTTATCGAAAACACGGGTTCCGAGCGTACCTGTAGGCTTCACATCTCCCCAGTAACCAATGCTGACCCCGCCCGGAGTAGGTCTGAGCCTGCCCGTCTGTTGTAGGATTTGAGCAGAAAAGGCTCCCGGGATGTTGCCACTCTCGACGATTACCACAGGAAGCCCTGCGAAAGACTTTGGTATTCTGTCAAGGATGTCAGCATCTTCTGGTCTAAGTCTTTTGACAAAGACTTTGATCTGATTAGGCTCGACTTTGACAGCGAAGACGCCAGGGAACCTGAGAAGTTCCCTCTGTATAGCGCGAGTGTCGAGGCTCATCCTAGCGGGTATAACCAAACCTTATAATATAATTGCCTATCTAGGGGGGCTAATGGTTCTAACGCCCGCCCCCGGCGGAGGTTATATGCTTGTGGGCGAGCCAACACCTGAGGATATCAGAGAACTACAGAGGTTATTCCCTGGGGCGTTCGCAGAACAACAGAATTTCTTCATAGCTGTCGGTAAGCAGGGTAGGTTCGTCGGGCTGCGGAGAGCATCTACAACACAATCACAGATCACGCACTTCGACTTCAGAACAGGACAGGTTGTGCCAATTGCTAACAATATAGAGATGACCTCGAATCTTGAAGCGATAGGCAGGGATGCGCTACACTCTATCCAGATAGAGTCAGATGTGATAATGCGAGTACGGTTACTCTTTGGAGCTAAAGACTTTGGGTGGATTCCAATAGGACCGCGTCCGACGAGATTCTTTGGAGTAACATTTGATGCAGTTGAGGTAGAGGACGTGGGAATGGGCCCCGTGCTCAGGATGGTCGCGGGGACATCGGTAATCGCCCCTCTCCAGACCGAGTCCCATACACTCTTCGTCGATAGATGGGGGGAGATTACCACATCGGTTGCAGCCTTTACCGACTCCGACGAGGGGACTGGGGACGATGTTGTCGAGTTCAGGCCGGTAGTAACTAGGACGAAGGTCACCGCTGGGTTTGGAGCTCTTCGGCTCCATGTCTCTCACATCGCTTCGCACCTCTGGATAGTCGAGAATACTGGAAGCAATACAGTACTGGTCAGGGTCAGGTTCGGCGTCGTCGAGGGCGAGGCGTTCATCACCGATGAGACTGCGACCCGAGATGCGGGGGAACCCCTTGCCGCTGGGGCGAAGAAGTTCTTTCCCAGCTACATCCAGGCTCACCGCTTCATAGTGCAGGTCATTGCGGCAGCATCGGGAAGCAACAGCACGGTGGAGATCCAGTACCATGGAGCTCCAGTCGGCTCGATGATGACGACGCGAGTCAGCGATAAGGTCGGCACAGGGGCTAGGACGAACGTAACGGCCTCGGGAAACACCACGCTCGTCACGCCCGCTGCTGGAACAAGGGTGAGGTTGAAGGCGTTCATGTTCGTAAATAACGGAGCGTCGGTCGTCCAAGCTGGGCTGAGGTTCGGAGCGACTGGAACGATATTCTTCTTTGGAGACGTTGCTGCTGATGGGGGAGCTAGGGCGATGAATCTGATAGATGCCTACCTCGAGGGGGCGGTCGATGAGCTCCTCATAGCCAATCTCAGCGCCGCTGGCGATGTCGACTTCACGGTCATCACGCAAGCGATTTAGGACTTGATCAGGCCGACTCGGCCATCTAGGGCGAGGATGGGAATCCTCCCCACCTCCTCAGCAAATGTTGAGAAGGCTTGCCTGCACTCAGGCCAAACGAGAGATACATCATCGCTGACCAGTGCCTTGGTAAGAGGCCACGCAGTTCTATACTCAAAGAGCATGTGCTCTGGGGTATGCAAGGAATCATGGATGAAGAGGTCTATCTCATTGAACTGCGCCAAGAGCTTAGGGAGTTCCACACGACTGTCACCAAGAGTGAGATTCCATCTATGGCGAAGTCTCTTCGGGATGTAGTAGCCTGTCTGTTTCCCGTCTAGCCGCCCACTCGTCGTGGCATTCGGCAGATCAATGGAGTATAGGGTGCCATGCCCGTTATCTTGAAGTGCTCTGAGAATGAATGAGGTAGAGACGCCGAAGGCCGTCCCCGTCTCAACTACAACGCTTGGCTTCAGATGAATACATAGATTGTATAGGAAAAGCCCGAGCGATAGATTCTTAGAAATTCTCACCCCAACGAGGGGCGAGAACCTGAGTAACTGGCGTGGCAGGCGCATGATGCAGTATATGACGAAGCGCCTCAACTCGTGCCTTAGCATAGCAGAGTCGCACATCAGTCTTATTTAAGACTTAAGCGATGAAGAACCCATCGCCCCCTCCCCCTCGAGGGGCGTCGTCTCCTATGGCCAAGTATAGTAACTGCCGAGCGACGGCATCGACAGTCGTCCAGTCTATGGTCCACCCGTCGGTATCGAGGGAGGTGAGATCCCCCTCCGCATCGATGGTGGTATCCGCTGTAATCATCTGAGCAATTAGGTCCCTCTGGAGATTCTCGGCGTTTTGGCTTGTTACACCATCGACGGAGTGAATGGAGGTACAGCCACGAGCAGTAGCCCCAGTACCACAACCCATCATTATTTTATGCTCTGCTAGTATAGTGTCATCCGCTGCAGCCTGAAAGCTCAAGAGTAGCAAGGCCCTAGGTGGAAATCCGACCCCTGTAGTCGCTTGATTCCCGGTGCTCCCAGGTTGATTGAATGTTCCCACGGCCCATCTTGCACCTCTGAGTGCTAGATAGAAGATTGAGACTGTTGCTGCAGGTCCATCTGATTTGTTTACTGTGAAACCGTCGCTATCCATTGAAACGAAGTCGGCTATGGCATCCTGAGCTCCAGTGGAGGGGGCCAAGACGAGAATACACTGACTGCTTCTCTGCTGTCTCCAGGTATCCGGTGGGTTGGCTCCATCCTCATTTACAGTTGCCAATGCTCCGCGCTGCGTGCTGGAGACGGCCATTCCAATTCCCATTCCGAGGTGAGTTGTGTCTGTATCTACCGCTTCGGTGAAAGTCCATAGCATTAGAACAAAGTCTGGTCGGAATCCAACACCGGTGACGGCTACGTCCCCAGTTCCAGTTGTGAGATTAAATGAGCCGACTTCCGCACTAACAACGTCACCCGCCAGCGCCAGGAAATGGATTATAGAAGCGGGTCCGACATTGGCTGACCAAGTTAGTGTAAAGCCATCCGAATCGAATGATGCGAGCTCAGCTCGTGCTACATCATTACCGTTGTTATCCTGTCTGAAGAAACAGAAAGCCTCTGTTCGATTGCGTTGCGCGAACGATGTTGCGACATTATCTCGTGCCATACCACAGACCGCCCTATTTTCCCCAACACCAGAAGCAAACCCAACCTCGAAGTCGAGTTGACCATTTCTGAAGCCATCGGCAGTGTTGAGGCCAGCCCAGAGGATGATCGCGCGTGGCGTAAAGCCAACACCAGTGATGCCTTGGTCTGCGTTGGTGTTTATCTTTGCGAATGTGCCGTAAAAGACGGATACAGGCATTTAGTTCAAACCTTGGTAATGCTGGAGAGTGCCCTCAAAGAACGGTCCTTCTGTCGATCAGCGAATATCTCGATGTGGGCCGAGAGGTGTCGGGAAGCGTGCTGAAGTTTATCGACCGTCGGGATATATTTTTCACCAGTGGGTTGATCACCTACTATGACATCAGCCTCCCATTCTGCTCTCTGTGCGGGTGGTAGCGTTGCGACAAAGGCGGTGATTGTGGTAATTAGAGTTGACATATCTACTAATCCATCTGCGGACTGACCTTGTTCTATCTTGTTGCGAATCTCGGTGAGCTGCACCTGAAATACCATGGCCATCCCGCCGACTTAGATGGCCCCCTGTAAGAGCCAACCAGGGTTCTCGTTGATCCAGGTCTGAATCTCCTGCCTGAAGGTTGGATGATCCCAAAGCTGATTTGTGGATCGTCCCGAGACACCTATGAAGTTTAGAGTTGGTTGCGTGTCACCATGATTAGTGCGAGAATTGCCTGCTATGATAAAGTTCCACTGCCTATTTTGTAACGGATTCGCTCTGGCTCTATCAAGGAATTGTCTTATCGTTGGAGGCCAGCCGTTCGCATCAAGCGAGTTGAAACACGCGACGTAGATTGGTGGCGGGTAGTTAGGATCTGTGAATCCATTCGGGAAGGCTTGAATACTCCATCGTGGGAACCCATTTGAAGCGCAAGCTGGACTGGGAAACAGTATCCCCCCATCAGTTCCTACTGTTATACCGAAGATCTCTGGAGCTATTCCTTGGTTAAGAGTTGCCTGATTGTCTGCTTGCGGGTAATTTGTATGATACAACCACCCATAATTTGCTCGCCCCGTTCCACTGAAGGCACCCGGATAATAGCTAATGAGTTGCCAACCGTGAGATTCAATAAGGGTCTTCATCCGATCTAGATGCAGAACCCGCTCGCCTACCACACTACCATAACCCGCTATAATGTGTCCTAATTGCTCATAGGAAAATCCTATGAATCCTACAGAATTCCTCCTAGCTGGAGTGTCTAATGTGTTTAGAAATGTCTCAAATTTCAACCACTCAGACTCAAGTCTAACATTCCATGCCAAAGCAAGTCCTATCTTGATATTGGGATAAGCTGAAGCCCTATCAAAGACGCGGAGAGCAAAATTCAGTGGATTAGTACCAGGGGTTAATTGGAATATGCCAGTGCCATCCCAAGATCCAAGATGGAGTGTGGATGGATATGGTGGAGTCAAGAACATACCATCAAACAATGTGTCGGCGGTGTAACCTTGAGAGAGGCTCCCTCCTACAGAAACAAAACTGAAACCAAATCTTCTCACTAATGGGCCCGGTGGAGGAGGCGGAGGATTAACAGTAATCGGTCCAACTTGAGCTGTTACTCTAGTCATCTTGGGGTCAGATCGCTCCTTGTAAGAGCACGCCGGGGTTCTCGTTGATCCAGTTCTGAATCTCCTGCCTGAAGCCTGGGTGGTCCCAGAGAAAGTAAGTACTTCTACCTGACGCTCCGATGAAGTTCACAAGTGGAGCCGCATCGCTATGGTCGGACGAATTGTTCCCAGCGATATAGTAGTTCCATTGACGGTTCTGTAATGGGTAAATGGCAAGGCTACCCAAGAATTGTCTGATGGTAGGAGGAAAGGCCTCACGACATGCGGCGAACGTGCCTGGAGTCCCTATAGGAGGGAGATATCCCTGCGGAAATGCCTGTAATGACCACTCTGGGAAGCCGTTGAAAGAATTGCAACCAGGGCTAGGGAAGATCTTATGTCCATCGGAGCCGATCATGCCTCCGACAATAGTGCTTCCAACCTTACCGAGAAACTGAGTATCCCCATTTGGGTATCCATTTGCATATATGAGGGAGCCAGGATGCAGATCATCACTTAGCCAGCTTCCCGTGTTCTCATAACTGATGAACGGCCATCCTCTAGATTCTATTAATAGCTTCATCCTATTCATTATTGTCATCTCTTCAGTTGCATTAGCAAATCGTCCTCCAGGGGTCGTTGATGATAATCCTTGGAAGAACTCAAAAACTCCGATGTAACCTATAGTGTTCCAGTCTGCTCTTGCTTTAAGAAAGTCAAGGAAGCCTGTAAATTCGGCCCATTTCGGCTCATTGTCTGTAGAGTCGAATGCTACGTGCAACCCAATCTTGATATTTGGGTAGCTTGATGCTCTGAACATGAGTCTTGCCATGAAGTTCCTTATTGCGCTCTGAAGGAACTCGGTACCTTGTGCTGTGATGTGAAGGTTTACTGTGGATGGGTATGGCGGTGTCAGAAACATTCCATCGAAGAACTGGTCAGCAGAATAACCACGGACAAGAAGTCCGCCTATCCCGATGTAACCGAAGCCAAATCTTCGGACCAGTGGACCTGGTGGAGGAGGTGGGGGATTCACAGTAATCGGTCCGACTTGAGCACTTATTGTGGTCATGCTGAATCTGTGACCGCTACTGTAGCCGTGTATGTTCCAGCAGGATATGAGTGCGATGGATTTTGTAGGTTGCTGGTGGGGCTACCATCCCCAAAGTCCCAGAGAAATGTGTATGGTGGGACGCCTCCTGAAACTACGCTGATGAAGCCAACGGTAAGTGGGGCAGGACCAGATAGCGGAAATCCTGACGCTGTGATTGTGAGTAATGGTGGGGGCGGAGGCGGTGGTGGAGGCGGGGGAGCTGTTACGGTAATCGAAGCAGAACCAATCGCTAGCCGTTGATCAGCATCTCTTACTTCTACATTTATGACATAACTACCAGCTTGAAGATAAGTGTGACTTCCACTAGGTTCCGTGGATTGCTGACCATCACTAAAATTGACTACGATTGAGAGCGGTAGTGTCCCTCCACTAATAGCAAGGTCGTAGGTGACCGTCAATGGAGCATCACCAATGAGAGGGTTTACGGTAAGCGCCACGGAAGGTGGAGGCGGAGGACCGCCAGTTACATCTATAGACAAAGTTTGAGGTTCGACAAGATTATTTCCTTGAGAGTCGAGGGCTCTCAACGTAATTGTGTAAGTACCTGGGCTAGATACTATAAAGACGCCAGAAGCTGGAGTGGATTGTCCAGGAGGCAGTGTGACTCTGCTTGTGACTTGCTCAATTCCATCATCAATAACGATGTCGACGGTAATTGGTATGTCGGTGCGCAGATTTAGATAGGTTAGTGAGTACTGTATCTCAAAACCGCTTGTTGTTACCGAGGGAGCAACTATCGCAATATCCCCTTTCTGAGGGGGACCGTCTGGCGGAGGTTGTCCAAGTGCCCGACGAAGAACTAAAACAGCGCCAGCACCCATAGCTAGAGCGACGACCAATTTTTTAATAAAGTCCATTTTTACTGCATCGTCACAGGAATTATCTTCGGATCTGCAAGGTTTGTGCCATCATTTGCCCGAGCGTTTATCGTAATCTCCTTATCCTCTATCGTCTCAACAAAGATTACGCCTTGAAACTTTATGCCTTGCTTCGCAGGTATAGCGGTTACAATGCCCCATACCCCCTCTAAAATTACAGAAATGTCAGTAGCGATTGGTCCTGTTGTTAGATTGTGGATTTCAAACCAATAATCTATCTCAGGTACTCCAAGAGCTCTCTGCTTTGCTTCAACATTCAAGAGCAGAAGCGGTTTACCTTGGGCTGGGTTAGGACCTCTTATGGCTTCAAGTAAGGAAGCGGCAGCACCATTAGCGATTAATCCACCTAAAGATGCCATGCAGAGAGTTCAGATGCCTACCCTTTTAAGGGTTCAAAACCTTATAAAAAACACAGTTTAGTTGTTGTCAATGGAATCGACTAATGACGGGTCTATTCCACTGGAGGATGGTGCATCTATTCTTCCAGGAGGCTGGAAGCGTCCCTCCGTCCTAGATGGGAGGACATTCAAATTTACCTATAACAACTCTGGGTTGTTCATAACAATAAATTGGGACGAGAAGAAAATACTCAGGGAGGTCTTTATCGAGCGGGGTAAGTCTGGGGATGAGGAGAAAGCGGCTTACGAGGCTCTAGGGAGAGCGATATCCCTAGCCTTACAAAGTGGAGTTAGGGTCTCGGCTTTAGTTGACACACTCAAAGAGATCAAGACTAGAAACCCAACTTGGCAAACTATGAATGGAAAGAGCATCACGATTACGTCTGTTCCTGACGCAGTCTCGAAAGTCCTACAAATCTGTAGTGATATGTAATGTCTGAGATTCCTCTCGGGGAGAGAGTAGCGAGCCTTGAAGCGAAGGTAGCGGTCAATATGCAAAAATTGAATGAGTATGGATTAGATATTACAAAAATGAAAGAATCTTTGACCAGACTGGAGACAAAATATGAGTCTCATACTAAAGGAAATCCTAACAATAGTAGGAGTGAAAGGATAGTACAGTTAGGTCAAACTTCTGGAATAGCGACTCTCATCGTGCTATTAATAGAACTCGTACAGGGGTTATAGTCTGGCGGTATGGGTGTAGGTTGAATGCTCCAATTTCTTTATCTCCAAATCCATTACATAGCCTGAAGTCACATTCAAGTAGCCCGTGAGTGCACGTTTAAGCTCCTGTTTCATGGACAACTACTATGCCAAACCCCACCCATTCGGCAGTCCAAAACGTCTCCGTAACCACTCCCAGAAACTTCTTCGAGGTTGAGTGGGCATCCTAGCTGGATATAGAGTCCTTATCCCTGCAATGTCATCGACATTAAGGAATCTATGCGGTCCACGATAGAAGGGAGCCATGAGAGCAGCAGTATCTCGGCTGTGTCCCAATCCCAAAGAGTGACCGAGTTCATGAGCAGCGACAGTAATTAGATCGATCGTACCACCTGAAAGGTAATAGAATTGTTCTGCATCATCAAAGTGGACATCGCCTGCGAGTTCCCCTCCGTTTGGTGGGGGGTAAAATGCATGTGCCAGAACTCCCCCGACTCCATCGAATGGATTCCCATCACCATGCTCGCCAAGACCCCACAGTATCCTTATGTCAGCTTTCTGAGGGTCTACTAACTCTTGAATGAAGTTCAGTTGCACGACATGTGACCACAGCTTCAGAGCAGTACTAATTGCATCGCCCTCACCGACAACATCTAGTGTTGAGTTAATGAGGCTATAGCTCAGAGTCAGATTCTCCCACTTTCTGCCAGACAGCGTGTAATCACTAAAATCCGGAAGTCCGCACCTGAAGCAACGTATGAACCAAGATGTAGTACCATCAAGACGCCTTGTTACTGGTAGTCGGAAGAATGATTGGAAGTTAGCTATTGATAACGGCAGGTGCTCGCACTTGACGGTATCACAATGGCACTCACCATGTCCAAACTTGGCCAAGTATACCTTGGCGAGTTTATCTTGATCAGACCTCTCTTGGACAATATACGGCTTCTTTTCCATTATTCGTAATCCCCACCAAGCGTCTGGAAAGTAACATTACCATCGGCGGGGACCCTATTATAGTTCTCGTCCCACCATTCCCAGTTACCTTTCTCAAATTCTTCGTGGACCTGCGTCTCAAATATGCTGAATGGTTTGAATTTACGCTTCAGGATGAGATGCCATAGTTCAAGGCTGATCGCTCTGCTCAGGTGTCTTTCTCGATAAATATCTTCATTCAGTTGCGGTGGAACATAATTCACTACTACTGTCTCCCATGCATCTGTATAGGCCTCTGTGATTAACGGGTTCGGGGTTCTTGAAGGTGTATTGAACCAAGGATCATACTTATCGAAGATATAGACCTGAACCTCCTTTTGCATCATTAAATTTCTGCCCCTCGCGTAGTTAAAGTCTGCAACAGCCTCTTGTTCACTTACAAAGGGTAGGCTACCGCCCGCCGACATTAATTCTTGAAAATCTATTGGATACTTGGCCCGCTCCTTCGTCCAGAAGCTAAAGAACCTAGCCAATTTAGGTAGGATGACATATTGCCATTTACTCCACTCTCGATCTGCACGTTGAGCCTCTTCTGGGTTGGTATAGTCGTGTGCTCTAGGATCAAACCACTTACTCAGGATACCATTCTTACTCATTTGTTGTTACCCTGCGTCAGGCCGAACATGATGCCCGCCCCTCCAATGAATCCTATCAAGATACCGAAGAGGATGTCGAACCTGTCGGTGAGAAGCTTGCTGTCTAGAGAGATAGCATAGAGCGTCAGACCTATTGCGAGAGCGATAAAGGTGCTCGCAAACACGAGCTCAATCCAATTCTTTACTATCTTCGCGTCTGGAGCTGTTACTGCCATGGATCGCTCTCCTCTTTACACTCATATTTAGGCTTAAGCCGGTACGAGGCAATTTTCACTCTGGCGGTAGGAGTTCTGGCCTCCAGTATCGAAGGCTACAGTGGGCTTAATTGGCAACTAGACAGTTCTCTGACCATCTGTAACTATTGTGTCCACCCGTTGTGAAGCCGACGGAGTATAACGGCTCTCCAATATCTACAATGCTAGAAACTGACCCAGTTCTACCCGCGTCCAACCCACATCTACTATCTGGCCTAACCATGACCTGTTGGCCAATACTGAATGTAGGTGGCGGTACTGGAAGGGTAGTGCTCGGTGGATTGCTCACCATAAGGATGGAAAGCGTAACTGTACTTGATATTGGAGTGTTGATTGAGTTATGAATCTCGAAAGTAATGATTACTTGGCCTATTGGGACGCCTCTAAAGGAACCTGGTATCAGCCCAGTTGACTCCCCTGGACCTAAAAGTATAGAACCACTTTGGGTAGATGTGCCCATTGCTATTATTGGGATTACCTCGGCAGTCTTTGCTGAGACATTCACCAACTCCACCTCATAATTTACGGTGTCCGGTGCTGTCTGCACGATTCGTGTATTCCTCAGCTCAACGTCTCCAAACGTGAATATATCGCCCAGGACATTAACTGGCACCGTCACTGGCGTAGCGTTATCGACTTCTGCTGCCGTGACTGCCCTGAGTATCAAGTTGTGGGGCCCAGGTAAGATACCCGTCCAAGTTCCTAGAAATGGTACTACTGCTCCTGGTGCGAGAGGAAACGACCCCCCGAGTCTCGTAGCAAGATTACCATCAACAGTGAAGTGAGCGAAGTTATCATTGATCTGGACTCCTGTCAGATTTCTGAAATTCCCAGATACTCTAATCTCTCTAGGTAGTGGAGATTCTACGCTAACGGCCTCTATCGCAACAAGCGGTCCAATGGGAGCTACTGTGACTGTAACGCTCTGCGGAACAGCAAGGGCACTCATCAGACACCAACAAGACTAGATTGGCTTGCTAGCAGTGTTAGCACAGTCGCCTCGAACGCCGTCCAAGTAACTGTATATGTTCCGGATACTGGCACTGTGAGAGTTCCAAAGAATGAGAAGTTCTGGGTTGGCGGTATTG
>ERZ1292644.192-Hain-H14-01um-R2-192-length-44022-cov-12_pt1 | contig 44022 bp, 70 predicted proteins | sample MGYA00564402_ERZ1292644 | MGnify/ENA primary metagenome ERZ1292644 (study PRJEB36523, sample SAMEA6512644) | groundwater metagenome | collected 2019-01-09 | study: AquaDiva: Metagenomics assemblies of 32 groundwater samples
GAGCTCGTCCAGGTCCTCGCCGGGGTGGTCCTCGACGAACCAGCCCCAGCAGGACGGGCACTTGCACCACTCGCCCAGTGTCTCGGGCTGGGGTGTCTCGGCGGCCGCACACGAACCGACGGCAGGCTGCCCGGCGTCGTCGGCCTCGCAGGCGAGGCACGGGCAGGTGCTGGTGTCGCAGCCGTGTGGGCACCGGCCGGGCTTCGCGGGCTGGGGTTCGGCGGCCACACGGCTCGGACCGCCCGCCTGCCCCGCCTCGACGGCAGGCTGCTCGTCGGCCATGGCACGCAGCCCGAGCGTGACATCGCGGACCGCAGTCCAGTAGCGCGGGTCATGCCCCGTGTTGGCCTTGGCGAGGAACTCCTCGTACCGGGTGGCGGCTTCCCGGAGTGTGGCGGCCCGGTCTGCGGGCGCAGGCAGCACGGACAACGGCCGGTTCCACACGGCATCGCTGGCTTCATGTAGAACACGCCACAGCTCAGCCCGACGCTCATCGCTGCTCTCTGCCCAGTCGCCGCGCATCCGGTCGACCGCGTGCACGAGGTGGCGCACTTCGCGGGGAAGGTTGCGGAGTGCGGTGGGTTCGCCCTGACCGTCGGCGACCCGCTCCCGGAGTGCGGTCTGCTCGGTGGTGGGCGGCGCGGCAACAGGAACAGCAGCGGCGGCGGACGCTTCGGCCGACGGCTCCTCAGCCCAGTGATCCGGGCGGACGGGCTCCCAGTCGCCGTAGGTGACACGGCGCCGAATCACGACGGGGCCGGTGTCGCCGGGGAACAGGGCGACGCCTCCCGTGTCAGAGCGGGCGCCGAGCACGGTGTGGAACTCCCACTCGGCGGGCGGTGTGCACGGCAGAAGGTCCTTACGGATGGGCTCGACGGTCTGCGGGTCGGTGGTCACGGTGGTCCTCACGGTTGGGGTGGCCGGCCGCCACCGTGTGCGGCGGCCGGGCGGGGCAGGTGGTGTTCAACGCGCGACGGCTAGACGGCGGGCGGCCCGGCGAGGTCTTCGCGGAGTACGGCGGCGCGCTCCGGGTCGAGCTCCAGCCAGTACGGCTCCCGATCGGGCCCGGACAGCATCACGATCACGCTGTCGTCGTCGCCCCACTGGACGTCGTTGAGGCCCCAGCGGAGTTGGGTGGGGTCGTCGGCGGACGCGAGATCCTCGGAGCGCTGCTCCGACTCGGCGCGGAGGCGCTGCACCTCGGCGGTGATGTCGATCACGCTGCCGTCGTTGCCGTACTCGTAGATGCCCCACGACCCGGGCGCGGCTGCGTTGGTGCGGGCGTCGCGGTCGTCGATCTGCTGTTCGGTGAGCGGGCTGGTCATGGCGTCTCGTCTCCGTGTGCTGGTCGGGGTATCCGGGTCGCGGGGTGGGGATCGCGGGCGGGGGTCAGTGCGGGTTGGTCGGCGGCTACTCGCCCCAGCCGATGAGGCGGAACTCGACGCCCTGCTCCTCCATCTCCTGCCTGGAGCTGCACACCTCGGACTCCCAGACGAGGCGGAGGATCGCGTCGCCGTGCGAGGAGGGACTGGTCTGGTACTCGCCCCAGATCTGGCCGTAGTTGTCGAGGAGGACCGCGTCGTGCTTGTCGGTGGGCCGTTCGGTGGCGGGTGCGATTCCGGCTTCGACGGCGGCGGCGAGCCATGCGGCGGCCTCGCCGATGAGGTGTTGGCGGAGGGCGGCGTCGAGGGTGTTCCAGGCGTCTGCGGCGGTGGCGCCGTAGCCGTTGCGGTAACGGGCTTCGGCGAGGCGGATGGTGCGGGGGTCGGTGCTGTTCACGAGACGCTCCGGTTCGCTGGTGGTCGTGGTGGGCTGGCAGATCAGACAGCGGGGGCGTACATCGGCTCCTCGCCGCGTGCGGCCCGCTGGCGGTCGACTCGGGCACGGACGACGTTGATCCACGAGGCGAGTTCGGCGGCGGGCATGTTCGCCCGGTGCAGCAGGACGTCGGCGTGGCAGGCCTGGTCGTGTCGGCAGGTGCAGGCGAGGTCTTTGCCACGGAGCTCGGGCAGTCCGGCGAGGATGCGTTCACGGCGCTGGTCGGCTTCGTCGGTGGGGGCGTCGGAGCGGGATCCGGCGAGCCAGGTGCGGAAGTTCTCAGCAGCGGCGGCGTGCGGGTCTTCGTAGCCCATCTCCTGCATGAGGCCGACCTTGCAGGGGTTGCCGTAGCGGCTTGGGCGGCTGACGATGACGCCGCCTCGGATCGGGTCGGCGGCGCCTTGGAGGCTCCAGCCCTTCGTGCGTCGGCGCTGGATGCGGGCGGGCGTGGTGGTCATGTCGGTTTCCGTTCTGTGTTTCGGCGGGCGGGGCGGACAGCTCAGGCGGCGGTGACGCTGCGGGCGGGTGCGCCGGAGCCGGGGCAGGGGTGGCCGTGGGGTCCGTGGCGGCGGATCCGGCCGGCTTGGGTGATGAGGTGGCGGACGGTGCAGGCCGGGCACTGGGCGCGCTGGCGGGGTGCGGGTTCGCTGCGGGGGATGTGCAGGCCCCAGCCGCTGGAGATCAGGTATTCGGCGGCGCGTTCGGCGGCACCGTGGGGGGTCTGGACGCGGGCCGGGGTGGTGAGGCGGTAGTCGTCGAGGGCGGCGGCGATGACGGCGATCGCAGCGGCGGGAATCGTGGTCACGGGGTGGTCTCCCTTCCGCAGTCGCACAGGACGCGGCCGTTGCGGGCGACGAGTTGACGCCAGCGGTGGAACGGGCACGGTCCGACGAGAGCCGCACCGGTGGGGTGCTGGACGATGGCGTAGCGCGGGTTGTACGGGCCGCCCATGGCGCGGAGCGGCTGGTGGTCGCCGCAGGCGAGGCAGCGCCCGACACGGCCGCCGGGAAGCTCCTCGTAGAGGCTGCTGCGGGAGGCGGGGCAGTTCTTTGGCGGGGTGATGTGCCGGGGCTGGAAGACGAGAGTCCGCCCGTCCGGGCCGTTGGGTTCTTGTCCGGCGCCGACTGCCTTGCCGTCGCACAGGCCGCAGACGAGATCTTCGGCGGGGGCGTCGTCGGTGGACAGGAAGTCGCCTTGCACGGCGCCGGTGCACCACAGGCTGTAGACGGTGCGGCCGTCGCCGTATCGGACGCCGGAGCGGACGCGATGCCAGCGGGACATGGCCCGGGTGCGGACGAACCGGGGGCCTTCGGTGAGGGCTTCGGTGTCGAGGCTGACGGCGCTGCCGGTGATGGGCGGGACGAGGGCGACGGTCACGGGGTCTCCTCCTTGGCGGTCTGTGTGGTCCAGGCGGTGGTGCGTGCGTCGTGGCTGTCGATGGCGAGGCGCCGTCCGCGGGGGCTGGTGCAGCGGGCGCCGGGCGGGGCTAGGCATCACGGGCAGCGGATCTGCCAGGCGGGTGGCTTGGTCACGGGCCGCCATCGAGGGCGAGTTGGCCGGCGGCTTCGATGGCGGCGCGGCGGGTGGCTGCTGCGGTCTCGCGGTGGTGGTCGCGGTCGTAGTGCAAATGGCAGCCCTGGCACATGGCGCGGAGGTTGGTGGGGTCGCAGTTCTCGGGGGTGTGGTCGAGGTGGGCGACGGTGAGGACGACCTTGCTGCCGGTGCCGTACGCCTGGCCGCCGTTGACGTTCGGGCAGCGGCCGGTGTGGGTGCCGCGCCCGCACTCGCCGAGGCACTCGCAGCGTCCAGCGGCGCGCTCGGTCCGGATACGGAGGCTGATCTGCTTCCAGTCGGACGGGTAGCGCTCGCGGTTCTCGGGGCGGATGGGGCTCACGGGGTGGCCCCGGTCTCGTCCGGGAGGTCGAGGCATTCGGCATCGGGCGGCCGCCATCCGGCGTCGATGAGCCGGGCGACAATTCGGCGGGCCGTCTCCTCGGAGGTGCCTTCGCCGAAGCCGGGGAATGCCATCGGGTTCTTGGCGCGGCCGTCGGTCACGGCGAGCAGGGCGTCGAGGTGGGCGACGATCCACTGTTCGGCAATCTGGATGCCGGTCTTGCCGTGTTCGTAGCCGATGCGGGCGATAGCGCAGTCGACGGCTTCCATGCGGGGGTCGTCGAGGTTCACGGGGTGGCTCCTTGGGCGGCATCGAGGCGGGTCGGGTGGACCGTGGTGCGCCTGCGCTGGGAAGTGGCCGCACCCTTGGGGTTGATGCGGCGGGAGCGGCAGGGCTCGCCGGGGCGCGCGTTGCACCAGTCGCAGGCAACGGAGAGCGCGTCGGGCTGCCCGGCCACGAGCGCGGCTCGGCGCCCGGCCTTGACGGGCCGGTGGTCGTCGAGGAGTTCGTCGACGTGGCGGGGGACGTAGCTGCCGAGGGTCTTGAGGCGTGCTTCGGCTTCCGCAGCGGCGGGCCCGGCGGTGATGGCCTTGACGTTGGAGGGCTGGAGGCGGCCGAAGATCACGGCCTGTCGTTCGCCGCGGAGTGCGGCGAGGTAGCCGTCGACGTCGTCGGGGTCCAGCTCGGGGTGCGCGGTGGGCTCAAAGGTGCCGTTGTGCCGGTTCATGCGGTCACGGACGACGGCAGCCCAGCGGGTGGCGATCTCGGCGGGGAGGATCGGCCAAGTCGAGTTGGCGTAGTGCGCCTGCGCGGCCTGGAGGGCGAAGTCGTACGGGACTTCGGCGAGGATGCCGGCCCACATGATGATCTGGGCGCGGCGCTCGGTCTTGTCTTCGCGGCGGACGCGGGGGTCGGCGAGGGCGATCTGGGCGATGAGTTGAGGAATCTGCTCGGGTTCCATCAGGCACTTCCCTTCTGCTGCCGCAGCTCTTCGGCGATCGCGGCCATGTCTTCGAGGTATTCGCTGGTCTTGCTGGGGCCGTCGACGGGGCGGGGGCCGGTGTAGGTCGTGGGCTCCTGGAGGCCGGTCCAGCCGGGGAGGAAGTAGCGGGCGCTGTATGGGGTTTTCGGGGCGGCCTGCCAGACACGGATGGCGTGCTCGACGAGGGCAGCTACGCCGACGCGGCGCACGACGTCTCGGAGTTCGATCCACTCGGCGGCTTGGAAGCTCCAGGAGACGTTCATGCCGCGGGCGGACATGGCTTCGATGAGGGGCTGGATCTCTCCTCTTCCCGAGACCTCGACCGCGTTCCGGCCCGCAGGCTTTTCGGAGGAGGGAAGGGGAGGAGGAGGTACTTCCGAAGGAAGTACCGGAAGGGACGGGGACGGGGACGGGGACGGGGTGCCGTTACTCACGCCGTTACGAATCCCGCTGACCTGCGGTGATTGCTGATTTGCCGGGTCGGTTTCTTGCGCGTTCGTGTCGCCGTCGTGTCGCGTTGCTGTCGCCGTCGTGTCGTTTTCCGGCCCGGAAGCGTCAGACGTAACGCCGTTACGGGGGGCGTTACGCGCTGCCTTTTCTGCGGCCTCCTGAGCCTCTTTCTCGGCGCGCTTGCGGTCCCGCCACGCCTGCTGCCGGGCCGCGTTCGCCTCCCGTTCGGCCTTCACCTTGGCGCGGTCGGGGTTGTACTCCAGGAAGTCGTGGATCTGCCATCCGCCGGCGATCCGGTCCCATAGCTGGGCCTCTTCGAGTTCCTTCGCCGCGGTCTTGGCGCCACGGACGCGGGTGACGACGGCCAACTCGCGGTCGCGGATGAGCCCTTCGGTCAGGTTCTCGGACGACCAGCAGAGCGCAGAGACGTACAGCCGGAAGGCGCGGTCGGACAAGAGTGCGACCTTACGGTGGCTCGGGAAGCGGTCATCGAGTCGGACCCAGGGCATCTGCGCTTCTTTCGGTCGTGCTGATCAGGGATTTTGGGCGCGCGGAACCAGGGCTCTCTATGGCGGTTGGTGCGCTCTTGCCCTGTAGACCCTAGTGTACACTTGGGTACGCAAGCGTGCATCAGCTACCCTGTGCGTATGCCTGCGAACACAAGCGCTGAGATCGGCATCCGCGAACTGCGGGCCGCACTGTCCGACGTCGTGAACGAGACCGCCGTCTACGGCCGGATCACCTACGTGACCAGCCGGGGCCGACGAGTGGCCGCGATCGTTCCCGTGCCGGACGCGCAAGCCATCGAGGCGAAGAAGAAGCCGGAGGGCGACGACTCCCCGGCCTGACCGAGGAGCAAGCCCGTGTGGCTCGATGACCAGCCGACCGCCCTGTACCGCTTCTTCGATGCGGACGGGGCGCTGCTCTATGTCGGCATCACGGCCGACCTTGAGAAGCGCTGGTCCGGGCACCAGAGCAACAAGCCGTGGTGGCCAAACGTGGCCGAGAAGACCGTGCAGTGGTACGACGACCGTCCGTCGGCGTTGGGTGCAGAGTTGGAAGCCATCAAGGCTGAGGCGCCCCGCTACAACGTGGCGGGCTCGCCGTGGGCGCCCGGTCCTCGTGAGCTGGAGCCGCAGGAGCTGAACACGGGGCAGGCGAAGGAGGTTCTGCGCGGTGTTGAGCTCGGCGCACAGATCGGGGAGCCGCTGTTCGTCGTCGATCGGACGAAGGCCCGACGCCACGTCGCGGTGATCGTGTCGTACGAGTGGTACGCCGAGACGAAGGCGCTGCGCGAGATGTTGACCGCCGCTGGCCTGATCCCCGACTCCTGACACCGTCGTCCTCCCTTCCTCCCGGCCCCGCACTGTGCGTGCGGGGCCTTCGTGCTGCTCAGGTCTCGGTGAGTGGCCCGTGGTCGGCGACGAGGGCGCGCCAGCGGATGAAGTGCTTCCGGTTGGTCGTCCAGCGGGCGTGGTAGCGGGTCCACGTGCGGCCGTCCCGGTCCCGGACCTCGGTCACTCCGGTCGGGGAGCGGAATGAGCCCGGTCCGTCGGCGCGCCAGGTGCGGGCGCCCATCAGGCGTCCGCCTTCCGGTTGCCGCCGCCGCGGGCTCGGAGGGTCACGTCGGCTTCCAGCAGGAGGTCGCGGGTGCCTCCGTAGGAGCGGCCGATCTGGCGGGCGACGGAGGCGATGGTGGAGCCCGCGAGGTACAGGCGGGCGGCCTCGCGTTTCGTGGTTTCGCGGGCGTCGCCTTTGAGGAGCGTGCGGTTGGTCTGCATGGTGGGGTGTGGCCTTTCGTCGTGGTGGTGGCCGGTGAAGCCGGGCCGCCCCGCTTGGGGTCGGGGCGGCCCGGTGGCGGCTGCTAGGGGGAGGTGTAGCCGCCCGTCGGTTAGCTCAGAGGAGGTCGTCGGCGATGTACTCGCCGAACCAGACGAGGACCGCGACCGCGATCCCGGCCACGGCGGTCCACAGGTGGCTGGACGAGATCACCCAGGCGATGAGGGCGGCACATGCTCCGAGGAGCAGACCGAGCCAGAAGCGCTTCATGGGAGGTGTCCTTCGTTTTGGTAGGCGTCTGCTTGTTCGGCGGCCTGTTGGGCGAGGGCGGCTTCGGCGCACCGCTTATGCGCCGGGGAGCGCTTCGAGTCCCGGAGATTCGTGAGACCGCCGCAGTACCTGCACGGCTTCTGCGCCCACGACCAGTGCTTCGGGTCACGCCAGTCGAGGAGCGGCGGCGGGTCCGGGCCCGACTCGGTGGCGGCCATCAGGCGGCGGCCTTCGCGCGCCGCTGGTGACGGCCCCGGTTGTCCGCCAAATGCAGCGGCTGCACGCACCCCTTCACCTCGCACAGCCGGTGCACCGCGCCGTTCGGCTCGTGGCCGCGGTCGATGATGAACGCGACCTGGTTCGGCGTGAGTTGCCGCCCCTGGAAGATCGGTGTTTTCGCGCCGGTCCACATCAGGTGCCCGCCCGTGGACGAGCTCGTGTGGCGGCCGAAGAGTTCACGGAGGCTGGCCGGCTGCGGCTGTTTGGGTCCGCGCGGGTTGCGTACGGTGCGGCGTGCACTGCGGGCTTGGCGTCGGCGGAGGTTCCAGCGTTCGTCTTCGGTGAGGCCGCCGAGGATGCCGAACTCCTGCCGGGTGTCGAGCGCCCACTCCAGGCAGTCCGCTCGTACCGGGCACCGGTTGCAGATGGCTTTGGCGTCGGCGATGACCTGCACCCACTTGCCCGCGGTGCCGTCCGGGGAAAACAGGTCGGGGTCCTCGCCGAGGCACGCGCTTCGGTCGTGCCAACTGGCCTTGCGGCGGGTGTCGGGGACGGCGCCGGTGTAGTGGCTCACGACGCCTCCTGGGATGCCCGCCGCCGCGCGTACCGCCGCGCCTGCGCAGCTCTGTTGCAGGCTCGGCAAAGGCGACGGCGGCGGTTCCTGTCCATGTAGGTGTTCGCCTCGGTGAACTCGTGGCCGTTTACGCAGTGGGTGCGCGGGTCGTACGCAGACGTCTGGGCGCGGGACCTGGCCGAGTTCTCGAAGGCTGTTACCGGCTCCAAGTGGGCTGGGTTCACGCATGCCCGATTGCGGCAGAGATGATCTAGCTGAAGACCCTCGGGGATGGGGCCCAGCGTCAGCTCGTAGGCGGCTCGGTGCGCCTGCACGCGGCGGTTCTGCTTCGAGTCCCAGATGCGCCCGTATCCGTGCGAGTCAGGCCTTCCCGTCCAGACCTCGCATTCGCCCTGTTGGATGGATTGCGCGGCCAGGCGCTCGGCAAGGGTGGAGCGGTTCGCGGCAGTCATCGGGCCACCCCCAGCCCGGCACGGTCGGCCAGCAGGCGCAGGGCAGCAGCGGCCTGCTGGGGCACGACCCCGTTGCCGAGCGCCTTCAGCTGCGCGCCCCGCGGGATCCCCGGCACGGAGGTGACGTGGCCGGCGGCCAGGCCCTGCATCCACTCGACGAAGGCGGGGCTCAGTCGTCCCAGAGCGTCGGTGGGCCGGGGGGCGGGTCGTCCAAGGACGCGCTCCCAGCGTCGGACGGCGGGCTCGTACTCGCCCCACTGGACATCTGGTTGACCGCCGAGGGGAGCATCAGATCGACCTTGCTGCCGCGCTGGTTCGGTCCGCCCTTCGTCCCGTCCGTCGCCCTCGGTGTCGGCAGGAGAGTCGGCGCGAGGGAGTCCAGCGACGGCCGTACTGCCGCGCCCGGCGAGGGCGACTGGTTGTTGCCGTACGGCGTCGCGGTCGGCGTGGGCAGCAGTGTCGTTGCGTCCGTCAGCGTCTTCCCGTACCCGCTGCCGTAGGGCGACCCGTCCGTCTGAAAGTTCCTGGTGCCGTTCGAGTCGGCCACCGTCGGTGTGGGCAGCAGGTGCGCCACCTCCGCCGCCAAGCACTTCCCGTGCGTCCCGGCTTCCTGCGACGGCGAGCGTTTCGTCTGCCGGTTCTCGTTCTCCGACGCCCGCGGCGTGGGCAGCAGCGACACGGTGTGCCGCAGGTTCATCCCGCCGTCCGCCGCATGCCCGATCCCGTTCGCCTCCGACACCGTCGGCGTCGGCAGCAACTGCACCACGTTCGGCAGACCGTCCTCGTACCCACGCCCCCTGCCGTCCCGAGCCCTGGGCGTCGGCAGGCCAGGCGAGGAGGAAGCACCGCTCGCGCTGGTGGGGGGCGCCGACATCGGACGCTCGGACGACCTGCCATTCCGCATCGAACCGGAGGCGGGCCAGGTCTGCGAGAACGGCACCGAGTGCCCGCAGAAGAGGTTCATCACCTGCGTCTCCCACACACCACGTGCAGGGTTCCACGTCACCGTCGGCCGGCGCCGAGAGGAGGCCGCGCACATTTTCGATCACCACCAGTCGGGGTTGAAGTTCTTCGATCGCTCGGGCGACATGCCGCCAGAGGCCGGAGCGGGTGCCCTCGGCGAGGCCAGCGCGGAGTCCGGCGAGGCTGACGTCCTGGCAGGGAAAGCCGGCGGTGAGGATGTCGACGGGTTCGACCTGGTCCCAGTCGACGGCGGTGAGGTCGCCGTGATTGGGGATCTTGGGCCAGTGGTGGGCGAGGATCTGGGCGGCGTACTGGTTCTTGTCCTCGCGGCCGTGCTTGTCCGGGGGCTCGTACTGGCAGTGCCAGGCGACGGTGCCGCCGAACACCTGCCGTACGGCCTCGTCCAGGCCGCCGTAGCCGGTGCAGAGAGAGCCGATACGGGTCATCGGGTCACCTGCTCGCGGTCGGGCCACGCGCAGCCAGCCAGCGCCGCCGCATCCAGCGGGTCCTCGCCGGGCCCGAGCGCCCGTACGACGAGGACGATTTGGCCGCCCTTCACTTTCGGCCCGAGTCGCATGTCCGGGCCGACGACGCGGGTGTGGTCGTCGTCGTCCAGCAGGCCCGCGTCGACGATCCCGTCGACGGCGGCCTTGAAGGACGGGTACCAGTTCGCGGGGTCGCAGCGGCTATTGGTGGCCGGGTGGAGGATGCCGAGGATGTGGGCGCGCTGGAACAGCGGGCGGGGCTTGGCGTCGGCGAGGGCGACCATGAGGGCCGGGTTGTCGCTGACGGCCTCCATGGCGGCGGCGCGGATCTCTGCGGTGCGCTCGCCCTTGGGCCGGTGGTGGAGACGCTGGTTGGCGTTGAGGAGCCTCAGCCCGGCAGGCAGCGTGATGATGTGGAGCCGGGGCCCGGCCGTCTTGGTGACGGCCGGGACCTCGCAGTCGAACAGGGGCGTGCTCACAGGTCCCCCTCGTGGTGTGTGGTGGTGTGGTCGCCGCCGCGCTGTTCGTCGCGGACGGCCTGCCGTAGCCGGTCGAAACCGGCGGCCAGTTGGGCGTCCGCGGCGACGTACTCGTCGAGGTGGGTGTCGAGTTCGCCGAGGAGCCGGAGGGCGTCCGGGCCGACCTCGTACGGGTCGGCGTTCTTGGCCTGCTCGGCGCGCCACGCCCGGTGGATCTGCCAGAGGCAGACCGGTGTGCCGACGAGGAGCACGGCGCAGACGATCGCGAACGCTTCGAGGCTGCTCATGACGCCTCCGCCAGCGATTCGCAGGAGCACGTCCAGCAGCGTCGGGATCCGTCCTGGCGGACCGCGTGGAACCGGGTGCGCTTCTCGGTCGGGCACCAGGCGTAGTCGTTCGCCTCGACCTCGCCGCCGTCCAGCAACTCGTCGACGGACACGTACACGCTGCGCACGGCAGGCTTCGGCAGCGGCTTGCGTTCCCATGCCGGCCAGTTCCGGGCGACCAGCGTCGAGCCGACCAGCATCGCCGCGGTGACGGAGCCGACGGCCACGGTGAGTTCGTCGGTCACGGCGTGGTCTCCTTCGTCGGCTTCGGCTGCTGGTAGCCGGGCTGCCACCGGCCGCTGTCCTCGACCCGACCCGGCGGCAGGAAGGTGGCGTCGTCGAGCTGGCGCTGAAGGCGGTCGGCCCGCTGCCTCTCCGCGTCTCGCTCCCGGATCACGTCGGCCATGGGGTTCAGCCCCACCTCGGGCGGCAGGTCGTGACCGACGAGCACGTGGATCTGAGCGGCCAGGGACCCCTCCGCTTCCTGCGACGCGGCCAGCTGCTTGCGGACCTTGGCGAGGTCCTCGGTCAGGCACTCGTTGACGATGCAGGCGTCGTTGTGTTTCTCGTCAGCGGTCTCGGCCGCACGCTTGAACGCGTCGCGTTCCTTGGCGATCGCGTCGCACTGTTCGCGGAGCCAGTCAGCGGTGGCAGTCAGATCGGCGACCTTGACGTCGTGGCGGCTGCGGAGAACAAACGGCCGCTTCATGCCGCACCGCCCGTCTGGACCGGGCGCAGCGGCCACGAGCCGTCGGTACGGGGCGGCGTGCTTGTCCAACACCATCGTGTCGATGACGCGGGTGAGGGGCTGACGGCAGACGCCTTCGAGGGTGTCGCCGAGGTGGCGCAGGCACTCGTGGTTCAGCAGGTTGAGATCAAAGCTGCCGAGGTTGTGGCCGACCAACGGTGTGCCCGCGGCGACGACTTCGGCGACCGATTTGGCGATCTCCCCGACCGCCTCGGCGGTCGGCTGCCCGTGCTCGGCGAGGTGTTCGTCCGTCAGCTTGTGCACGGCGATCGCGCCGGGCTCTTGCGCGATACCCGGGTTGACGAGCCAGGTGCGGGTGTCGGTGGGCAGTCCGCCGCCGACGAGGATCAGCGCGCACGAGACGATCCGCGCGGTCTCCGGGACCTTGTCGGAGCACTCGAAATCGAGGGCCGCGAGGCGCTGGGCGAACCACGGGGGTTCGGCTGGGGTGTGCTGGTTCATGAGGCGTGGTCTCCTAGGGGAGGCCGAGCCCCCGCCTGTTATCGGCGGGCGGGAGCTCGGCGCGGGTGAGGGTCAGGCAGGCGGTTGGGCGACGGCCGGCCAGTCGGCCGAGCCCTCAGCGCGCGCAGGCGCAGAAGCCGCCTGCTGCTGGATCTCGTCGACCGTCACTCGCGGCAGCGGGAACTCGTCGTCCGCTGTGACCTCACCCTGGGAGATCGACTTCCCGATCGTGACCAGCTGTGCCACGTCGTGCTCGGTCCACTTCCCCGACGGCCGGCCGAGCTTCGTCTCGATCCGGTCCAGGGTCACGCCGATGTTCTCGAACGCCTTGATGGTGTCCGCGATCCGCAGGTTCAGCGGCTTCCCGCCGCCGTCACGCAGCGTCTTCGCGCACAGCTCCTTGGCCTCCTCCACGAACCACGGCGGGAGGATCGCGAAGATCGCTTCCCTGACCCTGCGGGCGCCGTTGTTGGCGTTGTTCTCGTAGATGTCCCGCATGTCTTCGAGCTTCTTCGCGCCGCCCTTCTGGTCCCTCTTGTGTGGCACGATGAACGTCGAGCTGTTGCGGCTGTTCTTCTGGACGTCCCAGGCGAAGGCCTGCATCTCCGACTCGCCGTACTCGTCGTCACGGCGCATCTCCACCAGGCCGTACTGGATGTTGCCCCAGCAGCGGGCCAGCTCCCGGGCGAGGTGGACAGACGGACCGGACACCTGCTGTCCGCCGCGAGGGAAGCGGAACGACGCCTTCTCGGCGAGGTACATCTGCGAGCAGGACTGCCGCATCTCGGCGATCGCGGCGTTGATGTCGCGGGGGCACTGCTGGGCGACGACGATCGCCGCCTGCACCTCAGCGACAGCACGCGACTGCTCAACCGCGGTGCCTTGCCCGATACGGGCCGGCGCGGCGGCCGGGGTCATGCGCTCGGCGGGGTAGTTCACTGGATGTACTCCTCGGTGTCGCGGATGGCGGCCCAGGTGGGCAGGGAGAGGTAGGCGATGTCGTCGCTGTAGCCGGGCCAGACGCCCGATTCGGTGCACTCGGCGAAGACCTGAAGGGCGCGCCGGTTGCGGGCGGCGCCGATACGGCGGGCCTCGGCGTCCATCTCGACGACCGTCACCACGTAGGGGGCGGTCTTCTCCTGGCAGACGAAGACGAACGCGGCGCTGTCGTCGGCGAGGCCGAGGGCCTTGGCGCCGGCGCGGTACCAGTCGTCCTGTTGGTGGTAGCCGAACTCCTGCACCGCGCGGGCGAGCGCGGCCGGTTCGGCGCTGCGGCAGGTCTTGTAGTCCGGGATGATCAGCCGTCCGGAGCGGGCGTCGGGCAGCCAGTCGAAGCGGGCCCGGCGCATCACCCCGGTGGGGCGGTCGCGCCAGAACAGGGACTGCTCGGGCTTGCCGCGGGCCGGGTCGAACAGGGCGGCGGCGATGGGGTGTCGGCGCAGTGCGTCGGCCATGTCGTGGACCTGCTGGTAGTCGGCGGGCTTGAGTGGGATGCCGCCCTCGTCGCGGATCGCGGCGACCTCCGCCTTCACGGCGGCCGTCATCCATTTCTCCGCGTCGACCCGTACGAGGTCCGGGCCCTCGCCGAGCACCAGCTTGTGAGCGGCGGTGCCCAGCTCGAACGTCTTCTTCGGCTCCTGGGGGGTGTCCTGCGCGTGCCGGAACAGGGCGGGGCAGGACGGGGGGAGGAGCATGCGGGCGCCGCTGGAGGAGAGGGCGCTGCGGTGGGAGTGGTACGCCTCGTTGGTCATCTGATGGATGCCGGGCTCGGTGATGCCGGGCCCGGCGGCCGGGACCGTGGTGGCCCCGGCCTGCACGGTGATCGTCATCGGGTGTCTCCCGTGAAGGTGTAGTAGCGGCGCGGGGTGCCGTCGCCGTGGCGGTCGAGATGGCCGTCCCGGTGAAGAGCGGCGAGGTAGCGGCGGACGCTCGCGCGGAGGACATGCGTGCCGGCGATCTGGTGCCATGTGCGCCTGGTGCGGCCGGTGGTCCACTCGCCGCCCTCTGTGTGGATCGCTTCCAGGACGAGCTGGCGGGTGTTGCGTACCGGGTGGGGGCAGTTGGGGTCGCTGCTGAGCTGATAGAAGCGGGCGCCTTGGTGTTCGGCGGGTACGAGGCGCGCGCGTCGGGCGAGATCCCGGAGGTCGCGGCGTGCGGTGTTCCGGCTGACGTCCTTCCATGGCGACGCTGCGTAGATCCGAAGCGCCAGGCTGGTGGTGATGATGCAGCCCTTGTTTCGTACGACTGCCAGGAGGAAGGTGCGGCGGGTTTCGACGTCCATTGCGTCGATCGCGGCAGTCACTGGTTGCCGCCTTTCTGGGGTGCGAGTGCGTACAGGCGGCTGTTGTCGGGGCCGCGTTGCGTGAGAACACCGCGGCGCGTGTAGTACTTGAGGTCGCTGCGGGCGGTGCTGCGGCACGGGCCGTGTCCGGTCGCCCGGTAGAAGGCGTGGGCCTGGCTGGTGGTGATACGTCCGCCGATGCGCCGGATTTCGGCGAGCAGCTGGCGGCGGCGGGGGCGCTCATCCACGGCGGGCCTCCGTCTCGATGACGTCGACCCAGCCGTCCGCCCACTCCTCGTCCCGCATCGACGCGGACGACCAGGGGGCCCCGACGCCGGGCTGGTCGAAGCCGAAGGCGCGGCGGTCACCGGTGGTGGGGTGGACGGCGACGGCCGTGCACTGGAAGTTGGGCCGGTCCTCGGGTGCCCGGAACGGGGCGTTCTGGGTGTAGGTGCGCCCGGCCTGGAAGAAGTCGGGAGTGGCCGTCGCCGCCGCAGCGGTGGCCTCCTCGCCGACGGTGTTGGCGCGGCGGCGCAGGATGTTGACGACCGTCTTCTTCACGACGTACCGCTCGTCGTCGGGGACTTGGCGGTCGATCTCGTCTGCCGCCGCATGCAGGGCCTCGGTAGCGGCCTTGTCGCGGTGGGCGTCCATGGCGTCCCGGCAGTGCCCCGTCCCGAGGAAGATCCGGACGGCTCCCCGGTCGACCTTGGATGCGAGGTCCCCGATCGGGGTGCCCTCGGCGGCCTTCTTCACCAGCCAGGCGACGACCTCGACCTTGGCCTCAGCGAGGACTTCAGCGCGGTGGGCGTCGAGCATCTCCTCGGCGCGGGCCTTCGCCTCGTCGTTGTCCGAGCTGGGGACGGCCATCCACAGGTGGTAGGCGATCTCCTCGCGGGCGTTCACGCCGCACCCGCTTCACGCTGGCCGGGCAGCGGGTTGGCCGCGAGGTGCTTACGGGTCGCCCGCATCGACGGATGCCGGATCTCCGAGGCACCCTTGCGGAAGCGGGAGGTGACCCGCTCCACCGTGCCGAGTTCGGCCAGCAGGCGGCGGACGTCGAACGAGTTCACCTCGATGTGCGCGGTGTCCATCCCCGCGACGTCCTCAACCTGCCCGATTGCTGCGTCCAACTCACCCTCACGGCGGGCGCTGCCGACGACGGCCGCCAACTCGTCGAGGGCGTCGAGGATCTCGTCGCGGGACTTCGGGTCGGCCCAGTGCTGCACGAGCTGGACGAGCGTGTCGGTGCGGACCTGGTCGGCGCGGAGGACGCCGTGCAACTCGTTGGCGCCGAGCGTCACGGACAGCGGCGGGTTCGTGGAGTGGTTCATCGGGTGGCCTCCGTCGTCTTCAGTTCGTCGGTGATGTCGGTCCAGGAGCCGCCCTGCCAGTCGTCGTACGTCCGGGGGTTCGGGGTCCAGATCCACTCGCCGTCGGCGGTCCGGAGCCGCCCGTGCTGGCCGAGAGCGCGGGGCTTCCCGGTCTCGGGGTCGGTGGCGACGGACTCACAGATGAAGCGGAAGCGCTCGCGCCCACCGGGCCAGCCGACGCGGGCCGCATAGGTGTGGCCGGGCTCGAAGAAGGTGGTCATCGGAGCTGACCCTTCGGGGTGGTGGTGAGGAGGAGAAGGAGGGCGACGGCATCCCGGAGGGCTTCACGGGATGCATGCCGGGCGGTGTCCCACTCGCGGAGCAGCGGGTAGACCACCTCCGAGCGGACCGCACGAGCCAGCAGCGGAAGCGGGTCGAAGTCCGTACGGTGCGCGTCCGCCAGCAGCAGCGCCGGAACGAACCCGGCCGCCGTCACACCGACACCCAGCGAGATCGCGGCAGGCGCGGACAGGTCGGCGAAGAAGAAGACGAGGACGTCCATCACGCGCCACCGCCGAAGAGGTGGCCGCGCAACGCCCGCCGCAACTCGCCCTCGCCAAGGAGACGGTCCTCGTCGGGCTGGTGCTCCTGGGCGCCCGTCTCGGGCAGGTCGTGCCCCACGCGGTAGTCGTGGTGCAGCGCGCCGTAGTGCTCGCCCTCCGGCTCACGCAACGACGCCACCGGCACGAACGAGCGCGTCATCGCGTCCGGGCCCGGCGCCGTGTTGTGACCGTGCTGCGCCTCCCCGATCAGACGCCACGTGCCACACGCCCGCTCAACCTCAGCCAGCCGCTCCACGCAGCTGACGTTCCTGGTAGCGGCATCGGTCAACTCGTCGAGGAAGTCGATCAAGTCGTCGTCATTCATCAGCGCCGCCCACGGCAGCGCAGACAGATAGCCGCCCGACTCCGGCTCGGAGGCCCGGCCCGCCCGCAGCGCCTGCACCGCGTCGTCCAACGCCTCGTTCGTGACGTGGCGCTCCGTCTCCAACTCGGCGATCCGAGACCGCAGACGGTCGATCTCCGCCTGGTCGTCCTTCCGGTGCGTGCCGAGAACGGCCTCCAGCTCCGCGCGCCGCTGCTCCGCATGGATCACGCGAGCACCGAGCGCCCGTGCTGACTCCAGCTGCCGCTTCAACTCAGCCGTGTCGAACGTGTGCGCCCGCTCGACCTCGTCCACACGGAGCTGCAACCGCTCCACGCTCAGCGGTTGCGGTTCGGGCCCGACCGGCACCGGCAACGCACCCAACTCGGCAACCGCAGCCGCCAACTCCGTGATCTCGTCGGCACTCACGCGACATCACCCAGCAGCGGCAGCTCCGTACCGAAGATCGCCTCAAGCTCCATCCGCGTCGACATCACCAAACGCGGGCACTTCTCCGGGTCCACGCCGTCGATCACGTACAGCGCCGCACCGTTCCGCGTGTGCTCGGTGACACGCCACACCTTGCCGTTCGGGGCGACCAGGTCCCCGGTCGTGTTCTTGGGGTCGGTAATCTGAGTCAAGGCGAACGCCTCGCTTTCTGTGATGAGTGGGGATTTCGCCGAGTCGTGGGGTCGCCGAGCCGGACAAGCGGGCGGCCCTTCGGCGTATGTGGGATCAGGCGGCGGCGCGGGCCGGAAAGGACCCGACATCGACGGCACGCCGGCGGATGATCTCGGCCTCGATCGCCTCGACCGGGCCGAGGGGGTGGCCGGGGTAGTACGCGGCCTCGGCCGCCTCGCGGGGCGTCCGCGACGCCCGCTCAGCCACCGCGTCGACCAGCGATTCCGCAGCCGCACGGATGGCCCGCTGGCGTGTCGTCAGCGTGGCGCGCGCCGTCGCGGCTGGAATGCGGTCGGCACTCATGCCGCGACCACCGATCGCTGCGTGAGGCCGTCTACGTCTTCGGCGGGGACGGCTCGGCCTTCAGGCGTCCACAGGACGAGAAGGTCTACGCCGAGCCTTGCGCAGACGGTGAGCGCGACTGCGTACGGCTGGGTCTTGACGTTGCCGTTGAGGAGGGCGTCGATGGTGCCGTGGGGGACGCCGACGCGGCGGGCGAGTTCGCGGCCGCTGATGCTGTGACCGGTGCCGGTGCGCTCCATGAGCCTGCGCAGGAGGTCCGGGTCGAGGAGGACGTATCGAGGATCGGGCTGGAGCGGTTCAGACGCCACGCACGTGCTCCTTGGACAGAGTGACCAGTTTTTTGGACAGCTCCAGCATGGCACCACTTGGACACTGTGTCCAGATTTCTGGTCAGTCGGTTCCGTCCGATTTCTGTCAAGGTTTCGGCCGGGCTAGCGCTGGATGACCAGGAACGTGGACACTGTGCCCAAGTAACTTTGTGATGCGGCGTCCTGAGCAGCGCAGATGCAGTTCACGTATCAGCGGTCACATGGACACACCCCCACCCATAGCGACCAGGAGAAGATGACCATGGCAGTCGAGGAGCCAACGAAGCGGACAGACCTGTCCGATCTCGTGCGCACACGCATGGAAGAAAACGGGCAGAGCCTCCGCACCCTCGCAGGCGCCTGCATCGACCCTGAGCAGCCAGACGCAGGGCCCCAGTGGACGCGTGGCACGCTCGACAACCTGACCAGGGCCCTCACCAAGGCCCCCACCCGGGCGCAGCTCCGCGCCCTTGCTGCCGGCCTGAATCTTCCGAGGCTCGCGGTGCGGCGAGCCGCCGCCGCGCAGTACTTCGAAATGACGGAACACTGGTCCGAGATCCGTGGCACCCGGACCCGGGTCCTCATCGCGAACATCGAGGAACTGGATGAGGAGGACGTCCAAGAAGTCGCGGAGCTGGCTGATGTCGTGATCCGTCGCCGCGCACGGCGAAGCTCTGGCCAGGGTTGACAGCAGTCAGTGACTTTCCGCTTCCCTCTGGTCACACCTGTTCCGTATGTGGCATTGTCGGCGAACCGCCTGGGGGGCGCGTTCAGATCAATGCACCCGCACATATGCTCCTACACGTGAGTGAATGCTGCGGTACACCCACGCAAGGGGGTTTGACTGATGGCCGAGGCGGAGGAACCGCAAGAAGCGGGCGACGCGGCAAAAGAAGTTGAAATCGATATGGGAATGGTCCCATCCCTGCCCGGAGGGCGCTCCGTCTTCCCCGCCGAGCAGGATGGACATCTCGTGTGGCTGGTGGCGGAAGGTGCCATGACCCAACAGTGCTTCGACGAGATGCGCGGATACCTTCGCTACATCGGGAGTGGAGGAATGTTGGCCCAGCGCTGGGAAGTAAACCCGCCGCCACCCCTCGATGGGACGCCCGACGCGTCCGCATAGGAGAGGCCCTCCTGTCGCAGGCGCGATGCCCGTACGAAACGGGCGTCGCGCCGCAGGAGGAAGCACGTACGACCTGGGGGTTCACACCGCAGCATGACCAAAATTCCACCCGCCCTGATCGGCTTGATGCCCGTCATTGGGTATGCCCGCGTAAGCACCTGGCGCGAGGAAATGATCAGCGTCGCGATTCAAATCAGCGTCGTCGAAGAGGCGGCCGCGCGAAAAGGCCGCATCGTCACAGAGTGGATCATTGACGAGGACGCAACCGGGCGGAATTTCAAGCGCAAGGTGATGCGGGCGATCGAGATCGTTGAGGACGGCGAGCGCCCCGAGCGAGAACTCTGGTCCTGGAAGTTCAGCCGCTTCGGTCGAAACAGGTACGGGGTCGCAATGAACCTCGCCCGTATCGAAGAGGCTGGCGGGGATCTCGTCAGTGCGACCGAGGACGTCGACGCGTCGACAGCGACCGGATCATTCACCCGCGACATGCTGTTCGCCGTTGCCGCCTTCGAAAGCAACAGGGCCGGCGAGCAATGGAAGGAGACGCATGAGCTGCGGCGCAACCTGGGACTACCGGCCACCGGCGGCCGCCGCTTCGGGTACCAGTGGCACCCCCGCCGCCGCCCTGATGGAGCGGGAGGATGGACCCTGCGAGAGGAGCGGTACTTGGCGCTGCCGCCCCAAGCCCAGCACGTCGTCGACGGTTACCTCGACCACATCCGCGGAAAGATCGGCGCCGGCAAATGGGCGGTCCGGCTGAACGAGGCAGGGCTGCTGAATAGCCGCGGGGAACCCTGGCAGGATCAAACGGCACTCTGGTACCTCGACAGCGGATTCGCCGCGGGACTACTGCGCGTGCACCGCAAGGACACCCCCTGTCACAGGCGAGGCAACTGCGCCAAGAAGGATCACCACTACTTTCGGCCAGCCGAGCACGAGAGCCTGATCGACGGCGATACGTGGGAGAACTATTGGGACCGGCGCACGGCCGGACCGATCACCCCGCCCCGCGCATACGACCCGGTGTATCCGCTTGCTGGGCTGGTGAAGTGCGGTCTTTGCCAAGCGATGCGACGCACCTCTGCCGGGCAAATTCATGCAGCCAAGGGCGACCCAGGGTACGGATATCGTTGCGGGCTTCGAGCGCGTCACGCGATCCAGCATGACCCGATGTATATCCGGCGCAGGATCGTCGAGGACAGGGTGCGCGAGTGGCTCGACGAGATCGCCCACGAGATCAACGAGATCGCCGCCGGCCGCGTCGCTCTACCTGCCGCCCCGCAGCTCGCGCCAGACGTCGAGACGCAGCGTAAGAGGCTTGAGAAGGAAGTCGACAAGGCGACGCGCGGGCTCGACAAGGCGACCGAGTCGTACTCGCTCGGCGACATCCCCCGCGACTCGTACCTTCGAACCCGGGACAAGCTGACGGAGCGACGCGACATGGCACAGAGCGCGCTCGACGAGCTGCCCGGCAAACCGGCCGAGCCGATCAACCCCGTGATCTACCGGGAGACTGTGCACGGGCTGATCGCCGAATGGAACACGATCAGCGTCGCCGCGAAGCGTCGGACTCTCGCCGACGTCGTGCGGCGTGTCGAGATCTTCCCGAACGACGGCGTCGAGGTCGTACCAGTGTGGGCGCCCGACGACCCGCCGCAGATCAAACGGCCGCGGGCAGCCCGTCGCGCGTTCAAGTAGCGCGCGGTTGTGCTTTGGAGTGATGGACGGTCGTCAATCACCCCAAAGCACAACCGTGTCTCACCTGCGTAAACGCAGACCAGGGTGTTGTCTTCGCTGGAGACCGCCGCAAAGGCCAGCGCCCCCAGCCGTTCGGCTGGGGGCGCTGCGACCGTCCGCCGATACCTGGGGGGCAATCGGGGACGGCCGTCCGGTGGGGTGTGTTCACACCCTTGGTTTGCTCTTTACCGGTGAACAAGCGTGGTGACGCTCGTTCACCGGTTTGAGTGACGGATCTCCTCATGGTGTGCACGTCGTGCACGTGATCCACAAATGTACGGTCGACGATACAGACACCAGAAGTCGATCACACCAGCGTGGGCAGGATGCCATCCGCCCCACCACCCGCCTGGGTCCTCGACCGCCGCCGGGCCATCGGTGACCAAATCCGAGCCGCGCGGCGCGAGGCCAGACCCAGACTCAGCCAGGAGAAGCTTGCCGAGATGGCCGGCATGGACCGGCAGGCCATCAATCGGATCGAGCAGGGGCACCAGGCCGCGTTGATCGACAACCTGATCCGTATCGCCGACGCGCTCGGCGTCCCGCTGGCGGATCTTGTGCGGTGAGCCCGCCGCCTCGGGGGTCGTACGGCGGGCTCACCTGGCCGCCCCCGACGGCACAGGGGCAGCCGCCTCGACGTCAGGGTGCTGACACCAGCGTCGAGGAGTCTCAGTAGCGTGTCGACTCCATCGACTCCGGGACCGACTGGTGCGGCACCTTCTTGCACAGCTCCGCATGCAGGTAGACGGTGGGGGCGGTCCCGGTGCCGGAGTCGGGGATGTACTTGTCGTACGGCTTACCGGGCGGGATCGGCTTCTGGCAGCGGGCGCAGATCACGGCGTCCTCGCCTTCCGGGGTCGGTGTGCCGGGTGGCACGGGCAGGGGCACTGCCGCTGGAGGAGGATCCCCCTGGAGTGAGGTAGGGGGACGTCTACCTGGCGGCAATCACGGTGCCGTTCCTCGTACTCGGGCCGCTGCCGGGCGCCGGCGCACTCGGGCGACAGGTACTCGTCGTCGACGACGGACCGGGCGCTCACGGGCGGTCTCCCAGGGGGGTGAGGCGCCACGTCACCCGGCACTTGGCGCAGGCGTAGAGGTCGCCGCCAAACGTGGTTGCCTGCTCGTGGACCTGTATCAAGAGGCAGGTGTCGGCGAGGCCCTTGTGCCAGTTGCACCAGATGCGGCGCGGCGCCGGCGGCGGAGTCTGCTGGGCGGCGACGCGGTCGACGCAGCGAGGGCAGGCGCGCGGGAAGACCTTCGTGCCGTCGTGGATGCGGTCGCCAAGGCTGATGGCGTCCGCGCCGAGGGACTCGCCGCCCCACACACAGATCGCACCACGCCGCTGCGGACCGGACAGGCCGGTCACGTTCAGCGGCAGCAGGGCGAGGGCCTCAGGTGCGGCCGTTGTGTCTCCGCTCGCACTCATCGCGTACGCCTCCACGGTCCCGGTGATCTGTCTCACACCAGGACCGTACGGGCGCTGCACAGGCGGAACGCTCACGGTTTTGTGAGCGCCGTGAGCGTTCTACATGCCGATCCACTTGGCCATGTGTCCGAGTGAGTCGGGAGTGCGACGGCTGAGATGCACCAGGCCGCTGATCGTCTCCCGGGTGCCCGGGTAGTGCCGAACCTGCTCGGGCGCCACCCTGCGTGCGGCGCCGAGATTCTTGAGAGAGGCGTCCAGGCGCCCGGTCTCCATCTCCACGCGGGCGCGGTCCACCAGGTAGCGGGCCCTGCGGCTGGTGAGCGTCGACGCCGGGAGCTGGATCTTCTGGGCTTGGTCGAGTGCTTCGTCGTACTGGCGCATGGTGACCGCCGCGCCGAAAGCGTGCAGGTCCGCGTTCCGGTGGCCGAACGACAGCCAGTGGACCTCCGGGGCCTCCCCGCCGACGCGGTCAGCCAGTGCGCGGGCGGCGGCAAGGTGGGTGTCCACGGCACCCTGATCTTCCGCTCGGGCGGCGAGTGCGGACGCCCCGAGGTGGAGCTGCCCGGAGACAGCAAGAGCCTCGCGGGAGGTTTCCCCGGCGAGGAGCTGCTGCCCTGCGGCGATGAGGCGCTGTCCGGTCCCGTGCGCGTCGCCCGCCTTGTAGAGCAGCCCCCGCTTGTACTGGCGGATCGCCGCAAGGCAGGGGTCCGAAGCCTTGTCGGCGGCCCATGCCATCCGGTCGAGAGCGATCCGCGCGAGGTCAAAGTAGCCGACCTTGAGGGCGATATCTGACGCCGTGCGGTATGCGGACGCCAGGGCCTGCCACGCGGGGGTGGAGGGCACCGCCCAAGCCGTCTGTGTCAGTTCCACGATCAGCCCCGGGAGGTCCTGGGATGCATGCCGCAGATGGGTGGCCCGGACCTGCTGGCACAGGCGGTCCGCCTCGGAGACGAGCACGGCGGCCGGCCGCGCGATGAGATCGGGGTTCACCCCGAGGTCGTACAGGTCGAGGGCTTCACGGATGGGACGTACGAGTTCGGCGAGGCGGTCGCGCTGCAATTCGGTCACGTACGGCTGTCCGGTAAGGGTGGTGACGTCGACCTGGAGAGCGTGTGCGACTGCCGCGATGAAGTCTGCTGTGGCGGGGCGGGCCCCGCATTCGACCTGGTTGAGCAGGCTGTATGAGTAGGGGATCCGGTCGGCGAGTTGGCGTTGTGTGAGCCTGGCCAGTCTGCGCTGTTCGCGGACGCGGGTCCCGGTGTGGTCGTCGTCTAGTGAGGGCATACTGGTCTCCTCGTTCCTTGCTCCCACTTGGAACGGTACCCGCGCCCGACTGCGCTGGTGAGGCTTCCGCCCCCGACTCCTCCTGGAGCGGGGGCGGTTGCATGTGATCCGATACAGACATGACGACCTCCCGCGTGCTCTACCTCTTCGGCTCCGCCGCCCCGCCCGTCCACGACGTTGCCGTCGTCATCGAGCAGGCGCAGGCCCGCGGCTGGGACGTGTGCCTCGGCCTCACCCCGACCGCCAACCGATGGCTCGGCAGCCAGCTGTCGGCGCTACAGGAGTTGACCGGGCACCCTGTGCGCGCCGGGTACAAGTTGCCTGGTGAGCCGGATGCGTGGCCGAAGGCGGACGTCATCCTGTTCGCGCCGGTCACGTTCAACTCGGTGAACGCGTGGGCGCTCGGCCTGACACATGACTTCGTGGTCGGGGTCGTCGCCGAGGGGATCGGTAAGGGTATTCCGATGGTGGCGATGCCGTGCGTGAACGCCGCCTACGTGCAGCACCGGCAGTTCGAGCGGAGTGTTGCCGAGCTGCGGGCGATGGGCGTGGAAGTGCTGTACGGGGAGGGCGGGTTCGTGCCGAATCAGCCGGGTCAGGGGAAGCCGAAGGAGTACCCGTGGCATCTGGCGTTGGACGCGGTCGAGCGAGTCTTGACGAAGCCGTAGGTGGCATGAGTCTTTCGCCGGTCGGGTCGATACGCTGAGGGCATGCCCCCCAACCCCACCGCCTCTGGTCTGCCGCGCCCTGCTGCCGTGGTGAACGCGGAGATCCGGGCGCTCATGTTGGGCGCGGGCGGGTATCTGCGGGCGGAGGATCGGCCGGTGTATGAACGCCTGCAGGCAGAGTGGGCGGACGCGGTGCGGGCCGAGGTCGTCGAAGCGGCGTGACCCCCAACTACTTCCTGACTGGGTAGGCGCGCAGGCGGTACGGCTGCCCACAGCCCACGCAATGCGGCGTCCCCGCGTACCCGGTCACACACCCGTCCGGGGTCATGCACACGGCGCAGTTCCCGGTCGGCCCGCCACGTAGTTCGAACCATGCCTCCCCGCATTCACAGGCGGCATGCTCGGGATGCGGATCTTCGCGCTCGCGGCGCTTCTGGTTCAAGTCGATGATGTCCATGGCTTCAGCGTCGACTACGAGGAGTGCCGCCCCCAAGGGGAACCGGTGAACTTCTTCAGCCGGACATGACGAAGCGGCCCCCGACGCCGAAGCGCCGAGGGCCCAACCACTACCGCTACCAGCGGCCTACGCGCGCCGCGTCGACAGCACGTACGTCCCCGGATCCGACGCCACCCGAAGCGCCCGCTGTGTGTCCGCCCGCAGCTTGGTGAACGCCTCCCCGAGCGGGCGCAGGCACTCCAACTCGACAACGGGCACCGACGGCGCGTGACGGTGCACCTGCGCCAGAGCGCGGTCCACGGACGGGTACGGACGGTACGACATGGTGTCCCCCTTCGAACGGCTCGCCACCAGGATGGCAGAGAAGCCGCCACCTACGCGTACACGCGGCGCTGCGGATCCAATGCACCCGCAGCCTGCGGACCACCACCCGGCCCATCCGGATCCGGCGCCCCGTCCTTCCGGCACACCAGGGCATCCGGGTCGTAGCTCGGGGCCTGCAACGAGTACCCCTCCCGGCACTCAGGACCGGCCGGACCCTGCTCACCCTGAGGCCCTTGCTCACCCCGGACGCCCTGCTCGCCTTGTGGGCCCTGCACCCCCTGCTCGCCCTGGAGGCCAGCCGGACCCGTGGGGCCCGGCACCGTCGAATCAGCGCCGTCCACGCCGTCCTTGCCGTCACTCCCCGGCGAACCCGAGGCACCCGGCTTCCCGTCGACGCCGTCCTCCCCTGCACGGCCCGGACTTCCCGACGCGCCAGGCGCCCCCGGCGGCCCCGTCACCCCCACCCCCGGCTCGCCAGGCTCCCCACGCAACCCCGGAGGACCCGCCACCGGAGTCCCTCCAAGTTGCTGCACCTGCCGGGCAAGCGCATCCCGATCCTGCGCCAACCCCTGCACCCACAGGGCCAGCAGCACAAACCCCGCCAACACCAACACAGCGAACGCCGCGAACTTGGCATCCTCGCGCCGATGCCGCTGCACTTGACTCGCATGCGCCGCCGTCACGTCCCGGCCCCCTGGCTCGTCAGATACAGCGTCAGGATCAGCATTAGCACCGGGGCGATCAACGCCGAAAAGATCAGCCGCCGGTCAGATGCCCGCCGGTCAGCGGCCTTCTGCTCCGTCTCCTGCTTCTCCCGCGCCTCCTGGGCCCGCGCCTCCTCCACCGCCCTGATGCGCTCCGTCAGCAGCCGCTCCCGCTCGGCCGCGGCTTCCTTCTCGTACTGGTACCGCTCGATGGAGACCTTGCTGTCGAGCCGCCCGGCGACGTCGCGGAAGTCGTCCTTGAGGTCTTGGTGTACGGCCTCAAGGCGGCGTACGACCTCGCCGAGTGTCGGCTCGTCCGGCATCCAACGCTCCGTTCAGTCAGGCGTCCGAGCGCGGCGTGTGCGGAGCCGCCCACCCCGCGATCGCCGCCGTCGACGCCGGAACCAGCGCGAGAACGAACGGCTCCAGCGCGTCCGGCATCCCGGACACCAGCGACGGATCGTTCGACACAGCGCCGAGGACCGCAAGCCCGGCGACGCTCGCAAGGTAGGTGAAGATCGACGAGACCTTGACCTTCGTCTCGATCGGAGCAGATGCAGCAGCCATGGTCAGCCTTCCTTCTGCGCGAGTGCGCGGGTGTGCGCGTCCAGGCGCGCGTACTTCTCCTCGGTGCTGTGGCCGTCCCACAACTCCGTGCCGCTGGCCGGGACGAACCCGAACAGGTCCATGTCGCCCGGCGCCACGTGCCAACACGCCTGGCCCGTCGGCAGGCTGATCGTCACCACCGCCCAGTCTGGCTCGGCCTCGTCCGCGTAGCCGATACACGACGGATAGACCGCGGCGAGGTGGGCGACGAGGTGCGCCCTCTCCCGATACACGGCGTCGCTCACGCGACCACCTCGAACCCGTACTTGGCCCCGAGCCTCTTCAGCGAGGTCATGCCCGGTACGCCGTCCGCAGCAGTCCCTGAGTAGCCGAGCCGCCGCTGCCACTTCGCGTACGCGTCCACCGTCGCCGACCCGAAATGCCCATCCGAGTACGCCTTCGCCAGCAGGCCGGCATCCACCAGCGCCGTCTCCACCGTTTTCACGCCCGCATACGTGACCGGCGTGCCCTTCGCTGACGGGTTCGACCGTGCGGCCGCGACCAGCTTGGACAGATCCACCACCGGCCGCTGCGGCTCCGGCAGGACGACCGGCGGCGCCGTGTCCTCGTCCAGCCGGTCGGCGATCCGCGCCCGCATCCCGCTCATGGTGAAGCCGCGCGGGTCGACCTTCCCCGGCTGCCACTCCAGATGCCCGATCGCTGACCGCTGGTCCCAGCCGTGGTGGCGGCAGATCGCCGCCGACACCCGCTCGATCGCCTCCAACTGCACCTCAGGCCACGGGTCCTGGCCGTCGCCGAGGTTCTCGCACTCGAAGCCGTAGAACGCCCGGTTCCCATCAGTGTTGGCCTCGTCGTCCGCAGGCAGCGCGAGATCACCAGAGACGGCCCGCAGGACGTCGTCGTCGCCGAGCCCGGCATGGTTCGCTCGCCCGTAGCCGACGAGATGCACGCGCCCGTCCTTGGTGATGACGCCGTGACAGAGCGGTCCGGGCAAGCTGGCGTAGCCGTCGCGGCAGATCGCGACGGTGGCCGCCGAGCCGGAGGTGACGGTGTGGTGGATCATCACGCCGTGCACCGGTCCGAACGGGCCCATGTGGTTGCGGTTGTGGGTCTCCCAGTCGCCGACCTCGACGACCGTGACGCCCCCGTCACGAAGGAGCTTGGCGAACGCGGACGCGCTCGGGGGTATGGCCATGGGTTAGGCCCCCTCTTCTGTGGGGTGGATCGCGAGCTTGAACTCGGCGAACACCATGCGGCGGGGCTCGCTGTCGTTGTGAGAGATCCGCAACGCGAGCGGCACTCCAGGGTGGACGAACATCTCGTGCGACTTGTGCCAGCACTGCATCCCCGGCGACGGGGGCCGGTGCTCCGTCGCCGTCGTGTTCACCGGGTCGTCAGTCAGGCCGAGCGGGTCACGCACGAACTGGTCCCGCAGTTCGCTGTAGTCGCCCGCCTCCCACTGGACTACCGCCGTCAGCGAACCCCAGCCACTTACCGCCGGCCAGATCAGCCCCGACCGGTCGTCCGTCTTCCAGCTGGCGACGGTGCCCCCGTCCGGTTGCACCGCCTGGTGCATGCCGTGCCCGTCAGACGACTCCCCACCGAACGGGAACCGCACGACGTGATACCCGCCAGCCGGAATGGTCTGAGGCTCGCCCGCGATCAGCGAGCAGACGTAGACGGTCATGCCACCACCGCCCACTGCGCCAGATAAGCGGTGTTGGAGCCCTGCCAGACGAGTTCGTGATTCCAACTCCGCACCACCCACCCGTTCACCGGAATCGTCTTCGGGGTGCCCTCCCCGTCCAGCAGCACCAGCCGCTCCGGGGTCTCGGACGACAGCACATACTCGGCGCCGTCCAGGAACGTCAGGATCACGGCAGCGTCCCCGGTGTACTGGGCCGACTCGTAATGAGGGGTGACGGTAGGCATGAGGGCCTCAAGCAATCCGCTGGAACTGGAGCCAGCTGTCGGTGTACAAGGTCGTCGCAGTCGCATTGCTGGTGTTCTGCGCCCACTGGAGGGCTATGTTCCCCGCGGTCGTGGACATGCGGAAAAGCCCCGACACGGGAGTGAAATGGATGCTGTCGCTCGTGCCATAACCAGTACGGCCGGCACCGGCGTCGTTGGTTTCAGTACGCAGCGGGTAGCCGAGGAGAGACGACGCCGCGGTGCCCTGTCCGGGCATCAGCCACGCCCATTCGCCCAGGCAGCCCGAGGGAACCGTGAACTGCATCTTGATGTCCGGGGTCGGGTCGGCGAAGTATTTGATCCAGCCGACCATCGTGTAGACCGCGCTTGCCTCCGCCGCGAACACGAGGTGGGTGTCGTCGACGTACGTCGTTGTGGCCGACCGTGGCTCGTCAGCCGTCTTGCGGACGGTCTGCGGCAGCATCGACCGCAGCAGTGCGGCAGTGATCCGCTGTCCTGCGGCGAGGGTGGGGTAGGACTCAGCAGCCATGGCACCTCCTTCTACAGGGCGAGGATGGTCGGGGTAGCCAGCCGTGTGTCAGCCGCTGCCGTCTGGGCTTTGACGCAGCCGTTGACGCTGCGCGTGACTGGGCTGAACGTCTGCGGGTTGGTGACCTCGTAGTTGTCGTAGCGGATCTCCGGGTTCACGTTCGTGTTGCCCGTCACTGTGATCGACCGGGTGCCGATCGAGTGCGCCAGGCTGATCGACGAATCCGTGGCCGTCGCGTGCCACTCCGGCGGCTCCAACTGGACGGCAGGCCACGCCTTCACCTGAAGCGCGGGTCCGATCGCCTGGAAGCGGACACGGATGTTCGTCCCGGCGACGTGCGTGACTGGCACCGTGTAGGAGTCGAGGTCCAGGCCGGTGTTGGCGACGATCCGCCGCAGCGCGAGCAAGACCGTGTTCGAGGTCGTGAACTCCAGCCTGGCCATGTACATGTTTTCGGAGTCCAGCATCCGCCCCGTCGCCGCCCCGTACAGCGATGCGCCCGTCGCCAGCGCGGAGGTCGTGATGTCGCAGTACAGATCAAAGTCCGGGGAGACGGCCGTCACCGCGGTGCGCCGGGTCACGTCCACCGTGGTCAATGTGTGCACGCCGGCATTGCCATTGACGGAGTAGTTGGACGCGTCGCCGCCGCCCACGATGCTCCACGCACTGCCCGCGTCCGGGCTGCCCCAACTGCTGGACTCCGACCGTGTGAACGTGTCCTCCAGCCAGCCCGTGATGCCGGTGGCCGTGACGGTCTCGCCGCCGAGACGCACGTCGAACGGGAACTCGTCAGGATCGGTCGCCCACAGCGTGGACTCCCCGGCCGACGGCGCCACCACCAACGCGGTATCCGACGACGCGACCGCCGACACCAGCTCGGAGCCGTCCGTATCGATCCGGGCGCCGTCGTCGTCCAGGACCCCGACCGTGTACGGGGATGCGGGTGCGCAGATGAAGGTGAGCCGGTGCTCGAAGTGGGTGAGGGTTTCCTCCATGCCGAGGACGAGTTGGTCGATGGTGTCCGGTGGCAGCCAGGGCGGCGGGTTGGTCACCTGGATGCGGTCGCCCTGCCGGAGCGCCAACACCGCGCGTTTCAACGCTGGGTTGTCGACGAACGACGAGTGGGCGAGGTTCACCGAAATCTGCGGATGCCGGGCCTCGTCCACCGTCCCCAAATGCACCCGCCACGCCGCCTGGTCCAGCAGCGTCGCCGCATCCGACGTGGCAAGGTTCAAGCCAACATCCGACGGGCCGTACACGCCCGCACCGGCCGGCGGGAGCGCGGTCGACAGACGGCCCTCGGTCTCCTCGTACGTCTGCGAGACGCCGTTCACGGCGACCGTGACCCGGTTCGCGATCCGCTGGTCATCCTCCACCGGTACTGGCACGGCAGCGAGGTTGTAGCCCGCGTAGTCGAGGATGAGTGCCGGGTCCTGGTTGTACAGCGACGCCCGGGTGCGGTAGCCGAGGCCGAGAGCCGTCGTGGTCTCGAACAGCATTCCGCCGTCCGCCTCAACGCACTCCCGGATCAGCGACAGGGGATTCTCCTTGCCCTGCCCGCCCATCGCCACGGTGTCGTCGAGATCCCCGACCCACTGGAACGGAATGCCCTCCTGTGCGCACAGCCGCTCGATCCGGCGCCCCGCGGGCTCCCCGTTGGGCTGCAACGTCCGGCCGAGGTCGTCGATGGACGTGACCGTGGTTTGTACCGTGACGTGGCCGACCGCAACGCCGGGGCAGCCCTCGGCCGCGTCGTTGAGGGTGGACGGGCCCATGGCAACGGACGTCACCCGGGTGACGTTGGTACTGACGATGCCCAGCGCCGCCGCATCCGTGACCTCGCTCACTAGGTCCAGCGTTCGCAAAGTGGCCGCCAGAGCGGTGCCGTTGTTGGACACCTCCACGGAGACGCGCAGCAGCCGACTGCGGACGTTGGTGACGAGGTTTTGGGAGCCGCTGTGGGCGATGTCGTTCTGGTCGCCGTCCATCGGGCGGAGCGTGAGCGTCCCGATCCCGCCGAAGCTACCGACTCCGCCTGGCGGGTCGTTGTAGTGGATGTCCAAATACTTCAGGCTGTAGGCGCCGGGGTCGACGGTGATGCGGGCGATGACGTCCCCGTTCGAGAGGCCGTCCGCCGGGACGGCCAGCAGGAACCGCACCTGGTATTGGGTGACGGCCGTTACGTCGTAGCGTGCGACGCCGCCGGTGAGGGCGGTGCCGGTGATGACGGGCAGCGGATCCGAGGCGCCGAACGCGTCGTATGAGGCGAGGTCGGGGCTGCCCGAGATGGTCATGGGGGAGCCGTTGGTGAGGGCGCTGGCGAGCGACGTGGAGCCCGTGGGGTCCTCGCACGGCCAGTACGCCCGCAGGCCGGTGAGCTGCGGGTCGGTGACGCCGTAGTAGATCACCGAGCGTTCCGGTGCAGGTCCCTGGTTGAGGCGGCGGATCAGGCCGGACACCTCGACCTCGGTCCACACATCGTTGCCGGAGCGCTCCCAGTCCTGCGCCCAGTCCGATATCTCGCCCCACAGGCGGTAGGACTTGCCGCCGTTGCCGTCCGGCACGCTGTAGCGGATCGGCTGGTTGCGGCCGATCAGCTCGAAGTACGGGCCGACCGGATTCCGGGGGGAGAACCGGCCGTCCGTGTTCCGCAACTGCGGGTCGGACGTGGCATGGTCCGTCTGCGAGCCCTCGCCGCGGATGCCCTTCGTGAGCCGGATGGAGCCGCTGTCGTCGCGGACCAGCGTGTACGAGGAGATGTCCACCCACACGCCGTCAACCCACAACTCCACCACGACCGGCTCGCCGTTCGGCGCCTCCCCGGACGCCCGCACCGGGCCGGGAAGGTTGCCGAGGCGGCGCAGGAACGCGGCGACGAACGGAGCAACAACGGCGGGCACAGGTCAGCCCACCTGCTGGAACGTCACCCAGCACCGCATATCGGAAGCCGTCGTCGGAGTCGTCGCACGCACCCGCAGGAACCGGGACACGGCGACGATCGGCCGGTCGTCGGGCATGAACGTCCGCACATACGACAGACCTGATTCGCCGGACACGGAGCTGAGGGACACCGTGTCGAACACCCTCGTCGCGGTCGTCGAACCCTCGGAGGTCGAGGTGTAGCCGGTCGCCGAGGTGCCTACCGTGAGGAGCGTCGTCGGACCGTTGGGGTCGAGGTTGACCACACCGGTGGCTGCCACATGCGCGGTCACCGTCGCCGCCACGTCGGTCTGAAGCAGCTCGACCACGCCGTCCGCGCCGGGCGGGTCGTCGAGGCTGAAACCCCACTCCAGGATCTGTATCTGCGTCGTAGCGGGCGTGGCGAGTTGGAGCATGGTCTTGATGGCCGTGCCCGTCGTCACGCTCGCCTGCGCGGCGGTCGTCGGCGCCGGTCCGTTCCACACGGTGAATGGCACTTCGCCTCTCCTCTACCTGGTCGTCTTGAATGCGGCTTCGAGGCCGCCCCGGTTACGGACCTCACGCTTCAGCGGCTCGAACACCTGCTGAGCAACAACCCGCCCATCGAGCGTGATCGTCTGCTGCACGATGATCGGCTGGCCGCCTCCGCCATAGCCCGGCATACGCGACCGTCCGCCACCGGGCGCGGTCAGCATCGACCCCCACGACCCCGCCATCCGCTGCGAATCCGGATTCGAATGCACCATCGACCCATACGGCAGCCGCACCAACTCCGGACCCTGCTCACCCACCCACGTCAAACCCCCGCGAGGGCCGCCAGCAGCAGCGCCGATGATCCCGCCGGCTGCCTTCCCGCCGATCGCCCGCGAGATCGCCTTCTCCAGCGACTTCGCCAGCCGGTCCATGGACTTCTCCAGCTTGTCTTGCTGCTTCTGGAGGCTCTTGACAAGCTTGTCCTGCGCCTTGATCGCCGCCCCGTAGAAGGCATCCGCAGCCGTCGACCCCGCCGAACCGGCGGCCTTCGCGATCTGCGACTGGAGGTCGTTCAGTGAGGCGATCTCCGACGACGACGCCCGCAACAGAGCGCCCGCAGTCTCCAGCCCGCCACCCTCAATCCCGGCCTCGGCGACCTGCTTCAACAGGCCCTTGTCCAGGCCGCGCTTCGTCAGGTCCTTCAACGCGCCGACGAACGCGGTCGACTTGTCCCGGGACTGGATGAGGCCGCCCATGATGGAGCGGACCGTCATCGGCCTGTCCCCGGATGCGCCGCGGGTGATGTTCGCCGCCGACAGCACGCCGGACTTCACGGAGTCCCGAAGCTGCGAGGCCGCGCTCTTGAGGCTGTCGAGTTTGTCCTTCGCCTTCTCCAGCGACTTGTTCACGGCCGTAAGGTTCTTCTCGTACTTGATCAGCCCGGCGCCGGCCGAGTTGAGCAGCCGGAGCAGCCGTGTCTCCGTACCCCCGGACGTAGCCCGCTTGATGTTCCCTCGGGCCGCGTTCAATGCCGACACCAGCGAGCCCATATCGGACGGCGCGCCGAGCGCCTTCTCGAACGGCGTCCGCCCGTAGCCAGCCCGCTGGCCGAAGTGGCTGATGCCGAACTGGTTCCGCAGTTCGGATCGGGCGTCCTTCATGGTCTGCGTCATGCCGCCGCGCGCGAGCTTTGCCACCTTCAACCGGCCTGCGTTCAGTGCGTCCATGAGTCCGACGCCGTACTTCTTCACCGCGGACGACTGCACCACGTACTCGGTGTCCGATACGGCGGCCGTGGCGCCGGAGGCGAACGTGGCGAGGATGCTGTCGCTGCGTGGCCCGCCCGGGCCCTCGATGTAGCCGCCGTTGGGGAAGTGCTGGAGGTTGCCGCCGTCCGCATAGCCCTTGACCGTGCCGCCGTCCCGCTTTATCAGCGGGACCCCGAACGAATCCTTTTTGAGGGTGGACACATAGTTGCGGGTGTAGTGGTTCGTGTACGTGTTAGCTGTTTTGCCGTTCAGGTTGCTCAGTGCGGTCAATACCGCACCGATTGACCCGAGCGACTTCCCGTTCGCCGTGTACACGGCTGTCTTGCCGTCGGGGAGCTGCTTCGTCTTCAGGCCGACGGCTTCCAGCGCGGCGATCGCGGCCCCGTTCAGCGTGCTGACGGTGACCTTCTTCGCGTCGGGCGTCTCGTTGATCTCGGTCTGGACATCCCTCAGCCCGGCGATGGCCTCGTCCTTCTCGGCCTTGATCGTGGTCGTGATGGACTCCGGCGTCCCGAGTAGCGTGTTGACGTACTCCGTCGCCGCAGTCTTCGAGCCGAGTGTGGCCGTCGCCAGCTCCATCATCTTCGCCCGCAGCTCATCCGACTTCTTGCCCATCGACCCGAGCGACTCACCCGCCGCCAGGCCCGACGCAAGCATCTCGTCGTGAGCCTTCGCCGCCGTCGACATCGCCTCGCCGTTCGCGCGACCCGCCGCGGTGTCGATGTCGAGGGTGGCGCCGTGCTCCTTGAAGCTGGCGGTCAGGCCGTCCAGCGCGCCCTCGAACCCGATCTGCGCGTCATACGCCGACCGGTTCACATCATTGAGCGCAAGGAGGCTCGCCCGCAGCCCGTCGGCCGCACTCTTCTGCGTCTCCAACTTCGCGGACGTGTCCTGTGCCGCCTGCCCGAAGATGCCCATGCTCTCCGCGACAAGCTCCTGCTCAAACTTCTGATCCGCCAACGCCGACTTGTAGCCGTCCAGCCGGTCTTTCACATCTCCCAGGCTCTTGCCCTGCTTGTCGGCCTCGTCACTCAGCCGCTTCAACGCCGACTTCGCAACATCCGCGTTCCCCGACTTGACGAGATTCGTCAGCGAGTCGTCGAACGCGTCGATCTTCTCCTTGTCCTTCGCCAGCTCCCCGTCGTCGAAGAGTCCGAACCCGGAGGACAAGTCGTCCATGAACGTCAGGAACTTGTTGTCCGTGAACGTGTCGAACGAGTTGACCAGGTCACCCAAGTCCTTCCCGAAGACCCGCGCCGCCTCACCACTGACCTTGCCCGTACGGCCCAGGTCGCGCACCGACGCCGTCATCCGGTCGATGTTCGGCGGCGCCTCCTGACCGAGGTCGGAGATGCTCTTCACCGCCAACCCGACCGCGATCACGCCCGCCGCCACGACCGACGCCTTTGCCGCCGTCCCCAGCGACAGGAACGCGGCCCGCAACCCCGCCAGGCCGCCACCGGCAGCAACCGACGTCGCGCCCAGCGCGGCGATCTGGACACGCGCCGCCGCAATCACGCCGCTGACCGCCACCGTCCCCGCGCCGGCCAGGCTCACGGCCTTCAATGCCACGGCCGTCTGCAAGAGCACCGTGACCAGCTCCGGCGGGAACGACGCCACCAAACCGGCCGCCGCGTTCACCAGCGTCAGCATTCCCGGGCCCGCGTCCGCAGCGCCTTCCGCCAGCGTGGTCAGCGCTGCGCCGACGTTCGCCAGCGTCTCCTGCACCGCTGGCCCGTTTTGTTCGGCGTAGTCCATGAATGCTTTGACCGGGCCGGACACCTCGCCCTCCGACAGTGCGCGAGCGAAGTGAATGATCCCGTCGACAGCGTCCTTCAGAGACTGGTTCGCGAACGTGCCGAACCTGTCCGCGAGCGCATCAAAGCCAGGTGAGGCCACCGCCCCGCCAGCCACCGTGACGAGCCGGTCGAGTTCCGCTGAGGCGCCCTTCGCCATCGGTGTCAGCTTCGGGAGTACCCGCCCCAGCACGGTGAGGCTCTTCTCGACTGGCGTCATCGTGAAGTCGGCCGTGGAGTCGGAGAACTCCTGAAACTCGCCCTTCAACGTCTGCATCGCCACGGCTACCCGGGCGGTGGAGTTCGGCATCCGGGCCAACGTCGCGGACAGCTGTCGCTGCGCGTCGGCCGCCTCCTTCGATCCGCGCCCGGACTTGACGACCGCATCCTCGTACTTCTTCTGCGCGTCGGCCGCCTCCGACAGATGTGATACCTGCCCGGCCACTGCGGCACCGAATGCGGCCACCGCCACCGTCGCGCCCCCAACTGACCCGGCCGTCTTTACCGACGCGGCGCCTAGGGAGGCGATGACGGGCACGCCGGCGCTCGCCAGCGGGATCAGGTATGCCTTGAGGTTCCCGACGGACTTGCCGATTTGGTTCATGGACCGGGTCATGATGGAGCTGTCGGACACGAACCGGCCGCGCATGTCGCGGAGCTGGCCGTTGACGTCGCGGAAGGCGCGGATGGCGTCGCCGTTGTTGGCGCGGACAGTGATCGTTACATCGTCTCCGGCCATTCTGTTTCACCTCCTTCCACGGTGTCGGGTTCGTCGGGAGTGCCGGCGGCTTCGATGGCGAGCAGGCGCAGGAAGGCGGTGTCTTCCTGCATGAGGGTGCTGTACGTGTAGTTGGGGAACCGGCGCAGAATGCCCAGCACCCAGCGGGCGTGGGCTAGCTGGCCTGGTTCTCCGACAAGGGAGCCATCGGGATTGCGGGCGCCGGGGAGTTCTCGCCAGAGGTGGAGCTGTCGGGCAAAGGGTCGGCCTTGTGGACCCCCTGGAGGGCTTCGATCCACACGTTGTTGAGGCGGCGGATCATGCGGGAGTCCCGGTTGGGGGCGTCGGCGACAGGCACTGGCTCGCCGGTGATGGGGTCGTCGAGGTTCCAGGAGACGAGGGCGCCATAGAAGCGCTTCATGGTGGCGGCGGCGTCGTCGCCGTCGCTGCCGTCGAGGCCTGCGGCTTGGAGCCAGTCGGCGATGCTCATGCCGTGCATGCGGACTTCGAGGCCGTGGAGCTCGTCGCCGGGTTCGAAGGCGAGTGTGATGGTGCTCGGTTCACGGAAGCCCATGGCGAGCCCCCTCTCTATGCTTGTCCGAATTGGGGGCTATGACCAGGTAGGTACGGTTCCGTCCGCAAGCTGGAACGGCACCGACCACGTGAACTCCCCGGACTGCGCACGCGTCTGCGCGTAGTCCGTGAGGATGACCTCGTTGTTCAGCGTCTGGCCCGAGACGACGATGGACATCGTCCGGTTCACCGACGTCGAGGAGACCGTCTTGAACACGGCGTGCGCCAGGTTCGCGCCGTCGTCGAAACCGCCCGCAGCCGTCCCGGAAAAGTCCGCCAGCAGCAGCAGCCGCGCCATCGCACTCTGCGACAGGGCCGTGATGTCCTGCACGCCGCGCGGCATCGTCCAGTCCAGGTTGAAGGTGCTGGCGCGGATGTCCCGCGCCGTACCACCACTGTCGTCCACGCTGAACGTGGTCCACCCGAGGCCCGATTCAATCGCCATGGTCCGTATTCCTTCCGTGTTGCGCCGCTACGCCCGATAGCGCGGCTCAGCCCTTCGCCTGCTCGTCGAGCAGCCGCCCCATGTGCTGCTGCACGTGCTCCACCCAGTCCGCCGAGTTCTGATGCACCCGCACCTTGCCGACCACCCCGCGGTAGTCCCCGCCCCGCACCAGGTACTTCTCCGGCATCGTCTGGTGGTCCTCGAAGCACCGCTGGTACGGCTCGAACCGGAACACCGTCAGACCGAGCCCGTTCTTCTGCTCCCGGAACGTCCGGCGCGAGCCACGGATGAACGCCGCCTGCGAGCGGCCCAGATCCGTGGACTCGTCGATGACGGACTCCCAGCCCTCACGCCAGCGACGGCAGCCCACCCGCTCGCACACCGACTTGACCCGCTTGTCCGGGCGCGACCTCACCGACCACGTCTGATACGCCTGCATCGGCATACGCGGATCACGGAGACGGAACGGGGTGCCCATCAGAACGTCACCGCCGTCACGTTGACGTTCACCGCGACCGCGAACACCAGGCTCGTGAACCCGCCGGTGGTCACCGTCACGGCCCGTACGTAGCGTTTGATCTCCGTGCCCGCAGCGACTGCGATCCGCTCCACCGTCGGCCCGGACGTGATCTGCGTGAAGGCGCCACCCGTGATGTCGGCGAAGGCGTCCGTGCTGCCGTTGTCGTGGGAGTGCTGCAACTTCACCGTCACGTCCGTGCCCGCGAAGCTGAACGCCTGCAAATAGGCCTGCGCCCCGTGCACCGTGTGCGACGACAGGTAGGCGGTGCCCTGCACCGTCCACGTCAACGGCGTCGCATCCGTGATCGACGACGTCGACGCGATCGGCGCCGCCACCGACGTACCACCGATCCCCGACAGCACCTGCGCCCGGAACACTTTCCCCGCCAGCCGGTTGACCGTCCCCGCAGTCTGCGAACCCAGCTCAAGAACAGCGGTCGACGCGAAGATGCTGGTGGTCGCCCCGTTCAACTGCTCGGCTCCGAGCGCCGTCCACGTCGATCCGTCCTCGCTGGTGTAAAAGTTGACGGCCGCATCGGATGCCCCGTTGTTGACGTCCATCGTGGCCCGCACCCAGTGCGTCGACCCGTTCGTGAACGTGTTGACGGCGCTGGACGTCTCGGTCTTCTCAACCGTGCCGTCCTCCGACCAGCGGAAGATCAGGGCCCCCGTCGCGGTGACCGCCAGCGCGTAGCTCCTCTGGTTACCAGTCGCCGTGTACTTCGCGATCAGCGTCGACTCCGCCGCCGGCGTCCAGTCGTCCAAAGCGACCCGCACCCTCAGATCAAGGTCGCCGACGATGTCCAGGCTGGCGGCGTCGGGGGTTGAGGCGTAGTTCCCCGATGCCCCGGACAGGAACAGGAAGTCCTCGCCGTCGTAGCCGAACTCGGCGGCGGTGCCGTTGGTCGCTGCCGTGTCGGTGCGCTTCCCCGCGGTGAGGAGGTCACCCCACTCCAGACCGAACGCGTTGCCCTGCGCATTGACGGCGATCGTCAGCGAGCCGTCCTGAGGCCTGGTGAAGTCGTAGTTGATCTGCTTCCCGACCAGGCATGCGGCAGGGTCGCCGATCACTGCGCCGGTCGCCCACATCAGATGCCGGTCCGCAGTAGGCAGCGCCCCGAGACGTTCGTGGGCGCGGCCCGTGGCGTCATTGAAGAACGCCCCCCACGAGATCCGTCCGTCCCGCAGCAGCCCGATCCGCTTGAACGCGGACAGGTCGATGGTGGTGATGTCCTGCGTGCCGACGAGACCGCCGCCGATGTCGTCAGCGCTGCCGGTGTCGCCGGAGAGGTCGTAGCCACCGTAGTAGAAGGCCTGGCCGAGGCCGTCACTGATTGCCATCACGGCACCTCGTTCCATGCTGCGTTGATGATCAGGGGGATGGTGAGTGTGGCCGCCCGGTAGGTCGTTGAGTCGAAGCGGGCGTAGCCGAGCTTCGCCCTCAGCGAGGGCCCGTGGGCGCCGAGGAGGTCGATGTTCGCGACGGTCCCGCCGAGGGTGAAGTCGCCGCAGTACTCGCGCATCAGCCCATTCACTGCGCCCGTTACTGCCACGTCGACGTCGTCCTCCGGCTGGCCGTCGGCCGGCGTGAGCACCAGCCCGGTCAGTTCCAGACGGACCGACACGGAGTTCAGGTTGGAGCGGGCCGGGATCGGCGCGATGTCCGACACCCATAGGGCGTAGATCAGGCCGGAGCCGGGCGCGGACACCGGCTCGTGTCCGAGGACCTGCTCGAACATGCCGAGGCCCTGCGCGTGCGACATGGCGACCGCACGGTAGGCGACGAGGTCGAGGTCAGCCACGGGTCATCACATCCTGCCTGTGTACCGGCGCAGCAGCCGTTCGCCGATGCCGCGCTTGCGGGCGTTGAGCTGGTCCTTGGTGACGATCCAGTGGTCGTAGCCCTTGAACTTCGTCGCCGGGTAGTTCCGGGAGCCGATGCCGGCGAGCCACGGGCCGTAGATGACGCGGTTGTCCCAGATCTTGTGGCCGTCGACGACCTCGATGCGGGTCGCGTAGTACGGCGTCTGCGTCTTCAGGACCCGGTCGAGCTGGTCGAGGAGGATGCTGCGGCCGGTGTCGGCGAGATCCCGCTCCAGGTGGTCGACGTAGGAGTTGAGGGCGCGCAGCGCACGGCCGTCGAACATCGGGCCGCGGCCTTCGCTGGAGACGTCGAGGCGCATCGTTCACACGCTCCTCGTTCGGCCCTTGCGGGCAAGCTCGCTGCCGTACACGCGCTTGCGCAGGTCTGCGAGCCCGCGCCCGGACACCTCACGCTCGGACTCCCCAGAGCCTGCGGTGCGCGCGTATCCGGAGCGGCCTTGCAGCAGGTCGGTGACGGCTTCGGCGACGCAGAGTTGACGGACGGAGCCGGGCGGGTCCCACCGGTACACGGTGGTGCCGCTGGAGTGCGTGGCTGCGGTAGTGCCGAGCGCCCCCCGGGTAACGGTGAGGGTGCGGGGGGCGTAGATCGTCGCCCCGGCCGTGTGCGCGGCGATCGTGGAGCCGTCCCATGCGCGGCGCACCGTCAGGTTGTTGCCGGCGATGTCCTCGACGAGCATTCGCTCCGAGTCGATCGTGATCGATTCTCCGGCCGCGAACGCCGCCCCGGATTGCACGGCAACGGTGACGATGTTGTTCTGGTTCGTCACGCTGCTACCGAGGGTCTGCCCCGTGTCGAGGTTGGAGCGGCTGGTGACGATGATGCGTTCGGTGTCGATGCGCAGCAGGTTGCCGGCACCGACAGCGGCGGAGGTGGCGGCGTCGACGTCGAGTCCGGTCTCCGTGGCGTCGAGGGCCTCCGTCGCGGAGCCGAGGGTGGTTTCGTTGTTGGTGTAGCCGAAGAGTCCGGTGACGACGATGGCGCGCTGGTGGGTGTCCCCTGACTCGAAGGAGGCATTGGAGGCGAGGTCGATTTCGATGCTGTTGTACGGCGGGCCGTACTGATTGGGCTCCAGGAAGTAGTCGCTCGCGGCGATGGTGGTGCCGCCGGAGGTGAGGGTGGTGACGGAGATGACCTCGTTCTTGTCGAGCCACAGCCGCCATGAGCTGGCGTGTTGTTCGTTGGGCCAGTTGAAGGAGCGGGTTGCGGTCTCGGGGTAGAAGACGCGCTTGCACAGGCCGTGTACGGCTTCGGTGGCGTCTGCGAGGGCGCGATCGATGCGCGCGTTGGAGCGGGCCGTCTCTTTCACGTCCAGCTCGGCTTTGATCTCCTCGCGGGTGGCGTAGGTCGGTGTGGTCATCTCTTGTCACCTCCTCTCAGGTCTCGTTGGGGATCGGGTCAGGCGGGTTCGGCGAGCAGCCAGTTGACGGTGGATGTGTCGCTGGCGCTGGAGGAGTTGATCGTGAATGAGGCCCCGGCGCTGATCGTGTAGGACAGGTGCCCCACGGTTCCGCCGGCCGTCGACCGCGTGAGAACGATCCGCGTGTTCGCGGTGACCGACGTGTTGGACACCGTGACGGTCCCGGCTACGAGGGTGGCGGTGCCCATGCGGGCGTTGGAGCCTTCCTTGACTTTCAGGCCCTTCCCCGTCACGTCGCAGATCAGGTCGCCTTCGGTGACGAAGTCGTTGACGGTGTGCAGGCGCAGGCTGCCGTCGCGGAAGAGGGCGACGTCGACGGGGTCGGTGCCGCCGCCGAACTCGATCCTGCCGTTGGCGTTGATGACCAGTTGCGGCTGCGCGTCACCCGCAACGCGTGCGGTGATGATGTCCGTCGTGGACGCCGCACCGATCAGGCCCACGGCCTTGCTGTAGAGGGGCATGGGTCACCACTCCGTTGTGCGGGCTGCGCCGTTGGCGGCAGCCCAGATGCCGTCGACGATGCCGCCGTACACGGGTTGGGGGAACTCGTAGTAGTCACCGGCAGCGAGCTGCACGGTGTAGCTGGTGGTGGAGGCGGTGGCGCCGAACTTGAGGTAGAGGACGGCCGTCGAGTCGTTGTAGACGGCACGAGCGCGTGCGGCCCCGTTCGCGGCGAACACGGTCACCGAGGTGGCCGAGCTGGTGACGTTGGCCAGGGTGGCGATTTGGATGCTGGTCGTGGACACGCGATCAACCCGCTTCCATGAACGTGGCGGTCACCGAACCGCCGCCGGTGATATCCGCCAGGACCGCTGCCCGCCAGTACCGGTATGCGCCGTGTGAAAAATCGTGCGAGTGGTTACCCGGCCGCAGGGCGATGTGCATGACCAGCGCCTGAACCCAGTTGATGCCGTCGTGGGACACCTCAACGGCGACAGTGCCCCCGGTGATGCCCCCGCCCGGGAGCACCACGACGGACACGTTCCGTTTGGCCGTGGTGAAGTCGACCGTTGTCCCCACGCCTGTTGTGGCGTTCGTCAACGATGCGAGGCTGTCGGCGCTGGCCATCAGTCCGCCTCCAGCCATGCGATGGACAGGTTCCACCGCTGATCTGTGTCACCGGACTCGGTACGCAGCACCGTGCTCTCGCCGGGGTAGAGGGTGACGGAGCCCGCATTCGGGAGAGACGACGGAACCTGGTGGACGAACGCGCCGGACGCGGCACCGGTGGAGAGGAGTGCCGGAGAGTTGAACCAGGGCGCGCCGAGGGTAGCCGTCATGTCCTCGGTGCGGATTTGCCCCGCCGGGTCCGGCAGGGTCGACCTGAGCTTTGCGATAGTGCTCGCCAGCTGAAGTGTTCCTCCGCTCACGTTGGTGGCCAGCCAGCCGCGCATCGGATCGACCAGGGCGACAGCCCCTGCCGTCACCTGGCTGATGAAAACTCCGCCCAGCAGAATCGCCTTGCCGCTCCCCGTTGGGTTGGTCAGCGACAGGTGGTTGTGTGCGGCAATAGTTCCGGCATGCTGTGCCTGGCTGAACACGTAGGCCGGAAACAGCTTCGTGGTCACACAATCACCTCCTCGCGCGATGTCGTTGTGGTTGCGATTCAGGTCTCGTCGTCAGTAAGGGCGTCCGTCTCGGGGCCACTGGTATCCGGAGAACTTGCTGAAGAGTTCTCCGTCCGGGCCTTGATCGAGCGGCTCGCCGCCCGCGTCCGCTTGCGGGGCGTCGGCTTGCTCGGCTCGGGCATATCCGATGGCTTCTCGGTGGATGTCGAGGAGCTGCTCCCAGGCGATGGCTCCTCACCTCCTTCCTCTGCGGTCTCATCCGCTTCGGCCTGCGCCAGTGACTCGGAGAAGTCCGGCTCGACGAGGTTCCGGGCATGCTCCCGCAGAGCCTCCGGGCTGGCGACCAGGCCGCCGTCGGCGAATCTCTCGGGCTGGTCCGCTGCCGCCTCAGGCGTGGGTTCGGGTTCGGCGGCAGCGGCGTTCTCGGGGTCACGCTTGTTGCTGGCCCCGCCCTTGCGGGTGATCTTCGGGCTCATCGAATCTCCATCGCTCTCCACACCGGGCCCCGGCCACGCCAGCGGCAGCACATGCCCGCACCCCGCGCACAGCAGCGTCGGCAGTTCCACCACCCCCAGCGCTGGCCGCGACAGCACGACCCGCCGCTGTATGCCCGCCGACCCACACACGCTGTTGGTGCACGCGGTGTCCGCCATCAGCGGCACCACAGCCACACCGCCGGCCGTGCGCTCTGTCGACCGGCAGTTCGGGCACGCCGCCAGCCCGACCGCATACCGGGTCGAACAGCCGACGCACGTCTCCAACGCCATGTCAGGCAGCCGCCAACGCTGCGCCGTCGTCCAGCGGCACGTAAGTGAGCGTCCACGTGATCCCGCCGTCCGCGCCGGTCGCGGTGACCTGCTCGATCGTTCCGGTGTTCACCACGACGGACTGCTTCAGCGTCGGCACCGCGCCCGGCCCGGTCAGGATCGAGTCACCCGTCAGCCCCTGGAAGCCCACCAGGTTCCCGGCCGGGGTATCCGTGGTGCCCAGGTCGGTCGCCGCACAGAGGTCCTTCGTGGTGCCCGTGGTGGGATTGGCTTGCAACTTGACCGTGTTCGCCACGGTGATCGCGGTGGTGACCTCGCCCACGATGGACGTGATCAGCACCTTCCCGCCCGTGACGTTGAACAGCGTCTTCGTCTCGACTGCGAGTGGCGTGTACGCCTTCGATACCGCTGTACCGAACAGCAGCGTCCGCAGTTCGTTGCCCTGAATGATCGTTGCCATGTCAGGGCTCCTAGCTCAGCGGGGCGACGAGGTTCGCCGGGGTACGGCCCACGGCGAGATCCCGCAGCAGGTACAGGGAAGAGATCAGCTGCGCGCCGGCCGCACCGGTGTCGGCGATGTCGAGGCTGATGTAGTCGTAGCCGTCGGTGAGTTCCGTGGCGTCGACCTCGATGACGACGATCATCTGCGTTTCGGCGGAGGTGGCGTTGAGGGTGACCTCGGATGCGGCGGACTGCGTGACGCGGGTCCAGGTTTCGTCGCCGTCGAGGGTGGTCTCCTGCTTGATCCAGTACTCGGTGATGATGTCGAGGTCGGCGGTCGTGCCGCCCGAACTCGCGGTGTGCTGCTGGAGGTCGAGGACCGGGTCGTCGTTGGCGGTACCTGCCGCCTTGTAGACGACGATGGTGCAGCCGCCTGCGTTACGCAGGGAGACGCGGGCGCCGGTCATGGCGGCGGTCTGGGAGTCGACGGGGACGATTCCGGCGCTGATGTCGAAAAGGCGGCCGAGGCCGTGCATGGTGCCCTCCTGGAGGGGGTTGAGTGCCTCTGTGGATGTGGCCCCGGCCAGGGCGTTACTGCCGGCCGGGGCTGGCGGTGCGCTAGGCCCTGGTCGCGATTTTCACGAAAGGCGAGAGCGTATTGCTGCCGGTCTGCGGCGTGATTGCGGACTGGATCCACGGCCGTCCGTCGACGCGGGTGATGAACCGCATCGCGGTCTGGTCGTTGGCGAACTTGTAGTGCGGGCTGG